>JADMIO011184588.1_pt1 | contig 84054 bp, 33 predicted proteins | sample 8958161 | NCBI WGS metagenome assembly JADMIO01 (sample SAMN16585339, study PRJNA669376) | soil metagenome | isolation source: Crop rotation soil | place: USA: Cullars Rotation, Alabama | collected 2011 | reverse complement strand
TGACACGCCTGTCAGGCCACTGGAATCCCACCCACGGCAGTGGGTGGATGGTTCAGATCCTTTGCGCAATAATTGAAGTATCCACCCACTGCCGTGGGTGGGATTAACTGGCGTTCTGGAGCGGTCATGTAGAAAGGATTTGAAACAATCCACCCACTGCCGTGGGTGGGATTTCCGACTTTGTGTGCAGGCTAACGTGATGAAGATGCCGGGGACTTACAGGTAAGTCTCGTATCTAATAAAAGGACGGCGCGCGTCGATGAAGCCTCGCTCGCGGGCTTGCGCGATGACGTTGTTTGACTCCCTCACCTGCACGGAGTCTTCAGCCATTCCCAACCCGAGGCTGTACTGCAACCACGGCTCCCTTCCCATCGCGTAGATGTAAACGCGCTTCCCGCCGACGGCATCAAGGAGGTTCATCGCCGCGGCTGCGTCACACCCTTTGGTACGGCGGGACTGGTCATGATGGCGCGGCAACTTCGTCGGCATGAACGTCCCGTACATCCACGATAGCGGAGCGCCGACACATTCCATCCCGAGAAACACCGTCTGTACCTGGCCCAACAACTGGCGCACGTTCTCGTACATGTGCCGGTCAAGACAATTTGAGTCGGCGGCGAAAAGAACCTTTTCTTTTCCGGCACGCACAACGTAGCCAATCTTTCCGTGGGCCAGGTCGGCGTGCTCGCCGAGAAACGGCACGGCGGTAATCTCGCCGTCAGGAAGCGGTATTGAATCGAGCGCTTCCATTTCCAGAACGTTCTTGAAGCCCAACTTCTTCGACATCAACCGCAGCGACGGGTCGGCATAAAACATCCCGAACGTCCGCGGCACTACCAGGCAGTCGATCTTGTGACGCAGCCGCAGCAACGTCTCGAGTACGTAATGATCGTGATGAGCATGGGTGATGAGAGCGAAATCAATTCTTTCCGGAAGGTCCCTGTAGGTGAGACGCTCACCCGCTCCTTCATCAGGACTCACGGCGATCCACGGGTCGGTCAGGATCGAAACTCCATTCCATTCCACCAGCACACAGGCGTGTCCGAAATAACGGACGCGCGCGCCGGGGCCGGTCCACTTTTCAGGTTTTGCCGAAGCGTCCTGTGTCAGCAATGGCAACAAACGCTGGTCCAGGTCGGAAGAAATTCCGAGTATGTCGCGGATGCGATCCAACGGCTGCGGTGTCGCTTCGAGTTTGAAGAATTCATCAACCACGGGGCTGGCGAAAGTCGTTTGCCAATCGATCTGCTGTTCGTCAAGCAACCGCGGTGTGCTCATGAAAAATGGACGCGCGGCGTCGTTTGTCTGATGAAAGAGCCGGAGCGACTGCAGTTTCTCCTTGTAGTAGCGACTCTGGTAGAACAGACTCTCCAGGAAACGCACGAGCGGGTTACTGTGATAGTCGTAGAGCAATTCAACGTATCCCTTCAATATCTCGGGAGTCTTTTCATAAAACGGCTCGAGGCTTTGTCCCTTCGCTTCGCGATTGATGTAGTTGGAAAACTCCGTAACCGTCGTCGCGAGCTCCATGTTGTCGCTCTGCTCGGTCCTCATCCGTTCGAGCAACTCTTCGATCTCATGCACTCGCGAGACGGGCACATCAACGAATGGTCCACCAAACATACTCGGATCCTGGCACGCCTCCGCGTGCATCTCCGGCTCAGATAAATAAGCAGACAGAACCTTCACCTGGTAGTGGCGCATGTGCAGGCTGTACGGGACGGGAGAAATCAGGTCGGACCAGACTGACCATTTGTTTACCAACGGCTCTGCCACCGTCGCATCGGCCAGACGATAAGTGCCGTTCATTGTTTTGACTCCTTAGCTTTGCTTGCCGTACTGACCCGATCCAAGTGAAGCACTGAATTCGAGCATGATCTCATCGAGATCTTTCTGACTTAATTCGGCGTCGGGGAAGTCGGAAGGCGTGTAGCCTTTCGCGACTCCGCTGAGACAGTGATCGATCAATTCCTGAAGCCGTTTCAGGTATTCGCCGGCGAGCCGCTCGATGGTCGAGGGTTGGTGCAGGTTTTCACTATAAGTCCATTCGAAGCGCAACTGCCCGCCGGAGACGAATCCCGTAATCATTAATAAATGACTGCGACGAGCTTGCGAGTTCGTCGTCGGCCCACTCGACTCGCGCGCGACGACGAAAGGCGATGATTCTGACAACGAATGCTGCGCTTGACCGAGATACAAGAAGCTCACTTCTGCCTGTGGCATCCGGCGTAGCTTTTCATTGATCTCTCTGTCCTTATTTAGATAGCGGAGCAAACCGTAACCCAAGCCCCGGCCCGGTATCGCGCGCAACTGCTCTTTCACGTCCCGCAACGCGCTCTCGGCGTCGTGGTCGCTAACTTTCAACAACACGGGATAGATGGTTGTAAACCAACCCACCGTTCGCGTGACGTCCAGATCGTCGCTGATGCCATCACGACCGTGGCCTTCCAGATCGACGAGTAACGAAGCCTGTCCGGTCCAATGGTTGAAAGCCTGGACCAGCGTCGTCAGTAACAGATCGTTGATCTGTGCGCGATAAACCTGCGGCACCTCCTGCAACAAGGCGCGTGTCTTATCTGCGGCGAGCGCAACTCGCAACGTCCGCGCCGAACCTTGAGTGTTCGCCTGCGCCCCGGCGGCGAAGTCGATCGGCAACGGCCGCGCCAACCAGCGTTCTTCGTTGAGCCAGTAATCTGCTTCGCGCCTTACCGTCTCCGACTGCGCATATTTCGCCAGGCGTTCGCCCCATTGCTTGAACGAGGTAGTCTTCGCCGGCAGAGAGACTTTCTGCGCGAGCCGCAGTTGGTCGTAGACAGTCGCGAGGTCTTCGAGCAGGAACCGCCACGAGATTGCATCTATGATGAGATGGTGGATGACGATTAATAGTCTTCCTGGAGTGCCTGTTCCGAGATCGAGGAGCACCATTCGGATAACCGGACCGCGTGTCAGGTCAAGACTGGCCTGTGCTTCTGCCGCTGCCTCTTCGATTGCCGGCGCTTTTCCTGTCTCGGGTAAGTCAGCGAGGTTGACGCGCGAGAATGGCACTGCTTCCTCGAGCGGGGAGTTGATTTGAATCCATCCCGCCTCGTCTGCCACGAAACGCATTCGCAACGCGTCGTGGTGCGCGAGCAGAAACGCGAGTGTTTGTTCGAGCAGCGTGGCGTCAAGTGGCTCGCGCAACTCCAGCATCAGCGCCTGGTTCCAGTGCGCCGGCTCGCGCACGTTCATATCGAAGAACCAGTGTTGTGTAGGCGTGAGTGGCGCACGTCCGGTGACGATCTTCTGATCGGCCGCGATTGCCGGCGTGCTGCCCACCATTGCGGCGAGTTCAGAAATCGTCTGGTGTTGGAAGATCTGTTGCGGTGTCAGGCGCAGGCCGGCCTTGTTCGCCTGCGCGATGATCTGGATGCTGAGTACGGAGTCGCCGCCCAATTCGAAGAAGTTGTCGTTGACACCCACTTCCTCGATGCCGAGCGACTGTTGCCAGATTTTGGCGATAGTTTCTTCAACTTCGTTTGCGGGCGCGACATAAGGGGTTTGTAAATTCAGTCGCTGATGGGTTGGTTTCGCCGCGCGGGTCTTTTCAGCTTCTTCGAGAGCGTTCGCGACCCTGATCGTTTTGCTTCGTTCGATTCTGGCGGCGAAGTCTTCGGTCGAAACGACGACTTCGGACCACGAACTACGGAGCACACGCTTGAAGGCTTCGATGCCTTCTGCGTTCAGCATGCCATCTTCCTGTTTGACGCCAAGTCGCCGGGCCGCTTCCACAGCCATGCCTGTTTCCTGCCAGCCATCCCAGATGATCGAGCAAACGAACGGCCCACGTGTGCCCGCGCGCGAGCGAGCGAACGCATCGAGGTAAGCATTCGCGGCGCAATAATCGACACGTCCGAGGCCACCCAGAATCGATCGCTGTGAAGAGAACAGCAATAAGAAATCGGGAGGGTCGTCTTTGAAGATGGAGTCGAGAATACGAGTGCCCGCGACTTTTGGTCCAAGCACGGCTGCCGCTGCGTCCGGCGCTGTCAGTTGGATGATGCCGCCGCCGGGCGTGCCCGCAGCGTGGATCACACCATCGATCTTGCCGAATCGCTCGCGCGCCTTTTCAACAGCCGCGCGCAGCGCCGCTTCATCCGCGACATCGGCACTTATTACCAACACCTCGCCGCCCGCTGCTTCGATCTCCTGCAAGCGATTCAGCTTTGCGCTCGTCAAATCCTGTTGTTGAGTGCGCGCGACGAGGACGAGTCGCGCTTGCACTGACTGGGCCAGAAAACAGGCGAGTTCAAGTCCGATGCCGCCCGTCCCGCCGGTCAGGAGGTACACACCGCGAGCGCGCAAACGTGGGGGTCCCTCGTCGCCTTCAAGGCGAACAGCATCAAAACTCTGCACCCACCGGCGTTGCCCGCGGTAAGCAACAACGCTGTCACACGAACTCACGGACAGCTCCATCAACAGTTGATCTATTAATGACTGTTCGCGCTTTTCGCCTGCTGACGGGACGACGACGTCGATGCTGCGGCAATTGATCCGTGGATACTCCTGCGCGATCACTCGAGCAGGTCCGAGCAGCGTCGCCTTCTCGGGACAGATCGTTTCTTCGCCGGTTACAGCCTGAAGGTTGTTCGACACGACGTACAGCTTCACCCTGTCCTCGCCGCCCTGATTTGCGAGCACCTCGGTGAGAGTCTGTTGTCCGAGTGCTTGCTCTCCGATGGCCTGGGCCAAAAAGAGCAGACTATAAAAGCCCCGCTGCTGCGACTGCCCGAACTGTTCGCAGGTCGATATGAGGTCGTTGCCTGAGGTCACATTCCAGAGATGGATGAACGCATCCGGCTTAATGTCGCTGGCGTCAAGATCGGCGAGCAAAGCGTCGTAGTCTTCACGCCTATCGGGAGCGATCACGTACTGACCGGCGCCTGACTTTTGGAATCGTTCGCCTGCATGGACCACGGTGACCTGGTGTCCCTGCACATCGAGCTGGCTGGCGAGGCGCTCGCCGAGGCCACACTCATCGACAAACAGCAGGTAGTGATGTGGCGACTTCGGTCCTGTTCTATTCCACAATCGAGAAGGTGAAGGCGCCACCGACTGTTTCCACGTCGGCACGTAGAACCAGTCAGCGATGTCCGGCTGCTTGCCTGACTTCGGTTGGTGAGTGTTTGCCTCAAATGGCCGCGCGTCGATCCAGTAACGCTGCCTCTCAAACGGGTACGTCGGCAGCTCGACGCGCCGGCGTTTCTCGTTTTTGTAAAACGAGCGCCAGTCAATCTCCACTCCCGTGGTCCAGAGTTGTCCCAACGTCAGGTACAGGAACGCAATGTCCGAACCGCTCTCATGCGGTCCGCGCATGGAAGCCAATACGACCGGCTTTCCATTTGGCTTTTCAATGCCATCCGAAGACTGAAGCTTCGCCAGCGTGCCCAGCGCTTGTCCTGGCCCAACTTCCAGCAGCATTCGTTTGCCTGCGCGCAGCAGCTCGCTCAAGCCATCGGAAAAACGCACGGTTTCGCGCAGGTGTCGCACCCAATAATTTGGGTGCGTGGCTTCAGTTGTAATCCATTTTCCAGTGAGATTTGAAATGAACGGGATCGTTGGCGCCTGCAACTTGATTTGATTAATGGCGCGTCCAAAGTCGGCCAGAATCGGCGTCATCATCGTCGAGTGGAACGCATGTGAGGTCTGCAAACGACGATGCCACACGCCGCGATCGCTTAAGACACGCTCAAGCTCACCGATCGATTGCGCGTCACCCGACACGGTACAGCGCGAAGGCGCGTTGACTGAGGCAAGTGATAATTGCTTGTCTTCGAACTCGTCGAGCAGCGATTTCGTTTCGCGCTCCGACATCGCAACCGCCAGCATTGCTCCCGGCGGCAGCGATTGCATCAATCGGCCGCGCAGCGCCACGAGCCTGAGCGCATCCTTCAACGTCATCATTCCAGCGAGGCACGCTGCGACGTACTCGCCCAAACTGTGTCCGATCATCGCATCCGGGCGCACGCCCCACGACATCCATACCTGGGCCAGCGCGTACTGGACGACGAACAGGGCCGGCTGCGTCACGGCAGTCTGCATGAGCCGGGCCTCGGCTGCCTCGACGTCTGACGCGGGAGCCAAGAGCACTTCGCGCAGATCGAATCCCAGCTCCGCTCGAAGCACTTCGGCGCACTGGTCTACCTGCTGCCGAAACACCGGCTCGCGTTCGTAGAGCTGCCGTCCCATGCCCACGTATTGCGTGCCCTGCCCTGGAAACAACATCGTGATCTGCGGTCTCTTCTGTTCCTGACGGCCCGTGCGCACCCTCGTCGCATCGCAGGCAGCCAGGGCCGCGATCGCGTCGTCGATGTCGCTGCATACGATCGCACGCCGGTGGGCAAATTCATTTCTACCTACCTGAAGCGTGTAAGCCACGTCAGCCAGATTTAGATCGCGATGCTCTTTCAGGTGCTGCAACAGGTTCGCTGTCGCCTGGTCCAAAGCCTGCTCCGTCTTCGCCGACAGCGAAATCACGTGGTAAGGCCTCTCTGAAGCGCTGGACGGCGGCTGTGCGGGAGCCTCTTCAAGAACGACGTGCGCATTGGTCCCACCCATGCCAAACGAACTTACTCCCGCTCGCCTTGGTGTTCCATTGTCACTCTTCCACTCTGTCAATTCCGTGTTGACGTAAAACGGGCTTTGGTCCAGTTTCAATTCCTCACCCGCACGCTCGAAATTTAAGCTCGGCGGTAATTTTCCATTCCGCAGCGCCAGCACTATCTTGATCAGTCCGGTCGCACCCGCCGCTGCATCGAGATGCCCGATGTTGGTCTTAACCGATCCGAGCGCACAAAACTGACGGCGCGTGGTCGAACTGCGAAAGGCGTGCGTCAGTGCTGCAACTTCGATCGGATCGCCCAGCGTTGTCCCCGTCCCATGCGCCTCGACGTAACCGATACTGTCTGCAGGAACACCAGCAACCGATTGGGCTTCGGCGATCACCAGTGCCTGTCCTTCCAAACTCGGCGCGGTGAAGCCAACTTTGAGTGAGCCGTCGTTGTTGATGGCTGAGCCTTTGACAACGGCAAGAATCGAGTCGCCATCGCGAAGTGCATCGTTCAGGCGCTTGAGAACGACGATCGCGACGCCGTTGCCGGTGACAGTGCCCTGCGCCCGGTGATCGAAGGCGCGGCAATGCCCGTCGGGCGATGAAATGCTTCCGGCCTGAAACAGGTAGCCGTTCCTCTTCGGCATCGTGATCGAGATGCCGCCAGCCAGCGCCATGTCACACTGATAGTCCAGCAGACTTTGACAAGCGAGATGCACAGCCACGAGCGAAGTGGAACACGCTGTCTGCACGTTCAGACTCGGTCCCTTCAAATTCAGCTCATAGGAAACGCGAGTCGTCAGACAATCGCGTTCATTGCCCAGCATGGCGTTGAAGAAACCAACCGACTCGAGTAAACCAGGGGTAGACAGGATGTTGAGCAGGTAAGTGTTCGCGCTGCCGCCCGCAAACAATGCCACCGCGCCGGCGTTGCGCCCGGAGCCATAACCAGCGACTTCGAGCGCTTCCCACGCACATTCGAGAAAGACGCGATGCTGCGGGTTGAGAATCTCCGCCTCGCGCGGGCTGTAGCCGAAAAATGAAGCGTCAAAAAACTCAACGTCTTCGAGCATGCCCTTCGCCTTCACGTAATCAGGCGCACGCACCTGCGCCGGATCGATTCCCTCCGCGATCAACTCCTCGTCAGTGAAGAACGAGATCGACTCGACGCCGTCACACAGATTGCGCCAGAACTCAGCAACGTTCTTCGCTCCCGGGAAACGACCCGCGATGCCGATGACAGCAACGGTTTCAGTGACGTGGTCCATTTTGAATTACTCGTCGAGGGCCGTTAGCAGGATTAATTCATGCTCGAGCCTGGCGATGGTCTGGGTGTGGAAAACCTGTTGGACGGTAAAGTTGAGCCCGCGTTTTTTCGCCAGCGCAACCATGCGCACGCTGCGAATCGATTCGCCGCCCAGATCGAAGAAGTTATCGTGAATTCCAATCTGCTCGATCCCAAGCACTTGCGACCAGATCGCGGCCAGCACTTCCTGTATTTCGGTGCGCGGCGCGACATAGAGCTTTTCCAGGTCCGGACGCATTGAGCCAGGTGCAGGCAGCGCACGACGATCGACTTTGCCATTGGGCAGGAGCGGAAGAGCATCGAGCACCATGAACGTCTGCGGCACCATGTAATCCGGAAGCCGCTCTTTCAAGTAAGAGCGCAATTCGTTGGTGCTGGGCAACGACTCCTGAGTGACGACTACGTAACCGAGCAGCCAACTCTGTCCCTGTGCGCCTTCGTAAAGAATTACTACCGCCGCTTTCACACCATCATGCTGTTCGAGTACGGCTTCGATCTCTCCCAACTCGATGCGAAAGCCTCTGAGCTTCAACTGCTGATCGTTCCGACTTAGGTATTCGATCTTGCCGTTGGGCAAGTGCCGCACCACATCTCCAGTCCGGTATAGACGGCGACCTGAATCGCCACTAAACGGATCCGGCAGGAATTTTTCCGCCGTCAACTCGGGTTGGTCCAGGTGGCCGCGGCCCAATCCCGCGCCCCCAAGATAGAGTTCGCCAGCTACTCCCAACGGCGCCAACTGCATCTCTTCGTTCAATATGTAGGCATGCATGTTGGCTACCGGTCTTCCGATGGGCACGCTCTGCCCCTCGCCGCCGCTCTCATACTGCCACCAGGTCGCGTCGATGGTCGTCTCGGTTGGTCCATACAGATTGAAAACCTCCGCGCCTGTCCGCTCGCGCCAGGCTTCGGCCAACTCCGTCGTCAATGTCTCGCCGCCGCTGAACACACGCCGCAACTGCCCGCGACACTTTGTGAGGGCTTCCTCCTCCACGAGCAAGCGCAGCAACGAGGGCACTCCCTGCAACACCGTCACTCTCTCTGCACCAATCACTTCCGCCAGCAAACCGACGTCCTGCTGCACGCCGGGCACAGCCATCACCAACACAGCCCCACTCAGCAACGGCGCGTAGAATTCCCATACTGAAGCGTCGAAGCTGAACGGCGATTTTTGCAGCACTCGATCTTCCGCGTTCAGCGGTAACGCGTGCTGCATCCAGAGCATGTGATTGACAATCGCCCGGTGCGGGATCATCGCCCCTTTGGGACGACCAGTCGATCCTGACGTGTAGATAACGTAGGCCAGATTGTCAGGGCTCGTGGGCGCGGCCGGGTTGTCAGTGCTGTAGCGGGCCATCTGCTCCCACTCTCCATCCACACTGACCACTCGCGCCGCAACACTCAAACTCGCTGCCGTGTCGTGCAATCTTTGCTGAGTCAGTAGCACGCGAATCCGCGCATCGTCGATCATCAATTGCAAACGCTCAGTCGGATACGATGGGTCAAGCGGTACATAAGCGCCCCCGGCCTTGAGCACTCCGAGTAAGCCGACGACCATCGTCAGCGATCGTTCCATCAACAGACCGACCAGCATGTCGCCGGCAACACCGAGTTCCAACAGGTGGTGCGCCAGTTGATTGGCTCGGCGATTCAGTTCCGCGTAAGTGAGTTGATCGCCTTCATACACCACGGCCACGGCGTCGGGCGTCCGTTCGACCTGCTGCTCAAACAACTCGTGAAGGCACGCCGTCGTCTGAAAATCGACGCTCGTCTCATTAAACTCACGCACCAGCTTTTCGCGTTCCCGGTCGTCGACGATCTCGAGCTGGTCAATCAAGCCGAACGGCTTCTCCACCAGGCTCGTCAGGAGCTTGAAGTAATTACACGTCAACTTCTCGACCACTTCCGGTTCGAGTTTTGCGCTGTCGTAATGCAACTCTACGTTCAGGCTGCCGTCGTCGGTGCGGACGCAATGCAACTTAAGCGTGAAGCGATCGCTATAGACCTGTCGTTTGCAGAGCGTCCATTTCAGATCGCCGGAAGCAAAGCTCAACGGCTGATCCGAAAACTCAAAGCTCAGCGGGAAGAAAGGTACGCGCTGGAGGTTGTCGACAAAGTTCTGCGCCAGGTGCGCAAGGTTGAAATAGTCTTGCCACTGATTGTTTTCTTTGGCGGCCTGGCTGACCTGCTCGAGCAAGCTATTGAAACTGACACCGTTCGCGAACTGGCACGTGAGAGGCAAAGTTCTGGCCAGCAGACCCGGCAGTCTGTCGAGTCCCTCGAAGGTCCGGCCGTCGTGAACGGTGCCGATCGTGATACTCGATTGCCCGGTCAATCGCCACAGAAACATCTGCCACGTGGTCTGGAGAAAAACCGAGATCGAACAAGCGCGTTCGGCAGCAAGCTTTTCAAGCTTCGCGATCAGGGCGTCATCAGGCACAGGGCTGAAATAGCGTGGTTCGAAGTCCTCGCCGGCGAAAGTTTGCTTGACCTGGGGAAGTCTGACATGCGCTGAATCCAACATGCCCTTGTCGCGCCAGTACTCCCTCGCCGTCGCCGTATCTTTCGACTCGAGCATTTCATTGAGACACTCGGCAATATCCGCGTACTGCAGCGGTTCCTCAGGCATCTCCGCGTCCGAGATCAGGGCCGCGTAGATCACACCTATCTCACGCACGAGCGCCAGCAGTCCGATCTCATCCACATACAAAGCGGACACGCGCACGTGCAACAAGTGCTTCGACGAAGAGAGCGACATGATCCGTGCGTGTAACAATGGACCACGCTCAAAATCCAACGGCTCGCGATTCGCCGCGTCAAAAAGAGTCTCGATAGCCGTTTCCTGATCCGGCAATGGACCGCCGGCCGGCTCGTGCTTCTCGAGTGAGAACGCGGCGCCGGTAGTGATGACCTGCACCGGGTAATCAAGTTCGGCGATACTCTGAAACACCGTGCGCAGGATCTCATTTCGCCGCAGCACGTGCTGTATCGCCGCGTTGAGAGTATTCAGGTCCAGGCTTCCCTCAATGACAACCACACCTTGCGCCAAATAAGGCTGGTCCAGGTTTGCCTGTTGCAACGACCATAAGTGTCGTTGCTGTGGTGACAGACGGAAGCCCTCGACCGTCTCGTTCTTAACCTGTGAATTTCTTTCTATGTATACGTTTTGCATCGACAGGTCTTTATTCCTAAATCTGGACCAGTTCTTCCGGTTTGAGGCTCAGGCGGCGCGGCTTGGTGTTCTTGAGTTTCTCGCGATTGAGATCCGCGCGACGGTTCCGTTCCGTCGTTTTTTCGCGCGTGTCAAGTTCCGTCAGTCTCTGTTTGAAAGTTTCGAGCAGCATTTCCGGCTGGGCGACGGCGTAGCGCAGCAACTCCACCAGTTGTTTCGCCAGCCGGTTGACCGTAGCTGCCGTGAAGAGGTCTGTGTCGTATTCGAAGTAACCGCTGATACCGGCGGGCGTTTCCGTTAGCAGGAGCGTGAGATCGAACTTCGCGGAGATGTAATCAACCTCGAGCGGATGCAGCGTCAAGCCGGGAAGTTCAAGGCCTGGTGGTGGCGTATTCTGGAGGACGAGCTTGACCTGAAACAGCGGCGATTGTTTCAAGCTGCGCTCGACCCGGAGCGTGTCCACCAGCAATTCAAACGGCACATCCTGATGCACGTATGCGTCGAGCGTGGTTGCACGTACACGCTTCAACAGTTCGATGAAACTCGGATTGCCGGACAAGTCCGTGCGCAACACGAGTTGATTGATGAAGAAGCCAATCAGCCCCTCAATCTCCTGGCGCTTACGATTCGCGATGTCTGTCCCGATGCTGATGTCATTCTGCCCGCTGTAGTGATGAAGCAAAATTTGAAAGCCTGCCAACAACGTCATGAACAGCGTCGCCCCTTCGCGTTGGCCCAACGCCTTCGCCTGCTGACTCACTTCCTCCGGCAATTCGAACGCGCACCTTGCGCCGCGATACATTCGGACCGCGGGCCGCTCTCGATCAGTTCGCAACTGCAATGTCTCAGCACCGCCCAACTGTTGCTTCCAGTAGTCGAGCTGTTTTTCCAACACTGCTCCCTGCAACCACTCGCGCTGCCACACTGCATAGTCGGCATATTGAATCGATAGTTCCGGTAGTGGCGACGGCCTGCCGGTCGCGAACGCCTCGTAAAATATTCCTACTTCACTGACGAGCACGCCCATGGACCAACCGTCGCTGATGATGTGGTGCATGGTTAGCAGCAAGACGTGCTCGTCGTCGCCGAGCCGCAACAACGTCGCGCGCAACAATGGTCCGGCGCCGAGGTCGAACGGACGTTGAGCATCTTCTTTTGCGCGTAAGCTTGCTTCGGTTTCACGCTCCGCGGCAGGCAGCACGGTGAGATCGAAAATGGGTATTGTCAGTTTTAGTTCGGGAGCGATTACTTGCCTGGGCGCACCCTCGGACTGCGTAAACGTCGTGCGTAGAGATTCGTGCCGCCGAATGATCTCGTTGAGCGTGCGTTCCAGCGTGCTGGTGTCTAACTGACCTTTGAGAGACAGCCCGACGGGAATGTTGTACAACGAATTGAACAGTTGTAATTGATCGAGAAACCAAAGCCGTTCCTGTGCAAACGACAACGGCAAATCTATGTGGCGTGAGTAGTGGCCGATCTGGCCTTCTCCGTTCTTCTGTCGCGATTCCTCAATCAACGCCGTCAGACCCGCCACGGTCGGCGTTTCAAAGAAGCTACGGAGCGACAACTCGACCTGAAAAGCTTCACGCAATTGCGAAACGACCCGCGTCGCTTGCAGCGAATGGCCGCCCAACTCGAAGAAGTTATCGTTGAGGCCAATAGGCTCGATCCCGAGAATGTTGGTCCAGGTCCAGATTACAGCTTTTTCGGTGTGAGTCTGTGGTGCGACGAAGGTCTCACGACTCTCCGACTGCGTGGCGGGCGCCGGCAGAGCGCGCCGATCGATCTTGCCGTTGGGAGTAAGTGGAAACTCCTCCATTAGCACAACCGCGTGCGGCGTCATGTACTGCGGCAGTTGCTCCTTCAGACAGAAGCGTAAATCCTCAGGCGTTAAGACTGCTTCACCCTCGGCCGTGACATACGCGATTAGTCGCTTATCTCCTGGCGTTTTCTCTCGTACCACGACGACGGCGTCGCGCACGTCAGGTTGTTGCCTGAGCGTCGCTTCGATTTCTTCGAGCTCGATGCGGAAACCGCGCAGCTTTACTTGATGGTCCCGGCGCCCGAGAAACTCAATCCGCCCTCCTGCCACCCAACGCACCAGGTCTCCCGTGCGGTAGAGTCGCACGCCGGGTTTATCGCCAAAGGGACAGGGAACGAACCTTTCGGCGGTCAGCTCCGCGCGATTCAAATACCCGCGACTGAGACCATCGCCGCTCGTGTAAAGTTCGCCCACCACGCCGATGGGTACTGGTCGGAGGTTGCCGTCAAGCACGTAAACCTGGGTGTTTGAAATCGGAGAACCGATGGGAACCGAAGCACCGATGCGGGCAGCATCCGTCATCAAGTGACAACAGGTGAACGTCGTGTTCTCCGTTGGACCATAGCCGTTGACCAACTTACCGCCGGCTACGTTGCGGAGAAATTTCTTCACATGCGGAACCGAAAGCACGTCGCCGCCGGCCAAAAGCTGTTTGACCACCTGTAAGTTGTCGAGCTGTTGGTCCACCATCAAGTGGAACAGCCCGGCTGTCAGCCAGAGAGTGGTGACGTCATAGCGCCGTAGCGATTCTCCCAACTCTTCCAATGAGGTAACGACGCCCGGGGCCATCAATGCCAGGCGCGCCCCGTTGAGCAAGCTGCCCCAGATCTCGAATGTCGAAGCATCGAACGAGACAGGCGCCATTTGCAGGAAAGTGTGATCGGAGTTGAGGTCAACGTAATTGGTGTTCTGGACCAGCCGCACTACTGAGCGATGATTGACGCTGACGCCTTTGGGAATCCCCGTCGATCCTGACGTGTACATCACATACGCCAGGTTCTCAGGTGTTGCCGCGCTCGCTGGATTGTCTGTGCTCTCTCGAGAGATCTCGCTCCAGTCCGCATCCAGAGACGTTATCCGTGACGCGGGCTTAAAAAGCTGCTCGGGAAGTTGACCAACCAACTGCTCCTGTGTCATGAGGTGATGTATGCCCGCATCTTCGAGCATGAAAGCGAGTCGGTCGCGCGGGTAACCGGGATCGAGCGGAACGTAAGCGCCGCCGGCTTTCAGTATTCCCAGCAGCCCCACCACCAGCTCCACGGAACGCTCGATCATGATACCGATCGGCGAGTCGGGGCCTGCGCCGAATGATTGCAGATAGTGCGCGACCTGGTTCGCCCTCTTGTTCAGTTCGCGATACGTAAGCTGCTGGTCTTCCGAGATGACCGCCAAAGCATCGGGCGTGCGCTGAACCTGTAGTTCAAATAACTGGTGCACGCATTTGTCTCGCGGATAAACCGTCGTCGTTTCATTCCATTGATAGAGCAATTGCTGAAGTTCGCCGGCGGTCAGGAGCGGCAGTTCAGAGACACGCTCTTCCGCGTTATCGCTCACAGCGTCGAGCAGTTGCCGGAAATGGCCGGTCAGACGCTCAACCGTGGCGAGGTCAAACAGATCCGTGTTGAACTCGAATGACCCCCTTAACCCGTTCGCCGTCTCTTCCATCAGAAGAGCAAGGTCAACCTTCGCCGTCGTCTGCTCAGACTTCACCGGGCTTAAATTCAGTCCCGGCAATTGGACGCTTTCGAGCACGGCCTCTTGCAGCGCAAACATCACCTGGAAAAACGGTGTGCGACTCATGTCACGCGCCGGTTGTAGGATTTCGACAAGCCGTTCAAATGGCAGGTCCTGATGTGTTTGCGCTTCGAGCGTGGCGTCGCGAACTCTCGCAAGCACTTGTTTGAAACTCGACGTGCTCGACACAGTTGTGCGTAAAACGAGCGCGTTTACGAAGAAGCCGATCACAGATTCAGTGTCGAGGCGCGTGCGGCCTGCAACCGGAGTCCCAACGCAGATGTCTTCCTGCCCGCTGTAGCGATGGAGTAAGGTCTGGAAAGCCGCCATTAACGTCATGAACAGCGTCGCACCTGCGCGCTGGCCCAAGGTCTTCAACCGCCGCGTCAGCTCTGCCGGCAACTCGAAGTCGTACCGTGCCCCGGCATACGTCTGTACTGGCGGGCGTGGACGGTCTGTCGGCAGGTCGAGCGGCTGAACTCCGTCCAGGCGTCGCTGCCAATATTCGATCTGTTTTTCCAACAGCGCGCCCTGCAACCACTCTCGCTGCCACGCCGCGTAGTCGGCGTATTGAATTGACGGCTCGGGCAGCGGCGACGGCCTGCCGGCAGCGAACGCTTCGTAAAGTGTCGCTACTTCCCTGACCAGCACTCGCATGGACCAACCGTCGCTGATGATGTGGTGCATGGTTAAGAGCAGGACGTGCTCCTTGTCGGTAAGCCGCAGCAATGTGGCGCGCAGCAGTGGTCCAATGCTGAGGTCGAACGGACGCTGTGCTTCTTCTCCGGCACGCAGACTTGCTTCGGCTTCGCGTTCTGACGCGGGCAGTGAACCAAGATCGAAGACGGGCAAAGTTAGTTTTAGTTCGGGAGCGATTACCTGCCGCGGCGCACCCCCGGCCGAGGCAAACGTAGTGCGCAGCGATTCGTGCCTGCGAATAATCTCAGCGAACGCGGAGTTGAGCGCGGAGACGTTTAATGGACCATCGAGGCGCACCGCCGCCGCGATGTTGTAGAAAGACGAACCCGGCTCGAGTTGGTCGAGAAACCAGAGTCGCTGCTGGGCAAACGACAGCGGTAGACTCTGGTTACGCGGTACGGATTTGATTCGCTGATACGTTTGCATCGACAGGTCTTTATTCCTGGATCTGAAACCCTGGTTTTTGCTGCGGCGGTTAGAAATCAGTGCGATTGATAGGCTCGGCCATTGCGAACAGAATTTTTCGCGGACCGGAGTACGGCGTGCGCGCGTGCGAGGTGAGCACGTTATCCAGCAGCACCACACTTCCGGCCTCCCAGGAAAACGTGATCAATTCCTCCAGGTAAGCCGCGCGCAATTCGTCCAGCACGGACGGCTCAATCGGCGATCCGTCGCCGTAATACGAGTTGGTTGGCAGATCCTCTTCCTTGAACTCGGCGAGCAGCGCATCGCGCATCATCGGCTCGAGCGTAGTCACATGAAAGAAAGTGGCATGATTAAACCAGGTCAACTGACCCGTGCGAGGATGGCGGATGACGGCTGAGCGGACCTGCCGAGTCCTGAGACCATTGTTCTCCTTCCACTCGCACTCAATCCCCACGTCGCGGCAGTATTGCTCGACGCTCGAGCGATCGTCTGACTGGAAAACCGTCTGCCAGGGCAGACCGAATCCCGCTCCGTAGTTGCGCACGAGCATCCACTTCTTCTCGATGAACCGATCTCTGATTTGACGACTCAGTCGCGCGAAGATCTTTCGCGTGTCGGCGAGCGGAGTGTAGCCGCCTTCCTGCGCGGGCGTAAGACAGCAGAAGAACAACTTGAGCGGAAACGTTCGGGAGTAAGAATGCTCGTTATGTGGAAAGATGCTCTGATCTTCAGGATAGTCAGTCGACGTATAAATCTTTTCGCTGACCTGGCTGCGGGGCGACGAGCGTTCGCGATACTCCATCATGTCGCCGCACATCGCTTTCACAACTTGTTTCAGTCCATCAGCCGAGTTGACCTTAAACCGGCGAAACAGAATCGCTCCGTGCTTTAGTAACTGCCCTTCAATGAACTCACGATTGTTTTCCACCCAATCGCAAAGGTGTACGCCGTCGGCGAGCGCGTTAATCACGAGTGGCAGGTCGCTGTCCGGATGCAAGGGTTCTACTTTGACAATCCCTTCCTGCGAGAGCAGCACCGGCTGCCGTTTGATGCCGGGCATTTTTTTGACGCGTTGATTCAGAGGTTGCGGTTCCATCGAAGTGATAAATGATTGATATGGCTTTGCACAAAAGTCTGAAATCCCATCCACGGCAGTGAGTGGATTTGGTTCAGGTCCTTTCTACACGACCGCTCCAGAACTGCCACTTAATCCCGCCCACGGCAGTGGGTGGATACTTCAATTATTGACGGCAAAGGATCTGAACAATCCACCCACTGCCGTGGGCGGGATTCCAGTCGCATCACGGGGCCTACTCATTAGAAAGAAATTGAATCTATCCACCCACTGCCGTGGGCGGGATTTCTGACTTTTTGTGCAAAGCCGATCGATGCCGGAATTACTCACTGAGGTCTGCTCTTGCCGCTGCCGCTAACTGTTGCCGGCGACCCGCTGCCATCGCACGCTGTTGCGCGCGTTCGTGACTTTGCTGCAAGGACGACTCGACACCGTTGCCATGACTAAGATGTTTCGCCAAAGCGTCGATCGTCGGATAATTGAACAGGTCGAGAATGGAGGTTGGGCATTCGAGTTTTTCGCGCAGCTTGTGGTGGGCTTCGTAAACGCTAAACGAATCGCCGCCGAGATCGAAGAAGTTGTCGTGAATGCCAACTTGCTCGACCTGCAACACTTCCCGCCAGACGTCGGCAATCATGAGCTCTATATCACTTTGCGGACCGGTGAAAGTGGTTTGCTTTTGCGGTCTCGACTTTCCGCGTGCCGGTAATGCCCGCCGGTCAACCTTTATCAGATCGTCAACGCGTCCGAGGAATTCGAGGTTACCGTCCGGCCGGTAGCGGACCAGGTCGCCGGTGCGATACAGGCGCTCGCCCTTATTTTCGCTAAACAGGTGTGGGATGAATTTTTCCGCCGTCAAGTCCGGCCGCTTGAGATAGCCACGTGCTAAGCCCGCGCCGTCGATATACAACTCGCCCGGAACTTCGACGGGCACTGGCTGAAGGAAACGATCGAGTGCGTAAAGCCTGGTGTTGGCGATAGGACGTCCAATCGGAACAGAGCCCGATAGCGTTTGGTTCGCCGGCACTTCAACGCCGGCCGCTTCCCGAAGGAGCACAACTTTGCGGCCGGCCAGCAGCGGTGCAAAGAGTTCTGTCACCGTCAAATTCAAGGAGATCCAGGAATGCAGGGGTACTCCTTCGCCCAACTCGACTTCGTAGCGCCGTACGCTCGAATGCAAGCAGTTCACGAGGCCGCGATGGGTGATCAACGTGCCTTTCGGATTACCAGTCGAGCCCGACGTGTAAATGACAGAGACAAGGTTGTCCGCGAGGACGCCGCTCTCCCGATGCTCCGTGCTGTACCGGCTGATCTCTTTCCACACCCTATCGACACAAACGACGTCCGCTGAAATCGGCTGAAGACTCTCGGCCAAATGCTGCTGAGTCAACAGCAATGGCACGGCCGCATCTTCGAGAATGAAAGCGAGACGTTCGCGCGGTTCCGACGGATCGAGTGGAACGTATGCCGCACCAGCCTTCAACACTCCCAGCAAACTGACGAGCAGATCGAGCGATCGTTCCATCAAGACGCCAACTGCGACCTCCAGCCCGATGCCTCGGCTTCGCAGGTACGAGGCAAGCTGGTTGGCCCGCTGGTCCAACTCGCGGTAGCTCAACTGCTGGTCTACGAAAACAACAGCAACAGCATCCGGCGTCCGCTCTGCCTGCGCGGCAAAGAGCGTAGGCAGAAGATCGGCATCCGTAAGCTTTCCACCATCGCCCCATTTACCGATTTGCGCCCGCTCCTCGTCTGAAAGGAAACTCTGCAAGTCGTGGCGTGTGTGCGGGTCGGCAGCGATGGCTTTAAGGACGCGATCGTAATAACCGATGAGCGCTTCTCGCTGCTCCACGCAGGTCTGCGTCGAATCAAACTCCAGGTCGACCCACGCAATGTCCTCCAACGACGTCGATTTGATTTCAAATGTCGTTTGTAACGTGAAGTTTGTTTCAGATAGATCGAGGGCACCCTCTCCAAGCACTTCGATCTGTCCGGTGCGCAATATCTCCTGCAACGAATGGAAGTGCAGGAAGTTGAAGTTCGTCTCGACGAGCGTGTCCCGTCCCCAATGCTTCTGCAGCGCACCCAGCGGGAAACGGCGGTGTGGGAGCACGTTCCATTCGGCCTCAAACACTGCGCGGATCAACTCGGACCATGTCCCGCCGAAAAGCTTGAAGCGGAACGGTATGGTGTTGAGGAAGAGTCCGCGTACACGCGTGCCGTCAGTCTCTTCCGGACGTCCGTTGAGCGTGATGCCGGTCAGCATGTCGTCCTGACCGCTGATCATGCTCATCACCTTGAGATGCGCAGCAAAGACCACTGTCTTGAGTGGAACGGCCAGCGTGCGCGCTACGAGTTTGAGACCTTCGTAAACGTCCCGATCGATCGGTAGAACGCGCTTGTCGATTCTCTTCGAGGTGGCCATTGGTACTGAACGGGGCCAGCGAGGCACCCGTACCGGCGTGGCGTCAGTCAATGCTTGCAACCAGTAGAGGCGCGATTCTTCCGAAGCAAGTGCCTGTAGCTCGAGCTTGATGAAATCGCGATACGTGATGCCAAGCGGTTCCGGCCTCGGCATGATCCCGTCATTCACCAGGCCGATGTAGATCTCAAACAGTTCGGCGAGCGTCGAAGTCGTGCTCCACCCGTCAATGATGGCGTGGTTTTCTGTCAGCGTGAAGCTGAAGGTTTCGTCACTGCGGCGGTGCACGGAGTAACGCATTAGCGAGGGCCGCGATAAGTCGAACAGGTTTTGTCTCTCGCTTTCGAGAAATTCATCGAGAAAGTTGACCTGTTCTTCCGGGGAAAGCTGACGAAGATCGAACACGTGCAGCGGGATTTCCGCTTCCTTATGGACCAATTGCAGCGGACGTGAGTAGCTCGTCAAATCAAACGACGTGCGCAGGACGGCATGACGTGTGACCAACTCTTTCACGGCGGCCCGTAACAGTTCCTCATTAAATGGCGCCCGGACGTGCCAGCTACAAACGTTATGGTAAGCAGGAGAGCCGGGCGTCAACTCCAGATGGTAGAGCATCGCCTGCTGCATCATGGCGAGCGGGTAAGCGTCCTCGATCCCGGCCGGCAGCTTTTCGCGGTCTGCTTCGGAGATCAGATCGAACGCCGCTGTATGGACCATCGGAACAGACTGGCCGCCATGCAGAATGAACTCACGCTCGAGCTCGGCGATGGTCTGACTATGGAAAACCTGTTGAACTGTAAAGTTGAGCCCGCGGTTTTTCGCCAGTGCAACCATGCGCACGCTGCGAATCGAATCACCGCCAAGATCGAAAAAGTTGTCGTGAATGCTGATCTGCTCGATCCCGAGCACTTGCGACCAGATCGCGGCGAGCACTTCCTGTATTTCAGTGCGCGGCGCAACGTAAGTCTCTTCCCCGTCCGGACGTGTTGACCCCGGCGCGGGTAGAGCGCGTCGATCAACTTTTCCGTTGGCCGTGAGCGGCAATTTGTTCAGCATCACAAAGACGGACGGCACCATATATTCCGGTAACCGATCTTTGAGGTGAGCGCGCACTTCGTGGCCGGTGACGTCAGCTTTCTGCGCGACTACGTAGGCGACCAGGCGAGCATCGCCCGTCCCATCTTCACGCGCCACGACCACCGCCTCGCGCACCTCCGGGTGTTGCGAAAGACTCGCTTCGATCTCTCCAAGCTCAATGCGAAAGCCACGCACTTTCACTTGCGCGTCGTTGCGACCGAGAAATTCAAGATTTCCATCAGGCAGGTAACGCGCCAGGTCGCCCGTGCGGTAGAGACGCGCACCCGGCTCCGGGCTGAAGGGATGGGGAATAAACTTCTCCGCGGTCAGGTCCGGGCGATTGAGGTAACCCCGCGACACTCCGTCGCCGCCGATGTACAGCTCGCCCGTCGCGCCGAACGGCACCGGCTGCCAATATTGATCGAGCAGATAAAGCTGTGTGTTGGCGATAGGTCGCCCGATTGGAACCGCGCCGGCGCGTGTGCTCTCACATCTGACTTCGTAGGTGCAGCACCCGACCACCGTTTCGGTTGGTCCATACTCATTGATAAGGCGCGTCTCGGGCGCGTGAGTCCGCCAATCGGAAAGGCCTTCAGCGAACAACGCCTCGCCGCCGATAATTAACGCATTCGCACGTGCGGCTAGTTTGTCTTCCGGCAGCCATTGCTTTAAGACTTCAAGGTGTGAAGGCGTAATCTTGACGAGGCTAAACTCGCGACCTGCGAGCAGGGCCTTGCTCAGCCCCTCGAGGCCCTCGTCTTCAGGGATGAGCTTCACACCGCGACCAGCTACGAGCGGGCACAGCAAGCTGGTGACAGTCAAATCGAAGCCGACAGGCGAATGCACTGGAGCACCGCTGCCATCTGCAACCGCATACGTCGTGACAGCCCAGCTCAGATAATTGACTACGCCGCGATGAGTGACCATGACGCCTTTTGGCGTACCCGTTGAGCCTGACGTGTAGATGACGTAAGCGACATTCTCCGGCCTCGCGCCGCTTATAGGATTCTCCGTGCTCTCGCTGTCAAAACACTCACTATTAATAAGGACAACCTGCGCGGCACAACTCGGCAGCGTCTTCGCCAAATGCTGCTGCGTGAGCAGCACGTCCGCTTCGCTGTCCTTCAGCATGAAAGAGAGCCTGTCCGGCGGATACGAAGGGTCTAAAGGCACATAGGCCCCACCCGCTTTGAGGATACCCAGCAGTCCGATCACCATCTCAGGAGAGCGTTCAATCATCAAGCCGACCATTGCCTCAGGCCCGACGCCCTGTTTTTGCAGATATTGGGCCAGTCGGTTGGCTTTCTGATTGAGCTGGCTGAAGGTCAACATTCGATCTTCACAGGTGAGTGCGCGGGCGTCCGGCGTGCGCGCGGCCTGTTCTTCAAACAGTTCATGCAAGCACACATCTCGCCGGTACTCGCGCGCGGTGTTGTTGAGAGCAAACAACAGATGCTCTTTGTCCGCGTCCGTAAGCATGTCCAAACGGGCGACGACCGAGTCAGGCTGAGTGGCCGCGCCGGCAAGCAGCCTGTGATACTGACGAGCCAAACGCTCGACGGCGCCGACTTCGTAGCGGCGCGTGTCGTACGTGAATTTAGTGATCAGTGAGTTCTGGCCTGCGATACAGGTGAGTTGAAGATTGCTCGGCTCAAAACAGATGTCCTGTTGGCTGATAGAGAAGGTCACGCCGGCGGAACTGTAAGGCCGCGATTCTTCCGCAAACTCGAAACTGACGGAGAGAAAGCCCGGCAAGGCTGTTCCCTCAACCTCTGCTGCCTCAAAGTCAAAGTATTCCTGCCACTCGTTCAACTCGCTGATGCTCTCGCTCGCCTGACGCAGAACGTCGCTCAAGCGTGTGTTCTCGTCGAAACGCGCACGCACCGGCAAGTTCCTGGCAAATAGTCCTAACGCATCTTGCAGCTCTTCATACTTGCGACCATCGAAGACGTGCGCAACGGTAATCTCCGGCTGGCCCGTCAAGCGCCAGAGAAGTCCTTGCCAGCAGGCGAGCAGAAACAATTCAGGTGTGACGTTCAAGCGTGCCGCGACCTCGTTGACATGGACCACGACCTCATCGTCAACCGCGAGATTGATACTCTGCGTCTCGTAGACGGCAGCCGTCGCCGTCTTGCTCTCAACGAGCGGGCTCAGCGCTGGAATGTTCCGCGAATATTCTTTGCGCCAGAACTCCGCGCCCGCTTCCGCGTCCTCACCTTCCAGCAATTCGTTCTGCCATTCGGCGAACTGTACGTACTGCATCGGGTCGTTCGCGGAGTTTCGATCGTGAAGGCAACCGGCATAACACTCGGCCAGTTCGCGTACGAAATTCTCGAGCGAACGGCGGTCAGCGCAGTGTGCCGGAAGTGTGATCAGCAGTACGTGTTTGTCCGGCGCGAGGACAGCGAGCAGAAAGCGCGGCTGTGTTTCGTCTCCAACAGCGCCACGCGCTTCTCTGTAGAGCGTAGCAAGCCGCTCCTCTTGCTCTTGCCGTCCGAGGCCGCGCAGCTCGACTTGGTTCCATGAGAGCGATGGCGTGCCGGAGACAGACTGCACGGGCCAGCGCAAGCCGGGCGTGAGTTCCAACGACGTGCGCAGTATCTCGAATCGGTCGACGAGGTTATAGACGGCTTCTTTCAAGTAGATTTCGGAGAGCGCGCCTTCGAGCGCAACCATGCATTGCGAGCCGTAGGCGTGGCTCTGCTCTATCTGCTGAAGCTGCCAGGAGCGCTTCTGTTGAGGTGAGGGCCGGTAGCTCTCAACTTGAGCCTGCATAGTTTCCTCCAAAGTAAACGAGCTCGCGATTTGTGTGGGTGGCTTTCACAAAAGGTCTGAAATCCCACCCACGGCAGTGGGTGAATTGGTTCAGGTCCTTTCTACACGACCGCTCCAGAACTGCGCTTAATCCCGCCCACGGCAGTGGGTGGATACTTCAATTATTGAGGGCAAAGGATATGAACCATCCACCCACTGCCGTGGGCGGGATTTCAGTTGCACGGCGGGCTACTCATTAGAAAGAATTTGAATTTATCCACCCACTGCCGTGGGTGGGATTTCAGACTTTTGTGCAAAGCCGTGTTGGGTTTATCGGATTAGAGTGGCAGCTTCGACGTGGGCCACGTCCGCATAGCTGAGCATGTCGCCCATTGCGACCAGCAGTTTGCGCTCGCCCTTGAAACGGTTACGCGCGTGCGCCGTGAGCAGATTGTCGAGCACCAGAATGTCGCCCTTGCGCCAGGCGAAGCTGATTTCCAACTCTTGATAGACATTTAAAATCTCAGCCATCACAGAGTCTTCAATGCGCGAGCCGTCGCCGTAGTAGCAGTGGCGCGGGAAATCCTCTTCGCGGAAGAGCGAGCGGACGGAATCTCTCGTGTCCGGGCCCAGACAGGAGACGTGCCAATGCTGCGCCTGATTGAACCAACATGGCCGATCGTTCACCGCATGTCTGACAACTGCCGGACGCACACAACGGGTGCGCAGTTGACCGTCTTCCTTCCACTCAAACTCCATGTTCGTCTGACGACAGTGCCGTTCGACGACGGCGCGGTCGTTCGTCTGGAAAACCGTTTGCCAGTCGAGGCCGAGCGCGGCGCTGTAGTTGCGCACGTACATAATCTGTCGCTCGACGAACGCGTCTTTGATCTTCGCGTCGAGCCGCTCGAAGACCAGCGAGCTATCAACGATGGGCGTCTCGCCGCCTTCATCCGCCGGCTGAACACAGGCGAATATGATTTTGCTGGGCCAGTGATAGTTAAAGGAATTTTCGTTGTGCCAGAGCAGATGTTGGTCTGAAGGAAAAAAGACCGGCGTATAGACTTTGCCACCGACCAGACTGCGCGAATGTTCGCCGTTTTCCGCAAACAGTTCGGAGCAGATGCTCTGTGCAAACTTTTCAAACTGGGTCTGTAGATCTATTCCGAAGCCGCGAAAGAGAGTCGCCCCGTGTCGGAACAAATCGGCCTCGATCTGCGCGCGGTGAGTCTGCACCCAACTGACCAGATCAACGCTGCCGTCGATGGGCCGGATCACCAGCGGGAGCGTGCCGCCGGTGGGGAGGGCTTCGCTCGTGACCAGTTCTTCCGGTTTGAGATTCATACGGCGCGGCTTGATGTTCTTCAGTTTCTGGAGATTGAGATCTGCGCGACGGTTCCGTTCCGTCGTTTTTTCCTGCACGTCAAGTGCGATCAATCTCTCTTTCAATGTCTCGAGCCGCATCTCCGGTTGTGCTACGGCGAGGCGCAGCAACTCCGCAAAGTGTTTCCCCAGCCGGTTGACAGTCGCTGCCGTGAAGAGATCTGTGTTGTATTCAAAGTTGCCCTTGATGCCTTCGGGCGTTTCCGTTAGCAGGAGGGTGAGATCGAACTTCGCGGAGATGTAATCCACCTCGACCGGATGCAGCGTCAAGCCGGGAAGTTCAAGGGCTGGTTGCGGTGTGTTCTGAAGGACGAGCTTGACCAGAAACAGCGGCGATTGTTTCAAGCTGCGTTCGACCCGGAGCGCGTCCACCAGCAATTCAAATGGCACATCCTGATGCACGTATGCGTCGAGCGTGGTTGCACGCACGCGCTTCAGGAGTTCGACAAAACTCGGATTGCCTGACAAGTCCGTGCGCAACACGAGTTGATTGATGAAGAAGCCAATCAGCCCCTCAGTCTCCTGGCGATTACGATTGGCGATGTCTGTCCCGACGCTGATGTCAATTTGCCCACTGTGGTGATGAAGCAAGGTTTGGAAAGCCGCCAACAAGGTCATGAACAACGTCACGCCTTCGCGTTGGCTCAACGCCTTCACCTGCTGACTCACTTCCTCCGGCAATTCGAATGGGCACTTTGCGCCGCGATACCCTCGGACGGACGGCCGCTCTCGATCAGCTCGCAACTGCAATGTCTCAGCACCGCCCAACTGTTGCTTCCAATATTCGATCTGGTTCGCCAACACTGGTCCCTGCAACCATTCGCGCTGCCACATCGCGAAGTCGGCATATTGAATCGACAGTTCCGGCAGTGGTGATGGCTTGCCGGCGGCGAACGCCTCGTAAAGTGTCGCTACTTCCTTGACCAGCACTGCCATCGACCATCCGTCGCTGACGATGTGATGCATGGCCAACAACGCCACATGCTCCTGCTCGGACAGACGCAGCAAAGTAACGCGCACGAGTGGTCCAGTGGTGAGATCGAAGGGACGTTGTGCTTCTTCCGTGAGGAAGCGAGTAACCTCCGCTTCGCGAACATCGAGCACCGGCAGCGGCAGTGTCAGCGACGGCGCGATTGTCTGGACCGGCTCGCCGTCTTCAACCGCAAACGTAGTGCGCAACACTTCGTGACGGCGAACGATTTCGTTCAACGTTCTTTCGAGCACACCGCGTTGCAGCTCGCCGGTTAATCTCAACGCGAGCGGGATATTGTAAAGAGCACTGTTGGGCTCCATCTGATCGAGGAACCAGAGCCGCTGTTGCGCGAAGGAAAGCGGCAACGCCCGATCGCGCTGCACCGGAACGATCCGCGGCGCCGTCAATCCCCGTTCGACGCGTTGCGCCTCTTCAACCGCGACGGCGAATCCGCGGACGTCAGGAGTATCAAACAACTGCCGCACCGGGACTTCGACGTGAAGCCCGTCACGCACGCGCGAGATCAACTGCGTCCCGAGCAAAGAATGACCTCCCAGTTCGAAGAAGTCGTCTTCCACTCCGACTCGCTCCCGGCCCAGCACGTCGGCCCAGATACCTGCCAAGATCTCTTCAATCGGTGTGCGCGGTTTGACGTACAACTCTCGCTCCAGTTGAACATCATTCGGCGCAGGCAATCCTTGTCGATCAACTTTGCCGTTAGCCGTTATCGGTAACTCGTCAAGCATGATCACGGCTGATGGCGTCATGTACTCCGGTAGTTTCTGTCGCAGGTATTCACGCAACTCGCCCGCGGAAATTTCACTTTCCGCCGCCGCCACTGCATAAGCAACGAGCTGCTTGTCGCCCGGCGTATCTTCACGCGCCACGACTACGCATTCCTTGATTGCACCATGCCGTCCCAACACTGCCTCGATCTCGCCCAACTCGATGCGGAATCCGCGCACCTTCACCTGATTATCTGCGCGCCCCAGAAACTCCAAGTACCCATTTGGCAAGAAGCGCGCTTGATCACCGGTCCGATACAATCGCAGGCCCGCTTCCGTCGCAAACGGATGCGGCACGAATCTCTCCGCGGTCAACTCCGCTCGATTGAGATAGCCGCGCGCCACGCCGTCACCGCCGATGTAGAGTTCGCCGATCACACCCACCGGCACTAGTCGCATGGTGTCGTCCATGACATATAGATCACTGTTCGCAACAGGCCCGCCGATCGGCACACTCACGCTTATGTTCTCAGGTTCAGCCACGAGGTAAGCGGACGCCATCGTTGTGATTTCAGTTGGTCCATAACAATTGATAACCGGCACGCCCTTGAGACCGTGGAACGCTCTCTTGACACGCGGAACGCTGAGACGATCACCGCCAGTCAGCAGTTGTCGGAGTCCGGCTAAGTCTTCGAGCCGCTCGTCGACCATTAAATGAAAAAGTCCGGTAGTCAAAAAAAGCGTCGTGACTTCGTGCCGCTTGAGCGCAAAACCCAGCTCCTCAAACGTTGGCAGTCCTGGACTCATGATGACTAACGGGGCTCCATTCAAGAGGCTGCCCCAAATTTCAATAGTCGATGCGTCAAATGAAATTGGCGATATTTGCAGAAACGTTTCTTCCGAGCGGAAATCAGCGAAATCAGGTTTTCTAAACCGTCGCACGACATTGCGATGCGTGAGGCCGACGCCTTTCGGCTTGCCAGTTGAGCCTGAGGTGTAAAGCACGTGAGACAAATTCTCTGGTCCTACTATTGGTCCGACGTTCTCCTCGACCTGGCCCGCGATCAACTCCCAATCAGAATCAAGACAAACCACTTGCGACCAGTGGGCCGGCAGTTCGTCCAACAAATGCTCTTGCGTCAACAACACTGAGATCGCGGCGTCATCCAACATGAACGAGAGCCGCTCGACTGGATAGTGCGGGTCAAGCGGCACGTAGGCGCCGCCCGCTTTCAAGATTCCCAGTAGTCCGACAATCATCTCGATCGAACGTTCGACGCACAGACCGACCGTGGTCTCTGGTCCAACTCCCAGATTCCGCAGGTAATGGGCCAGCCGGTTGGCGCGCTCATTCAACTCACGGTACGTCAACTGCTCTTCTCCGAACACGAGTGCAACATGATTCGGCGCGCGCCCCACGTGCTCTTCAAAAACCTCATGCATGCACTTGTCACGCGGCACATCATTCACTCGTCCCTGACCGTACCGGAGTAACTGCGTACTCTCTTCAGCACTGAGGAGTGGCAACGCGGAAATGCGCAATTCGGGATTCGTAACGATGCCTTCGAGCAGAGTCTGGAAGTTCGCAGCGAGGCGCTCAATCGTGGCCGCGTCAAATAAATCCGTGTTGAACTCGAATGAACCTTTCAGACCGTCCGCCAGGTCGTGCATCCAAAGCGTCAGATCGAACCTCGCCGTCGTTTTTTCAGCCTTCATGAGGCTTAATTTCAGATCGGGCAATTGCACTTTTTGCAGCAGGTCGTCTTGCAACGCGAAGATCACCTGAAAAAACGGCGTGCGACTCATATCGCGCTCGGGTTGTAGGATTTCGACAAGCCGTTCAAACGGCAGGTCCTGATGTGTTTGCGCTTCGAGAATGCCCTCGCGAACTCTCATGAGCACCTGCGCGAAACTCGACGTGCTCGATACATTTGTGCGTAGGACCAACGTGTTTACAAAGTCGCCGATGACAGATTCAGTATCCAGGCGCGTGCGGCCTGCGACCGGAGTCCCGACGCAGATGTCTTCCTGCCCGCTGTAGCGATGAAGTAAGGTTTGAAAAGCCGCCATTAACGTCATGAACAGCGTCGCACCTGCGCGCTGGCTAAACTCCTTGACCTGCTGGCTCAATTCGTCCGTCAACTCAAAGTCGCATCGTGCTCCGATGTAGGTCTGCACTGGTGGGCGCGCGCGGTCTGTCGGAAGCTCGAGCGTGGCCGCTCCCTCCAGTCGACGCTTCCAATATTCGATCTGGTTTTCCAGCAGCGCGCCCTGCAACCACTCTCGCTGCCACGCCGCGTAGTCGGCGTATTGGATCGAGGGCGCCGGCAGCGGTGACGGCTTGCCGGCAGCGAACGCTTCGTAAAGTGTCGCTACTTCCCTGACCAGCACTCTCATGGACCAACCATCGCTGATGATGTGGTGCATGGTTAAGAGCAGGATGTGCTCCTCGTCGCCAAGCCGCAGTAATGTGGCTCGGAGCATTGGTCCAATGCTGAGGTCGAACGGACGTTGTGCTTCTTCTCCGGCACGTAAACTTGCTTCGGCTTCGCGTTCTGACGCGGGCAGTGAACCGAGATCGAAGACGGGCAAAGTTAGTTTTAGTTCAGGAGCGATTACCTGTTGCGGCGCCCCTCCGACGGAGCCAAACGTAGTGCGGAGAGATTCGTGCCTGCGAATGATCTCATCGAACGCGGAGTTGAGCGCGGAGATGTTTAGTGGACCATCGAGACGCACCGCCGCCGTGGTGTTGTAGAAAGACGAACCCGGCTCGAGTTGATCGAGAAACCAGAGTCGCTGCTGCGCAAACGACAGCGGTAGACTCTGGTTACGCGATACGGATTTGATCGGCGCAGGCGCGGTTTCCTTTTCCGCTTTCGTCTTTGCTTCGATCGCGCGCTCGATGATCGCGGCCATGCCCTGGACCGTCGGCTGGTCAAACAAACTCCGCAACGGCACCGTCACCTTCAGTTTTTCACGCAGCCGCGAGACAACCTGGGTAGCCATCAACGAGTGGCCGCCAAGCACAAAGAAATCATCCTGCAAACCGACGCGCTCTACTTCCAACACTTCACTCCAAACAGCGGCGACGCATGCTTCGATTTCGTTACTTGGTCCAACGTACTCGCCTTCGCTCGATTGATTTGCCGGCTCGAGAGCAGCGAGCGCTTGCCGGTCAACCTTACCGTTCGGCGTGAGCGGCAACTCGTCCACCGTCACAAACGCAGCCGGCACCATGTATTCAGGCAAACGTTCTTTCAGGTAGCCGCGCCATTCCCCGATGGCCGGCCGATGTCCGTTCAGAATTCCGACGTAGGCCACCAGCTCTTTTTCGCCGTCCGCCGCCGGTTGGGCCAGCACAGCCACTTCGCGTACGGATGGATGGCTACTTAACGCCGCTTCCACCTCACCCGGCTCAACACGGTAACCGCGTATCTTGACCTGCTGGTCTATCCTGCCGAGAAACTCGATATCCCCGCTGGGTAGACGACGTGCCAGATCGCCGGTGCGATAGAGTCGCGCTCCGGAGTGCGTGCCGAACGGATCGGGCACGAATTTTTGCGCCGTGAGCTCTGGATGGTTGAGATAACCTCGCGCGAGCAATGGCCCACCGATGTGCAGCTCGCCTGAGACGCCGACAGGAACAAGCTGTTGGCGATGATCGAGAATGTAAAGACTGCGATGGGCCACCGCGCGTCCGATCGGAACCGTTCCAGCAGACGAGTTGTCGCAGAAACCCTCTGGTACTTCGAAGCACGTCGAGGTGATCACCGCTTCGGTTGGGCCATAAGCATTGATCAGACGGGCCGCGCCCAGTGACCCGTTTTGCCAGACGCGAACGGTTTCCGGCAGCATCGTGTCGCCGCCCGAGATCGTGAGTTTCAAGTCATGAACGCCATCGAACGCACCTTCTGTCGCGCCTTCCTGGGCGAGCCGGTGCCAGTAAGCCGTGGGAAAATTAACGACGGTCAGTCTTTCATCTCTGAGCGTGTCCGCGAATTCAGCAGCCGTCCACACTTCATCGCCTCGTAAAACTAACGTCGCGCCCGTCAGCAGCGTCGTCAGTATTTGCTCGAGCGACACGTCGAAGCTCAGCGACGCAAACTGAAGCACCCGATCACTCGCGTCGATCCCGAAAGTCTCACGCATAGCGAGGAAATGATTGACAGCCACCTCGTGCGACACGCCGACACCTTTCGGCGTGCCCGTCGAACCGGAGGTGTAAATGATGTAGGCGAGGTTGTCTCCTCGTGTTTCACTGCGCGGATTGTCAGTGCTGCTTTGAGAAACCTCGCGATCGTCGTCAAGCAAGAGAATCTTCGCCGCATCATGCGCCGGCAGGACGTTACTCAAGTGCGACTGCGTCACCAGCACGGCCGCGTCTGCGTCCTGGACCATGTACTGTAGACGCTCGGGCGGGTGTTGCGCGTCGAGCGGAACATACACGCCGCCGGCTTTAAGGATCGCAAGTAGGCCCACAATCATTTCCGCCGACCGCTCGACGCAAAGACCGACACGCACTTCTGGTTTCACGCCGAGGTGTTGCAGGCGGTGAGCAAGCTGGTTGGCGCGGGAGTTGAGATCGGCATACGTCAAGCGTTCGTGGTTAAAGACGAGCGCCGTTACGTCAGGCGTAGACGCGGCCTGAGCCTCGAAGAGTTGATGAATACAAACGTCGTCGAGATAGCTCGCCCTCGCCGCGTCGCACGCGAGCAACTGCGAACGCTCTTTGGCGGTCAACAACGACAGGTCCGCGAGGCGTCGTTCAGGATTGGCTGCGATCTCCTCCAACAGCGTCACGAGGTGGTCCAACGTCCGCTCAATCGCCGGCGCCTCAAAACGGTCAAGCTCAAAGAACAGTTGCAACGTCAACTTCCGACCGGGCGTAACTGCTACGACAAGCGGATAGCTCGACCGCTCGATGCTCTCAACTTCACTGATGACCAGCCTCGGAATCTTGTCTTTCAAGTCTTCATCAAGCGGATAGTTTTCGAATACGACGTAACTCTCAAACAACGGCGCGCCGGGAGCGACATCACTCCAGCGCTGTATCTCGACCAACGGGCTGTACTCGTACTCCCGCATCTCAGCCTGTTGGGCCTGTAACTGCCGCAACCATTTCACCACCTGCTGCTGATCGTGGATCTTCACTCGGACAGGCAGCGTATTGATGAAGAGTCCGACCATCTCTTCGACGCCGGTCAAAGCAGGCGGTCGACCGCTGACGACTGAGCCGAAGACAACCTCACCCTGGCCGGTGTAACGCGACAACAGCAGCGCCCATGCACCCTGGACGATCGTGTTGAGTGTCAACTGTTGCTGGCGCGCGATCTCCTGAAGCCGCGCCGTCGTCGCCGATGAAAGTTGACGCGTTTGTTTACTGTAACCACCTCGACCGTCAGGTTTGCGATCGATCGCGAATGGCGTAGGTGTTGTGAAGCCGGCGAGTGCGTGCCGCCAGTACGCCTCTGCTTTCGTCATGTCCTGCCGGCACAGCCACGCAATGTAATCGCGGTAAGGTCGCTGCGGCGTGACGCTGAATTCGGAACCGCGCTGGAGCGCGTCGTAGCAGACGAAAACTTCCTTCAACACAATGGCCGAGGCCCAGCCGTCGAGCAGCAGGTGATGATGGCTCCACACGAACCGGTAAGTCTCGTCGGTCATCTGCAACAACGCGAACCGCATCAGCGGGGCCCTGCCAACGTCGAACCCGCGTTCCCGATCTTCTCGCAAATACTGCTCGAACTTCGCGACTTGTTTCGCGCCGTCGAGACCGCGCCAATCCTCCACTGCGATCGAGACTTTGATCCGCCGTCCCACAATCTGCATGGGTTTATCAACGGTCTTCCAAACAAACGCCGTGCGCAGTACCGGATGACGATCCACGATGCGCTGCCACGCTTCATTGAACGTCGCGACTTGCAGCCCCTCCACCACGCAAGTGAACTGCGTGTGGTAGACGCCCGAACCCGCTTCCAGAAGACTATGAAAAAGGATGCCCTCCTGGACCGGGGCGAGGGGATACATGTCTTCGATGTTCTGGTTCTTCATGCTGGCTTCAATCTTCGAACGACACTTCCGCGAAGGCCAGATCGAGTTGTTTCTGGCTGAGTTGGACCAGTGGAAAATCAGAAGGAGTAAGAAAGTGCATATCGACCGATTGGCAGTGTGCGATGAGGAGGCGCAGTGCCTCGATGAACTCGCGGGCCACCAACTCGATCGTGGCAGGACGGTGGACACGCTCGCTGAATATCCAATCCATACGGAGCCGGCCATCACGTACGGACCCGATCACTTCAAGCAGATGACTTCGCTGCGCACGTGGGCTATGTGTCGGTCCGGCCGGCTCGGCGGCGACTTTGAAAGGCGCGTCCTTCGGCACCGCGTGGTCCAGTTGTCCAAGATAGTTGAAGATGATTTCTGCTTGAGGCAGCGCGCGTAGCTTTTCAGCGATCGCCGCGTCGCCATGAACATAGCGCAGCAGCCCGTAGCCAATGCCCCGGTTAGGAATCCTGCGCACCTGCTCTTTCACGCTCAAAAGCACTTCGCCGGGGTCCGCGAGGTGCTCGTCAATCTCCAGCACTACCTGATAGTGAGTCGTAAACCAACCGATGCTCCGCGACACGTCGATGTCGTCGAAGAGCGCTTCGCGTCCGTGTCCCTCAACGTCGATCAGCACTCTCTTCTCGTCCATCCAGCGCGAGAGAGTTTGACCAAGGGCCGTCAGCAACACTTCGTTGATCTGCGTTCGATAACGGTGGGGCACGTCGTGCAGCAGTGACTGTGTTTCGACAGCGCTGAGTTGGACCGAGACCGTCCTGATCGACTCATAATCGTTGCCCGACACCTCGCCGTCGACCGGCAGACGCGCAACGACGTCTGGAACTTGCGTCAGCCAGTACGTCGCTTCTTCTCGAATAGCGTTCGCTTGTGCGTGGGTCAGCAAACGTCTGGCCCAGCGCGGGAACGAAGCTGTTTTGAAAGCGATGTTGACCTCAGCTCCCTGCTTGAGTTGTTCATAAATTGAAACGAGGTCTTCGAGAAGTATTCGCCATGAGATCGCATCCATCGCCAGGTGATGGACCACCAGCAGCAAACGCAGGCCCTGCTCGACGCCCAGATCAAAGCAAGCCACGCGCACGATCGGGCCTTCGGACAGGCACAGATTCTGCTGCAACTTTCGCGCGGCTTTTTCGAAAGCCTCTTCTCTTTCGGCTAGCGGTAACACCGACAAGTCGATATGACTAAATGACGAACTCTCGCTGCCGGCAATCACAAACTGCCGCCACTCGCCGTTCTCCTGCACAAATCGCAGGCGCAGCGCAGGATGTTGAGTCAGCAGGTGGGCAACAGCTTGCTCCAGCAGCCGGAGGTCCAGCGGTTCGCGCGGTTCGAGCATGACGGCCTGGTTCCAATGATGCTGGTCCATAAAGCGCTGCTCGAAGAACCAGTGTTGAATCGGCGTCAGCGGCACCATTCCCGTGACGGTCGTCTCATCCCGCTCGACGGCTGACGTTTGACTGACGACCGCCGCAAGTTCCGCAACGGTATGGTGCTGAAACAATTGTTTCGGTGTGAGCTGAATGCCGGCCTGATTCACACGCGCGACGATTTGAATGCTGAGGATTGAGTCGCCGCCCAACTCAAAGAAGTTGTCGTGGATGCCGACCCGTTCTACGCGCAATACCTCTTTCCAAATCGCGGCGATTTGCCGTTCGATGTCGTTGCGCGATGCCACAAATTCTTTTTCTGAGTCCAGCAGTACGTGGTCCGATGAGGGTAATCGCCGGCGATCGAGTTTTCCGTTCAGCGTCAGTGGTAATTCGTCGAGCATTACGAACGCCGCCGGCACCATGTAGTCGGGCAGACTTTCCTTCAGATAGCGTCGCAACTCGCTCACATCGAGCTGGTCGCCATTATTCACGACGAGGTAGGCGATTAGACGCGTGGTCCTGTCCGTCACTGTTTCGGCCACGATGGCCACGTCGCGCACTGATGGATGGCGACCAAGCGCGGCCTCTATCTCGCCCGGTTCGACGCGATAGCCGCGTATCTTTACCTGCTGGTCCATGCGTCCAAGGAACTCGATGTCCCCATCGGGGCGGCGGCGTGCCAGATCTCCAGTTCGGTACATTCGGCTTCCCGGTTCATTGTTAAAGTGATCGGGAACGAACTTCTCCGCCGTTAAATCCGGCTGCTTGAGATAGCCACGCGCCACCCCGATACCGCTAACGTAGATCTCCCCTGCCACTCCGATCGGCGCCGGCTCTTGTCGTTCATCGAGGACGTAGAGCTTCTTGTTGTCGATGGGCATTCCTATCGGCACAGGCCCATTCGCTTGCGACTCGTCCGGCACTTCGTAAACGCAACAACCAACGACCGTCTCCGTCGGACCGTAGTGGTTAATCAGACGCGTTGCCGGAGCGTGGGCACGCCACCACGAAAGTGCTTCGAACTGCAAGGCCTCGCCGCCGATGACGAGCGTTTTTACGCACCCGGCAATCTCATCGGTGCCGAGCGAGTGCTTGAGCACTTCCAGGTGCGAAGGTGTGAGCTTGATGAGAGAGAAGTCGCGGCCGCGCATGACGCCGGCGAGCGCGCTCGCACCTTCATCTTCTCGTGCAAGCACGACGCTGCGTCCGGCAACGAGTGGTGGGAAAAGCGCCGTCAGTCCCAAATCGAAAGCGAATGAAGTATGGATTGGCGCGCCGTTTCCCTGCTGTACTCCACAGAAGCGGACACACCAGTTGAGATAGTTGACCAGCCCGTCGTGCGCAACCATCACACCCTTCGGAGTGCCCGTCGAACCGGAGGTGTAGATAATGTAGGCGAGGTTATCCGCCGCGGCATGGTTGATCGGATTCTTAGTGCTCTCCCCGGCAATCGCTTCCCAATCGGCGTCGAGACACAACACTGTAGCGACGTCGAGTGACAGACGTTCTGCCAGATGCTGTTGCGTGAGTAGTACTGGCGTCTCTGTGTCCTGAAGCATGAAAGCGAGACGCTCCCGCGGACACTGCGAGTCGAGCGGAACATACGCACCGCCTGCTTTCAAGATGCCGAAAAGGCCGACAATCATCTCCGGTGAGCGTTCGACCCAGAGACCGACCGGTGTGTCTGGGCCAACTCCGACCTTGCGCAGGCGATGGGCCAACTGGTTGGCGCGGGCATTCAACTCCGCGAAAGTCAGGCTTCGATCTTCGCAAATAACAGCAACTGCTTCCGGCGTCAGCGCCGCCTGCTCCGCAAACAATTCATGTACGCACCTGTCTTGCGGGTACGCAGTTTTAGTATCGTTCCATTCAACCAGATGTTGCCGGCGCTCCATTCCGGTCAGCAGCGGAAACTGGGAAACGCGCTGGTCGGGTCCAGCAACGATCCCCTCGAGTAACTGCCGGAAATGTCCGGCCATGCGCTCAACCGTCGCCGCTTCAAACAAGTCGGTGCTGTATTCGAGCGTCGCCGTCAGCCCTTCCCCGGCCTCCGCCATCATCAACGTCAAATCAAACTGCTCCACTTGCTGGGCCAACGCGAACGACTCGACAGTCAGGCCGCCGAACTGCATCTGCGTACCGTCACTGCCCAGCGCTAAATCCAGCAACGATCGGCCGGTTGGACCATGAGTTTTTTGCCACGCGAACTCGGCCTGGAAGAGTGGCGGCCGGCTGGGGTCGCGCTCAGGCTGCAAACGCTTGACGAGCAACGCGAGCGGATAATCCTGGTGTTCGAAGGCAGCCAGCGCTGTCTGCCGCACTTGTTGAAGAAAAGACTTGAAGGTGGGGTCGCCCGAAAGGTCCGCGCGCAAGACGATCGGGTTCACAAAGTAGCCAACCAGATTAGCGAACTCCGCTCGTTGACGTCCGGTAGTCGGAGTGCCAACGATGATGTCGTCCTGACGACTGTAGCGCGCGAGCAGCACTTGAAATGCGGCCAGCAGCGTCATGAATAACGTGGCTTCGCATTCCTGACTCAGAGCTTTGAGCGAATGAGTCAGTTGCGGTGACAGCGGGAACGAGTAGCAAGATCCTCTGTACGACTGGACCGGCGGGCGCGGTTTATCTGCCGGCAGATTCAGGACGGCTAATTCGCCGTCCAACTGTTCGCGCCAGAAATTCCACTGCCGTTCGCCTTCATCTCCTTCGAGAAATTCGTTTTGCCAGCGCACGTAATCGGCATAGACCAACGGCAGATCATTCAACTCAGCTTTCGCGTCATTGCACTCGGCTTTGTAAAGAACACCAAGCTCGTCGATCAAGACAGCCAGCGACCAGAGGTCGGCGACGATGTGATGCACGACGAGCAGAAGCACGTGATCGTTTGCGGAGCGCGCGAGGAGACGGACGCGCAGCAGTGGGCCTGATTCCAAATCAAATGCGCGATTGGCTTCCGCAACCAGATGCTCGTGGAGTTGGTTTTCGGTCCAGGTCGAAGCGTCCGCTTCGTGGAATGAAACTTCAACGTGCTCGTGTACTCGCTGGATTGGTTCTCCGTCCGGCGCGTTGAAAGTCGTTCGCAAAGCCGGGTGACGATCGACCAGCGCTTGCAACGCGCGCCGGAAAGCTCGTGTATCGAGCGGGCTGACAATGCGTGCGGCGCGCGCGATGTTGTAGGCGGCACTCTGAGGTGCGATCTGTTGCAGAAACCAGAGTGCTTTTTGACCGTGCGAGAGCGGAAACGCCACGAGATCATGATCGCTGCGCGGCGCGCCAATAAGCGGCGTATGTTCTACCCGCGCGGATAACTGCTCACGCAATTGTCCGGCGAGTTCGACGATGCTCGGATTTCGCAGGATCGCGCTGATCGGGAAGACTACGCCGAGCTCAATCTCGATCGTGTGGGCCAGTTCAGTGGCCAACAGAGAATCGAGACCGTAACGCAGGATCGGTTGGTCCAGCTCAATCTCCGTTTCAGCAAGCTTCAGTTGCACGGAAAGTTGCGCGCGCAACCAGTTTTCCAACGTCTCCGCTTCGTTCGTCGATACCTCGCTCGTCACTGTGGCTGACGCTTGCCATTGCGCCAACACCTCCAAGCCACCCTCCAAAAACAGCGCGCGACACATGCGTCTTTGAATCTTGCCGCTCGTCGTCTTCGGGATGCTCCCCGGCTTCAGGAGTAGTACCGCATATGACTGGAGTTCATGTTCCTCGCTCAGCGCTTCGCGGATGGTCGCGACAATCGCCTCCAACTCCGCTGCACTTTGCGGTTCAACTTCCTGGACCACAACCAGACGTTCTTCACCTTCAACGCTCACCGAGAACGCTGCGCCACAACCGGGTCTGAGTGCGGCATGGCACTGCTCTACGCTTAGTTCGATGTCCTGCGGGTAATGATTCAAGCCGCGGATGATGATCAAATCTTTGAGCCGTCCAGTTAGAAAGATCTCGCCGTCCTGGATGAACCCGAGATCTCCAGTGCGAAGAAACGATCCACAATCCGTGTCCGACAAGCGCGCGTTGAATGTCTCCGCCGTCTTAACGGGATCGTTCCAATAACCACCGGCGACACTGGGACTCAAAACCCAAATCTCACCAACCTCGTCCGGCTCGCAGGTCGTCAGAGACTCCGGATTAACGATCAATATCTTTTCATCCGCACTTGCTTTACCGCAGCCGACCAACCAGCGAACTTCGTCTTCTGGTCCAGCGGACACTTCGATGCGCCCGCGTTCGAGCGCACTTCGCGAAACTGTCGTAACGAGTGGCGACCTGCTCGCGGAGATGAGCAGCGTCGCCTCCGCCATTCCGTAGCAGGGACGAAACGCGTCCTGCCGAAAGCCGCACGGCGCGAACATTTCCGCAAACTTCTTCATTGTCTCCGCGCGCACTGGCTCTGCGCCGTTGAACGACACCTTCCATTCGCTTAAATCAAGCGTCGCCCGCTGCTCGGCGTTGATCTTGCGCACGCAAAGGTCGTAAGCGAAGTTTGGTCCACCGCTCGTCGTCGCACGGTAGTGAGAAATTGCTTGCAGCCAACGGAAGGGTCGTTGCAGGAAAGCCACGGGCGAAAAGAGGATGCAGCGCGCGCCCACGAAGAGAGCTTGCAACACGTTCCCGATCAGGCCCATGTCGTGATAGAGCGGCAGCCAACCGACGATGATCGAGTCTTCGGTCACCTGAAAAGCACTCTGAATCGAGCACTCGTTGTGCAGCAGATTGCGATGACTCAGCATGACGCCTTTCGGAGCGGAAGTTGAGCCGGACGTGTATTGCAGGAAGGCGAGGCTGTCCGTGTTGATTGCCGGTTGTCGCCAGTTGTCTTCACTTCCGCTCGCCATGCTTTCCGCAGTGAGCCAGTGGAGGTTTTCCAGCGCCGGACTTTCAGGAAAGAACGGCGATACGCGCGCGAGAATCGCATCAGTCGTCAATACCGCTAAAGCTTCTGCGTCAGTTACGAGCGTCTGGAGGCGGAGCAGACTGCGGTTACGTCGAGGTGGATAGAGAGGGACGGCCGCGACGCCGGCATAGAGACATCCGAAGAATGCCGCGATGTATTCCAGGCCCGGCGGGTAGATGAGCAATACACGTTCGCCAACTGCCAGACGCGACTGAAGCGCCGCGGCGATCATCCGCGCCTGTCGATCGAGTTCCGCATACGTAACGCTGATCTCCTCGCTCTCGCCGTCCACCAGAAACGTGTAAGCCACACGGTCCGGTTGGTGTGCAGATCGCCTGCGGAGGATTTCGACCAACGTCGAGGAACTGGATCCGCTTTCAAACATCCTTTTTCTTAGTTTCCGATGACGAACAAACGACCCGAATCCTGGGAATAGATCTTGCCGTCTGCGCCGATCGAAATCGGCGTGTAAGCGGCGCCGGCCGCCAGTTGTTGAAAGAGCCGTCCCTTCAAGATCCCGCCCTGACCGATGGCCAGGATATTGCCGTCCTCAGTGTTGCCGTACACGACGCCGTTTGAATCGATAGCCATTGCGTTAATACACCACTCAAAACCGTGCGGACGGTCTGAAACGCAGGTGACGTTTCCGAAGGGGTCGCGGCTGCAACTCAGCGTGTTTGTGTTTTGGAACCTCCACTCGACGCCCAGCGTTGGGCTGAGTTGCGTCAGGTAAAATCCTTCCGGGTAGTTAGGATGAGTGGCCGTTCGATCCGACGGACAGAACTCCTCGACGTTGCAGTACGATCCGATACTGTTACGATTTTCTTTGGTGACAATTGAGTAGGTGCCATCGTGGCGATAGATGCCAGGTGTGATGTCCCAACCAGCTTCGTAGGCGCCCTGAAATTGTCCGGTCGAACTAAACTTCATGAGATGGCCCTGGCCCCAGTTGTAACGCGTAAAGGTACCGAAGAGGACGCTTCCATCAGGCGCTATAGTTGGCGATGACGAAGCATTATCGAAAATTTGCCCCGCGCCAGGCCTGTTGGTTGCGGGATCGACGCCGAGCTGCGCGCCCTCTCTACAGCCGCCTGGTCCACCAATCGGCAGCAGCACTCCGCATCCGTCGTTAAGCCGGTCACGCAGTGAAGCGCTCCATTTAAGCGTGAGGTCAGGATTGACCGCGATCAGGAAATTGTCTTGAATTAGAAAATGGGCGCGGCTGACCGTATAGATGGTGCCGTCCGGCGCGATTGCCGGGGCAACATTGATTGCTGGACGCTGCGAGCCACAACGAAATGTCCTCGGCTTTGCGTCCCGGGCGGGAGGCCAGGGAAGCTGGCTGGTGAGAAAACCGATTTCGCACCTATCGTTTGATGCCGGAGCATCGGGAGTGAGCGTTGCGAACGGTACTTTGCTGGACGTGTTAAGAGGCGTGACTTTAATCAGCCATGAGTTTACTACGTCGTTATCCCAGGGCTTGTTAAGGTCAAGCTTGATCGCATTGTAGTAAACGTTACCGTTATGGTCGGCGCTGAGTGCACCCGCCACAAAGATACTCATGTCTTTGGTGGCGCCGAAAGGATTAATTTCAGCGGCGATCGTACCGTCGTCCTTGTTGAGCTTCGTGATCGTACCACCCGCGGCAGGGACGTAAATGAAATTATCGACCAGCACGGGTTGAAAGACCGGCTCCCATGTCGGACCAAAGAAGTGCCCCGCCCAGGGAACGGGCTTCCAATCGGTGGTGAAACTCCACTTCTCAACCAACTGACCGTTTTGCCAGGAGAGCCGCTTCTCCAACCAGTCCTGCGTTTCCCAGGTAGCCGGCCCCGTGAACGTACCCGACTTGAACTCCATATAGACGTCGTTGCCGTCGAGGATCGGCACCTGATAATGGACCACTAAGTTTCCACCATTAGCGGCCATTTCTGCTGCGACGAACGGGTCGTACACGATGGTCTGAATGATGCGGTTAAGATTTTGACCCTTCGAGGTAACCTGACCGGTGTGCTGCGGATCCCCACCCCACTGCGTCCACCCCCTGCGGGGTGCCGCCCCGAGAATTGTCATGAGACCAGAGCCGAATAAGAGAGCAAACGCGGTTACGGTAAAAATGCCTCCGCATGGTTGTTCTGAACGTTTCATCAGTGAGTCCTCCGCGGATAATTGTCGCGCTCGCGCAGCGCGCTGCCCTCAGGTCAAAACGTGAATGATCTGCTGACCAGAGTTGTGTCGGAGAAAGGCGTCGACGACGGGATCATGTCCTTCGGTCTGGCTACGAAGGATTGTTGAGGAAACTGCGGGAGGTTGTACGAAGCATCAACCACTCGAATCTTTACGGGGTCGGCCGACCTGATCTCAGCGGCGAATTCCAGGCCTTCCGCCGGCAATCCAAAAAAGCGCATGGTCCAATGATCTTTGCTTTTGGCGATCGCGGCAGTGTTGCTTTCTTCGAGAACTCTACCGTTCAGCCACGCTTTCACGACCTCCGTTTTGGAGTCTATGTACAGCGAGACTACCGGCGCTTGCCGCGCGGATCGAATGTGGAACCGAAGAGTCCGCGCGCCGCCGTCAGACGTATCCTGAAGAAGTTTTACTTCAGGCGCAGCTAACGATACGGGCTGCGCTTCACCCTGCAGGAACTGATCTTCTAAATCACGTGGAAAAAAGTCTGGCAGTGTGTTGGTCTGCACACGGCCGGAAAGGAATTGCGATGTCCATTCGTCCGGGCGCGGGTCCATCGACGCCCAGAGAGCTTTCCCGGTATCGGCGTTCAGGGCGTAAAGAATACTGTTCGGCTTCGGATGCTTCGCGTCAAAGCTGGGCATGACGACGGCTACTACAATCAGTATGCAGCCAAGCACCGCGGCGGCTAACGGCAACGCCCACCGTTTGCGTTGTCCAAACATATCGAAGTGCGGAATGAGCAGCCCGAGAACCAGCACGACAAGCACGATGACTATTGGGATTGCGATGAGCGTCAGCCCGGTGAACACCTGGTAAATCAAAGGGGTCATTAAAACGATTCCCGGCACAACTCCAAGAAGCAGGACCACGAACCACACGTTCGATCGAGGTTTACGTTGCTGGATCAACTGCCGAACGCCGGCAGCGATCAGACTAAAGAGTAACGGCCACGTGAAGAGATAACTTGCCCCGGGCGCATAGATGCTGGTCAGGATCATCAGAATCAACCACCATATGAGTGCACCAACGGCCAGATTTTCCGCGCTTACCTTCTTCCGGAATAACTGATAGTTTGCGGCGGTAATGGCAATCGCAAGAATCACAAAACTCAGCAGATAGAGATCGCTGTTGTACGTTTCACCCTGTGGTCTCGCCTCGCTGGCATAACGAAGTCTGAAGATCACTACCCAGAGCAATCTCACTATTACAGCCGACATGATCAGCGAGATCAGGAAGGCGAAAAACCCGACGGCCACGCCGGAAAAGGTCAGGATTCGCTTAGTAAAACCAAGCAGGACCACGCCGGCGAAAACGATGAAGACGAAGATACTCAGGTACAGCACCAGCCAGCCTGGATAATGGACCAGCGTCCGCGCGAAGAGATCGAAATAAACGGCGTTGCCTTTCCCGGTCTCGCTCAAATCCAATCCACCGAAATGCCGCGTCAAAGCGAGCGCATACAGGCCATGATGCTGCAGGCTGCGTTCATCTATCTGTGCCAGGTTGTCAATCTCGGTGTGGTAACTCGGCAATCCTTCAATGTAAGCAAAATTAAGCCCTCTCATTCCGTTCAGCCGAAAGGCCGTGAAATCGGTATCGTTCGGCATCTCTTTGTAAATTTCATATGACAGCGAGTTGGCCACCGGGTATGGAGCAGCTTTAGCAAACTCCGTAATGAGCCGGTCGTTCGTGTTGCTGGTTTCGAACATGATGGAAGGGCCGCGGCTTCCCCTCGCCTCAAAGTTCAGGACCACTCCAACATCTTTGGCCCAGGGATGTTCCTCGACAAAAGCATTCGCGCCCAGTATGCCGCCCTCTTCGCCATCGCTGAAGAGAAAGATCACATCGTTCTTCAATGGCGGACCAGCTTTCAAGTTACTCATCGTTTCCAGCATCGCGGCGACGGCCGCGCCGTCATCACTCGCTCCCGAGGTGTACGGCTTGGTGTCGTAATGCGCTACTAAGAGAATCGCCTTGCCGCTGCTTGTGCCCGGCAACTTCGCGACGATGTTCTGCACATTTCCGGCCTGCAGTATCCAGCCCCTCTGCCTGTTAATCCCGGTAGCATTCTGCACTTGCGACTGGAGTCCGAGGGCCGAAATCTGTTCGCGAATGTAATCGCGCACGACGTCATGTTCGGCGGATCCCAGCTCATGAGGTTTCTGCGCGATCCTGGCGAGATGTTTCATCGCGCGGCCCGACGAGAATTCGGTCGGCGGCGCGTACGCGGCGACCGCGCTCGGCGGGTTCGACTCACGCAGGCTGAACGCGACCAGCAGCAGAACGAAGAGAAATGTGAACGCACTCAGCGCTGCGTCAGCTTTCAAGGAAGGAAAAGCGAGTGGCGATTCAGTCGTGCGAATTGTTTGGGCCATGGAAACCTACGAGTGCCTGGAGTGTGAGCGCGCGCAGCTACCGCATTTTGCGCCGACTACGCATTTCGTCTTGGGAAGTAGGTTGAGATTGAGCTATGAAGACACTACGACCCACCGAGGCGCCGCAGTACCTCGAAACTCAGAACAAAATTTCTTATTAGCTATTACGGGACTTTTGCGACCATTGATTTCTCGACCGTTACACGTCCTTGAAAACTGATATTTGACAAGAGAATCGTGACCCGTTCGGAATCTTTTAGGTCGCGCTCAAAGACACCCATGATGCTTTTCAGAGGCCCCGCCTTGATCAAGACTTTGTCACCCTGACTGAAGTCCTCACCAATGTTGATGAAACCGTCTTCGCGAACTCTCGACTTGATGAGATCGATGAGGCCGTCCTCGATTCGTGCCGGACTGTCGTTGAATGTAACGACGTTTTTGACTCCCCGTGTAAACCAAACCTTTTGCAGCAGACGTTCCGCGTCGAATCGCGCGAAGATGTAGCGGGGAAATAATGGCCTGGTGAAATATGTTGGCGCGCCGGTAAAGTCGTTGCGGCGACACTCTTTCCACCTGGGGCAAAAGGTTTCTACGCCCCACATCAGCAGATTACTGTTGGCGCGCTCTTCCTGTTTCGGATTCGTAAAGATTGCATACCACGAGAGATTATTAACTGAAGCGTGGTCCAACACCTGATTTGAGGGAACCGTATACATAACAAAAAATTTCTACGTTGGGGACGGGGGACATTCTTCTACCATTCATTCATCAGGTCGTCTGTCTTCCACCACACTGAGTCTAAAATTAGACAGTGTGTGGTAACAGACACAGCTTGCACAGTTCCTCTGTTGAAGGCCATGCGCGTTACAGCGCCGCCGAAAGTCGATCAAAGTCTTGTTTGATAACTTGATAACACTCACACGCACCAGCTTCGAGGCCGGCCCGATCAAGCACCGTAATTTTTCCGCGCGCGTATCGGATTAATCCCTGTCTTTGAAGAACACACGCGGCCATCGTCACGCCCGTTCGCGGTGTGCCGAGCATGTGAGCGATAAGCTCCTGAGTTAGGTCAAGACAATCCGTATCAACGCGATCGCGAGCGATCAAGAGCCAGCGACAGAGACGCTTATCGACAGTGTGAAAGCGGTTACAGACTGCTGACTGCGCAAGCTGCGTGATCATCACGTGTGTGTAGCGAAGGATAAGCCGTTGCAATCTATCGCCTCGATCGAACTCCTTGAGAAGCAAAGCCGACTTCACCTTCAAGACCTCGGAAGTAGTTTGCATAACCGATTCGTATGGCGAGATGTTCATTCTCAGGACAAGGGGAAGGCCCACCATGCCTTCCTGGCCTACCATCGCAACCTCAATGGTTGCACCAGAAGAAGTTGTCGATAAAAGGGAAATTAATCCGTTGTTAGGAAAGTATGCGTACTCGACCGCGTCCCCGGCAACGTTGAGAATTTCGCTTTTTTTCAGGTGAATCAGTTCGAGGTTCGGCAGTAATCGTTCCAGCTCATCTGGCGGAAGTGCTGTCAACAGTTTGTTCTGCACCTGAGCGCGATTCGGTGTAGAAGGCATAAGGCTTCCTTCGATATTGGGGCGGTTACACAACAGAAGTTCACGCAGGTATTTTGGGGAGTGGCCCTGAAGTCGAGGAATGGCCTGACTTACTTTAGCGTGACCTTAAAAATTCTCGCTATCGAAACGTTAGCAGTGCGTTGCAATCCTTCAGTTATGGATGGTCCAACCTCGGTTTAACTTGGACCTGAAAGGCTTAGGTACAACTAAACCTCAGTACAGTCTTCATGGGAAACGAACTTTAGACTGGGCGTGGGAGACACTCATGATGGTGGGGGACGCAGATGACGCGCGCACTATAGTGCTCTCGATCATTTATGTCAACGAATAAATTTATTCGTGTAGGTAGCACATGATATGTCCGGTTGCGATAGCAAATGAAATGTCCGCTTTCAGCGGTGTAAGGTCAGTGCTTTTGTGGAGGGTCCATGAAGCACTACTCAGAAGCCGCAGTGGAGCGGATGATGAAAGTACAGGAAGTGATCATGCGGGCGCTGGCCAAGAAGATCAGATGGTATGAAGCGGCTGAGATTCTAGGCATCAGCGTCAGGCAAATGAAACGGCGCAAGGACCGTTGGGACCGCCAGGGCTATGACGGCTTATTCGATCGGCGACTGGGTAAGCCCTCACCGAAGCGAGTGGCGGTAAGTGTGGTAGAGGAAGTGCTGCGTCTTTATCAGGAGCAGTATTACGACTTGCACGTGAAGCACTTTCACGAGAAGTTAAAGCACGAACACAACATCAAGTTGAGTTACACGTGGGTGAAGACAGCACTGCAAACCGCGGGTTTGGTGCAGCGCCGTGGGCGGCGGAGTAAGCATCGCAAACGGCGTGAGCCGCGGCCGCTGCCAGGCATGATGTTGCACATCGATGGCAGTAAGCATCAGTGGTTTAAGGATGGCTGTTACTACGATCTGATAGTGGTGTTGGATGACGCCACTAATGAGATCTACTACGCCCAGTTAGTCGCGGCTGAGTCGACCTTCACGGTGATGGCGGCTTTGCGCGCCGTGCTCGAAACGAAAGGCTTGTTCTGTTCGCTTTATTGTGATCGGGCCAGTCACTTCTTTCTCACGCCAAAAGCTGGAGAACGCGTGTCAGAGCAGCACATTACGCAAGTCGGACGCGCGCTGGCGGAGTTGGGTATCAGGTTGATTCCGGCTTATTCGCCGCAGGCGCGCGGGCGCAGTGAACGCTGCTTTCGCACCTGGCAAGGACGCTTACCCCAAGAGTTGCGGTTGCGTGGACTGGCCACCTTAGTGGCGGCCAATGAGTTTCTGCGTGAACACTACATCGCCGAGTTCAACCGTCAGTTTACGCGGCCGGCGCAAGAGAGCGGCACGGCCTTCACCACTTGTCAGCGCAAAGACCTGGACTTTGTCTTTGCGCTGTTACACGAGCGCACGGTCGCGCGCGACAACACGGTCAATTATGGAAACCGGGTCTTACAGATTGAGCAGACAAAATGGCGCTTCTCGTTAGCCGGGTGCAAAGTAAATGTTTACGAACATGCCAACCAGACGCTCAGTGTAGTCTATGGACCACATGTGGTCGGTCGTTACGATCAGCACGGAGTTCCGTTGGCGCAGCCAGCGCTCGCGCAAGCGCAACGTAAGAAGGCAACCGGCGGCAAAAAAAGATCAGCTGTGGAAATGGCGCCCCTGCGGAAAGCGACAAAGAACGTCGCTTCCCGCAGGGGCTTGGAAAAGTCACGCTCAAAAGCTGCATGACTTTCCCACATTTCCACAGCTGCGACTACTGGATAAATAAATGCTTAAAGCAAAAACCAAAACCGGACATTTCACTTGCTACAAAAAGCGGACATTTTAATTTGCTATCAACACGAATAAATTTATTCGCGCCCAAAAAGCTGAAGAGATCTGCGCGCGTATTTTTTTTTAATTCACCGGAGATCTCGTGTGCTAACGTTGAGACATATAACACGTTGAGACACATAACTCGTTGAGACACAACTCTTGTCACCATCTGACATTTGGAGTATGTTGCCGGGCAAGGCTCCCACCACTAACGATCGGCCGGCAAAAGCGTGTAATGAAACGCTCATCTGAATCGTCATTAAGTCATAAGATTGGTAAAGGTTGATTATGACTACACTACAAGACATTCGCTACGGTTTTCGGATGCTACTCAAGCGGCCAAGCTTCACCCTCATAGTGGTTTTCACATTAGCTTTGGGCATCGGAGCTAACACCACAATCTTCAGCGCCATCGACGCCGTTTTGCTAAACCCACTGCCCTACAAAGATCCGGCCCGTTTAATGGTGGTGTGGGAAACGGACAAGCAGTTGGGTCCTGAGATGTGGAACCGTAACGAAGCCGCCATGGGTAACTTTCTCGACTGGCGGTCGCACAATCACGTGTTCGATCAACTTGCGGCGCTTGTCGATTCGACTGCCAATCTAGCTGGTAACGGCGAGCCTGAAAAACTTCAGAGTTATGTCGTCACCACCAATTTCTTTCAGTTACTTGGCGTGCAACCAATGCTCGGGCGAACGTTTTTCCCGGAAGAAGAAAAAGCAGGAAGCCCCGCGGTAGTTATTCTCAGTCATGATTTGTGGCAGCGGCTTTTCAATTCCGATCGGAATCTCGTGAACAAGAGTCTTACGATCGATGGAAAAGCGGTTGCTGTCATTGGCGTAATGTCTCCCGGTTTTGAGTTGCAATTCCCACTCAATAGGCGTGTGGATATGTGGCGGCCGATGCCGATTGATCCCGCCGATCCAGCCAATCGTGACCGCACCTCTAACTATCTTTACGTGCTGGGCCGGCTCAAGCCGGATGTCTCGCGAGACCAGGCACAAGCCGAGATGTCTCTCATTGCTCATCAACTGCAACAGCAATATCCGGAGACAAATGCAGAAAAAGGCATCAACGTCGTTCCTTTGCACAAACAATTGGTGGGAAAAATTGAGTCGTATCTCTACATGTTGTTCGCCGCTGTCGGCTTTGTCTTACTGATTGCGTGCGCGAATGTCGCTGGCTTGCTTCTGGCCCGAGTCACGGCGCGGCATAAAGAAGTTGCGATCCGCATGGCGCTCGGAGCAAACCGCTGGCGCGTCATTCGACAGTTATTAACTGAGAGCCTAATTCTCTTTGCGCTGAGCGGTTTATTAGGGCTGCTCTTCGCGTACGGCGGGATCAAACTGCTGGTGGCCCTGATACCGTCAGGACTGCCGCGGCTTCATGAAATTGGTTTGCACGTCCCCGTGTTTCTCTGGACACTGGCGATTTCCATGGTGACCGGCGTGCTGTTCGGACTCGCCCCGGCGGTCCAAGCCTCAAGACCGGATCTGAACAAAGCGCTGAAGGAAAACTCCGGGCGAAACCCGGGAACATCTCAGCGCGGTGGCTTACGCAACCTGCTGGTGATTGCGGAATTTGCGGTCGCGCTGCTCTTGCTCGTGGGAGCGGGTTTGATGATCAAGAGCTTCTTGCGCCTGCAGCAAGTTGACCCGGGGTTTGAGACTGCGAACTTGCTGACCATGAACATCTCTCCGCTGCCTCAGAAGTATAACCAGCCACAACCGGTAAACATCTTTTATGACCAGATCATGGAGCGCGTCAGGAACCTGCCGGGCGTGAAATCTGTCGGTGGCATTTACCCGCTTCCACTAAGCGATAGCAATGTGATGGAGGCGGTTCTCGTCCAGGGAGGGCCCAACCTGCCATATGCAGATCGGCCAACGATCGGCGTGCGGTCCGTTACTCCGGGCTACTTCGAGACAATGAGAATCCCCATTTTGAAAGGGCGCGCCATCACCGAGCAGGACCGCGATAACACGCCGAGAGTGATCGTCGTCAATCAGGCGCTGGCGAGCAGCTTTTGGCCCAACCAGGATGCGATTGGAAAGCGACTCAGCTTCGAAGAGGACCCGAGCTGGTGTGAGATCGTCGGCGTCGTCGGCAATGTTAAGCATAAGTCCCTCGAGACCGAGGCACAGCCGGAAGCGTATTTTCCGTATCAACAATCCCCGGCCATTTTGAACCTCGTCGTGCAAACTGCTTCGGATCCAGCGAGCATGATCCCGGCGATACGCAGTGAGATATTGAGTGTAGACAAGGAACAACCCGTGTCTGACATCATGACGATGGACCAGCGAATGGCTAAATCAGTTGAGTCACGTCGTTTTGTGATGTTGCTACTCGGGGCCTTCTCTGTTCTGGCTTTGGGTTTGGCGGCAGTGGGAATTTACGGAGTGATGTCGTACCTGGTGACCCAGCGAACACAGGAGATTGGCGTGCGCATGGCGCTGGGTGCGCAAAGGCGTGATGTCCTCCGGCTGGTGGTCGGGAAAGGTATGGGCCTCGCGGCCATTGGAACCGCAATTGGTCTGGTCGCTGCTTTGGCGCTGACTCGATTAATGAGGAGCCTGCTGTTTGAGGTAACGCCGACCGATTGGCTGACGTTTGTAGTTGTGTCAGTGGTCCTGCTCACCGTGGCGCTCATTGCGTGTTACATCCCCGCGCGTCGGGCCACGAAAGTCGATCCGCTGACAGCGCTGCGGTATGAGTAAGGGCGCGTAGAGGTAAACTACTGATCAAGGGGGCGGCAATACATGACGAAACAGGGCGCGGGTAGCTTCACTCTTCCAGGCACGTCACTCACCCTTAACCGCATGGGTTATGGCGCGATGCAGCTGGCTGGTCCGGGGGTGTTTGGGCCGCCACGAGATGTCGATCAGGCGGTCGCGGTTTTGCGCGAGGCGGTGAATTCGGGCGTGAACCATATCGATACCAGCGACTACTACGGCCCGCACATAACTAATCAGATCATCAAGCAGGCGCTCCATCCTTATCCCGATGACCTCGTAATCGTAACGAAGGTCGGCGCGCGACGAGGTTCAGACAAGTCATGGATTCCCGCGCTGTCTCGTCAGGAGTTGATCGATGCAGTGCATGACAATCTGAGAAATCTCAGTCTCGATGCAATCGACGTCGTGAATCTCCGGGTCGGTGGAGCGTTCGGACCGTCCGAAGAATCGATTGAAGAACCACTGACCGCGCTCACCGAATTGAAGCAGCAAGGACTCGTCCGTCATATCGGTCTGAGTAACGTTACGCCGCGACAGTTGGCCCAGGCCCAGACGATCACAGACATCGTTTGCATCCAGAACCTCTATAACGTGGCCCGCCGGAATGACGACGCCTTCATCGAGGAACTCGCTACACAAGGCATCGCGTACGTTCCGTTTTTTCCGCTGGGAGGTTTCACGCCTTTACAGTCGTCGACACTCAACGCGGCAGCGGCTTCGCTGCAAGTCACGCCGATGCAGCTTGCACTCGCCTGGCTGCTGCAACGCTCTCCGAACATACTGCTGATTCCGGGCACATCTTCACTCGAACATCTGCGCGAGAACCTTCAGGCCGCGACGCTCCAGATTCCGCCTGGAGTGCTTGCCCGACTCGCGTTTATTGACAGTGCAAATCGTTCAGTCTAGACTCCCGCCTGATTTTACATTTCTGCGTGGGCCACACACTTGCAATGCTTGATCTTCCATTTCACATCGTGACCCGCCAGTAACGGAGAACACCACAATGCCAGCAAGAAAAACCGGCGCAGTGACTTTCAAGACCTCAGGCGCCAAAGCAACGATCGAAATCGCCGTCCCAGAAGGAACCAAGCTCAAAGATGCTCTTAAGATCATCGATACCGTCAAGGCTGAAGCCGTAAGAAAGTTTCAACCTGGACCATGCACCGCGTGTATCTCAGGCCGAGACTTTCGACTCCGCGACGTGGCAGTTCTACCGGAGAAGTTAGGAAAGAACATGGCCGCGTTTGATATGAAAACAGGGAAACTGATCGGCGGATAGTTTTAAGCGGGGCTCCCTATCGTTGTGAAAGTTTTAGGCCGTCTCTTTCTATTGCTCGACGGTCTGAATAGTCGTGCGTATTCGATGACTGACTTCACCGGATCCGGGATATCGCAGGCAGTGCCCAGGCTGGGTGTGGGGTTGCTTTACAATGCAGCGCTGCCGCGATTTGTGCGTTCGAATCTCGACGCGTTTGATTACCTCGCGATTACGCCCGATCTGTTTTGGCTCGACCGCGGGCCAGGACATCCCGAGCGCTACGAAGAACTCGAATCGTGGATTGAGACTCTCGATTGGGTGGCGGCGAACCGCCCAATCGTGAGTCACAATATTGGCCTCTCGATCGGCACCGCCGGGTCGCTGGACGTCGCGTATTTAGACCAGATCGCTCGTTTCCAAAACCGCTACAAATTTCCATGGCATAGCGATCACCTTTCATTCGCGCAAGTGCGCGGGGCGACGGGCGATGATTACAACGTCGCGCTCGCGGTCCCGATTCCGTATGACAAGGAAATGCTGCAACTCGTGGCCGCCAGAGTTGATCTCGTCAAACAGAAAATCCCCATCCCTTTCCTGCTCGAAAACAGCGTCTACTTTGTCGACTTCCCGGAACAGGACATGAGCGAGACGGAGTTTTTGAACTCTCTCACGCAAAGATCTCAGTGCGGCCTGTTGCTCGATCTGCACAACCTTTATACCAACGCCCGCAATCATGGGTTCGACGCTTTCACTTTTCTCGACCAGTTGGATCTCGCTTCAGTGATTGAAATCCACATTGCCGGTGGCGACGAGTTTGCCGGAATGTACACTGATTCTCATGCGGGTCCGTGTCCAGAGCCAGTTTGGGAACTGCTTGACCATGCGATCTCGCATACGCCGAACCTGCGCGGTGTTACGTTCGAGTTTCACTTCTCGTACTACCCGCTGATGGGAGAAGCCGGCGTTCGCGCACAACTTGATCGCGCTCGCGCAGCGTGGCTCGGGCGAACTTCAGCAACAAAGATCCCATGACGATTCAGGCTTTTCAGCAGGCGATGTGCGATCTGGTAGCGTCGCCGGATCTGTGCCTGATGCTGGTCCAATCTCCTGAGCAGGTGCTCGGCCGCTACGAGCTATCGGACCGCGATCGTCGCCGTCTGATCGCGATAGTTCAGCAACGCGGCATGCTCGTTAATTGCTCGCTCTACCGTGCGAACCGTCTATCGCCAATTGTTAATCTCATACCACACACGTGCTTCGTGCTGGGCGACAAGCTTCTCGACGAAGCGACCGAATTCTGGAAAGGCTTCAAGGAAACACGACTGCAATTTCACGAGGAGGTGAAACAGTTCGGCGAGTTTCTGCAACGGCGTCTTGCGAGCGGGTTTCTGAATATTCCGGTGCTCGGCGAAGTGCTCGAATACGAGCTCGCGTTGAATGAGTTTCGTTACATCGCGAGGTTGGAAGTTCTTGCGCGGCTGGAGCTGAACAAGACCGTTGCGCGAGAGAGTAAATACATCCAACTGCATCCACTCATTCGAGTCTTGTTGTTCAGACACGACCCCAGACACCTGCTCGAACTCCTGGATGAACGGCAGCCGCCGCCGTACGAGTTGCCTGAAGGAGAATTCTGGCTGCTGTTAGACGGAAAGGGTGAAGACGTAGAGATAAAGCTGATCGATCCGGGGGTTGGACGTCTACTTAAAGCCATTGAAGCAGGAACCGCACTATCGTTGAGCGCCGACGACATCGAAGCGCTTATTGAAGCTGATCTGACAGTGCCGGGATCTTTTACGAACTAACTCCGTCACGATGCGTTAAGGTGTGAGGATGCTTAGCCGTTACCTGCCTCTTCTGATTTCAGGCGCTGTCTTATGTCTGGCAATCACGCCGGCCACACAGAGCATCTCTGCTCAACCCACTCAAAAGCCGGTGCGCGGCAAATACAACGGCAAGATAGTTTTCAACAGTGACCGTCACTACACCGGATTAAGCATCTGGTCTATGAACCCGGACGGCAGTAGTCCGACGCGCCTGACCGACGATAAAGGGCGCACGGAAAATTTGCCGAGTTTCTCACCCGTCTACGATCGCAGTCCGGTGTGGTCGCCGGACGGAACAAAGATCGCGTTCATCAGCAACCGCGATTATCAATCCTCGCTTTACGTAATGAACGCCAATGGGAATAACGTCCGGCTGGTTACGGATAAGGTGCCTGAGATCCAGGAACTCGCCTGGTCACCCGATGGGGAGAAAATCGCATTTTCTGCCGGCGGGGCAACAACATTCGCGTCGACGCTACCACCGGTCAATATTTGGGTAGTCAACGTAAATGGCAGCGGAGTAATTCCGCTCACCCGAGAGTCAGGTGTCAACCGCAGTCCTACCTGGTCGCCCGACGGTAAACAGATCGCTTTTGCGAGTAATCGAGATTCCGAGAGTCAAACAAAGATTTGGGTGATGAATGCCGACGGCAGCAATCAACGAGAGATCAACAAAAGTTTTCGATTTGGTGCCGGCCAGCCTGACTGGTCGCCTGATGGCAGTAAAATTCTATTCACCGGAGATCGCGCCTGCACCAACGACATAGAGATCGCAATCTACGTCATGGATGCTGATGGCAGCGACACCCGCCTCTTGACTAACGATCCGAATAGTTGCGGTCTTTATTCTTCGCCCAGATGGTCGCCTGACGGCACGAAGATTGTTGCCAGTTTTAAGTCGCGCGCCAGGAGCGATATCACTCCTCCGACGCAGATCATGGTGATGAATGCCGATGGCAGCAATCCGATCAACATTTCGAATCGCGGTCAGTATTACTTCAATAGCGGGTCTCTATTCACCGATGCCAGCGCAGATTGGCAACCACTTCCCGCGCCGCATGATTTTGCGTCGAGTGTCGTTGGTTTCAGCGCGCCGTCTTACACTGTGAATGAGGGTGCGAAGAGCGTGTCGGTTACCGTCACACGCACAGGCAATCTAAAGGATGTCGCGTCCTGTTTTTACGTCACGTTAACGGACGGGATAAAGGTCAATGATCCGGCGGCTACAGGCACGCTCCGTTTTGCTCACGGTGAATCATCCAAAACAATTTCGATTGCGCTGGATCCATGGGACAAGTCATTCAAAATCATCCTCTCCGATAACGAGGGCAACGCCACCTTCGTCGGCGGTATTAAGGAAACAACTGTAACGGTTCGTTAGCCACAAAAGACACAAAAAGCACAAGGCGCAGTTAGTTGAACAACTGACTGCGCCTTCTCTTTGTGCTTTTTGTGCCTTTTGTGGCTAAACGATCTTAGTTCTGCGTTCCGGTTTTCTCGCGGCTCGCGAAGCTGGCGGTTTGTGTCTTCATGAACTCGATCAACGTGTTCACGTCAGCTTCTGCCAGATTCAAACGGGGCATGGGAATCTGCTTGTATTTTTGGAACAGCGCGAATGCGATCGGATCTTTCTCTTCAATCAACTTGTCCGGCTCAGAAATCATTCTGCTGAGCCAGGCATGATCGCGAACGTTGGTCACGCCAAGCAGGTCCGGTCCAACCTTGTCGCCGTTTCCGATGGTGTGACACGCGGCACAGCGCGTCACAAAAAGATATTGCCCTGTGTTGATATTTAGTTTGACGGCTCCGGCCTGATTCGCAGCGACCGTATCGACCGTCTGCTGCGCCTTATAACCCAGCATATCCTCGATCTTCATAGCCATGAACTTGGTATTGTCGAGGGCCGAGTTGCGCATCCAGATGCCGGTGGCGTCGTTGCCGATCAGCAAACTCGGCATGTGGCCGTCAGGATCGTTGCCGGTGGGCAGCTTATCCAATCCCAATCTCTTGCTGATCAGTTTGATGTCCGCTAATTTTCCCGTGAGGAACGTCCAGCCTGGTCCAACGTGATACTTCGCCGCATACTCTTTGAGCACCTCGGGCGTATCGTGTTCCGGGTCGATCGTGATCGAGTAGAAAAATATGTCTTTACCCACATGATCGCCGAGCTGTTTCTGCAGCTGGACCATGCGGGCGGTCTCGAGTGGACAGTTGTACTTGCAGGTCGTGTAGATAAGCTCGAGCGCTATCACCTTACCCTTGATTAGATCGTCGTAGAACCGAACCTTCTTGCCGTCCTGCGTGATCAGCTCAACGTTGGGGAAGTGAGTGTCACCCCACTGCGCGTTTTCCTTTGCATCAGCAGCCGGATCCGGTTGCGCTACCTGCTTGAGAGTCATTCCGCATTTCGGGCAGGAACCAGGAGTCTTTGACTTGACCTCCGGATGCATCGGACAACTGTATTCAACACTTTGCTGCTGGGCGAAACTGACTCCGGTCGGGGCTTGAGAATTGATTGCCAGGGAGATGCCAACCATCAGCATTCCAAGCAACAGAAGCTTCACGTGCTTGCGTTTCATATTTCTTACTTCTCCTTCTCTGAAGCGGTTGAGCTGAGCAACCCTCTTACTACTTCGCGAGGGTTGCTCAGTCTCAATTTCAGGCGCCGTGAAGCGCTAATTCGGGGTCGACGACGTAGTAGTCCCCGTTGACGTAGTAGTAAAGCTGCCAACGGCGGTTTTGGTTACAACGTTGTCTCCAATGGTGATGCTTCCACCCGTTATCTTGCCAGTGTTGACGTCGAAGTTGAGAGTGGCGGTCACCAACATTGTCCGAGCCGTCAATGGACCCTTAGTGGTGTCATAGTACGGGGTCGCAAAGATGATCGTGTCGGAAGCCTGCAAGGGCCTGATCTCCTCAGCGTGATTGCCTCCGGTGACGTAAGTCTTCAGAGTCGCTTTTGTGCTCCCGCTCGTTCCCTGCAAGGCGGACAGATCCAGGTCAAGCAGTACGAGCGAAGGGCTCGTCGTCGAAGTGGTGTCTACCACCCTTCTGCAAGCAATACCTACATTGCCATTGAATGGGATGGAGCCGTTTGGATCGCTCACGGTGCCCTTGGCCGCAATCGTGACAGTGCTGTCGACAGGAGCATCGACAGCGGTGGTGGTGGTCTGCGCCTGAACGCTTGGACCAGCCAGAACCAGCATCACAACGACACCGAGCAGGAGTGTTAGGAAAGTAGCGAGTTGCCGTGTCTTGATATTTAACTGTGTGTTCATGTTGTCTCTCCTTTCTCGGCTTCTAGAAAGCAGTCGGAAGTATGTCGTCCGGTGCCATAAACGTGACTCCCTGCGGTTTCGGAATCGGAGTTGGCAGCGGCTGCAGGAACGGCGTGCCGCCATCGTCGATCTCCCAACGCAAAAGCATCGCGTTGTCTTCGTGCATGGTGTTGTGGCAGTGCTCCATGAACATGCCGCCCCAGTCGCGGAACTGAAGCGTGATCTTTACTTCACCGCTGGGTCTTAAGCGCCACACGTCCTTGCGTCCCTTCTCCGTGGCGGGAACGTTGGACGCACTTCCATTGCGAGACAGAGTCTGGCATTCCTCGAAGTGGATGTGGATCGGGTGATCCCAGCCACCGCCACCGTTTTTCAACGTCCAGATTTCGCGGGTACCGAAACGCGGAGCCGCTGAGATACGACCAAAGTCAGCCGCCAGTGTGGCGCCCTGGTTGTCAGTCTTGATGCCCCACGGACCGAAGAAGCTCGTGACCGGATCGTTGGTTGTTTGATTGGCGCCGCTATTGAATTCGAACGTGCGTTCGCGGGCCACTGGAATGTTAGACAGGTCCGGATTTGGAATCAGCGGATCAGGCACCTGACTGATATCAGGCTGTGCCGGATCGCGGACGATGCGGAACTCGAGGAATTTACCGACACAAGGATCTTGCGAGTTGCCAGAAAGCGCCTCGGAAACACTGAGGTCTTTGGACACTCTTCGACCATCCTGGTGTTCAGCCAGATTCACCATCCAAACCGATTGGCCAATGCTGTAACGCGAGAAGTCGATAACAATGTCGTAACGTTCCGCGATGCCCTGCTCGTCAAGTTTCGTAAGCACGACCGGATGCGGTAACAAATTACCGTCGTTGGCTATCTGAATCATCGGCGAGCTATCGCTCAGTGCGATCTTGAAGAAGCGCGAGACGGCGCCATTCAGGATGCGGAAGCGATACTTGCGTCGCTCGACTTCGAAGTACGGTTTGTAAGTCAGGTTCACGGTCATGCGATCGCCGAGGAACCCGTCGAATTCAAAGATGTCCATCGCGAGCTGTCCCGCGGAGTCCCATGCCTTGTCGGCAATCATCAGGTTCACGTCGTAATCGAGGTTACCCCACGACTTGCCAGTGGTGGCGGCGCGTCCGCTCGGCAGTCTCAGGTTTACCCCGTCGACAATGTCTTCAGCGCCGCGATCCAGGCCACTGTAGATGTTGAACATCCCGGCGATGCCCTTGTAGACGTTCTGCGCGGTGAAGCTAAACATGTGATCGTGGAACCAGTGCGTGCTCATCGTCTCGTGCCAGTCGCCCGGGATTTTCATCAGACCACCCGCGTCGGTTGGACCAGACGCCTTGATCTCCTGAGCAGTGGTGTTGATGCTGTTCCGGCCGGCCAGGACGATTGGATAGTGATAATCGTAGAACTGGTTCGGGAAGAAGTACGCGCCGGTGAAACCGTCGTTCTCCGCTCCGTGGTGTCCGTTATGTTCGTGAGTAGAAATCGTATGAATGCCGAAACCGCCATTCAGGCTCTTGTCAGCAGGCAGTCTGTTGTGGAGGCGGAAAAGCATGGGCTCGCCGTAGCGCACCTGCATGAGCTTGGGAGGAATGGTTCCGTTATAAGTCCACGCCTTCACATTGGTCTGCGTGGGCAGGTTCGGGTGAAACTTGAACGGGATAGCATTGGCAGGGTTGATGCCCGAATTCAGAGTCGAGGGAACAGTAGGATTGTAAGTAACATTGGTCTTAGCGCCTTCTACTGAAGCATCGACGGCGATCGCGGGCGGAAGCAGGCCAAACTGTTGATGCGCCCAGATCGGTCCCGGGGGTCTTCCTTCAATCGGACCCATGCCGCCGCCCAGTGCCGGATCAACCGGTTGCTGTGTCTGATTCGACTCAGCCGTGGGGGCCGGAGTCAAGGAAGAAACAGGGATCCGCGGAAACACGTCGAAACGTGGCATCGGAGTTGAAAAAGCTGTGGTGTTATTTAGCAACGGACTCGGTGGAAGTCCGGTCGGTATGTTGGAATCGGCAAATGCGCTGCGCGCAAATGGACTAAGGCCGCCGATGGGAAGCATGAGACCGGCGCCGGTAAATAATCCCATCTTGATCAGGTCGCGACGCGAGACCTGACCCTGGGAATTTGCATTGATTATCTCCCACCGGTTCTTCCGCGCCTGCTCGGCTTCGCGCAAGCGGGCTTTTGAGGCCTTAGGAGATAAAAAGAAATTTCTATCAGGCATCTGTTTCTCCTTTGCTGATGCAAAAAAATCACAAGGTTGTTCGTGGGAAGTGGGACGCGGGGGGTTTTTCGTCCCAGCCACGCGTTAACCCTGAGCGGATCCATGGATCCTTTGGCGTGGCTTTTTATGTGGTTTAACTGTGAGAAGCTTGAGCCCGTCTTAGGTCTTACTGATCAAGCGATCTCCCAAACGCTGAGTGGAGCGTGAGAATACAACGCAATGATTAGCGTGAATGTCACCGGCGTGACAATTTGCCCCACTTTTATAATCGAGGTATAATGCTGCTCCCCCCCTTCCGTCGGACTGTTAACCACTCAACTCTAAAACTCTAATTAGGGCATACCCGCGCCTCGCAAGAATCGGTTGCCGCGAGTTAAATCGGGTTGGTTAAGGAAGATCCCATGTCCCCACAAACAGAAGTTGCGTACGATATTTCGAAGTTTCAATCTGCAGCCCGGCTCGAGCTGCTCCAGGGAATGAGTCAGGAGGCTGTGCATCGCTTCAACGCGATGATGCGAAGAACAAAACGCCGCCGCGGTGAATGGGTTTACGTTCACGGCGACCCCGCCGACAGCATCTACCTACTGCAAAAAGGCCGGATGAAGATCACTGCTTTTAGTGAGGATGGTCACGAAGTAGTCCATGAAATACTTGGTCCCGGCGAGATCTTCGGCGACATAAGTACAATCCTCCACATCCCGCGCACGACTTCGGCTCAGGCTCTCGAGGCGTCGCTGTTATGTCAGATTCGCCAAAAGGATTTCGAGTCGCTTTTGATAGCGTATCCGGAGATGTCGTTGCAGTTGCTTAAATATGTAGGGCGGAGGTTAAAAAAAGCCGAAGCCCAGTTGCTCAATGTCATCTGCAAGGACGTTTCCACCAGAGTCAGAGAAGCTTTGATCGATCTGATTGCTGGCGAGTCAGGAATCCAGCCGAATCAGCCTGTCACGATAAATATCACGCAGCAGGATCTGGCCAGCCTGATCGGAGCGTCGCGGCAGAAGACATGGCAGGCACTCAAAGACCTCGAGGATTCGAACGTGTTGAAGCTCATGTATCGCAGTATTCTGGTGACCGCGCCAGACAAACTACGCCACGGGCGCTTTCCTAAGACACATGAACGAGCAACCGCCAAAGTGATAACGTTGCCAATCAAAGAACGAGCTCGTGTAGCCCACGCTTAGTAGGCTGTTACCGGGAAAATGATTTTCGCAGTGCGACGCGCGCGGCGTGGTAACCGCACATGCCGCGCGCGGGTAATCTGAACGGTCCGAGTATGTCTGCGGATAGCTTCGGCCAGCTTCGCACGATCGGGCCGATCAGTTTTCGATAAGCTGCCGCATCTCTGCCGAGTTGTTGACTCGTTGTTTCGACGGATCTGTGTAACAAGACCGCTGAGCCATCGTCGAAAGGATGGGCGAGCGCAGCGGGGGGATAGATGAACTCCAGACCACATCGCGCCAGAGGCAAACTCTTGAAGAATGGAGAGCCCACTGCCAGAGGATGAACAGCGGAGCAGATGTCGTGAGTGAATCCTTCCAGAGTCAACGAACCAGACCGCGCTCCACCGCCGATCTCATCGTTCGCCCCATATATGCGAACACGTTTGCTCGCCTGCGCCAACACAATCCCGGCCGCGAGTCCATTCGGCCCCGCCCCAACAATCACCGCATCCATGTCCGCACTCACTTGATTTTCCGGTTTGTGCCTTTTGTGCCTTTTCGTGGCTGCATTCTAACGCCGTAAATCCGCTACTCACGACAAACTCGGAGCAGTTCACGGCAAACCCGGGTTAAGTTCTGCGCGCAGCATTTATAAAGCACCATGAATCTTAGCCCCTATCGCGGAGGTGTGGTGTGAAAACAGGTTTTTTCGATGCGCTCGGACAGGACGTCCGCTTTGGTCTCAGGGTGCTACGCCGAAATCCGGGCTTTACGCTCACGGCACTCATAACTCTGGCCCTCGGCATCGGCGCCAACACCGCCATCTTCAGCGTGATTTACGGCGTGCTGCTGCGACCACTGCCATATAAAGACGGCAACCGTCTCGTGGTGCTGAATCAACAGGCTCGTCTCAACAACGTGAACAGCCTCGGCTTCTCAGTCAAGGAATTCCAGGACTACCGCGATCAGAACAAGACGATGGACATGGTCGAGCATCACGCCATGAGTTTCATACTCTACGGTCGCGGCGAGCCGGAGCGCGTGCAGACCAGTGTAGTGTCGGCAAACTTCTTCGACGTGCTCGGTGTGAAGCCGCTGCTCGGCAGGACCTTCGTTCCGGAAGATGAAAGGCAAGGCGGAGACGCGGTGCTGGTGCTCAGCTACAAATACTGGAAGCAGAGTCACGCCGGCGATCCGAACATCGTGGGCACCGTTTTCCGCATGAACAATCGACCGCACACAGTCATCGGCGTGCTGCCTCCGTTTCCTGAGTACCCGGCAGAGAGTGATGTTTACATGCCGACCGCGAATTGCCCGTTCCGATCCAGCACTGCCCTGATCGAGAACAGGCAAGCGCGACTGCTGTCGGCGGTGTTTGGCAGGCTCAAACCAGGCGTCGAGGTGGCCCAGGCGCAGGCTGATGTCGCAGGCGTCGCCGCCAACATGCAGCGCACTTACCCGGACGTTTATCCGACTCACATCGGTTACGCGGCCCAGCTCGATCGGCTCGACACAGTGCTCACGAAAGAAGCGCGTCCCACGTTTCTGATACTGCTTGGGACAACCGCGCTGGTCCTGTTAATCGTCTGTGCGAACGTCGCGAATCTTAACCTCGCGCGTGTGCTGCAACGGCAGTCTGAAGTCGCGGTGCGGACCGCGCTCGGCGCAAGCCGCAGCAGACTCGTCACGCAGATGTTGACTGAAAGCTTACTGCTGTCGCTCGGCGGCGGCGCGCTGGGACTGGTGCTCGCATGGGCCGGCCTGCCGTTGCTCACGTCCTTCGCCCACCGGTTCACGACACGTACAGCAGAGATCCAAATCGACTCGTCCGTCTTGTTCTTCACACTCGTCGTGTCCGCGGGAACCGGTTTGGCTTTCGGTGTGATCCCCGCAATCTCTTCAGCGTTTGACTCGAGGAAGAGCCTCGTCACCACGCTTAAGGAATCTGGCGGTCGTTCGAGCTCAGGCGCGAAGAATCGTGTTCGCGGTCTGCTCGTTGCGGGCCAGGTCGCGATTTCTTTCACGTTGCTGACAGCCGCGGGTCTGATGCTGCAAAGCATGATCAAGCTGCAGCATGTCAATCCCGGTTTCAATCCGGAGAACGTGTTCGTGATGCGACTCCAGCCGAACTGGTCCAGGTTCAACAACAACGCGACTGGCACCGCGCAGTTCCGCGACTATTTCCGACGGCTACTCGACACCGTGAGTCAGCAACCTGGCGTGGTGGATGCGGCCGTGTCGTCGACTTACCCGCTGAATCCGGCCGGCATTACGCGTGGTCCAAACACCGTCACGATCCAACTCGAAGGCCGTCCCAAGGAGGAAGCGAACAACGCGCCGCAAGTTGATCCGCGCGCTGTTAGTCCCGCTTACTTCCGCGCGCTCGATATTCCGCTGCTTCGCGGACGACTGTTTACTGACGGTGATGATGACAAGGCGCCGCGCGTCGCAATCGTGAACGATGCGGCCGCGCGTGGTCGCTGGGGTACGGAGGATCCGATCGGCAAGCGATTGTCGTTCGACAATGGAGCGACGTGGGTCACCGTCGTCGGTGTCGTGGGCAACGTCAAGCAGTATGGTTTGGACAAAGAGGCTGCGCAGGAGATTTACGGGCCGATCGCGCAAACACCTTTCGGATCATTCCTCGTGGTCAAAGCGAAAGGAGCTCCGCTGCAGGAAGCGAAGCTGATGCGAGACGTGGTCCATAAAGTAGACGCGGAGACCGCGATCGATCAGGTCAAGACTCTGCAGCAGGCGCTCGACGATTCCGTGGCATCTCCGCGCCAGACGACGTGGCTGCTCGGTGTGTTCGCGCTGCTCGCGCTGTTCATCACTGCCGCGGGGCTGACCGGCGTCATGGCGCTGGCGGTGACGCAGCGAACGCGTGAGATCGGAATTCGGATCGCACTCGGTGCGACAAGGGTTCGAATCTTAACGATGATGATGCGGCAGGCGTTGACGCTGATGTTTTTGGGACTCGCAATCGGGTTGATCGGCGCGCTGATGCTGAACAGAGTGATCACTTCACTCCTGTTCGCAACTCCCGGCGTCGATCCGTTGACGTTCGCCGCAGTGGCAATCCTGCTCACCCTCGTCGGCGCCGCCGCCTGTCTAATCCCCTCCCTGAGTGCCACCAGCATCGACCCAACATTGACACTGCGGAAAGAATGATATCCGTGTAATCTGTGGCTAAAAACTTATTCGTATCGTAGCGCGATCAGCGGATCGACTTTCGTCGCTCTGCGTGCGGGGACGTAGCAGGCGATCAAAGCGACCACTGTCAGCAGTATTGCCAACGCGCCATACGTCACGAGATCCGTTGGTCCAACGCCGAACAATAAACTACGCAGCAGTCTCGTCAGTAAAAATGCTCCAACCAGTCCGACGACGACGCCGGCCATCGTCAACACGAGTCCCTGCTTGAGCACCCAGCGCAGAATCGCGGTCCTGCTCGCGCCGAGTGCTACGCGAATGCCGATCTCGCGTGTTCTTTGCGTCACGGAATACGCGATGACGCCGTAGATACCAACTGCTGCCATCAACAACGCCAGTATCCCGAACAACCCGACTATCTGCATCGCAAACCGGCGACGACTCATCGACTCGGCCGCAACCTGCGTCATAGTTCGCTCACCAAAAACGGGCAAGTCTCGATCGAGCGCGCGCACCTGTTCGCGCAACGACTGCGTCACCGCCGTCGGCGCGACGTCGGTTCGCATGTAAATCGCCATCGCGTACGTTGGATTTTGAAAAATCGGAAAGTAGAGGTGTGGTTGCGCAGGCTGATCGAATCCATCACTCTTGATGTTTCCAACAATCCCGACAATCGTCATCCACGGCGCCTCCGATGCTGGACCACCTCTTTTGATTCGCACTCCCACCGGATCTCGATTGCTGAAGTAGCGCTCCACGAGGGCTTCGTCGATTACGACAACCTGCGGCGCTTGCCGGTCGTCTGAGGCGGTGAAGAAGCGGCCGCGTCGCAGTGGTGTCTCCATCGTGCGAAAGTAATCCGGCGAGACCACGCCAACCTGCGCGGTCGGGATCGCGTTGTTAGTTACAGCGTCACCTTCAATCGTGAAACCACCGGTATTATGTGGTCCAACCAACGGTACTGCATTGCCGCTGCTGATCGCGGCGTTGCGCACGCCTGGAATCGTACTCACACGTTGCAGCAAGTCCTTGATAAAACCGGATCGCTTTAACGGATCTCGATACGGATCGAGTTCCGGATTGTTTGGTACTGGCAGCCACACGCGCGCGATCAAGACATTATCCGGGTTGAAACCTGGATTCACCTCGAGCAGGCGTCCAAAGCTCCGCAGCAGTAACCCCGCCGCAATCATCAGAATCAACGACAAGCCAAACTCGACAATGACCAACCCACTGCGAAAACGATTCGTCGCTAGTCCAAATCCAGATCCACGACTACCATCCTTCAGATTCGAAACAACGTCTGGTCTGGACGCTTGCATGGCGGGAACGAGTCCGAAGAGCAATCCGGTGATCGTCGAGATGAGAAAGACAAATCCCAAAACAGTCAGATTAATTTGGATCTCATTCAGCCGAGGAATATCGGAAGGAATGAACTGGACGAAACCTTTCAGCATTAACGCGATTACGACAAGCGCCAGCGCGCCGCCAATGAACGACAGCAGCAAACTCTCCGTGAGCAGTTGCGCGATGAGACGTCGTCGACTTGCTCCCAGCGCAAGACGAATCGACATCTCGCGCCGGCGTCCGCTCGATCTTGCGAGCATCAAGTTCGCGAGATTGACGCACCCGATCAGCAGTACCAATCCGACAGCCGCGAGCACGACGTACAGAATAGTTTGCACGTTGCCGACGAGCTGCTGGTGTGCTGACAACACGCGAACTGTCCACCCCGCCTGCGCCGGATATTCTTTCGGAAACTCTGTCTGAAGTTGCGCAACCAGCGCATCCAACTTCGCCTGTGCCTGGTTGATGTTTACTCCATCCTTGAGTCGTCCAATTGCGCCCGGAAGAATTCGTGCCGCGCGTACCGGAGGACCAAACGGATTTGCCGCGAATCCCGCGGTGCCCCACATGTCGACTTCATTTCGCAGCGTCTTGCCAGGATGACGAAATTCAGGCGGCATGACGCCGATGATCGTGTAGAGATCCGTATCCGCATAAACTTTACGACCAAGGACATTTGGATCAGCACCATAGAGACGTTTCCAAAGTCCGTCGCTAATCACAACACCTTCCGCAAAACCTTTCGCTTGCTGTTCTTCGGGTCCGAACACACGACCGAGTTGTGCGTGCGCGCCGAGCAAGGCGAAGTAATTCGGACTGACGGCGAGTAACTCGATTCGTTCCGGTCGTTCGGATCCGGTTAGATTCGCGTCCACCGGCCAGACCGCGGAGACCTGCTCGAACACACCCGAACGCTCCTGCAAATCCTTGAGTTCATCAACCGACAAACCAACATCTTCAATCTGACGTCCGGTCAAATCGTCGCGAATGATGACGATCTGTTCTGGTTTTGGAAACGGGAGCGGCCGCAGAACCACGGCATTAACGACACTGAAGATCGCCGTATTAGCGCCGATGCCAAAAGCGAGTGTCAGCACGGCAACGACGGTAAATCCCAGGTTATGCCTCAGCGTTCGCCCTGCGTAGCGGAGGTCATGAAAAATGTTGTTCATTGGAGCGCTCCTTCGGACGGGCATTGTAACCGCGGATCACACCGATTAGATCCTCAATTTTTCTCAGCGTTCCGCGTCCAAAAAATTGGTACTGGTTCAGTTTGAATACGCCGAAGGCGTTCGCTAATTTCAGCCCAGGGTTGGAGCGCCCGCGACAACCCTGGGACCTGAAATTCTAAAACATGAAACCCTGAAAGGGTTCGATGATTGGTCAACCCTTTCAGGGTTAATAAATATTTCGTTCAGGTACCCAGGGTTCTCGCAAGCTCGAACCCTGGGCTGAAATTAGCGAACGCCTTCGGCGTATTTTCAAACTGAACCAGTACTAAAAAAATTTGCACCTCTTGACATCCCACAGGAGTATGTGCGAGGCTCCTGTGCGCAACCCACAGGAGCAGCAGATGACTGAAACCAGATCCGAAATTCTTCAGGGCACGCTTGATTTAATGGTCCTGCAAACGCTCGCGGCGATGGGCCCGTTGCATGGCTACGGAATCGCGCGTCGCCTCGAGCAGTTAAGTGAAAACGCACTCGTCGTAAATCAGGGCACGATTTATCTGTGTCTAATACGTCTCGTCCAACGAAAATGGATCAAAGCAAGTTGGGGCACATCCGAAAATAATCGCAAGGCAAAGTTTTATTCGATCACGAAAGCCGGCCAGAAACAGCTCAGGACCGAAACTGAAGACTGGGAACGAGTGTCAGGCGTAATTGGCCGCCTGTTACAACTTACGCCTGGAGATAAAACATCGTGAATTACCTGAACCGTTTATTCGCACGCATCCTCGCCTGGTTCAAAAAAGCCGAGCTTGACGAGGATCTCGAGGCTGAATTTGAAAGCCATCTGGATCTACTCGTCCAAGAATTGATGCAGCGCGGCCTGTCACCCGAAGAAGCGTATCGAGAGGCTCGCTTGAAATTGGGCAACGTGACGAGCTTGCGAGAGCAGCATCGTGAAACCAGAGGCCTGCCTTTGCTCGACACTTTGCTTCAGGATTTGCGTTACACGTTTCGCATCCTCCGGCGCGATATCGGTTTTGCTGTCTTCGCGATTCTGATCGTGGGTTTGGGAATCGGCGCGAGCGCGATTGTCTTCAGCGTACTCAACACTCTCCTATTTCGCCCGTTACCGTTTAAGGACGCGGACAGTCTTGTTTGGATTGCAAACCAGAAGAGCGTTCCCGAGCAAACCACACAGGTGAATCATATTCTCGATGCACGCGCGGCAAATAACTCGTTCGCGGAGCTCGCGGCTTACTTTGCTTACTACAACATCGGCGACCTCAAACTGACTGACGCGGGCGAACCGGAGCGTCTGACCGCGGTTCCGGTGACGGAGAACTTTTTCCACCTGCTCGGCGTCGAGCCTCAAGCCGGACGAGTTTTCAATTCCGATGAATGCCGGATCGGCGGGCCGCAGGCCGTTATTCTCAGCGATGCTTTGTGGAGAAGACGCTTCGCAGCCAACGCTGAAATCGTAGGCAAAACGATCCAATTGAATGGACAGCCCGTCCGGGTCGTCGGAGTGATGCCGGCCTCGTTTGATTTCACGTCCGTGTTCGCGCCCGGCAGTCGCGTCGATCTCTTCTCTCCGTTTCCACTCGCAAAAGAAACCAACAGCATGGGGAATACTTCTGCCATCGTTGGACGCCTGAAACCGGGCGTCACGCTGGAAAGCGCACGGGCAGAGTTCACTCTGTTGGGCGAACGCCTCACGGCCGAGCATCAGTCCGACCGCAACGACTTTCAACCCGTGTTGAGTTCATTGAAAGCGCACGTCACCGGACGTCTGCGACTGGCACTGCTCGTGTTGGGCGGCGCGGTGGGCGTGGTCATGCTGATCGTCTGCGCGAATCTCTCGAACCTCCTCCTCGCGCGCAACGCCACGCGCCAAAAAGAGATGGCGATACGAGTCGCGCTTGGTGCGGCACGACGGCGACTGATTCGTCAGATGCTCACCGAGAGTATTGTTCTGTCCGGAGCCGGCGCCGCGGCCGGTGTCGTCATCGCAGTGGCGGGCACGCGCATATTGACGCGACTCGACGGGATAAATATTCCGCTGCTCGCGCACGTGCAAGTTGATCTCGGTGTGCTGGCCTTCACTCTCCTGATCGCGATCGTCACCGGTCTGCTGTTTGGCCTTGTACCTGCGCTTCAAGTTCCGGCGCTTGGTGTCAACGAAACATTGAAAGATGGTAATCGCGGATCGACGGGCGGTAAGAAACATTCCTGGATTCGCAGTTCCCTCGTCGTCACTGAGTTCGCGTTTACTTGTTTACTGCTCGTCGCCGCGGGACTGCTTATCCGAAGCTTTCTGCGAGTGCTTGATGTCGACCTCGGCTTTCAACCAGAACGATTGGCAACCATCCGTATCGACCCGGGCTCAGCTTATTCCACTCAGGCAAAACGAAATGCTTACTTCGATGAAGCACTGCGTCTCGTGCAGAACACGCCCGGAATAGAAGCGAGTGGACTCACCGACGTATTGCCTCTCGAAGGCGATCGGAGTTGGGGTGTCGCCGGAGTGGGCCAGGTGTATGACAGGGAGCATTATCCTGAAGCCTTCGTCCGCATCGTCAGCAACGGATACTTCAAAGCGATGGGGATACCGTTGCTCGCAGGTCGCGATTTCACCGAGCACGACACGGCTGACCGTGAGAAGGTGATCATCATCAACGACGCGCTCGCACGTAGACTGTGGCCCGGTCAGGATGCGGTTGGACAGATGGTGACACAAGATGGCGGACGCCGTGTGATCGGAGTGGTAGGCGGTGTGCGGCATGTGAAGGTTGAAGAGGAGTCGGGTTCGGAAATGTACCTGCCGATGCGCCAGACCAACGATTTCTCAGCAGTGGAATTGGTCGTCCGCACATCGCTACCGCCGGAAACACTCGCGACCACACTTCGCTCAACATTGAAGCCGCTCGATCCCAACCTGGGTTCGAGCGAATTTCGTAACGTGCAGCAGCTAGTCGATAAAGCAACGTCACCGCGCCGGTTCGTCGTGATCGCGCTCACGGGATTCTCTATTTTTGCCTTGACTCTCGCGGCACTGGGCATCTACGCAGTGATCTCATATTCAGTGCAGCAGCGCACGCAGGAGATCGGCATTCGAATGGCGCTTGGCGCATCCGCCCGGAGGCTGCAACTGCGCATCATGTTGCAAACACTTCGCCTCGCGAGTATCGGACTGCTCATCGGTCTGGGCGCAGCGACGATCATGACGCGTTCACTGCGTGCCTTGTTGTTTGGCGTGCATTTGTATGATCCGGCGTCGTTCATCGGGACAGTGGTTGTCCTCGTTATAGTAGCAGCCATCGCAGGTTATTTCCCGGCGCGACGCGCGTCGCGGATCGATCCAATCAACGCTCTGAGATCGAACTAAAAACATGATCAGCTTACGAATCCTTCTGGCGAAACTGCGCGGCCTGCTTCTGAAACGAAGACTCGAACAGGAGATGCAGGAAGAGATCCACGCGCATATCGAGATGCAGATTGAGGATTATCTGCGTCAGGGGATGACGCCCGAGGAAGCACGTTATGCCGCGCTCAGAAAATTCGGCGGCGTCGAACAAGTAAAAGAGCTTCATCGTGAGCAACGCAGTCTCCTTGGAGTTGAAACATTTATCCGCGATTTGAAATATGGACTGCGCATGATGCGTCGTAGTCCTGGTGTTACCGCGGTCGCGATCCTCTCGTTGGCTTTGGGCATCGGCGCGAACACGGCTTTGTTCAGCGTTGTCGATGCGGTGTTGTTGAAGACGTTGCCGGTCGCAGATCCGGAACAATTAGTCGTGTTTGAATGGCAGGCCGGACGGGCGTACCGAGTGAGCGGCATGAGCGGCACTTCGAACGTCGACGTGCCGCCGGGCATGAGAGGTCTTTCACTTTTTCGCAACGACGTGTTTGAGAAGCTGCGCCGGGCGCAAGCAGCGACGCCGGAAAATCCACTCAGCGATTTGTTTGCTTTCGCTCCGCTTCCCGAACTAACCGCGAAGCTCGGCGATCAAGCGGAGATCGTGAACGGGCAAGCAGTAAGCGCCGACTATTACTCGGGCCTGCGACTGAACCCGATCCTCGGACGCGCGATCACTGTTGAAGACGATCGCGCCGGTGCTGCGCCGGTCGTTGTACTCAGTTACGAGTTGTGGGAAAACCGCTTCAACGCTAATCCCGGCGTCATTGGCCAACAACTCAAACTCAACCAGCAATCTCTCACTATCATCGGCGTCACACCATCCGGATTCAACGGCACGCTGCAAGTAGATTTTCAACCCGCCGTCACGGTCCCATTGGCGCTCGAGCCGCTGCTGCGCGGCGACAACAGTATTTTAGGTACGACGAGTGAACCAGGTGCCTGGTGGTTGAATGTAATGGGTCGACTCAAACCGGGCGTGACCGAACAACAAGTGCACCAAGCCTTCAACGGCGCTTTTCAAACCGCCGCGCTCGAGGCGATGCCACCGCCGCGCAAAAGTAGTGAGCCGGCGCAACTCGCTCCGAAAGATTACCCGCGCTTGATCACTGAACCGGGCGGCCGTGGAATGTTGGACAGGCGCAAAGGTTATGCGCCGACCATCTATGGTCTCTTCATCGTAGTCGCCCTCGTCCTGCTCATCGCCTGCGCAAATCTCGCCAACCTGCTGCTCGCGCGCGCAACGTTGCGTGGGCCGGAGATCAGTGTGCGGCTTGCACTCGGAGCTGGGCGGCGGCGTCTGCTCCGGCAACTGCTGACGGAAAGTTTATTACTTGCCACACTGGGCGGCGCGGTGGGAATACTCTTCGCCTTCTGGGCCAAAAGCGCGCTGTTGGCGCTCGCCGATAATGAAACAGGACTCTTGCCGAACGGCGTTGCGCCGAGTCTGAATTGGCGCGTGCTGGTGTTTACCCTCGCGGTCTCGTTATTGACGGGCGTGTTGTTTGGATTCGTGCCGGCGTGGCGCGCGACGACTTTGGATTTGAACACGACGTTGAAGCAGAGCGGACGTACCACTGGCCGGCTGTCGCGTTTGAGCAAAGGTCTGCTCGTGGTCCAGGTAGCTGTCTCTGCGTTGTTACTGGTGGGCGCGGGATTGTTCGTCCGCACGCTCTACAATCTGCAACGCGTTAAGCTCGGCTTCAATCCGGAAAACCTTCTGGTCTTCAGGCTCCAGCCTGAGCAGGCAGGTTATAAAGACGATGGGCTGCTGCGTTTGTACCAGCAGGTTTTTGATCGGTTGGACCATCTGCCGGATGTACGCGCGGCCACGTTTGCAAAAGTCGAACTCATCGCCGACGACAATTGGTTTCTCGACTTCCTGCTGCCCGGTGAAACCGCAGCAACCGCCGCGGAGCACGAAACGATGCGGCAAACGGTACGCGAGAATTATTTCGCGACGATGGAAATTCCTTTCCTGCGCGGACGCGAGTTCACCGCACAAGATAATCAGCACGCACCCGCGGTCGGTATCGTCAATCAAACTTTTCAGCGGAAGTTCTTTCCGAATGAAGACGTGCTGGGCAAACGCGTCACCTTCAACGATCACAACCGTGAAATCGAGATTGTCGGCGTAGTTGCTGATTCGAAATACATGCGACAACGCGAAAAGGACCAGCCGTTGCTCTACACGCCGTGGCAGCAGGACGCGACCGATATCGGCGAGATGCATTTCGCGCTGCGCACCGCAGGCAATCCGACGGCGCTCGCCGATCAAGTGCGTGCGGTCGTGCGCGAGCTGGACAGCAACCTGCCGGTCACAAACGTCGGCACTCAATCGGCGCGGGCCGAGGCGACGCTCGGACAGGAGCGACTCTATGCGCGCCTGCTGGGCTTCTTCGGCATCCTCGCACTCACACTCGCGGCCATCGGGCTCTTTGGCGTGCTGGCATATTCGGTCAGTCAACGGACGAGGGAGATCGGGATTCGGATGGCGTTCGGAGCGCAAGTGGGCCAGGTGGTCCGGCTCGTCATCTGGCAGGGGATGAAGCTCGTGCTGCTGGGATTGGCGGTGAGCGCGGCCGTCGGGTATGCGTTAAAAACCCTGCTCGAGAAGCAATACTTCGCGGAGGACAGCTGGCAGCGACAGATGGCCCAACAACTCTACGGCGTCAGCCTCAGCGATCCTTTGACGTTGCTCATGATCGCCGTGCTTCTGACGCTTGTCGCTTTATTGTCGTGTTGGCTACCAGCGCGCCGCGCCGCGAAAGTCGACCCCCTCGTGGCGCTCAGATACGAATGATAGGTTGGCCACAAAGAAGCACAAAAAGCTCAAAAACCAGCAGAACCTCTTTGAGCTTTTTGTGCTTCTTTGTGGCTAAAAAAACTTGAACTCTCTAACCCGCGTCACTACCGTCAACGATGCGTGAATAGACAATCGCCTTCGTCGTTCCGAACGTGCCGACCCACACGATGCTGTTCTCATTGATCACAAACTGATTCCCCTGACCAAACTGCGGCAGGCGCGTCAGCACTCGACCACCAATCACATCGCCGGTTCGCACCACGAGCTGCAGGTCCTCATCCGACGTGCCGACCCAGATCCCCATGTTGTTCGACGTGTTCACACCGCCCACACCAACAGTCAACGTCGCGATGACAGCGATGCGGCCATCGTTCAAAAGTTGAAAGTCGCGGAACGAATCGAACGTACCAGTCGTTCCCGGCGCATTCGTCCCGGTAAGCGCAATCGGAGTCGTTGAATCGCTGCTACCACGAAACAGACCAAAGCGGCTCGTCGTCCCGGTCAAGCCGACGAAGAAGGCGACCTCACCGTTGTCATTAATTCTGAGCGGTGTAAAGAACCCTCGATCATAGTTGCCACCTTTCGGAGCCGCGTGTCCGCCCAACGCAATCGCGACACTGTTACTGCCATCGCCAACAAACAGACCAAAGCCACTCGTGCTGTTCGTCAACGAAGCAGACGCCGCGACCTGGCCCAACTTGTTAATCACCGGATTGCCAAAATCCTCAAACGTTCCGCCACCCGGCGCATTCTGATTTGCGACGAACATCGATTTGAGCTCGCTACCATCGCCGCGAAAGATGCCAAAGTCGCCGGACCCGCCACTCAGGTTTGAGTAAAACGCGACCTGCCCGCGATCGTTCATAACCGCGCTACCTAACAACGTGAAAACTCCGCCCGTCGGCGCGTTCACATCGTCTCGCGCGATGGCGACTGTCTGCTGATCGTCGCTGCGAAAGATTCCCTGCGTGCCATTCGAACCACTCAGGATTGCGCTATACGCGATCGCGCCGTGATCGTTTGTCACGCGTCCAAACGGTGAGAGCGTACCGCCACCGGGCGCCGGATCTCCGTCACGCACGACGGGAACGATTGTCTTGCCGTCGCTCTTGTAAGTGTCGCTGTTTGCGTCAAACAAGACGTCGCCGTTTGGCGTGATGAAGGGGTTAGTCACCGATCCGAAACTTGGACCAGCCGGATCCGGATTAGCTCCGAGCGCAACGATAGACGTCGTCTTACCGTCGTTCACAAACACTCCGGACGTAAAATTCGGCGCGCCAATACCTGCATCGAAGACGACTTCGTGGCGTGCATTCAAACTGACATTTGTAAAAGAAAACGGAAGGTAATTGCCGCCAATCGGCGACGCCGCACCGGTCACCGCGATCACCGTGTGACGCACGTTAACGTTTGCGGCTGATGAGATCTGCGCGAACGGCCACGCCGTTGACGCGGCCAAAGCAAGAACAAAAATATATAGAATTGCCCGTTTCATACTCTGCTTCTCCTGTAATCAAAGTGAACATCAAACTGTGGTTACTGGAAAAGGCAGAGTTTTATTCCGCAAAAGAAATCTGTGTCATCTGTCAGCAAAGATATTCGTTGACATCAATTCGTCTCAGGATGTAGAGTGCGCGTCGTCCCAAGTCTCTCCTAGTTCAAGCTCTCGCCTGGCCAGTTTTTACGAGAGCAGGTCCACAAGGTCCAACTCAGTAACCATTCGATGGAGCGTGCGATTCCGCTGCCCATTTAGTCAGTCTGCGTTTACCACTCGCAGGCAAGACCCTGGTTTATCTCGATTACAGTTTGGAGGATTGAAGAAATGCTACGCCAACCACTTCAACAAGAGCACCGCATCGCACGTCGAACCAGCCTTATGATTGCCGCAATCATGATCATATGTGCTTCCTCGTTAAGCGTCATGGCACAGTGGACGACGGATGGCAGTGGCAACATCAATTTCACCGGCGGGAAGGTCGGCGTCGCCACGACAACTCCATCAACAGCGCTCGAAGTCGGGCGAAACGCATCCGGAACACCGACCGGGGTAATGATCACAGGCGGGAGCACCGTGGCCGCACCAGTTTTGTATTTCAACTACGCCGACGCCGGCGCCAACCTGAAGCGGTGGTTACTATTTGGCGATATCAACGGCGCTTTTAACCTCGGAACGCAACCAGATGCTGGGGGAGCAGCAAATTCCAAACTATTTATCTCGAATGCGGGCAACATCGGCATGGGGACCACGGCGCCTACGGCAGCAAGTGGTTACACAGCATTGTCGTTGAATAATTCCACCGGCACGCTCGTCGATTTCATGACGAGTAACGTCCTGAAGGCGCGGCTGCAGAGCGACGGAACCACTTTTTACTTCAACAATCTCGCAAACGGTCCGATACAGATCTACACCAACAGCGCCGAGCGGATGCGCATAGCGGCCGACGGTAGTGTCGGCATTGGCACCATCACACCCTCCGAAAAACTCGAGATCGCCGGCAATCTAAAGCTCACGGGCACGGGCAACATCACCGCCACCGGTACGATCGACGCTGGTAACATCAAAGCGAGGTACCAGGACGTGGCGGAGTGGGTTGAATCCTCGCAGGAACTGAATGCCGGTACGGTTGTGATCCTCGACTCCAATAACTCCAATCAGGTGATTGCTTCAACCAGCGCCTATGACAGTCGCGTTGCCGGAGTAATTTCACTACAGCCAGGCATCGCGCTGGGCGAACATGCGGAAGGCCGCGTGCTGGTAGCAACAACGGGTCGCGTAAAAGTGAAGGTTGACGCGAGCAATGGTCCAATTAACATCGGCGATCTACTGGTGACCAGTGATAAGACTGGCGTCGCGATGAAATCACTGCCGGTAGAGATTGGCGGCGTACGTATCCATCGTCCCGGAACATTGATCGGAAAAGCGTTGCAGCCTTTGGCCGCGGGTACGGGTGAGATTCTGGTGTTGCTGAGTTTGCAGTAACGCCTTTTTTGAGCTTTTTGTGCTTCTTTGTGGCTAATTCAGTACGAAATGGATTTCTTCGTGCAGACCGCCAGACGAGTTGCGGCGCGTTATTTCGATCCGGTTTAGATCAGAGGCGACGTCCAAAAGACTGCTGATATTGCCTGAGAAGAATGTTTCGGAGATCTTGGCGGGAGCGGACTGCCCCCGGGCCGCGTCGTTATCAAGCCGGTTCATGATGTCGTCGAACGCCGACTTGCGTTGGTCCAGGCGCACGATCGTCAGGTCCTCAGCAGCTTCGACAGGGAGCTCGAGCGGTTTGTGCGACGACGAATCAAGCACACTCTGCAGCAACTCAGCACTGTTTGCGAGTATCAACTCTCCATCTTTGACTGCATAGCAGATTTCCCAGCTGAGCATCGGCAGCCGCAATTGCCGCCACGCGTGCTCGCCTTCCTTGCGATTCTCCCACGCCGGTTCAGAACCTTTGCCCGCCACAGTCAAACGGCCCTGCGCGGCCTGCGCAATCGCCTGCTCCAGAAGATCGCGCCTCAGGTTTGCCGCTGACTGTAAATGGATGATGGCTGCTTTTCGAAACTCGACGAAGAGTGGTCCATCGGTCGTGTGTGGACGTGTCGCGACAACTGCCGTCGACGGGCGCGCAGGCGCGAGTGCCGATTGTACGTTCGTGAAAAACTGTCGCTCGAGCTCGGCAGCGACCGGATTGCCGCCGGGTTCTTCGGGCTCACGCACGCGCGCGTCGTAGGCATCGTCGATCGCGGAGTCGTAACGGTAATCGAGATAAGAGTAGCGATCGTACTCGTCCTCGTAGCGATCGTAGAAGTCGTCCGAACTGTAAGACTGCCACGACCACGATTCACCAGCTTGTTCTGTTTCATCTTGCGTCGCGTCGAACAGCGTGTCGCGCAGCATCGTGGCCGCGGAGTTGTTTGCAAGCGTTCGCACTCGCACCAGCGGCGTGTCTGCGGGGACCATCGAGTACAGCCGCTGTAGTTCGGCTTTTGGGATCGGGGTGCTGATCGGATGGTCCTTAGTTAGAAACTCGCGACGCTCGATCCACCTGCCCTTTTGCTGTTCGAGGTCGAACATACCGGCGCGAATTCCGTCGAGCTGATCGACGTTTTGCGGCAGCCAGTAGTGTTTGAAGTAGTAGTCGTGGTTGAGTTTTGTCTGGTCCACCCAAACGGTGACGAAGTGTGGCTTCAGCTTGCGGCTCAAATTCGTAAACGCCGGATCAGCGGCGAGCGTGTCCTTCTGGTTTGGATGAGTGATGTTGGAGATGGTCCGCAGTAACAGACTCTCGTTGCTGGCGAGGATGAAGCGTCCGTTCAGCGTGGCGAACGCGAGCATTTGTTTTTGCCGCCCGCGATCAGCGTCGACTGCCTGTCGATAATAGATCGTGCCGCCGGGCGCTTCGATCTCCTCGAAGTGATCTTTGTTCGCGACGAATTGGGTGAGCGCGGCCTTTTCTTCGCTGAGTGGCGCGATAAAGACGAGATCGAGCTGTCCGATGTCGTAAACCGCGACGGCGGCCTTCGTTTCAATTGCGCCAGTGATGGTTGAAACATCGAGCTGAAAACCCAGCGCGCTATTGAATTCTTCCCAACGCGAGATGAGTTTCAGCAGCAGATGTCGATGCTGCAATTGCTGGTAGTTGGCGCTGTTCAGATATCGTTCTTTGAGTTGTGAGTGGTCCCATTGCTCGATCAGCTGCGGCAGATTTGCGAACTGAGCGTAAACAAACGCGCCGCGCGGCAGATCGTTCGCGAGACCATACTCGCCGCGCGGCTTATGCGCCGTTCTGCCGAACACTATGAAGGCAACGCCGGTGAGTGCCAGCGCAATGATGGTCAATCGCAGTAGCGAGCGTTTTTTATGACTTAACAAAGCGTCCCTCCTGTGGATTCCAAAACAGCACTTCAGTCGACATATCGATCGCTTTCACGCGCGTCGCGGGACGACGACTCCAGTTGCTTTCGCGCGCGTGCCAACTGCCGTCAGTTTCCAGCCAGTAGCTGTAGCGCGGGGCAGCGCCGTTGAGTTTTATGATCTCTACCGTAACTTCGTTGCTGATACTGCCGTCGTGAAACACGATGTTAGAAACTCGATGATGTTTTACGTCGCTCCAATCAGCACCGTTGTAACCACTGACAGGTTCAATCGCTTCTTCTTCGAACTCCGCGATCGGGGCCAACGCATCGCCATTCAATCTCAACAGCCGTGCTTTGCGAACGTAAGAACTGGCATCGCCGTTGCTGTCGCGAACCAGCAACTGATGAACTCCGGGTTCGATCGTTTCGGGCAGGTTGAGCCAATTCTCGTACGGATAGTCTTCGAAGCGCAGCCAACTGCTGACAGCGGTGAGCAATTGCCAGCCGCAGGATTTCTTCTTGAAGACGAGTGCGATCGGATGCTCGAACCGCACGAACGTCAGCACGGCTTCTGCTTCGGGTGAAGCGTCGAGTTGTACGTACTGGAGCCGGGCGCGATCGGCACGCTCGGGGTAATTGAGGTCGCGCTCGTAGTCGTAATAGACCGTGGTGACGTCGGGCCGCAGCAGCAACCGGCTAATCATCGTTCTGCGCACGCTTACTTCAGGACTCTTCAGCGCCGCCAACACTTCTTCCGGGCTGTTGAAGTAATCGGTACATGGGGATACTGCAGTCCGCCTGAATGATATCGCCGCTACTGCAAATCCAATGGCGAAGCAAAGAACGAAAGCGACTGTTCGTGATTTCCACCGCATATGTGAACTCCCCGCTAAAACTTTAACCACGGATGACACGGATAAATTCGGATTTCAATCCGTGTAATCCGTGGTTAGTTTTTGATCGACGATAAGAAATGCCTTTCGTGTGACTGCGTTCTGTAGTTGCTCCAGATGAGCAAGACGTAACGAGGTCGCGGTCTTATCTAATTCCAGCCTCTGCTTTTCCAGTTCCACTGCGCGATTTAGATCTCCAATCTGCTCGGCAGCGGCGGAGAGCAACGTTAACAAATCTATCCGAGTCGCAAACTTTCGGTTTTGCTCCCGCTCACGCAATGTTTGATAGCGTTCGAATGATGGCTGTATGTCGATTTTTGCGAGTTGTTCCGCCACCTTCAACGCCGCGCGCGGTTGATTTTGCTTCAGATACATAGCAACCGTCTGCTCGAGCACATCGTCCTCGAAGGTGGCAGGACCGCTGCCAACGATTTCCGGCATTAGCCCAACAGCTTGCGAGCGCAACTTTCGCGTCGCATCACGATCAGCCATGATCGCGTTCAGATCTTTAATCGCCTCGTCCTTTTTCCCGCTCACCGCGAGCAAGCGAATGAGTTCAATGCGATTCTCTTCATCACTCGGCGATGCAGTCAGGAGTTGCTGTCGATAATTGATCGCTGCATCGAAGGCGCCGAATTCACCTACTGTCTCAGCCGCGACTCGTAACGCGGCAGTCTGATCGAACTGAACCTCCTCGCTTTGCGGCTGACTCTCGGCGTGCGCAACAATCAGCGGCATTGCCATGAACGCCGCCGCCGCCTGCTCCTTACTTTCGGGCACGGTTAAATCGATCATCGATTGTAGCCACGTCATGCCGAGCTTCGTATCACCGCGCTCGAAAGCAACACGCGCCAGTCCGGTGAAGTAAACAGCCTCGAAATGGCCCAACGCGATTCCTCTCGCGTATGCGGCTTCGAGCAAATTGCGCGCTTCCGCTTCGCGACCTTCGTCACGAAGCAATGCGACTGCGTCGTTCAAGCGCTCAATGCTGGGCGATTTCGGATCGGCGACGCTGATTGCAGTCTTGATCCCGACCAGCCATTGCAACTGCTCGTTGGCCTGCGCGACTCGACCGGCGCGAACATCCAATCGTATCGACGCGAGCCGCAACCAAACGGGACGCGCATAACCGTGCTGCAAGTCATGCTCGACTGAAGAAACTAATCGCAGCGCATCAGTCGTTCGTCGTTGCTCGATCAAGTAAGCGAGATATTCCTTTTGCCACTTGATTCTTTCTATCTCCGGTTCCTCTGGTTTGTAGTCGCTTTCCTGATCGAGCGCTGACTCCGCGTCGGCATCGTCGAAATTCGATGCGCGCAAGCTCGTGTAGCTGTAATCGCTGTCGTAACTGCCCAGGGCCGCGCCACGCGTAATCATCAACTCGTAAAATGGTCCAAACCCCTGTCGTGACACCAGCGACTGTTCAATGACGAACGCCGGCAGGAAACGATTGTCACGAGCTTGAACGCACAACTGCGCGAAGAACTTCGCTTTCGAATCAGTTTTCGAAAACGATTCCGCAAGTTCGTGAATCAGACGCTTGAAATCTTCCCACTCCTTCTGCGAGGAACCATTGTCGCCTTCCCACCGAAAGTCTGCTTTCAAACGCGCGATCAGCAACGGCGTCAACCGCTTTCGCGCCTGCTCGTTCAGATTGAGTTTGCTCAACGTCTGAAGGTATAGACGATAATCACCGGCCGTCGCTTCCTTATCGAGAATCTTCTCCCACAACTGATCGGCCTTCTGTTTGTCGCCACGCAGGAAATACACCGAACCGAGATCAGCGACGATCTTCTTATTGTCAGACTGCGACTCATAGGCCAGAGCGAGATGCTCGATCGCCGGCTCGAGATCCTTTCGTTCCAAATACCAATGTCCAAGTCGCGCCAGCTCGTCGACGTCCTGCGGCCGGTTCTCCATTCGCGCCGGCAACAGCGCGCGCGACTTCAACTTCTGTTCAGCATTGTTAGACGAATACAACCAGCGGCCATAGGTCTGCGCGAGTCGATACCAATCATCGCCTGCGAGCTGCGCTGAGGTGTCTTGTTTCTGCGTGATCAATGCGCCGATCGGCTGAAACTTCAGTGCCGCGGTGAAATAGTTTTCACGTGTCGCGTCAAACTCGCCGAGTTGCAGACTCACTTCAGCATTGCGAGAAGCTTTCCACGCCGTCGAAAGCGAAGAGTTTTCAATCGCGAGGTGAACGAGCTCTTTGTCTTCTTTCGCCAGGAGAAACGTCACTAGCTGCAACTGGTGCGACGTCGCGTGCTGTGCGCACGAGAGTAATTCGGCTCGTCCTGTTTCCCCGCTTTCCCAGAGTGCTTCGAAATAACGCTCGATCAGAGGATCGGCGGAACTCGCGAGTTGATCCATTGGTTTTTGATAGTGCTCGCGCAACGCCTGCAACTCGAGTGAAGTGTCGCCGAGCAGCCGCGCATTAGTGGCCAGCAAACCGACATAATCAAAACCGTCAGGTTGCGCGTTGCGAGCGCGTTCAGCCTGGAGGAGATCGAGTATGCGCCGGTAAGCGCCGGCACGATCGTAGAGATCGATTAAGGATCGCAGATGACTGTTATAAGCGGGCCAATCGCGTTGCGTGTAAGCCCGATCCTTCAGCGCCGTGAGCACTTCCTCATCGAGTGTTCCAAAACCGGCGCGGCGACTCAGGTTGCGCAGGAACGTGAGTGTCTCGTGCTTGTCGCCGTCGTGCAGCACCGTGTTGATTTGTTCGTGTAGAAACTTAAACAGCGCCGCAAGCTCATCTCCGGTAGCTTTACTCTCGGCGACACCGCCGACGGCTTCAACCACAGCGCCATCTAACGTGGACAGCAAAGACAGAGCCTTGCCCGCGTTTGGCGAGTCTTTAGTTTCGACTTCAGTCGCGAGCCCTCGACGCAGTTCCCAAAGCCGCTTCGTGATCTCATCGAGCTGTTCCTCTGACCGCACGGTTTGCACGTAGCCGGCAATGTCCGACGATCTCAACTCATTCTTAAAAGGACTGGAGGCAAAGGTTTCGTAAGCCTTCCGGTACGTTGCGACCGCGGTCTTCAGATCGGTACTACGCATCTGGGCCGCGGCTGCGAACTGATCCGACGCTGATTGCGGCTTCACATTTTCCTGCGGCAGCTTGCGGCGTTCGACATCCGCTTCGCGTTGACGGCCTGCTTTCTCTAGCACTGCTACGGTGCGTTTAATCGCCTGCGGGTCGTCGTTTGAAAGCTCCTGGGCCTTGCGTAGTGCAGCGATAGCGGAATCGTAATCCTTCGCCCGCGTGAAAACGTCGGCAAGCGAATCGTACAGCTCGGTCATTTCAGGCTGATTGTGAATGGCCGCACGATACTCACGCACCGCATTCGTCACATCACCCTGCGCTTCGTAGATGCGCGCGAGTACGACGTTCCAGCGATAATTTTTGAATGCCTGCTGCGCGGTTCGTTGATAGTAATTAAGGAGCGTATCGCCGCCGCCATAACGCTTCACGTAGTTGATGGCGGCGTCAACCTGCTCTTCGTTGTCGGGGTCGCGATTGATGATCTCGATGTGCTGTTCCACCGCTGAGGCGTAGTCTTTCAAGTGCGTGAACGCGCCGATCATCTCTTCGCGAAGTTGCGCGATCTGTTCGCGAGTTTCTCTCGGATCAGTGTCTTCCTTTTTGATTGCCTGGATCGTGGCGTGGAAAGTATTACGAAGGCCTTCCTGGTTTCCGGAATGCACGTACACTTTCGCAAGCTCGCGGAAGACTTCGGTGTTCATCCGGTCTTCGCGATTGAGCCGCTCCAAAACTTGCTGTGCCGATGCGAACTGCTGCATCTCCATCTCGCGCGCGGCGAGCTTGCGCCCGAAGATGTAATGGAACCGGCCGAGACCGCGCTGCATACTCGACTGCAGGATCGCGATTGCATTCGACCTGAGACCGAGGCGCCAGAAGAAGTCGGCACTTTCGGACAACACGCCGTAGTTGTTCGGATACTTTGCGACAAGCGCATGAAGGGCGTTTGCCGCCTGCGCGCGTCGTCCCTTTTGACTGTAAATCTCCGCGAGTTGCAGCCGGTATGAGATCGCGTTGCGCTGATTGTTGGCAGTGACAATCAGACGGTTGAGCGCGGCCACCTGCGCATCCGTTTCTTCTTTGGTTTCGAACCAATCGCGCGCGCGTGTGAGAAATTGCGCGGAGTCGCTACGGCCCACTTCCTCGCGCAGTACGGCTGAAGCCTCAGGCCAACGATCGGCATCACTCAGGAAATCCGCGTACTCCCAGACAAAACCCCAGTCGTGATTAAAATTTCGCTCACGTTTGTACGCAGCCGTAATTTGTTCGTGAACGCCGGCGCGCTTCGAGAGAGTCACGAGACGTCTGCTTGCGCGCGTCGCGTCCTGGTAGTTGTTATCAGTGCTTGCGAGAGCTTTGACGTATTCAGGAATTGCATCGCGCAGTTGATGCTTGTCTTCGAGTATCACGGCTATCTGGAATGCGTAGAGCGTCGGATCGTTTGACTGCTTTCGCAGCGTTTGGATCGTGCGCAGTGCATCGTCGTATTGAAAGTAGTCCCAATAGATCGTGGCTGTGTCGAGATACGTGTCGGTGTTGCCGCTTGCGATCGGGACGAGTTGTTCCCACTCGGCACGTGCTTTCGTATAGTCCCCGAGCTCCGCCTGGATCTCGCCCGCGCGTGTTCGATACTCCGCGACGGACGGCGCCGCGTCCGCCAAAGCATGTGAGATCGTGGCTGACTCTTCGAGGAAACGCCCGTTGTGTTGGCCCAACGAACGCGTGAAGCTGACGAGACGCTCGGCAAACTCCGGCGAGTTTGGATAAAGCCGGTTCAGTTCGCGATACGCGTCGATCGCTTCTTCGTAGTTCGAAAGCCACGCGGCCGCGTCTGCTCTGAAGAGTTTGTATGGCAAAAGCGACTGCGTATCGGTTGTATTGAGCGTGTCGCGTGCGCGCGCGAGATACGGGCGCAGCTCATTGCGGCTGGCGAGATGACCGAGAAACTGATCGCGGACTTCGCGCGATTCGAAATAGTATTCGGCGACGAGCGACCGCCACTGTTCCCATTGTTTGTGCGCGGTGTAGTACTGCAACAGGCCATTCACGAAGCGCTCATTGTGTGGAAAGCGCTGGTGCGCGAGCGAATACAAGGCGACGTAGAGCTTCGCGTCAAAGCTCGCCGGATCGGCGTTCACGTTGCCGCGGATGAACTCCTCGAGATAGCGTTCGGCTTCCTGATCGTTGACCTTCGCCATCAGCTCGCGTGAAAGAGTTTCGAATTCCTTCGTTCGCTTTTGCCGTATGAACCAGCGCGCTAAACGATCTTGCCACGTCGTTGACGGAAACTCGCGCAGCGCTTGTTGATAAACGCGCAACTGCTCGTCGACGAGGTTGGTCTGGCCCAGCCATTGGAGCATCTGCTCGTACAAGCCCTGCTCGTCCGGATATTTCTTAATCTCGGCGGAGTAGAGAGCGAGAATGTCAGACGTGCGATTGTCTTTCGCGAGTGAGGCGACGTAACGCGACAGCACAGTCTGGTAATCGACTGCGTTCGATTGTTCAGGTTCGTCAGCCGATTCGAGATAATCCGGATACGTTGGTCTTGATGCGTAATCAGAGTACAAATCTGCTTCCGTTGACGAACCTGGATAACTGATTCCAAAGTTCGAGATTGGTGGATAAGCAACCGGGACCGGCTTGACTGTTGTCGGTTCGGACCTTAAATCCAGAGCCTGCTGCTTACTTTCCGGATCTGTTGACGCGCTTGCCTGAGTTGAATGCGGCACCAACGCTTCGCCTTTAACTCTGTGCCCGCCCAGGTAGTCGAGGATGCGCTGGTACACCGCGCGTTCCTGATCGAAATTCTCCACCGTGATGTAACAGTCCGCCAGCTTCAACGCGACTTCAGCGTACTCGGGCGCGTCCGCGTAACGCTTTTCAAATTCAGCCAACGTGTCCGCCGCGATCTTTACCTCTTTGGTCGCGGAGTAGAGTCGAACGATGTCGAGATACATCTGGGCCAACTCTGGCGCAGTCGGATATTCCTGCTTGTAAGCGAGAAAGATGCGGTAGGCCGCGGCGCGATTGAAACGCTTGACGGCCTGCTCTTCCTGCAAAGCGAGCTCTTGACTCGGATGAGTGTCTGAAAGAATGAACGAGAGAATGCCGTTGAGAATTCCGGGATGCGGATCGGCGGTGGCAATGTCCTGATAAAACTTCAGGTCGCCACGCGTGAGCGCGAGTCGCTGATCGCCCGCATCCGACAACAATTCGAAGAGCTGGTACAACACACGTGCGCGCAGCACACTGCCGGGCTTGAGCTCGCCTTGCAGGTAAAGCGTGTAAAGAAAGCGCGACGCCGCTTCGCCATAACCTTCCGAGAGCAGGAGTCGCGTGATTGTGATCAGCTCATCCTGTTTCCAAACAATCTGTCGCGCGGCCCTCGACTTTTCCAGTTGCACGAAGATGTCCGGCGCGCTCCGGTCGTTGTAACGGGAGTAATGAAGCAAACGGACTGCCGTATCGAAGTCAGCGGGATTGCGACGGAAAGCTTCGCGTAATTCACGTCCGTAAGCTCGGAATCGATCGTGGTCTTTGAGAAACTCGTAAAAGTTCTCGGAGATCTCGCTGGGCCAGAATGGATCGAAAGCCTTGACGTAGACAGACTCGGCTTCCTTTGCCCGATCCATCTGGTCCAGCAAAGAGACTTCGCTTTTGATCAACTCTTCTCGATGATCGGGAAAGCGATCTTTGTTTTCGCGGACCAGGTTTAATGCTGCCACCAAATTCTTCTGCGCGATCAGCTTGTCCTGGTATTGCTGAACTATTTCGTACGCCGCGGGATTGTCCTTGATTACCTGCTCGTAAAAACCTGGGGCGAGATATTTATCGAGTCGATGCTGCTCGGCCAGTTCGATCAAGTTGCGAAAGATCTCAACGTGTTTTTCCGGCGGTGCTTGTCGTAGCAAACGCTCGAGCGATTCCGCTTCGGCTGCGAATTGCGCACGTCGGTGGAAGAAGTCGGCGAGCCTCGTGAGTGCCTGCTGCTTGTCAGTTTCATGCTCGACGTAAGACTGCATCTCGCGCAGCGCTTCTTCTTCACGACCGAGTTTCTCGTCAAGCTGCGCGAGTTTTAAAAGGATCTGAGGCGTGTCGCGATGCTTTTCCAGAACAGCCGCCAGCCGATTCCGCGCCTCAGCAGTCGGATACGGCACAATCGCCTGCGTCCCGAAGAACTCATGCCGCATGTAAAGCGCCCCCTCAATCAGCGCCGCCGTGTCAGGTTCGTTCTCGGCGGTAACAGGTTGCTGTAAGTAGCAGACGATCACTACAACGAGCGCTACAACGGGCAGCACTGAACGCTTGGCCCATCGGTGCCAGGGCGCCGAACCTGCGAAGCCGGGGAACCATAAATTCGCGCGGGCCGAACCCGCGAAGCGGGTGGAAGCATAAAGCCTGGGGCGCAAGCCCCAGGA
>JADMIO010603896.1_pt1 | contig 84056 bp, 71 predicted proteins | sample 8958161 | NCBI WGS metagenome assembly JADMIO01 (sample SAMN16585339, study PRJNA669376) | soil metagenome | isolation source: Crop rotation soil | place: USA: Cullars Rotation, Alabama | collected 2011 | reverse complement strand
TCGTGGACTCCTTTCTGGCTAATGTTCCTGTGTCCACGAAACCGGGTCAACTCCAATGGAGTGTCCGCCCAAAGCGGGAAAGCACAGGCACAGCATGAGCAAAGAAACTGCCAGAAATCTTTTCATGTTTTCCTCCATGCCGGCATTGTATCAACAACTACTCAGCGGGATTAGCAACTATGAATGGCTGGCAGTCCGCATTCTTCAGCAGATCAAGGCGGCTCATGCTTTTCGGCAGGTAGAACAAGTTAGAGAGCTTGCAACGATACTTGGCAACATCCCGATTAAAGAATATCAACTCATAGGCCAGTATTATCTCATATGGTGTAACTATCGGGAATCTGTATTCAAAGCAGAGGCGCTGGAAAATCTCATTGGACAAACGCGCACATATAAAACCAATGTTCTATTATCACGGGCTGCGATTGAGGTTTGTCAGGGCAAGATGGAAACAGGTTTATACTTCTATAACGAAGCCCTGCATACTGCCCCCGTCATCTCTGATTACATCTATATAAAATTAGGCGTTGCCCAAGTGAAGGGCTTTGAAGGGTTTCATCAGTCAGCATTGAACGATATAGAAAATCTTCTACCGATCATTCGGTATACAGAGCCGAAAAAGTTTTTTGAAACGCTCAACTCTTACGCAACGGAGCTTGGCGAAGCGGGCCGCAGAGATGAAGCCAGAAACGTTATGCGTGTGGTGCTGTCCTCGCCGTTCATTCATGCCTATCCTGAATGGCAGCAAACAGCGGCAGACCTACAAGGCGGCTCACGTTCGCTGGTGCAAGTGGCCGGCTTGCGGGTTAGTCCTGACAATGTTTTATCTCTGCCACACGGCCCTGAGCGTGTGATACAATCTGCGCCGTTGCGACCGGGCGAGCGCACCGGAAAACTACTTGATTATGTGAGATTGAAAAAGAAAATGGTCAAAAAGAAAAAGAAGCAAAGCAAGCTTGATGAAAACATAGACACGATGGATAGGAAGGATTTGGTCGTTAAACTACTCGAACTCGTCACCCCAGAGGAGGTTGACGAAGTGAAAATGCGCGAGATCGTCAGACACGCCGCTGAAGTCATCAACAAGAGCTAGTCACTTGCTGTTTTTCTTATTGGCTTTCTTTCTCGCCAGCATGCTTGCCATTTCAAATAGCGCCTGTTGATGCCTTGCCTTTAGCTTTGCCGTATGCTGCACCAGTTCAACGAGTGTTGGATTCAAAATGATTTTGTTGATGGTATCGGCCAATAACAGCAAGTCAACGCTCTTATTCTCTGGTGCCTTGCCACAGGCGGCGGTGAATAGTTCAAAGGCGTCAACGTCCAGAGCCTTAGCCAAAATCGAAATTGTGTCGACCGTCAGATTCGGTTTCAAGCCTTTAAGCAAGCGGTCAATGTAGCTTTGCGACAAACCAGACGCGCGCTGTAAATCTGCGGTCTTCCAGTTTTTCTGCTGCATCACGCGCTTGAGGTATTCCGCTAAAGTTTCTTTCACCGTCCCTCCTATATTCACATAGACATGAAATTATATCTATATGCTTGACAGCCGCTTAGCTATCCCTGTAGTATGTGTCCCGCTTATGAGGCACATAATTAATGCGCGCCTTACGGCTCGCCTAACATTACAGGTGACAACGGCTAGACGACACGCGCGGCTCCCTGAGCTATGCCTATCTATCCCTAGTGGGCATTTCCCACGGACTCAGGAACGCTACACACCAACCCCACGGGCGCGCATGCTCGGCTGCGCGTGTCTTTTTTTACTCAAGGCGCTTTTGTATCACATGCGATGCTTCGACTCAATCATTCTTGGTGTCATGCGTGCGAGTGAGGGTAAATGACACCATAGCCCGCGTGATGGGGAAGCGCGGGCGGCTTCATCTGGGGTGGTTTTCTCCTTATGCAGTTTCGGGGGAGTCTGGACACGGGGAATCAGGCTCTCCCTATTTTTTATGAGACAATCGGAAGCCAAAAGATATATTCAGAAGTATATTGAGGAGCGCGGCTTTGTTATCCATCCTACCAAACACAATCATTGGGTAATTTTCGAGCGCAAAGGCAAGCAACTAGGCATAGACCTTAAATCAGGCGTATGGGTCAGAGCTTCAGAGCTAGAGGACTGGCGATGCGTCTGTATGCCATGCAATACCAGCGGGGCGATTCAAGCTGTAGACTTTCTCACTCAAGACTAATCCTGTTAGGATACTATACTTTAGTTAGAAAATCATGTTTGAAATCAAAGTATGTTACCTTTTGTACTTTTGGTGCCAAGCTGCCTCGCGGGTTGGCGTGCTTGGGGAAAGTCGGGAGTATGGCCAAAAGTCCTTTCATCGCGTTCGGGTTATGCTTTCTGAATCGCGGTGAGAGGCGAAAGGAATCGCAAGTTTTCTCTTGACGGGCAGCATAATAAAGTAGTAAAACTGCCAACGTCGTATTCAAAGTCAAGGCTACCGGAATCGGGCTCTTCACCCGGAATAACTCTTGCGGCGTAGGGCCACATTTCATCGAGAACCAACAAAGGAGACTAAAATGCAAGAGACCAACTTAGCCACACAAAACCCAGACGCGCTGTTAGAGAATAATGAACTGACCCTGGAAGAAGTCAGCCGCCATATGATTATCGAGCGGGTAGCGAAGAGGGTAGCTAGTGATGTTAGCACGACTAGCCACTCGGCTCACAACTCCCACTACTCATCGAATGCTTAGCTTCGCGACGAAGCCGAGCCGACTCTCACTCATCCGATAAGAATACTGCTGTGTCGCTTACTTGTGCTATGGCAGGGGTCTGTTTTCCTCTTGCCCATCATTTATCGGGCCCATGATCTTCTAACAAGATAGGCCGCCTGGATAGACTGCCTCGGTTTACTAATTTGAGCTGACCTGGAGAAGCGACTCCTAGCGCAAAGTCTCGAAGCCGAATCAAGCGGGTCGGGCTGCGAACGAGTCCGACGCGACGTTCAGACGTCTTCCGTGGCCCTGTTCTACTAACGGCACAGACTTATGTCTGAGTATCTGTCCGTCACCGAGCCAGAGATTCGAGACTACCTGGCAAAGCCATCAAGTTCAGGTCTCGTCAAAAGCCTGCTCCGAGAGAAAAAGAGTAGAGGGGTTGGCGAGGTCTTGGGCTACGCGGACGCGGTTAAAACCTATTTACCGGGTTCCGGTCACGCCTCCGGCTTTCTCAGTTATGTCGAACGCTTCAAGTCTCTAAAAGCAAAAACGGCTTTTCGGGTGTGGACGACACCAGCGGCCTACCACTGGAACGCGATGGCCAGGATGCTGCTGGATGCGAGCATTGGCCGCACTGCCCCTGCCGGCATTCTGAAGCAATACCTGGAATTTCTTGACCTCGACTTGGCAGAAGGGCTTAATACCCATCTCAATGATTTCGGCAGGTTCGTGTTGTCCGGCCTTATTCTTGAGCGCGCCGAAGTCCGTCTTGATCTGCCGATTTCGATCAAGCTGCCTAATGTGCTGCCAGGGACGGGCCTTGCGCTGCTGTCCTCTCAGGGTGAGGCGCGAACGATCAGCGTGTCGGTCCTTGACCAGTCGACAATTGACCGGCTGGCCGTGCATCAAAATGGCGCGGGGGGCGAGTTGGGCGTCGCCTTCGGCTCTGGGAATGGCTGCACAGCAATCGCGTGGAGCATGTTACGGTGGAAGGGGCCGAACCGCGATATCCTGATTGACGCGTTCGAGCCGTGCCTGACCCTGCCATACGTGGAGGCTTATCCGCGATGCCAGTCACCAGCGCAGTCCAGAGATTTCCTGAGCGTAATGGAAAACGCCCTGGACCGCTTGGCGAAATACGACCCGGAACTGGTCGAAGAGATCAGCCTATTGACATCGTCCGTTACGCCGATGGATGCGTCGGCAGCGGATGCGGAGATGTGTAGCGGGACTTCTTCCGCCATCTTCGGAGCATGCTTCTTGTCACTTACGGATGAACCACTGTACTTGGCCGAGATGCTGCTGCACGAGTTCTGCCATAATAAGCTGCGCCTTTTCGAGGAAGTATCGCCGTTGTTGCTGTCCGAATCGCTCAACAAGCCGCGGTACTACTCACCCTGGCGGGACGACCCGCGCCCGCTGGAAGGCATCCAGCATGGGCTGTTCGTCTTCGGCTCGATTGCTCGCTTCTGGCTGAGCGTCTGCAAAGACCCTTTCGCCGCCTCGCGCGAGCGGGCGATGGCACAGCGCCGGGTCGCAACCCTGCTTTTTCAGTTGAAGCGTGCAGTTGATGAGTTTTCCCGACACGCTAAGCTCACTCAGCCTGGGCAAGTCTTCTTCTCTGAGATGAAGGAGTGGGTTGCGGTTCTCGAAGAGGAAACTGCCGGGTGGGACAGAAGTGAAATGCTGCCGCTGTTTTCCGGCGTTTTGCGGGACAAGTCATTAAAAGTGCTCCCGGTCGCGGAAGCCACGGCCCAACACCAAGCGAGATGGGAGTATTTACATCTAGCAGGAAGGTATGGACAAATTGGCTGAAACACAGTCGCAGGTCAGCCCCTTATCCAGTTTTATTTTCAAAGTGGCGACGCGATGCAATCTGAACTGCACGTATTGCTACGAATATAACATGGGGGATGACTCTTGGAAACAGCAGCCGCACTTCACCAGTATCGAGACGATAGAGATGCTGGTTCGCCGCGTGCGAGAGCACGCGATTGAGCACGGCCTGGATTCTGTGGCGTTCAGCTTTCATGGCGGCGAACCACTTCTGGCGGGGGTGGACTTCTTCCGTAACGCGGTCGGCACCATTCGGGACCGACTCGGGCCGTCAATCCGCTGTAGCTTCGGCGTTCAGACTAATGGCACTTTGATTACGGAGGAGGTCGTCCGCGTCTTCAGCGAAGAGGAGATTTACATCGGCTTGAGCTTGGATGGCCCTCAACTCGTCAATGACCGGCACCGGGTTCACTTCGATGGCCGCGGCAGTTTTAAAGACGTAATGAGCGGGCTCCAATGGCTTCTGACCCCTGCCGGCAAGGAGGTGTTCCGCGGCGTACTGTGCGTGATTGATCAGAACAGCGATCCGCTTGAAATCTTCGATTTCCTAGCCAGCTTGCGTCCCCCATCAGTGGACTTCCTACTCCCCCACGGCCACTGGTCCTCGCCGCCGCCCGGCAAAGAAGATTCGCCCGATAACACCGTCTATGCCGACTGGCTGATCACCATCTTCGACTCGTGGTTTAACGGGAATCACAGCGAAATCGAGATACGCACGTTTGAAGAGATTATTGAATACAAACTGGGCGGCAAAGGCCACCTGGAAACCCTAGGGCTCGCGCCGGTCAGCTTGATCTGCGTTGCTGCCGATGGCTCCATCGAAGGCGTTGACACTTTAAAATCGGCGTTTCGCGGGGCACATCAGTTGGGTCTAAACATCTATCGCCATTCTTTTGACGATGCGCTCAGGCATAACATGGTGCGCGCCCGCCAAGCCGGACTCGAAGTGCTCTGCGAGAAATGCAACAACTGCCCCTTGGTAGTGACGTGCGGAGGAGGATACTTCCCTCACCGGTGGAGCGAGGCAAGAGGGTTCGGCAATCCCTCCGTCTACTGCTCCGATTACACCAAGCTCATATCCCATATCCATGGGAGGGTGGAGAATGTCCTCAATGCCAAATAGACTGCCTGTCCAGGGTGAAACCGGCAGGCTCTTTCATAAACTGTACGGCAAATTCAATGACAATATCCTGCGCGAGATCGTGCTCGCGTCCGCTGGGATTAAGGCGTCCCGAACATGCCTGAACGACGAGGAAATCAGCCTGCTCCTACAAGAAACGAGGCGGTCCAATCTGGAGGTGTCCATAAGCGAAGAGAAATACATCCACCGCAAAGATACGGGCAAGGGGGGATGGTCCAATTCTCTCGCCGCCGTCGTGCCGGCCACTCATCCGGAAGGCTTGTTCAACGTTTATATCGCTTCCAGCGAGCATCTGGCCGAAACCGGGTTGGGGCTGGAAGCAATGAGTGACGAAACCAGCTTCGGGGCACTACTCGGCATCCCCGCCTGTTGCATCGAAGCCTACGTTCGCTTCCACCCCATCGCGCAGTTGAAGCAGAACGACTTCGTACCGCTTGTGCTAGACAGCACTTCCGGTGCCACACCTTATAGTCACTGGAATAACTATGTCTCGCAGTATTTTGGCCGCGCGCTGCTCAGTTTCTTCCCTTGCTCGTTCAACTGCCCAGCGGCAGAGTCTTTCGCGCGCGCCACCTTCGATGTCCTCCGCCAATGCTCGGACACCTGGGCAGAGGAGTTCTTGCAGCTTCAACGAACCAACATCCTTTATACAGAGTACCTAGGGCTGCACATGTTCAAGGGTGCGAGGTTCCGCGGCGGCTGGATTGATTACGACGCCGGGATGGTGCAATCAACCGAGCGTTCAGAAGTCAATGAGCAAGTCGCACGCGGAGACCGGTTGAGGGTGTTGAACAAACACGCAGTAGAAATCTATAAGTCAGGGAATCTGGTCTGTCGGCTAGACGACGAAGATATCAGCATGTGCATCTTCAATTGAAGTCTCTGGTCCAGACGGCGCAGGTCAATGGCACAAGCCCAGGCTTAATATGACCGATAAAATAATCGTCACGAACCTCTATCCGAGCCATATGCATTTTGAATCAGTGCGCGTCAGCCTTGAGCCTGCCGGTTATCGTCTAGTCAGCCTGCTGCGCCACGAACGAGCTTGGCCAGACTATGACGGTCCCGCGGCGGCACAATTCGTCTTCAACTACCCGATGAGCAGAGAGTTGGTCGAGGTGATTTTGCGACGCCAAGCCGCCGGCCAGCCGTACGCCGTCATGATGGATGACCCGCTGGCCTTTTTCGACTGTAATATTAACGAACTTATCGTGCCCATTCTGCAATCGGCCGCGCGCGTATTCACGTCCACCGATAACATGATCCCTATTTACAAATCGCTGGGGGTGAAAGCCGAGTTGCTCGTCGGGCTGGGCAACCCGCTGTTTGACGTGGTCGAGCCTGTTGATGAATCCGCGATGCGTTATGACTGGGGATACATTGGCCGCCTCTACCCACAGAGATTCCGCTTCTTCTGGCAACTCAAACACATGGTATCGGACTTGCCCCACTACATCGTCACTAAGGGGCTTGATTACAAGGGCGTGATCAAAAGGGTCCGCGAGACTCGCGTGAATGTAGCCTACGGCAATTTCAGCGACATTCCCGATTTTAAGTCGAACGGGACGACATTGCGCGCGTGGGAATTCCCCTACGCTGGAGCTTTCATTATTCATGACCCCCGCCCGCTGCTCACAGAATATTTTAAAGAGGACGAATCCATCGTCACGTTCCAAACAGTGGAGGAATGCGCCGAGTTGATCCGATACTACATCAGCCGACCGGCGGATCGCCTTCGCATCGCCCGCAACGCCCGTGCGATCATAGATCGTCATCGCATGAGGGATTTCTTCCCCTGCTTGTATCAGGAGATTATTAGCGATGGGAGTTAGCCATGCGCACAGCCGCTCAGTAGACACACAAACGGCAGATCAGTTAGCCGCCCAGTTTCATGCCTCTGCCCAGAAGGATTCGACAGCGGCTCGCGGCGTTGACTCCAGCGCCGCCCAGGTGTTCGGGTGGACGACTTGGCCTAAGACTCTGCTCTCCGAGGGCGGCGTAGTGATCTCACTGGGAGAGGTCCCTGTCCTCCTGTTGAGGTTTGAACGTGACCTTTTCAATTCGAGCTGCCTGCAAATTCATCACACGCGCATGCACTGGCTGATGAATCCGGCGGTGAGATGGACGCCTGACCGGGAAGCGGAACTGTCAAAGCGCATCGCCTCGCTCGTGCGGGAATCAGGAGCAAAGATGGTTGCAGTACGCCTGCTGGGTCATAACCCGCCGGCGTCGCAGATTCTTCAATGTGCCGGGTTTCGCCTGATTATTGGCAATGCCTGGTTCTACCGCTGGCCCGACGCGCCGCCGCCCGTTTGGGAATTGCCCTCGGATATAACCACGGAACTCAGAGACCTAAGGCGGCATCCGATGGCGGGCGCGGACCTGCGCGAAGGACTCGCCATCGCCCAAGAGAGCGTCTTCCCGGATCGCTTTTCGATGGACCTGCGCATCTTGCCGGAGCGCGCGCAAGCCCGCTTCATGAAGGCCGCTGAGAATGGCTTATCGGGGAAGGTCGCCGATTACGCGGCACTGGCCCGGATCAACTCCGAGCTACAGGCGCTGGTTTTGTTCGGAGTGAGGCAGGCGGCGTCGCCCAGAGGTTTCCCGGTTGCGGGAGAAAGGCTAATGGCGCTTGCCCGACGCGAGTTGCGGGTGAACGGCTTGTCAACGGCTTTGCTTGCCGAAAGCATCTGCCGTCTTCCTGAAGGCAGAGCCAACTGGATGGTTACCGCTATGCTAGACAACTTTCGGTCTTTAGGCGGAATTGCCAAACTGCGTTTCCGACATGGGGCAATCGCTTACGACCTACACTGGTGGCATGATCAGGCCTGAGATGCGCGTGGCAATCCTGCAACCTCATTTTCTGCCCTTCATCGGTTACTTCGATCTGATGAATCGGGCCGATGTGTTTGTATACTATGATACAGTTCAATTCGTGCGGCGGAGTTGGCACTGCCGCACCTATATCAAGGAAAGAGGCGTAGCGCGATGGTTATCCGCGCCGTCCAGAACGCGAGATGGGTCCCGGCGCGCCTTGAGCGAAATTGAGTGGGCCGACGACCAGCCGTGGCGTTCAAAGATTGCTCGGCGACTGGAACACTGCTACGCGCATACGACAGAGCCGTATGCGCTCAGGGAGATCACGGAGCTGATTCGGTCCGGGCCGCCGAAGTTGAGTGACTGGAATATCGAGGCCAATGCTTTGCTTTCCGCCCAGCTCGGAGTAACAACACAAACGATTCGGGCGTCACAACTACCGCCGATATCCGGCGATAAAGAGGACCGCATCATCCGCTTATGTCTTGAACTCGGCGCAACTCACTACGTATGCGGGCCGGGTTCGCGGGCTTATATACGGGACGAAGATTTCGCTAAGTTCGATATCGCGATTGAGTGGATGGCATACGATTACGAATACAGAGTTCCGACCACCGATGGCCTTAAAGTATTTCCCAGTGCGCTCGATCTAATTTTATCGCAAGGCGGCGAGGCGGCGCGTGATGCCATTATAGGAGCATGAATGTTGCGAGTATTGATCACAGGCGGAGCAGGCTTTATCGGGCGGCATCTCGCGGAGAGCCTGATCGGGTGCGGCCACTCTATCCATATCTTAGACACTGCAACGTACCGGCCTATCGCCGGGGATGTGATCACCGCCCGGTTGAGTCTGGAAATTGGTTCGGTGCTGGACGCCGACCGAGTAGAAAAGGCCGTTGCCGGAAAAGACCTAGTGATTCACCTGGCGGGGATTGCGGAGCCGGAACGTTACTGCTTAACCCCCACAGCGGTCATTGACCTGACGTTGCAGGGGTCGCTCAACGTGATCCGCAGTTGCGCCCGGCATGGCGTGAGAATCATCTTCGCTTCGACATCAGAAGTTTACGGTTATAATGCGGAAGTCCCCTGGTCAGAAGAGGCCGACCGCGTATTGGGGCCGACTTCAATCAATCGCTGGTGCTACTCATCAGCCAAGGCCGTCATCGAACACTACCTGTTCGCCTGTCATCAGGAGGCGGACCTAGATTTTGTCATCACGCGGTTCTTTAACGTCTACGGGCCTGGACTGAGCGGGCGCGTCGTGGTGCGCTTCATCGAACAGGCGCTGCGCGGCGAGCCGCTGAGGATTCACGGGGACGGGAGCCAGACACGGACTTTTCTTTACATCGCCGACGCAGTTGCGGCCTTACAGTCAATCATTGCGGCAGGCCGTTCGGAAGCGAAAGTCTATAACATCGGCGATACAAAGCCGGTCAGCATCCTTGAGCTTGCACGCCTGATCTTGCGTCTGACAAGAAGTTGCTCGCCGTTGGAGTTTGTTGATCAGCGCGATCTCCCGGCGGGGTTCGCCGACATCCCCAAGCGGATTCCGTCCATAGAACGCATCACAACAGAGTTCGGTTGGAAACCCATAACGTCGTTGGCCTGTGGCCTTGAGCTTACCATTGACGCTTTTCGCGATGAGTTTGCAATTCCCTCAGGCAGGTCCCGTCGCCAAGTTGATCAGCTTAGAGGTGATCGGAAACCATCTTCTCTGATATAGCAGGAGGTTTGGAAATGGAGGCCGAAAGAACCAGAACACGAAAAGAGGTACTCTGCCCTCTCCATGGACATTTGACTGTGCTACGGCACTTACACACTTCGGAGCACAAAGTCTTTGGAGATTACATTGATGAGAAAATCAAGGTGCAAAAGATCGTTTACTACAATATTGAGGAGTGCACAATCTGTAATGGCCCATTCATTTTTTCTACCGAGAATCACCAGAGTATAAGTGATACCGATGAGGAACTGCTTTGGCCCGAGATGGGGATTCTCCCTAAGAGTGTTCCAAGTTCGGTTAGGAAATATTACCGAAAAGCGAAAATGAAGATGGCCAACGATGCAGAAGGGTGCGCTCATGACATACGCCTGGGACTAGAGGCGATTTGTAATGATCGGCGGGCTGGGACAAGTAACGAGTCGTTAGCAGACCGGATTGACGCTTTGGCCAGAAAAGATGGTTTTCCAAAACTCATAAAAGAAATGATGCAGGTCCTAAGGCACATAGGCAATTTCGGAAGTCACGTTCGCGTCAGAGCGAGAATTAAACCTAAGCATGTTCCTGCAATCGATATGTTTTTCCGTGCTGTAGTACAGTATGTATATATAGCACCGGTACTTCTGAAGGACTTTAATCAATACGTTAGGCGCCCAAAGAATCCTCCTCTCCCAAAAGCAGATAGGGTTCCTCTTTTTAACCCTAAAGTCGAGTTTGAAGGTTATAGAAATGAGATTTTGCAGGACGTTGCGACAGTGGCTGAGAATGGCACATACGTCAATGGCAAACAGGGCGACAATTTTGAAAAGCAACTGGCGAATGATTGCCAAGTCCGCTTCGCAATTGGAACCTCTTCCGGTACGATGGCGCTGGAGCTTATGCTGCGCGCTGACGGCGTCGGGCAGGGCCAGAGAGTCGTTACTTCAGCCCATACTTTTGTCGCAGTGGTCGAAGCCATACTCGCCGTCGGCGCGGAGCCTTCGTTCGTTGACATAGACCCCGACACCTGGCAGATGCCTGCGGGGAACTGGCCCGGGGATGTGGTCATGGCGTGCCACCTTTACGGCGGGGTGTCACCAGCAGTGAATTCAACCGCGCGCCTGCTGTACGAAGATGCCTCGCAATCGTTCGGCGGCGCGCTCGGAGGGCGCGCGCTTGGGACACTCGCTCGCGCCGGCGCGATCAGTCTTTACCCGACTAAGAATCTGTCGGCGATGGGCGACGCCGGTGTCATCCTCACCAGCGATAAAAGACTGGCCAACCGACTTCGTGCGCTTCGCAATCATGGACAAACAGCCCCGCAGGTTCATGACTACTGCGGAACGACCGGCCGGATGGACGAAATACAAGCAGCGATTCTATGCGAAAAGCTCAAGCATTTCGCTGAGTTCTTGAACGCTCGACGCGAGGCGGCGCGTTACTACCTTGATCATCTGCGTGATCTGCCGTTGAAGTTCCCGATGGCTTTACCGGAGAGCGATCCGGCTCCTAATCTGTTTGTCGTGCGAACCGAGGCGAGAGACGAACTTAAAGCGTTCCTCGGCTCGCGGAATATCTCTACTGGCATCCATTACCCAACGCCGCTTCATCTCCTCCCTGCCTACCGAAAAAAGGCGTGGGCAAAGGTGAGCCTGCCGCACACGGAGCGGCTCTGCGCCGAGATTCTGTCGCTGCCGTTGTGGGTCGGTATCTCGCCAGAGCAACAGGCGCGCGTGGTCGCGGCGATTCGTGAGTTTTTCGGGGCCAATGGCCGCGCGGTTTGACTCATTCAGGTCGCTTTGTATGGCAACTAAAGACCTACACATCGCCAACAGGTCAATGTCATCCTTAGGCTGGTTTGCCGGCGAGGTGCTGGAGTTCGCGCGAATGTGTCCGGCGCTGAACACGCATAACGTCATCGAATTACTGGCTATGTGGGCAGACAGGAAGCGCGTAGTCCGCATCGCCGCGTCCGACGCGACCTACGGAGCGGTGAAAGAATTCTGCGAGCGGACCCAACTGATATATGCACACGGATCCAAGAAGCAAGCTCCCAAGCTCAACACTTCCACCGGCGACACCTTTACGGTCAGCGTCCCCTGGGACGACCCTGCGGGAAAGTATTTCGCGGTGGTCATCGGCAAGAGAGAAAGTGAGGTTCAGAAGGCGCAAGCATTGGAAAGCAGTGATGTGTCCTTCCGGGCCTTTGGTAAGCTATATGAATTTCCGCCCTGCTGTATCGAAGCATATGCCGATATCGAAGGGGGCGAGGAATGGATTACCGCTTACCTGCGCCGGAGTCCGATTGCGGTTTCCGGCTATTCCCATGGGAATCGCCTCGCCGTGCTTTTCGATGCGGCCACACTGATTCCTGATTTCTTCCCATGCCGTATCGGTTGCGAGGCAACGAGAGAGCTGGGTAAGCAATATGCGCAACTGTTGAAAGAGGCAGGTTGGGACCATCTCCTGGCGACTGTCGAGCGGTCGTTGTCGTCGCCCATCCTCGTTCGGCGGGGAACCTTGCTGCAATTGCCGGCCAGCCGATCAAACGGAAACGTCGTGCGGTACAACGCCTCCAGAGATTGGCAAATTAATTGGCGAGGGGCGATAGCCGCCGATGACCCTTTTTATCACTCGGATTCCCTGACAGTCGAAGGGGGCACGTTAAGGCTATTCGCCGCTCAGAGAATGATCGCGGAAGAGCGCATCAGCATGTTTGAAAACCGCCTGCTGGTGTTTCAATAGGTGGCTTGATGAGACGAGGTGTGCGTTGACTGAATCACGTATTGACATCGGCGATGGTCGGAACTGGGCATGGCCCAGAGGTGCGGACGAGCATTTTCGGCGATTGATCCGTTACATGGGCAATTTGACGCTGGCCGAATTCGTGGAATTGACGGAGGCCATACAAGAGGACTTTCCTGACAGCGAGATCAAAAGCGAGTTCATTCACCTGCTCGGCTTAACCAAAACGCTCCCGGCGGCTGTGATTCGTCGAGTGTTGCTCCACCCGGTCTGGATTTATTGGGTCCGCTCCACACGACAGTTGGCGCGCGCCTGGCACGAATCCAAGCGCCCTGCTCCACAACTCGTTGCCCACCTTCATCCTGAAGACCGATCGACTTTTGGTTACTTACTGGAGTCTCTGACGTTTTTCCCCCATCTCGCGCTTGCCGCGCATCTACTGGCTGGGAAAGAGATCGAGCTCACCATACAAGCAAGAAAGATCAGATACTTATCGCTGCCCGGCACCGGCTTTTCGGGCGATTTATTAGAGGCATCGTTCCAGGCCGCAGACCATCACCGCATTCCGGCCAGGATTCGGGCGGTTGGCCTCCATAACAGCTTGCTCCTTGGCCGACCGGAGCATCCTTTACTTGAATGCGCTTATACGATCCAAGATCATCAAGCCCAGCCGATGGCCGACCCGGACGAGCGCGCGCGTCACTGGCTTGAGACCGTCAGCACGGCGAGCAGAGCGTTTGAGATTGATAACCGGGATAATCGTATTTTAGAAAGCTGGGTGTCACGAGAAATCTATCCCGGCGGGACAGAGGTCGGACCTGCCGCCCCGCCGCAAATCCCCGCCTGGCGCGAGCGCCTGGGCGAAGCCTTCGACGTGCTAAAGCGTTGCTGTCCGCTGCTCGAAGAAGAGCTGTCCTCCCTTTTGCGCTGCGTTGTACCGGTGGAGACCAATCACCCGGAGCACAGCATAAGCTGTAGTAGTCGAGATTTCTGGGGCGCTATTCAGCTTTCGCCGCATCCCGGTGTCGCCCTGACGGAAGTGCTCGCGCACGAATACAGGCACAACCTGCTGAATGCGCTTTTGGAAGTGGATTCGCTGATTGAACCTTCCTGTTCGCAGAAGGCGGAGTTTTACTCGCCCTGGCGGCCCGACCCGCGACCGCTGGTTGGGCTGTTACATGGCATCTACTCATTCGTAGAGGTCGTCGGCTTTTATGAATCGTACCTCGACCAATTCGGTTCGCAAGCTCCGCAGGTCGTACTGGCCGAAGAGAGAATCATCACCAATGCCTGCCGCCTTCAAATCGCTGTCCGTGAGCTTGCCGGACACGCAAAGTTTACCGCTTTGGGGGACGAATTGTTCGATGGCCTTCGGCGCAGAATAGATCGGTTCGAGCAGGATGCACACGCTCTCAACCCAGCCCTCAAGGATGCTCTGTCCAAGCAAGTGCATCAACAATATGCGCTGTGGCTGGCGCGTAGACGAATCGAATCGGCTACAACCGTTGAAGCACCACAACAGCCCCAGGTCGAAATATAAATCGCCGCCGGTTAAGAAGGGATCAAGAAGATCCGTCAGGCGAGCCTCGGATCGAATACAGCATGCAGATACTTCATAATATTCTTGCTGACATTAAGGAATCGAAGGATATTTCGCAACTCCGACTCGATGACCTCTACGTCTGCTCTCCGTTTACAGTGGTGCAGTTAAATGACGGCTCGATTGGTTCGGCAGGCAATTATGACGTTCAGAATCACACGCCCGGCTACGAGCCGACGCGGGTGAGGGAAAAATATCTGCAAAGCGCAACCGACGATCCTTTGCTGCTTCAGACGCTCCTCGATGATCAAAGCTTGGTCGGGCGGTCAATTCACGTAGCCGTTCTGTCGGCGCTTTCGCAAAGCCTGCTCAACCCGATCCGGCTCCGCCCTTTCGGCCTGGCCTGCAACCCTGTGGTCATTCTACATGAAGCGATCAGAGCCACTTTGGAACCGGGAGACGTGGTATCGCTCATCGGCTTTGGCGGCGGGCTGGATACGTTCTGTGTTTCTGAACTGGTTAAGCATCTCTACGTGTGTGATTTCATGTTTCAGCATCAGGAATATAGGGAAATCGCCTGGCGCCGAATCAAGCATCTGGGCGGCGACCCATCGCGCGTCACGCTTGTGGAGGGCAACTCTAGCCGAGCGGCCATAGCCTCGTCGGAGGTTTGTTTCATAACTGGTTCTGCCCTCTGCAATGGGACGATGGAAACGCTCCTCTCGGATGCCCGGCAGTGTCGCGAAGTAACCGTCCAGGGCCCGAGTTGTAGCCTATGGCCAATCGAATTCTTCCGCCGCTCCACTACACAACTGCTAACGACGATCAAAACGCTGGGCGAGTTTGAAGCTGGCCAACTATCCGGTGACGACGTGTATGTCTTCAGCGATTGCGGCTATGTTGCCATTTCACCGGTTGACGGAAGGCAAAGGATAAGTAATTGAAGGCGCTAATCCCTGAGGGCAATCTGCTAGTGTTATTGTTTAATGGCTATGGCGATGCGTTCCTGTCGTTGCCCGTTCTGCGCCAGATCCGCCGCCGGTCGCCTCATGGTACAATCTACCTCGCTTGTTACGAGGAGCAAATCTCGACGTTATTTCCCGACCTCGATTTCCAGTTCATTCCGGGCCGCTCAGTCAATGGCCAGATCAGGCTCGACGAGGATTTAGCGCATGTGGATTTTCAGCAAGCCGTCAGCTTCAACGCATACTATCCCAGCGCGGCTGACAAGTTATTGTTCGACCGCTTCTCCCATACTCCACGGTGGGGCTTTTGTGACGCGAGCGGCCAGCCCCTCGCGTCATTGGCAGAGACCCCTCGGCACATGCGCGATCAGTATTTTGAAGTGGTCGGATGGGAGCCAGTTTACTCACTGTCGGATCGCCAGGTCTTTCTGGCGGCGACGTTGAGCGATCGGTGCTCTGAATTATGCGAGGCGTGGTCTGATCGTAGTGGAGACAGGTTCTATGCTTTGCACTTGGATTCGTTGTCTGAGAAAATGTGGCCGGTAAGCAACTGGCTTGAGCTTATCTCGCATATACGAGCGCGCTGGCAGGCTTGGCCTTTGATCCTGGGCGAAGAGGCCGCAGACGCGAGCAAGATTGAAGCGACGTTCTCATTCGCACATAAGCTGCCTTCGAGCGCGGGCATAGCCCTGCACTTGGCCGCCGTCAAAAAGGCCGAAGTATTCATCGGCATAGATTCGATCTTTGCGCACGTGGCAGACAGCTATCAAAAGCCTATGGTCACGCTATTCGGGACCACAGACCCGGTGGTGTGGGGACCGGTCGGCCCCGACTCTCTCATCATCCAGCCCGACCTCGAGCGCAAGATGGACCGAATCACTTTGGATAAAGTCCAAGCCGCCGCAGACGCCGTGTTCGACGCGGTCTTTGAAGGACGTTCAAACGGAATTGAGAAGCTGACCTCTACGAAGGAGACGAAATGAAGCCAAACACGTCTGGAATGATCCTGATACCGGGTGGGATTTTTCTGATGGGAAGCGAGCAAGGAAACTCCAACGAAGTGCCTGTGCATGAGGTCGAGGTATCACCTTTTTATCTTGATCAGTACGTAGTAACCAATCGAGAATACAGAGAGTTTGTACTCGCCAACCCGCAATGGCGAAAAGGGCAGGCGGGGCCGCCCAACGTTGATAAGGATTATCTGAATCTCTGGGAAGGAACCGAGTATCCCGCAGAGCTTGCCGATTTCTCGGTAATCAACGTCTCGTGGTACGCCGCCACCGCTTACGCCGAGTGGCTCAGTAAGCGGCTGCCGACGGAAGCCGAATGGGAGTTCGCCGCAGGCGGGAAAGAGCATTTCAAATGGAGCTTAGGCAATGACTTTGACAGCCGCCTCTATAGTTTCGGCTACACCACCGATCCAGTCGGCTTCCGCGTCGGCTCTTATCCTCCCAACAGCTATGGGCTATACGAGATGTCAGGCGGCGTCTGGGAGTGGGCACTCGATTCATACGAGGTTGATGCTTACCAAAGGGGCGTGAGGGATAATCCGTTGAATCGCGTCGAGAGTGGTCGGAAATCGCTACGAGGCGGCTCGTGCCATTTCGATAACCCTAGCTACTTACGGTGCGCGGTGCGCGGCAGCAACGACCCCGACGCTTGCCACGAAGACTACGGGATTCGCTGTGCACTCACTTACCAAGGCCCTGAGTCGAGGGAGGAGCCGTGGGGATGATACTGGGAATCAATACAAGCCATGATTCCGCCTTCTGTCTGCTCGATGACGAAGGCCGGCCCTTGTACGTGCTGGAAGAGGAGCGTTTCAATCGGATCAAGCATACGGGATTCTCGACCTTCATAGCGCTTGAAACCCTCATACGTGATGGACTCCTGAACCCAGCCAAAGTCAGCGATCTGGTCTACAGCTTCGAGATGGAAGACGACCTTAGCGCCAAGCTGATGAATCGGTGCTACGAGAACGTTGTGAGCGCGTTCGGGGAAAGCGTGTTTGAGGAGGCGAGCCGGTATTTTCATCAGCCGGAGCACAGCTTCTCGCCGACGCGCGGTCTGGGGCTACAGATTAATTACGATGAGGCGCTATTGCGGTTGCGGGCGCTGTTCCCCAATGCGCGCGAGGCGAGCTATATGCACCACCTCTGCCACGCCGCGAGTGCCTTCTACCCCTCCCCTTTCGCGTCCGCAGCGGTAGTCATACTGGACGGGGCCGGGCGGCTAGAGACGACGACTGTCTGGCGCGCGAACGACGCAGGACTTGCCCTCCTTCACGAGATAGACCTTCCCCACTCTATGGGAATTCTCTATTGGCTTTTCAGCCAGTATCTTTCTTTGGAAGAGGGGCAGACGATGGGACTGGCCGCTTACGGGCAGCCGGTTTACGAGAAGTTACTTTACGATCGCGTCATCGCTATAGACCGAGAAGGCCGGCTGGCGTTCAAAGCACCGATTGTCAGTTGGTTCGACATGGACAATGAGTACGCCGTACGCATCATCGAAAACCTGTTCGGCGTGAAAGCTCGCCGCTCGCACGAACCGCTGACGCAGTTCCACGCCGACGTGGCGGCGTCCATACAGCGCGTCACCGAGGAGGCGCTTCTGGCAATCGCGTCGCACGCGAGACATCTGACCGGCGAAGCTAACCTCTGTCTGGCCGGCGGCGTGATTCAGAATTGTGTCGCCAACGGTCACTTGGTTTGCGCGGGGGTATTCGACCGAGTCTGGATACAGCCGATGGCTAATGACGGTGGGACCGCCTTAGGCGCGGCGCTTCATCATCATTACGCGAAGCGGCCCGACCGGCGGCAGTCAAGGTGGAGAATGACGACCGCAAAACTTGGCCTCGGCTATGACGGCCCATACGTCGAGAGCTACCTGGAACGCATGAATGTCCCTTACCGAAAGAGCAAAGCGCCCGCGCAAGAAGCCGCCCGCAGTATCGTAGACGGCAAGGTCGTCGGGTGGGTCCAGGGGAGCGCGGAAGTTGGACCCAGAGCGCTGGGTGGCCGTAGCATACTGGCTGACGCGAGAAGTAAGTTCAATCAGTTTACTGTCAATGACATTAAGCTGCGGCAGCCCTGGCGCCCCTTCGCGCCGGCGATTCTTCAGCAGCACATGAAAGACTACTTTGAGTCTGCTCACGCCTCGCCTTACATGATCTTGTCGTTCCCGCTTGTATCCGAAGCGCGGGCGAAAGTGCCCGCGATCTGCCATGTGGATGGGACAGCTAGAGTTCAGACGGTTTCAGACGACGATGGAGCATATTACGACTTGCTCGTGCGGCTGTACGAGATGACCGGGATCCCGATCATGTTGAATACGTCCTTCAACCTGAAGGCCGAGCCTATTGTCCAGCACCCGCTTGAAGCAATCCGTGATTTTCTCATCTCCGGTATGGACCTGTTGGTTATGGGCGATCTCGTGATCGCTCAGAAGCCGACGCTTCAGCCGTTGCTGCTGGAGGCGCTGAACGCTTCCAGGTTCGTCTCACTATATGATGATTACCTGCGCGACGCTCGCGACTTGATCTTCATCAAGCATGATCGGCTCAGCCCTAGCAAGTCGCGGAGGCGCAGCCACCTTCAAGCGATTCTTACCTGGCTCAGCATCCCGTTTCGCGAGATTCGTCCGCACGAATTAGCAGACGATGCGGCGGCCAGCGACAGCGAGGTTACCCTCTTGAGCGTTGCCCCTCTACTCGACGCGGAAGTGCTAAGGACGCTGCCGCAAAGCCTACTGGAGAAGGTATGGCTCTCAGTTATGGATAATCGAATGTTCCCAGCTCAGACGACGGCGAGCGACTTGCTGGAAATCATCAACGCCAATCGGCGCGAATTGCATCGTCTGACTCAGGAACGACCAGTTGCAGTGTGGGCAGACGGCGACGACCTTGATGAGATCGTGCAGGGCTTGAGATCTCTTGGCATTGAGGCATCTGAGGTGCTCTCGACGAATGGACCTCGGCTAGAAAAAATCAAGCAAGGCGATGTTTTTCTAGTCACGTCTTTCTCTATCATGGATGAGTTCAAATCCGAGCTGCGGGAGATGGGCTATCACTCAGGGAGAGGTTATTTGGTGTGGGACACCGAGCAATAGTATGGTGAAAGAGGCGGGGCTGGAGTTATGAAGGGAAGCGGCTACACCTTATCTAACATGGATATGGTTTATCACGTAGACGCGCACTATCCGCATGCCGTTGTTGACGAGAAGGGGGATTGGTATGCCGATGACAGGCCGGTCTTCCTGCCGATTGTCGGGCCGCGAGACCCGCGGCAGACGGCGATCGTGTTCGGCTGCGATCAGTTGTATTTCCCCGGACTGATGCCGGCGCTGCTGTCGGTCAGGCATCACCATCCGGACGTGCCGCTGGTCGTTATAGACTGCGGCTTGACCGCGATACAAGCCCGCTACATTCAGCAATTCGTAGAGGTGTTTCGATCTTCAACTCCCATTCCTGACTTACCTGTCTGGGCGCGTTTTGACTTATCCCTCCTGAATTATGATCGAGTCGTATACCTAGACTCAGATCTGATCGTATTAGACACCCTTCCTGATTTGCTGCAAGCGGACGTGGAGTTTGCCGCCATAAGGAACCTGGATTGGGGCATCAAAGAGAACTTTACAGATACCGATGTCTTAAAGAGATATGGCATAGACCCGGATGCGCCGGCGTTCAACTCTGGCGTCTTTTCCATTGACAACCGCATATGGGGAAGTGGCAAGCTCCTGCGCGATGCTTTGAGAATCTACTCAGAGGTCGGCAATGCATTCATTTATCCAGACCAGTCGGCATTGCAGATCATAATGAACCTTGGGGGGTGTCGAGTTACGTTTCTGGACGAGGGGTACAACGCGATTGCGGAGTGTTGGGACTGGCGACGCCGTAATGAGCGCGTCCGTATTATACACTATGCCGGAAATGAAATTAAGCCATGGAATGCATTATGCCGATATCCCAGACTTGATTGGTTCTTCAGCTACAGTAAGATTAGAAGGGTATGAGGTAATAACAAAGGACGCCCCTCGTCAGAAATCTTTTGTTTGTAGAGAAAGACCAGATGGTTGCAGAATCAACAATTCCATGAGAGAGCATAGAGTACACTTCCGCAGAATCATTGTCAGTTGACTATCGCATTGACCTTCCCGCAATGGTCAATTGACCGTTTCGAGCTCATCTCAATAGTCAATTGGCGATCTGCAATAGAACGAAGCCTCATGAAATCAAAGGAATATGGATCAATGAGAGAATCACTGCGTGGCTCGAATCAAACGCACATCCAGCCAGTCTTCGACTTGTGCCAGGGTAAGGCTTGCGGCCTTGTTGCCAGATAGCGGCTTCCAGCGCTCCGGTACTTTGAAGCGCTGACGGACGGCTCTATCGGTTACGCCGATCAACCGGGCGGCCTGAGCGATGGTTATTCTACAGGGGCCTGAGCGACTTTCGGCTAGCGCAATGGCATTGGCCGTAACCAGGTCAAGGGTATGGATGTACCGTTCAAAAGTGACAGCGAGATCCGCATGGCCTAGCAGTCGCCGGATGTCATCGGCATACTCGACTGCGCGCCCTTCGACCTCTGGCCGCCCGAAGCTCAATAAGGCCCTTCGCGCCCAGTCGTTGGCCTGCAAGTATTCTGGTGATCGCCGATCATCGGCCATTCTTAACCACCACGCAGCCAGCAAGCCACTCGCAAAAGCGTGGCGTAAGCCGTGCGCCGTCTGACCATAAACTCCACCTTCCTGGAGCAGCTTACATATCCGCCGACCTAGCACCTCCGGTTTGATGTTGGAGCCATCCGGGCCGACCACTAAACCGGCCTCTGCTCCACGCTCACGCCGCACCGCGGCGACAAAGGCAGTCATTAACTGTAATTCTTTCTGATTGAGCAGGAGGTAGAGAGGAAGCGTACGCTTCCCAGCTTTCGTCTTTGAGGTGCGTACGAAGAGGCGACATTCCGTTAGCCCATGAAAGTCGCGTGGAGTGAGCGAGGTCACCTCTCCACAGCGCAATCCGGCTCGACGCAACAAGATCAATACGGGCCGTACCCATCGACCCTAACGCTTTTTATAGCGACAAACTGCTGCAAGCACGCGCTGGAATTCCTCCTCTGTGATCAGCGTCCGCTCCCGATATCCTTCCGAGAAATAGAGGCTAGGACTCTTAAAGTCAATCTGATTTTCTGATACCAATCTTTCCTTAATAAGGAAGCCATAAAAGGCACGCACTGCAGCTTTGTAAGCTTTGGCCGTATTGGCCGTGGCGTAATCATCCAAAAAGGCGGCCAGATCCAGGGTCGCGAGTTGGGTGAGTTGAAGCGGATCAAGTCCCTCAAGCACGGTGAGCAGTCGAGTGGTATTGCTGAAAATGCTGCTCAAGTGATTACGCCGGTTGCCATGTTTGGGTTGCTCGAGTTTTGCAATCATCCATTTTAGAATCAGGCGTAAATCATTTGATGATGAGCCACAGAAGAGGTCATTACGAAGGAGGGAACCTGCTTCGTTTGCAACTTCGCAGTCTAGCCCATTTTGATCAACAGCATTGCGCAACCAGCCACGAATGACCTTGATACCGGGATCAGACTCCGGCCTTGAATCAAAGAGATCTTCATCCAGGTCTTCTATACTTTCAAATTCGCTCTCTGAATAAGTCTCTCTGCTATCAACGGTAGCCTCTTCACCATAAGCCTGTGGGGGTGCCATCAGGCTATCAAGTACTGTCCCGATCTGGTCAGTCGCTGACTGCTTCGTTAACGAAGCTGCCCCTTGTTTTGCCCCCATCCCAGAGAGAAGTGGTTGCGGCAAGAAGTGCGCCAGATGGTCATTTGGCAAAGGAGCCGTCAACAACCTCCCACGCCTGGCCTCCAGCAATAAAGCTGGCTCATGCGATAATAGGTGCCAAAGCGCCATTTCTGTTAGTGGCTGTATAGAGGCAGAAGCAAGATCAATATCTGCCGTATGAGCAAGCCTGTTGCAAGTTGAGGGCTGGTACTGAAGCCAGGTTCGATAGACCCAACTCCAGGTGATGCGCCGGGGAAAACCTTGTAGCCAGGTAAGGGATTGAGCCGCCTTCTTCACCAACTCGCGCGATAATGGTGGCAGCAGCAAGTCCCCTTCCTGGGCATGATACGCCTGACTGCCTAACCGAAAAGTTATATAAGCTTTGAGGTGAAGGCGCCCCAACTGATGAAGAAATTGGCGCGGCCCGGCGATTCGATTGTGCTTGGAACCAAATTTTTTGTTTAAACGCCGTGGCGGCCAGCGGAGAAAGCCAAGCAAGGCGGCAGACGTATCGATGCGCAATTGCTCGATCAGTTTGATATGGCCGGGAACACAGGCGCCGCCAGTGCCCACAAGCATAAAGATCAGCGAGCAGGCCCGTTCGATCAGGGCGGCTTCGTAGGATGGATATTGAATGATCGAATCGAAGGAGAGTCTCTTCAGCAGAGCAGCAAAGCGAACTGGCGATAAGCCCTTCAAGTTGGCCCAGTCCTCAAGTGCCAGCCGGCGTGACCGATAGGAGTTGCTGGTCGGCATCGGTGGAAGTAAGTCTTGCGATTTATTATCCTGACTCATGAATGCTTCTCCGTGGGCGGCTCAATGTTGAGTTGTTGAGCGATTACTCCTGAGATGTGTCTTGCCGCTTGTAATGCCTCTGGGTAAAGCATCAACGAGTACCGTCCGAGCACCTCACGCCCGCGTGTTTGATGCCCCATCAGCGCATCTATGATTTTACGCGCAAGCCCCAGTCTGATTGCTGTACTACTATAGAAATGACGGGGCGAATTCATGCGCCCAAGAAACGGCGGTAATCTCAGGTGGGTTTCTGAGCTTTCTCGCAATACGGTTCTGAGCCAGGCCGTACTCAGGGGAACAAGCCTGCGTCTCTGCCCGATAATGAAAAAGAACAAAGAATTCCCGCAGCACTGTTTGAGATCGAAGAGGTTGGCGCCTTCCTTTCGCAATAATTCGAATAGAGAAGCGACTTCCTTGCGATACGTTTTGAGGAGTGACCCGAACGGGGAGGGTAGCAACAAGGCCCGCCACTCCTCGTAATGTTTGTTAGGCTTGGATCGAAGACAAAGCATTGCTTCAGACTCGTCTCTTGATGGCCAGATTTGTCCTTCGGTAAGAAAGGCAATCTCGACCGGGCGCATTCCCGTCAGCCACATCATAGAAAGTGTGATGTAGGCGGTAAGGCGGTTGAAGCGCAAGTAAGGGTCGGTACGATCTTCAAGACTCCGGCGCAGAGTGTGCAAGTAGTGACGAGCCTCTTCCTGCCGCAAAACAAACGGGGAGCCGAATCTGATTTCGCCTGATTGTGCTGGCGGGTCTTTGGCCAGTGGTTCTGATACGAGAAATTGGTCCAGATAATTCATTTTCCCAAGCCCTAGCGACTTGATTTGCAGTCGGCTCACCACACATAACCTGGCAAACGAAGCCTGGATAGCATGGAAGTAATCCGCCTGGATTTCATTGACAGATAGGTTGACATAGTGAGCCTGCGCCGCCCATTGGCGAGGGATGAAACCGCTAATGAACGCCGCGAGCAATTCATCGAGCGGGTTCCCTCGAACACTTCTACCGTATATTGTGAGATGAATGAGTGCAGAGCGGCCGATGCGATTCGCATCGATCTTTTCTCCCATTCGATGCTTGAGCGGCTTCAAGTACTCATTGACCACTGCACTGTTTATCGAGACCGGGTGGCCGTTATTTCCTGAAAAAGTGAAAAGCCGATTATCAACCCTAAGAGTTAAAGAAAGAAAACGACGGAGCAGACGTCGAACGAGTGGAGGGGTGGCGAGAGTGAAAGAATGAGCGCCAGGCAGATAGGAGCCATCGCGCTGAAGATGAGCCTGACCGAAAACAGGTTTGCCGTCGTGTCCTTGCGGATAGATCTCGAAGCTACCATGCTCAGGCTTGTACGTCAGCGGCGTCGGTTTTTGATCACATCCGATCGCTGAGGGATCACCAATCTCTGCTTCAGAGAGCCTGTCCGCAGAGAATCCAAAATGAATCTGCACCATCACAAAGCAGAGGATTCCCAACTGATAGACGTCCATGTCTTCAATAGACGTTTGGTTGACGATATAAGCGAGAATGGCTCCGAGACCCTCTTGAGTGAGCACACTGCTATGCCAAATAGGGATTCGACCGAGAGGAATGAAGAGGCGGGCGCGATCGCTCAGGCCGGCGCGCAAAGACAGCACGGTCGATGGCGTCAGAGGAGCAGTATACTCGTGTGGAGAGCCGCCCTCTTCGACTTCAACGGCTCTTGTTTCAGTCCAATCGGACTCATTCCCCTTCGGTTCCTCTTTGACCAAGGGCGTGTCCAGTCTTCTATCAGAATCTGCCGTATTCGGGGTAACGTGATGACGACCAAACAATAGCGCCTCATCTTTATGTCGCCGCCGAGGTTTTTCAATCAGGTGAGTAGGACGGCGCCCGCGATGAAGGGGTGATCGGGAAAGTAAAGCGCGCGCCCATTTTAGGTAACGCCTGGCCGTTTCGGACCTCTTAATCCCTTCTTCATGGCGAGCAATCCTGGTGATTGTATCGTCAATCAGCTCCGGTGCGACTAGAGTGGGAATCTGCCCAGTCAGCTTGGCAAGAGGCACGTATTTGATGAAGAGTTCGATTGCGCGTGCCGATTCCATCGCTTGATGATCGACATGTCCATAGGCGGCGGAACTTTCGTCAGAATCAGTGAACTGCTGAGTGGCGAGGGAACTATCCAGGCCAATTCGGGTTCCACCGTAACCCAAATAACATAGAAGCCTCCATCTTTCGCTCGCATCATCCAGCCTCATCTCTCCCAATAGTTCTTTGCGTGTGTGAGTCAGAAAATAGATAAGCACATTATCTTTTTTGTTTGGAGAAGCTGAAAACTCAGTGGCATACCTTGGTGATTGGGAAAGATGCCTGCTGAACTCGCCTACCAAATCCAGCAACCGCATCTCTCCAAGCTGCTCGATATCGAGCACGATACAACAGGCACTGACCAGATCGCGGATGCCGTCCAATGCCTGAGAAAGGCCGATAGTGCCATGTCTGATCTCCGCCAGGTCGGCGCACAACTCACCGACCAGTTGAATGTCGCTGGAGGGCGACCGTGACAGCAAGTCGCTTACGAAGCGGCGGGCTTCCGGTGTAACCAAGGCGGGAATGCAAAGCGCCGTTCTGATTTGGGTAATAACTGAATCGAGATGGATATTCATTTGGCCTGGATCATCTCTCAGAAAAGTAAAGCTTGTTGTGCCGGGGCAGTTTCAGCACCGGCCGAAGAATCCTCCTGCGCCGGTTTTCTTGTTTGCATGCGTTTCTTCTCAAAGCGCTGAAGCAACTTGAACACTGCCTGCAAGGGCACCAGTTTTGCCGGGAAGGTTTGTATGAGATTGCGAAGGGACTCTACCACTAGAGAGCTTGTAATCCCCTCTGAGTTCAGTAGACTGAGTTCAACCAACTCAATCAGGTGGGCAAAAGACTCGCCGAAACTGAGAGCTTCAGAGAATCGGACCGTGGTAGCGATGTTGGCGTTTACAATTTCGGTTCTGTTCAAATTGGAGGCTGAAGAGGAACGGTTAGCAACACCATGCAGGCTTGGCAGGTTATGCTGTTCTCTTCGCCAACTTTGATCCTGCCGAATTACAAGCCTCAGCTTTCTGGACTCCAAGAACTTGTTCAAGGTTATCTGGTCACGGTAAAACAGCGCTAAGCTCGAATCTGGCTCCTGCAATATCTTTTTCCAGAAACATTCCACGACGCTAATTTCTGCAAGGCTGGCGTCTTCGCCACAAACCTCTTTATAGAGCTTACGCAAAGCTATTAGTCCTCGATCAATCGTCGTAAGCGATACCCTTGCTCTAACAACAAGTCGCTCTTTATCCTCTTTAGTTACTGCCAGACGCCTGTGAACGTGGGGAAGATTGCGGATTCTCACTTCTTCGAGTGCTTCAAGTAAGATGTGGGCGAGAGACGCTTTTTTCACCGCCTCCTGGGGCCAGCCATTGAGTTTGGCAGCGAGCTTTCGCGCCTCTTCTAAGCGCATATTCAGTATGATACAGGGGGCTGTGACATCGTTACGTAATCGCGCTCCCTTATAGCGTGTCTCCCCGTCAACAAGGATGTATCGGCCCTGCTTCCGCAAATCCGGAACAACTCTCAAAGGCATCTCTTCGAGAACGCCAAACTGCTTGACGCTGGCAAGAACTTCACTCTCTTCAAGAATGCTACGATGCGATTTTGGCCAATCGATATCGATTGATATTTTATCCAGCCGTAGGTGAACGATGCTTGCTGTAACGACAGATCCTTCATCTTCAAGTTTGGCCTTGCTAGCTTTGCCTTTCGACTTACTCATCATCACTCCGCTGCTATCTATGCTTCTTCAGAGACACTCCTCCCTTTGTGCCGAAGCAAAGTTTTGATTTAACTGAGTAGGAAATAAGCGAGGATATTATTGACGCTCAACAAACAGGTAGCGACCCATCTTCCATCTTAAATCTTCTCAGTAACCACTTGTCAGTGCTCGCAAGAGCACCTGATCTCAAGCGCAAATGGCTACTGCAAGCACTGTGCCGAGTTTTGCGGCACGGTGCTTGCCGAGGGGAGTACCGACCAATTCAGGACCTCTACCGAGGAGTGCCATCTATAAATAGTGGCCCCCAACTGGGGAGAAGTAAAACGATAGGAGATATTGAGTTAAAACAATGACCGCCAATACACCAGCTAAGTCGCCCTCATTCATCTGGACGGGTGAAGACCTCGCGGCCTTCGTCGACCACTCGATTTATTGGGTCTACAAGCAAACTCAAAAGGGGAGTGCCGACCCGCCGCCGCGCTGTCCAGGCATGAAAGTATTGCGCTTCAATACCCGCGACCCGCGCTTCAGAGAGTGGCTTGAGCGACGGCTTGGCCCCATTGACTGGGAGCATTTGAATGGATAAACTCGCCTTGAAAACAAAGGGCGGGCCACAGGAGAAACGCTATATGAAGAATAGCTTTCAACGTGGCTCGGCGCAGATGCAAAACGGCAAATGGACGATCCGTTACCTCGTCCGTGACCCCAACAGCCCGAAAGGCTGGAAGCATAGGCGAGAGACCTTGCCCGATTGTAAGAGCGAGAAACAGGCGCAGCGAGTTCTCAGTGAACGGCTTGCTGGCGTCAACTCTTTTAACAACAACCCTCGCGCAATGGTGAGGGCGATTACCCTGGACGAGTTCGAGCAAACAACGTGGCAGACCTACTTGAAAACCACAGGGGTTGCCGACTCGACCATTTACAGCTACAGCGCGATGTACAGGCATCACGTCAAACTACGACTTGGCGGTAAGCGAATCGATCATATCACGCCACGTGACCTGACAGCATTCTTCAGCACGCTCCAGGATGAAGAGATTGCTCCAAAGTACGCGCTCAACATCTACGGAATGCTGAACACGATGTTTGAGGTCGCCAAGGCACATGACCTGCTCGACCCGATACCGCTCAGGCGCAAGCTGCACCGGCCCGAGTACAAGCGGACGGAAAAGCCTGTGCTGACGCCCGCACAGATTCGCGCCATCGTGGAACAGTTACCCGATGAGTACAAGCCGTTCGTGTTCTTCATCGCGGTGACGGGGCTGCGGCTGGGCGAAGCGCGCGGCATCAAATGGCAGGACATCGACCTCGAAAGCGGCAAGTTGCAAGTGTCCCGGAGCATCTGGCGCTCACGGCTCAAAGAGCCGAAGACGGAAGCGAGCAAGCGCCCGCTCATCTTGCCGATTGAATTGGTCAGCGTCTTGCGCTACCTGTGGCGGGTGTCGCCGTTCAATCAAGCGGAAGATTTCATCTTCTGCCGTGCTGATGGCCGCCCGTATGACCCTGACGTGATTCGGGAATCCGTGCTGTATCCGGCAATGGATCGCGCCGGCATCAAACGGCGGGAGCGCAGCCACGGCTTTCACATCTTCCGGCACACGGCGGGAAGCATCGTCCACACGGCGACGGGCAACCTGAAACTGATTCAAGAGTTCCTCGGACACTCACGGATCAGCACCACGTCAGATATTTATGTTCATGTTCCAGAGACAATGACGGGGCAGGCGACCGAAATCATGGTGAAAGAAATCAACCTTGCCTTATCCTTGCCTAGCGAGCCTGAACGGGTGAACTGATAACCGAATATGGGAAAGCGTAGAAGGACGTAACTTAAATGAAATGAGGGCCTTGCGGCCCTCGAAATTGGTTGCGGGGGCAGGATTTGAACCTGCGACCTTTGGGTTATGAGCCACATCCCGCCTTGTTTATCATTGTCTACACCTGCATATAAATACTGGAAAATACTGGCAAATTTAAGCCATCCCGTTTATAATTGTCTACAGCTGTTTGTTGATGTCTGCACTCAATGTGTAGATGAAAGTGTGATCACTTTGTAGCTTGCCCTACATTGATTTGGCTACTGTAGGCTCTGAGGGAAATGCGATGGCAAGGAATAGAACAGGCTCAATAGTCGAGCGTAAGGTGAAAAAAGGTAGCAGGACAGTGACGCTGTATTATGCAAGGATCACCTACATTGAGGAAGGTGAGCGAAAGCAGAAATGGCGTAGGGCAGAGAATCGGAGCAACGCCAAAGACATTATTAAAGACCTTCTTAGAGAGCTGGATGATTTCGGCGGAGAAACCCTTGATGCCGCTCAAATGACCTTTGCTGAACTGGCCGATCATTACAAGAAGAAGTATTTGAAAGAGCCTGAATATGTAAATGGCCGAAAAATCGAAGGGCTTCGATCCCTAAATAGTGTAGTGAGTAGATGGACTGTTATTAAAGACTATTTCGGAAAGAAGAAACTCCGGTCAATCACTCATGGCGATATAGTGAGATTTAGAGCAACTAGGCTGAAGACTCCGACCGTCCGCAACAAGCCTAGATCAATTACCAGCGTCAACCGTGAACTAGAGGTTTTAAGGAAGATGCTCAATATTGCCCTACGCGAGGGCTGGATTATCAGGAATCCCTTCGTCAGGGGAGATGTGTTGATCAGTAAGTCAGATGAGCAAAAGAGAGAAAGAATCCTAACCAGAGAAGAGGAAGAAAGATTGTTCAGTGCTTGCACGGGCAAGAAAGAACACCTGCGGCCCATCTTGATTTGTGCCATTGATACCGGAATGCGGAGAGGCGAGATTCTAAAGCTCAAATGGGAAGATATAGACTTTCAGGAGGGAGTAATTATCATCCAAGCTTTTAACACAAAGACGTTGAAAGACCGTCAAGTAGCAATGACGCAGAGGCTATCAAACGAGTTGAAAAGGTTGTATGGAGAATCGCCAAAGGAGCCGACGCTTTTAGTCTTTGGAATCACAGATAATGTAAAGAAAGCCTTTGATTCTGCAAGAAGGATAGCCGGGCTTCCTGATGTCCGCTTTCACGATCTAAGACATACCCATGCCACACGGTTAGTTCAACACCATATCCCCCTGTCAGAGGTAGGAAGGATTTTAGGCCATAATCAGCCTTCTACGACCTATCGTTATGTGAATGCAAATGTAGAGACTGCTAAAAGGGCTGCTGCGGTGCTAGATGAGTTCAATAGGGAGCGCAGCGAAGAGGTAGAGTCTGTAATTCACTAATAAGGCTTTATCAGATGATAAGGTAAGCCTGATAAAGGGTAAAACAATGAAAAAAGATTCTCTCCCTACTTCAAAGTTCAAATCTAATGATCTATTACCCTTTTATGACAGCATGATCGAATTACAGTCTCCTTCTCAGCCCCCTGACTTCTCCAGTTATGAATTTGATATACAGATTGAAGGCATCAGGGTAGGATTTGCTGACCTTAAGGGTGTTTTTAATCCTCTCGGTGTGATGTCCCTAGCGCAGGGTGTACTGCGAAAAATTTTCTCACCATCATCGAATGACATTCAAAGGCTGGCGAAAGCCAGGAATACATCAACGGAAGATGCTAAGTCAGAGCTTCATAAGCTACGAGAGATTGACACGGTACTTTGTGTTATGCGGATTGTAGAGATCATGCCGGATTTAATTCATACAAGGATCAAAGAGTGCATTCTTGAAGTATCTGGAGAAGCCTTGGTTGAAGCAGTTGATCAGCTAAAGGGGCAGTTATCATTTTCTTTTTCAATGGACCGCCAAAGAACACTGAGGAAGGTGTTTGAGCTAATTCAAGAAATCAAGAGGCAGAATAGGGACTTTCCAAAAAGAGGCGGTGCTAGAAGAAACAGAGAACACCTGAAGACTGAGCAAGAAATTGCAGCTTTCAGGGAAAGGGTTGGTGTGCTCCGACAACCTTGGGAAACTGCCATAAGAGTTTTTAAGAATGAAAGCTATGATGCTGAGTGCCTCAATATGCTCAAAGGCAGAAAAGACCTTACAATGCTTGATCAGAACCTTTTGAAAGAGGCTTTCCTACGGCGGAAGCAATTAAAAGAGCAGGGTAAGCGTATCCCCCAAAAACTGGAACCCTTGGCATTTGCTCTGAGGCAGGTTGCACGTGAAATGGGCATAATGAGCACTAAAAAACAGGAATTTTCATTTGAGACTTTGAGGAAGCACTATTTGACAAAAACTGCCAAACAATAGGAATCTCCATCTCAACTGAATTGCAGGTATTTTCAAATATCAGTTTGAAAATACCTGCCTCCCGCCTTTTCATCGGCAGCTTCAAAAAAAACCTTTGCTCTTGCACACCCTCCATAACCTATCTTTGACACTGAGTAACAGCCGCAAAGGCTAAAATCATTGGGAGGTAAATATGGAAGGACAAATGCAGTTGAACAACCCCAGGCTCTATAAACTCAGTCATAGCGTCAAAGAGGCCGAAAAGATCACTGGTCTTTGTCGAACAACCCTGTGGAAGGCAATTACTAAGGGGAAACTTAAATGTTACCGAGTAGGCCGCCGCGTGCTATTTTCTGATCAGCACTTAAGAGAATTTCTTGAGGCGCACGAAAGATGCGCCTGACCTGGAGAACAACTCATTGTAGTAAGGAGCAAATGTGAATGACCCCAGACGTTGCAGGCGTTTGGGGTCATTAAGAATTTCCTCTATCACCGTGAAATAAGTTTCACCCCATAAGTCAGTAAAAGGAGCACTGATATGGTAAGTAGAGTGTATCAGCAAAATTTGCGCACTGGCAACGAGAGCCAGGCAGTACAGGCTTGGCTTGTAGAGAAGGCCAAAGAAATACCTGATCTCGAATATTCAATAGCCGACCCTGCCGATGTGGAGCAGATGGCTTGCCTTCTTTTGGCTGTTCTCAATATCTATTTCAGTATAATCTTGCTGCCTCTTAAGTTCAGACCCTTTATCTTTGCAATCATTGGTGCAAGCGTTGGCTGCACAAAGACTCAAGATGGATGGGTCTACTTGCGTGATCGAGAGCTTGCTACACAACTCATGGATGAAGAGGGCAAAACAGCAGGAGCACTAAAGCAGCGCATCAAAAGGTTGAGGGACGGACTCGAACAATGGCAGATAAAGAATGAGATTCGATTGGTACTTATTGATAGAGGCTATGCAGAGCCTATCAAGAATTCCGAAGGAGAGATTGTTACAAATCCATATGGTCAGAAGTTAGCAAAGGGTAAGCCTTCCCGATATAGACTTGACGTGCTCACAGGAGCAATTGAGATACTGCGTCAGCATCAATTTAACCCCCACTCTCGCACCGGAGTGAAAGCAATGGCAACAAAACTCAGGACAAAACTGAAAGGCTGGTATGTAAACCCTGATTCTGCGGGTAGAAAAGACCCGAAGAATCAGCGAGCACGCGCCCGGTCACTTGCTCTGTCAAATATGAAGAAAATTGTCGAGTTGACTAGAGAAGATGGAGAAGACCCGGTTGTACCGCTGTTGACCCTTTTACAGGAAGCTGTCGAAAGATTCCTCCTTCCTGCTGACCGTATAGATCAGTGGCTAAGAGAGTACGTGCTAGAGTCTCACGAGAGGCAATAAATTGAATTGGTCCTGTACCCTATAACAATTGAAGATAAGTAGGGGTACATAGTTCAGATGCTGGGGGAGTGGTACGCACGTCGTACCACTCAACTGCTAAATTGCTGGAAACATAAGCAAGTCAATCCTCCCATAACAGGATGCATTTAATAATTCAGACTGCTGATTACCGGCCAATTGAATGAAGAAGGAAGTTCAGGGTCACGCAAGAGATCATTGCAAAGCAACACCTTACCTTGTCGTAAATTGCATTCGCTCGCGCTGCTTTCTATATATTTAATCTGAAGAGGGTAAGGCAATTCCGAGCAGCTTGCTGCGCCTCCTTTACCTCTTCTCTTATTCGATACCTCGCAGCTTGCTGCGAATGAGTCTCATTGTGGAGTTCATGTGAATATCGTCCTATCTTTTGATTCAAAAGACTTAGAGGAGCCTAGAGGATGCTCCTCTTTGCTCCGATTATGTACGACCCTTTTTTCTCTGGCGCGTTACGCTAGGGCTCGTTGATTTTCGCAACATCTACCCTAATATCTACCCCTAAGCCTAATACTCATCCGCGAAGAAAGGATCATTGTCTGAGCGTCGAGAGTATTCCTGATGAAGCTCCCGTTTCTGCTGGCGGTAGAACTCGCGGATGGGTTCTAGCTCAGAGTCATAATCTGGTGTGGGATTGCGGATGTAGCCTAGAATGCGAGAACCATCCTCGATCACTATAGGGGAGATTTCAAGAGAAGCAACCTCAGTAGGCGCTATCTCATTAAGGGCAGGCTTGGAAGGCTTCCCCTTCTTATATTGGCGAATATAAGTCGCCTTCTCAGTCGGGTTGCGGCCTTCCATTCGATACTGTTGCTGGACAGCATAGCCACCCCGCTTGGCATGCATACTCTTGCCCCAGGCAGAGGTAGGAGGGTTGATGGCGTTCCGGCGAGCTTGGCCGACGAGGATAGGTAAAACCCAACCATCAACCTTCTCTCCCCGGCTGCGACGCCTGCGGATCATCTTGCTAAGGTTATTCTCTGCGCGCCTCTGCTGGTTAGGAGGAAGATCATCGAAATAGCCGCTCTTGCGCTTGCCTTTGCGTTCGAGTCCTGAGATTTTGATTGGCTTCTTTCTTGGCATATTAAGAAACCTCTGACGGGGATTATAGGCTCATTGGGGGAATAGAGAAATGGGATAAATGATTGTTTGCGGAGAGGTTTAATCTTTAATTAAGCCTAGCATTTCTACAGATGCCGTCAATATGCGGAAAATCGGGCTTTTCTGGTATGATTGCGGAGTTATCCACAAGGAGGATTTAGCGTGTCTTTATCAAAGTCTAAGGCAAAAGAGTTACTGCAAAAATCACTTGACGCAATTGTTGATCTACAGCAATCATCTTATGGTTCGGATCAATTCACTAAATGGAAACGAGATACCGAAGTCGCTATTGAACGCATCTTTCCGGCAGACTCACGACACCTTAGTGATTTCAAGTCTATTAAATACGTTTTTTCGTCCAGTTATGCAGTAGGTAGGATTGGCGATAAGCCCAAGCCCCCAAGGGATACGCGACCGGATTATATGTATGGGCTTAAGCAAGCTAAAGCGATTCTTGAATCAATGATTGGAGAAGTTGAAACTTATTGGGATGATGAGATTCCCGATATAACCGAAGATAAACCTGATGTGCTTGGAGCTATTGAACTCATCTGTTCCCAATTTCACATAATTGCACGTCAACTCAGACAACGACACAACGCCCGTCCAACCTTAGATATTGAAGATGAGTATGATGTCCAAGACTTATTACATGCTTTACTTAAAATATTCTTTGATGATGTTCGTGAAGAAGACCCCTCACCAAATCATGCAGGAGCAGCTTCTAGGGTTGATCTTGTCCTTAAGAAAGAACAAATTGTTATTGAAGTAAAAAAGACCAGAGCTAACTTAAGAGACAAACAAATTGGCGAACAATTGATTATAGATATTGAACGATATAAGTCTCATCCCAATTGTAAATTACTTTACTGTTTCGTCTATGATCCTGATGGGTATATCAAAAATCCAAAGGGTATAGAAAATGATTTAAGACGTTCAGGAGAGCCTTTCCCGGTAGAGGTATTTATAGCGCCAAAATAATTGCACCTCGATCAAACTTGACGCGCTTCTCCATTGACAAGAAACTCTACAGCTTGAATCGCTCCGCTGGTATTGCATGGCATACAGACGCATCGCCAATCCTCTAGCACTGAAGCTCTGACCCACACCCCTGATTTAAGGTCTATGCCTAGTTGCTTGCCTTTGCGCTCGAAAATTACCCAGTGATTGTGTTTGGTAGGATGGATAACAAAGCCGCGCTCCTCAATATACTTTTGGATATATCTTTTGGCTTCTGATTGTCTCATAAAAAAAATGGGAGGAGCCTGATCCCCGTTTCCAGACTCCCCCGAAACCATACAAGGAGAAATCACCCCCAGATGAAGCCACCCGCGCCTTCCCTAGAACGCGGGCTATAATGTCACCTACCCTCAAAGCGAGCTTCCCCTTAACTTCGCACAGATGACACCACCAAGAATCATTGAGTCGAAGCAATCTATATGATACAAAAACGCCTTGAGTAAAAAATGACACGCACGACCCGTAATGCGCGCCCGTGGGTTTGGTGTGTATTCCTGAGTCTGTGGGAAATACCTATTGGGGATCAATAGGTATAGCTCAGGGAGCCGCGCGTGTCGCATAAGCCTTTCTGTCACCTGAAGTAATAGGCGAGCCGTAAGGCGCGCATTGTGTATGTGCCTCATAAGCGTGGCCCATACTACAGGGATACGAATGTCCTTGTCAACCTTTTAGTGCTTACTTTTCAGCACTAAAATTTCAAGAGGGGAAAATGGTAAGAGAAACGCTGGCAGAATACCTCAAGCGCGTGATGCGTGAACGCAAGATGAAAGTCAGCGATTTGGTGGCCGCTTCCGGCCTCTCGCAGACTTACATCAACCGCGTACTCAGAGGCGAGCAGAGCAACTTAACGGTCGAGACGATTGCCGTATTGTCTCAGGCTTTGCACGTTGATGCGCTTGAGCTATTTTCTGCCGCCTACGGGATAGAGACGGAGAATAAAGACATTGACGTACTCGTGCTGGTTGATACCATCAACAAGATTATTTTGAACCCTATACTGGTCGAACTGGTGCAGCATACGGCAACGCTGAAATCAAAGGCGGAGCAACAGGCGGTGCTTGATACGGCGCGGGCACTGGCGAAGAAAGGTAAAACCAAAAAGAAAAACCACAAGTGACTACTTCTTGTCAGTCTTGTTCTTATTGGGCGAACGCTCAACGGCAAACTTAACGATCTCGCGCAGGTAGTCTTCGTCAATATCTTCCTTGGTGGTGATTTGGAGAAGTTTGAGTAACAACTCCTTCCCATCCATCGCGTCAAGGTTTTCGTCAGATTCATCAGTCTTGCCGTTTGGCTCTTTGACCATTTTTTCCTTCCATTCCGCTAGGTTGAATACTTTTGCTGGCTGTGCGGGAGGAGATTCTACCACAGGACTCTCATAGGTCGGCAGGGTAAGAAGGTTGTCCTTTACCTCTCTGAAGGAAACAATCGAGCGGGAAGGTGGTCGAGACTTCAAATAAATCTCTCGTACTGTTTCTATAACTTCTGGGAAGCGATTAGAGGCGGGGAAGGCAAGAATTAAATTGCTCACCGCTTTTGCCTCTTTTATCCTACCGACTTCAGAGAACTCAACCGCCAAGCTATTTAAGTGCAGAGGGTAGAGACTTGGAGCTACCGCACTCACACTCTTAGCCATTGGTAGTAGGTTTTCAAGGTGTTGAATTGCCCTTTGGTGATCGCCTGCAAAGCTTCTTAAGATTGCAATGCCTCGCTGTGCTTCTATAAACGTTAAAGGGTAATCCAGCGAACAAGACGCCACTCTCAGCTTTAGGGCCTCATCAAATTTACCTTGCGTCTCTGCAATGGCGCTCAGCGATAAAAGAGCTTTCAATCTATACCTGCTTGGCCCTTTCTCTGCTACATTCTCAAGAATAATACGTGCCTTTTCATCTTGATTATTTCGGTATAAGGAAATCGCTTCGTGGTAACTCCCTACCTGATTGAAGGGATAAGGAAAAGCTTTCAGGAACAAACCGATTTCTAGTTGTTTCTGAGTATCACGGAGGTAGTAACCTTCCTCCGCTGACTTTACAAGTTGATACAATCTCTCCCGTTCAATCCCAAATTTGGAGGACCAGATTTTGAGAAAATTGGCAAGAGCGGCTGTGCTTCTCATATTCCTCTCAGTTACCCCAGCCTTTGCGGGGCATGTTGTAGCAGGGGGTGGTTTTATTCCCTGCTCTTGTGGGACGCCAGGATGTGTTGAGGATTATCCCGGCGAATGCGACGGCAAAATGCTTTCAAGATCAACGGAAGCTCCCGATAGTGGAACGGCTGAATTAGGAATAGCCTTAGTCGCTATGTTGTTGTGGCTTAGACTGAAAGCCTAAAAGTAAGAAAAATCTAGCCTTTGTCGCTCTTAACTGTGGCGACTCAATATCCGTGTGCGATTATACGATTTTAACTTATAATTGCAAGCGGAATTACAGATGGGATAACTGCTAGTTGATAGTTATACCAACGTGCTACCCTGACCTTATATCGTAGCGAATTGATCCCTGCTAAAGAGACTTTTTATCAGTCATAGCTTTTTCTTGAAGTCCTCTCTATTCTCTTAGACCGGCATCAGAAGATTCTACAGGCTCTCGCAAAAGTTTCTGACGCTACCAATACTGAGTTATCCTGAATGCTTGGCTGGGAGATCAATCGTATAACGCCTCGCATATTCGAGCTGCGGGAGAAGAACCTTGTGGTTGAGGCCAGTAAGAGAAAGTGCAAGATTACAGGTTGAATAGCCCTTGCTTGGAGGGTGAAGGGGAAAGAAAGTACTTTGTTCTAAGTAACTCGAAATTAGGATTTGTTGGCGGCATCAATAAGTGCTTTAGGCATTTCAGAAATCGGGATATTAAAAACGGAAACTACCCTTTCGTCGTCCTCCAACTGGGCACCAATGAAGACCTCACACTCTTTAGCTGACTTAACCAGATCAACTCCACCGTCCATGTATTTACAATCTTGGAATCTTACGGAAATCGGCCCTGGCTTAGTCTCAGATAAGTTAATCCAGCCGAGGAGATTCTTTTTCTGTAGGTCGTTCTTCAAGTCTATTGAAACCCACAGAGCCTTGTTTGGACGGGAATCTTTAAGAGAGAAGTGAATCCCGTTTTCATCGAATGTTGGGCGTGATACGTCTAACTTTCCTATGCTTGACATCAAGTCCTCCCATCATTTGATAAACTGAGTGTGGCTGAGTCCTTCTACTCGATTATTGAGATATTCTGCTATCTCCTCAGCTTCCCGTATCCCAATCCCTTCTCGCAGAGTTAGTCCTAAGAACCCATCGCCTATTCCGGGCAGTCCCGACCCGCGAGGCTCACACATAATCCACGGAGTTCCATCAGCATGTTCTTTAACAGCGAATACAAAGTCAGCATGATCTGTTTTAGCTTTCGTCATAACAGTTCTCTGGGAAAAACATAGCATACTTTTGACTATATCCACACAGCAAATCCCGCCAGTTTGACTGAAGTTGGTTTTCTACTAGACAGCTTCCTTTTGTGTGTGATATGTATTGCGCGGCTATAGAACGGTATTCCCATCCTTGCCCTAGAAGGAGTCTTGTATGGAACCAAACGTCCAACACTTTATGAATGCCCAGCATTGCCTAGCTATTGCAGCAGGATTTATCGCAACCATTGCTGCCTGTGCAACACTTATTAGCAGTGCCAACAATAAAGCGGAAAGTTTAGCGACCCGTATTCGTTCTTTGATGAAAGAATACCGTGAGCCGAATAAGGATTCCGACCGTTGTAGTGAGATTGAAGACGAAATTTGTCTTTTTAAAGATCGCTTTGTAAGAGTCCAAAAAGCACAACGTTCATTATTTTTCACGATAGGAACTTTCATAATCGCCTTTTCCATTTTCATTAGTTTTGCATTGTATGCGATTTACAAAAACATTCCTGAAGAGCAAATATCTACTGCTGCTCATATCCCCGTAGTTCTAATTATTGGTTGTCTCGTTTTGGGCCTACCGTTGATGTTAATAGCGATCTTTTTCCTATTTAGAGAGGTAAAGGATTCTTATGCGACCCTTTGCATTGAAACTAGGAGGTGTCCCGAAAGTAATCCTGACGAGGTAATAGAACGGCACTCAGTTGTGATATATAAAGCAATAATAAGGTCAAACTGACTTTTGATGTTTTTATCCCCAAGTCAAACACCTACCAGTTTGCTATAATAAGTCTATATCCCACCCACAATGAGCCAGCCAAAGAAACGTTATTTCGTAAGCCTTCCCTGTTTGTGAACATTTCAAAAGTAGAAGCTTCTCTTAGATCAAAGCTCCCTTCAGTGTCTATGTTTCGGCTTGCTAGGCAGCTTTTTAGATAAGTCTATCTCATTGATGCAGGTTGACAGCAAGGTTATTTGAGATACAATGGCGAGCCATTGACCTATTGATTAAGAAATGAGGTTGCTTTCAATGCCGCTCGTGGCCTCACTGATCGCGGGCGTTAGGCGGGTATGAGGAGATAGCGTATGGGGGATGAACAATCAGAAAAAGACAAGGTCTTCTCTGCATTCTATAAGGATGCCCTTAGTCCAGCGGCGACGGAACTGGGAAGAACTTTGACAGGGGTTATAAGAATTGCCCTTTCGCCCGCTAATTTCATAATCTGGTCATTCGACCAAGCCACGGAATTTGCTGTAGAGAAAGTAAAAGACATACTCAATAAGCGGAATGTATCTCCAGAGAGAGTGATCCCCCCACGGCCAGAAACGGCAGCGTCAATTATCAATGCCCTACGAATAGGAGATCAGGATGTAGCATTAAGAGATATGTACCTCAACTTATTAGCCACTGCTATGGATACAGATTTTGCAGATCAGGCCCATCCAGCCTTCGCGGAGATTATCAAGCAATTATCACCAGATGAGGCTAGAGCAATATCTTTGTTTTGTCTTGTTGAAGCAACAGGGGCACCTCGGTCATTTCCACTGGTAAGTGTTATTGGGAAAATGCCGGAAGGAGGTTTTGTCCAAGTCCTGTCCAATTTTTCTATGTTGGGGAGCGAAGCTGGATGCAGCCACGAGTTACTTCCTGGGGCAATTGATAATCTAGTTAGGCTTGGGTTGGCGGTGGTACGGTACGATCAAGAGCTTGATGATCCTTCTATTTATGAACCTCTAGAACAACATCCCGATGTGCAGCAAATGTGTGATCTAATAAGTTGTCGGTCAGGAGTCACACCTGAGACTATTCGCTCTGTCTTAGAGGTAACAGAATTCGGGGCAAGATTTGCTATGGCCTGCACCGGAGAAATTGGCTGTTGTGGTTTTACTGTTAGGGCTAACCAGGGGACTAAATCCGCATAACCACCCGTTGTACGGGAGGCCGTGGAGCGCAGTTCTTATGGTTTCTTTGAGTGCCATTCGGCATCCCGATCAACCGAGTCGTTAAGTCGCTGAGTCTTACCAAACTTTAAAGCTGGTCTGATTGAGAATATGAATAATTCACCCTTGACACGCTTACAGAGAGATTTAATAAAGGAGATTGATGCTGCCTCCTCACTATTAGGGTTAGACCCGCAGGAAATAGTTGAGTCCTGTTCTGGTGAAGAGAGAACTGAAAGATTACGCAATATACGCAATCACATTATTCGAGGAGAAGTAATTACTGCCTATACATTGATTGATGCTTTCCTTGAAGGCGTCCTTACAAACTATTACTTTAGGCAAGGCAGAACTGCTTTGAAGAATCCGCGACGTAGTAAGAAACTAAAGAACTTCAGTCTGATGCTCGAAGAAATGTCTTTGATGCAGAAGCTGAGACAAGCAAAGAGTATTAAGAAATTCCCATCAGGTATTCTTCGCATTATCGAAAGAATGAATGCTCTGAGAAATGGGCTTGCTCATTCTTTCCATTCAAGCAATAGGTATCCACCCAATTATAAGGGAGAGGACATCTTTTCCTATGCTGGGCTGGAATTGTTTGTTGAAGATATGCAAAAGATTTGGGAGTTCTTCTATCCTATATTGGCTGAGTTAGAGGAAGAGAATGATTCACCTCCTCATGTAGAAGAAGTACACTCATGATGAATCAAGAAATCATTTCTAAGATTCAATATGAAGTGTAAAAACCGCGACCTAACAACCTGTTCCAGCGGAGGCTATAGCCCAACGTTGTCATTTAGAAACCTGACACGCCAAACAAAAACAGAAGGCCAAAAAATTCAGACAAAAATAAAAACAAGAAAAAATTTTCTCAATCCTATTTCGCAATCAAGCAAGGGTCGGCTCAACCCCCAGACAATCAAAGCCTATCCTTTAGCCTTTGCCTTCTTCTTTCCTTCCGGCTTGTCGCTAACCAATACCATCAAGTCACTGATTTGGCAGTCTAGTAACTCGCACATCTTCGCCAGTAAATCGAGATTCATAGCGTTGATTTGACTCTTACGATACTTATACAGATTACCATGATTCATCCCTAGCTCTTTTGCTAACCAATAGGCAGACTTGCCGCGCCTTTCCAATGCTTCATCAATCCTTAATTCTACCCGCATAAGACCCTCCTTTCTCAATAAGAGTATCATACGTTTATTATATTCACAAGAATAATTATTTTCTTACTTGACATATTATTCTTTTGAGTATAATATATCAATATCTTGATTGATCTTTGCAGTACAGATTAAGCCAGAGGCAATGTCCAAAGGCATTCACTAAAAGGTAAAGGCTCAAGTGCTAGTAACACCTGAGCCTTGATAACCCCCTGTTTGCGCAGGGAGAAAGGTTTTGGAAAACCAATGTCAGAATACACCCATGTTGCATCCGACCTCAAGAGCCTTCTAGGTCAGCAGACCTATGCAGGCTACACCCACCACGAGCAAGAGCAAGAACTGCTAGAGGCTTCCGCTGCTAATCCTGATCCTCTTCCAATCTGCTACTTCTGCAATCTTGAGATTACTCAAGATCAGCCCATCAACCTCCATCATCCCATCTATCGCAGCAACGGCGGGACTCAGATAGAACCGGCCCATGAGCGTTGCCACGTCGAATACCACAGCAGGCAGGGCGATTACTCCACATGGGGAAAGCGGAGTGCCGAGACTAGGGCATGGGCATTTAACCTCAAGAATGTCCGCAATCACCCTGCTTATGAATTCGACAGAGCCTATTACCTGATGCTTTACGCAGGCTAATCAAGACAAGGGAGAGGCAATCAACTGTCTCTCCCTTCTCACCTTTGATGGAGGATGAAATGGACAATCAGACGAAATGGACAGAGTTACTACAGCAGGCAGTCAGCCAACCGGGATTGATCTTGAAAGCCTATAGCGCATTCTGGGGCTACAGCTTAGGCAATCAGCTTGCGGCCATGATCCAGTGTCACCAGCGAGGCATCGAAGCAGGCCCAATCAACACCTACCCCGGATGGCAGAAGCTAAACAGGCAGGTGAAGAAAGGCGAGAAGGCCATATGGCTGTGTATGCCCCTGACTCGCAAGATGAAGGATGAGGCGAGCGGAGAGGATCAGACCATAATAGCTACCTTTGTCTGGAAGCCTCATTGGTTTGTGCTCTCACAGACTGATGGCGAGCCGGTGCCGATGCCAGAGATGCCAAGCTGGGATAAAGAGAAGGCCCTTGCCTCTCTCGGCATTGAGCAAATCCCTTTCACAGACACGAATGGGAATGTTCAAGGCTATGCTCAGAAGAGACAGGTAGCCATCTCCCCTGTGGCCGCAATGCCCCATAAAACCCTTTTCCACGAGCTTGCCCACGTCGAGCTAGGGCATACGGCAGAAACCTCTTTCAGCGACTCAGAGACGACGCCTAGAAGCCTCAGAGAAGCCGAAGCGGAGGCAGTGGCTATGCTCCTGTGTGAATCTCTCAGCCTGCCAGGAGCAGAGTTTTGCAGGGGTTATATCCAATCTTGGCTGAAGGGTGACAGCATCCCTGAGAAGTCAGCCATGAAGATATTCGGCGCGGCTGACCGGATTTTGAAGGCGGGACAGGTAGGGAAGGGTATTCCTGTTGCTGAATAAGTGTTGATCCGTGTGAATGTGTAGATGAAAGTGTGACCAAACAACTTAGGGCCACCTTTTGAGTAGCCCTAAGTTGCTGTAAATATTGGTTGCGGGGGCAGGATTTGAACCTGCGACCTTTGGGTTATGAGCCCAACGAGCTACCAGACTGCTCCACCCCGCGGCAAATCTCATCGACGATGAGAAAGGTCAGTATAGCCATTAGCGCTCTGCGGTGTCAAGTTTGCCACCTGCACGGTCCGTGCCTGTGGTGAACTCGTGGCCTCGCCTTCGCCGGGCGGCAGCTTGATGACGACGTCGTCCGCGCCGACGAAGCCGTATTTGTGGCGGGCCAATTCCTCAAAGGCCCGCGGCTCTGTCCGCAGCCGCTGGACGTCACGTTCAAGCTTCTCGACCTCGCTCGTAATGCCATTCAATTTTTCCGTCGCGGCGCTGTGCTTGACCATGGCGGCCTCAATCTCCGCCTGCGTTCTCAGGTAGTAGGAAATACAAATGCCACATGCCGCCATGATAATGGCGAGGACAACGCCATCGAAAATACGGTGCATGCGAAGATGCCTTTTCGCCATAGGTCTGGACTTTGCCTGGACGCTAACGCGATTCACCAAGAGTGTATTTGCGGCTTGACTCAATTAACACCTCCAATTCTTGCTCGTTCGATGCCTCATCAATGCGAGCCAACGATTCTGTTCCTGACGAGCGCAGTCGCAAGAGCGTGCGTGACAAGACACACGACGACGACGGTAAATTCATCGGCGATCAGCGCCCCATCCAGAAATCACAAACTTGATCATTGCAGTTTGTCTGCTCTCGTGTGAGGAAGATCGAACGAGAGCGTCCTGCGAAAGAGAACGAGTTGCGTCCAAGCGCGGGGCTGTCTGAGCCGGAGTGGGGTTTGGCTCAAGGTGACAGTTTCGGACTTTACCACCTTTTGTTTTGCGAGGCAACATTTTTCTTTGGAACAACTGCAAGAAATTTCTTGATGAATGACTTGAACAAGATTTCATACTCGGCACAACTTTCATGAACCTGTCTGCGTACCGACTAAGCCGCGCACACTTTGCTCGCCAACAAAACAAGCGCCTCAGCCTGTCAGGCATTTTGCAAGACGACGACGCGCGTTGCGGTTTGCGAGAGCCGCCGCGAGCGATTATTCTTGTGCTGTTGATTTCGGAGCAGCAACGGGCGAGCGGCAGTTTCGATTGGCCCACAACTCATCGCGACGCATTCCAAACCCGGAGGATTACCCTTTGCCCGATTCTGTTAGTGCCATCGCCGAGCACCTCAAAAGCGAGGTGCGCAAAGCCATCGTCGGCCAGGACGCCGTCATTGAGCAGGTCTTGGTCGCCCTGCTCACCGAAGGCCACGCCTTAATTGAAGGCGTGCCGGGTACGGCGAAGACGTTGCTCGTCAAGGTGCTTGCACGCGCCATCGGCGCACACTTCGGGCGCATACAGTTCACGCCCGACCTAATGCCCGCCGACGTGACCGGCACCAACATCTTTAACATGGCGACCTCGACGTTCACTCTGCGGCACGGGCCGATCTTCACAGACCTGCTGCTGGCCGACGAGATTAATCGTACGCCGCCCAAGACGCAGGCTGCCCTGCTCGAAGCCATGGAAGAACGGCAGGTGACGATAGACGGCGACGTGCACAAGCTGTCGCCGATGTTTACCGTGCTGGCGACGCAGAACCCGATTGAGTACGAGGGCACTTACCCCTTGCCCGAAGCGCAGCTCGACCGCTTCATGCTCAAGATACTGGTGGACTATCCCAGCGCCGACGAAGAGCTGCGCATCATCGGTAACTGGAATGGCGGCTTCAACGCGCGCCGGCTCGAAGATATTTACATTCAGCCCATCGCCGATCCCGGCCTTATGATCCAATGCCGCGCCGAAGTGAGAAATGTTACAGTCGAAGAAGGCGTGCTGCGTTACATGGTTTCGCTGATCCGCGCCACGCGCAACACGCTGAACATCTCCTGGGGCGCGAGCCCGCGCGCGGCCGTGGCTCTGCTGCTCTGCTCGAAGGCGCTGGCCGCTTTGCGTGGCCGCGGCTTCGTGACGCCGGACGATGTGAAAGAGATCGCGCGGCCCGTCCTGCGCCATCGCATCGTACTGCGCTCTGAAGCCGAGATCGAAGGCGCGACGCCCGATCAGGTGCTTGATGAAGTCGTCGCCGGCATCGAGATACCTCGGTAGTCAGTATGAAACCCATACCGGCGGCGGCCGTTGCTTTCGTGAGAGATTCAGCCGACGGCATCGAAGTCTACTTGAGCCGCCGGCCGGCGCACTTTCGCTACTACCCCGGAGCCTTCGTCTTCCCCGGCGGGCGGCGCGACGCTGGCGACGCAGACATACGGGCGACGGCGGCGCGCGAAGTCTTTGAAGAGATCGGCGTCAACATCGACGCGGCGCGGCTTGTGCCACTGCGTGATATTCACACCAGCCCGCACGCCGGCCCCGTCTATCATATGATCACTTTCGCTTACGCGGTCGAAGGCGAGTTCGTCACGCGGCCGAACCCGGAAGAAGTAGAAGAAGAGGTCTGGGTCGCCGCGCGCACGGCAGTTCGACAACTGGATTTGCCTTATCAGATCATGGCCGCCGTGCACACCGTCTCGCAGTACGCGAGCGTCACCGAGTTGCTGCGCGCGCTTGAGCGAGGGAGCATCAACGAGGACTACTGGTTTTGAGATTCGTCTTCACAACGCGGTTCTTCGTGCTATTGGCAGCGGGGCTGTTGCTGATGTCGCTCGGCTGGGTTGATCGCGACATCCTCTACCTGACGTTGCTCTACGACCTCGCGCTGTTCGCGGCGGCGGCAGTCGATTACTTCGCGTCGGAAAAGTCGAGCGCCTTCCGCATCGCGCGCACGGTCGAAGACCGCTTCGCGATGGGTGCGGAGAACGACGTAGAGATCAAGATCACGAACCGCGCGCGGCGCAAAGTAACCTTCGTCATCAAGGACGAGTACCCGTCGCAGATGGAGTTGGCCGAACCGCGCGAGGTGCGGCTGACGGTCACGCCGAACCGCTCGCGCACGTGGCGTTATCGAGTCATCCCGACCGCGCGCGGCAGCTTCGAGTTCGGCAACACCATCGTGCGCATGCGCTCGCGTCTCGGGCTGCTGTGGAAGCAGTTCACTTACCCGACTGCGCAGGCCATCAAGGTCTACCCGGACATCCGCGAGGCGAAAAAGCATGAGATTTACGCGCACCGCAACCGGCGACCGGAGCCTGGGCTGCGGCGCATGCGTGTGCGCGGGCAGGGACGCGAGTTCGAGTCCATGCGCGAGTTCGTCATCGGCGACGAGATACGTCACATCTCCTGGCCGGCGACGGCGCGGCGCGGCAAGCTCATCACGCGGCAGTACACCATTGAGCGCAGCCAGAACATTGTCGTGCTGCTCGACACAGGCCGCTTGATGACTGCGCGCATCGGCAAGCTGTCGAAGCTCGATCACGCCATCAACGCGACGCTCTCCATCGGCTACGTCGCGGCGGCCGGCGGCGACAACGTCGGGCTGGTGGCGTTCGCGCGCAAGGTCGTGAGCTACCTGCCGCCGCAGCGCGGACGCGACCAGATCAATCGCCTGATGGACGCGCTCTACGCGCTCGAACCGCAGATGATCGAGCCGAGCTATGCGCGCGGCTTCAACTTCTTCAGCGCCAACTGCCACCGCCGCTCGCTCGTCGTGATCCTGACAGACCTCGTTGACCGCGACGCCTCTGCGGAGTTGCTGGCGCACACCTCCAAGCTGATTCCGCGCCACCTGCCGCTGATCATCACGATAGGCGACACGGACCTGCGCGAGTTGGTGCGTACCGCGCCGCAGAATGTCGCAGACGCTTACCGCCAGGGCATCGCCGAAGACATCCTGCGCCAGCGTGAAGAGGCGCTGGCGCGCATACGTCACGCCGGCGGACTGGCGCTCGACGTTCCCGCCGGCCGCCTGTCGCTTGAGTTGGTCAATAAGTATCTTGAAGTGAAAGAGCGCGGCTTACTGTAAACTCGCAGGCTCAACCCTGGTTTGCAAGCTTGTGCGCCTGTCCGGCTTGAGGAAGTAAGCGGTCATCGCCAGCAGGCTCAATCCCGAAACGAAGAACTTGGCCGTCGCCGGGATGTGCGCCGGCGAGATGAAGCCTTCGATGGTGCCGGCTATCAATAGCATCGGCACGCAGCCCATAATCAGCTTGACCGCTTCGAGGCCGTGCGTCACCAGCGCATCGATGCGACTGCGGTCGCGCGGCATCACCAGCGCCCTGCCGATCATCAGCCCCGCTCCGCCAGCGATGAAGATCGCCGTCAACTCAAGCACGCCGTGGCCCGCGACGAAGATGGGAATGTCCCAGAACTTGTACTTGATGCAGAGACCCATGACCATGCCGAGCAGCAGGCCGTTCTGAATCAGCACCCAGATCGTCACCAGCCCGGCGAAGATGCCGCCGCCAAAGGCGTAGAACGTCACCGTGATGTTATTCGTCTGGATCGAAGTTGAAGCCAGCGGGTTGGCATTGTTGACGCTCTCTGTCCAGTTGTGGTGCGCGGCGATGTCGCGCTTCAAGCCGGGCGCGATCTTGTCCGCGAATCCTTCGTCGAACGTGCAGGCCGCCCACGCGAAAGCCGTCGCGCCGATGAAGATCAGGAACGCCGTCAGCGTGTACCGAAACGTGCGGCGGAAGGTTGCAGGGAACTCGTAGCGGAAGAAGTCCCAGATGATCGAGAAGCCCGACGATTCGCTGCGATAGATTGCGCCGTGCGCGCGGCCGACCAGATGATTGAGGTAGTTGATGAGCCGCTGGTCGCGCACCTCTTCGCGGGCGATGGCCAGATCAGCGGCGGTGCGGCGGTAGAGGCGACCGAACTCGCGCACTTCCTCGCCGCTCAGGTTGTTCAAGCGGAAACGCGACGCGCGCGCCGTCAGCTCTTCGAGCCGCTTCCACTTTTCGAGGCGTGATTCGAGAAAGTTCTTGAGCATCGCCGTGTAGATTAACACGTCGCCGGCTGAACTGCTACAATACGGGGGCCGGGGGCCAGGGGCCAGGGGCCGGTGAAGGAACTTGCACGATGATGACCTGTGACTCCATAAACCGACCCCTGACCCCCGACCCCCGACCCCTATTCCTATGCCTTTTTCGTCACTCGTCGGCAACGAGCGGATCAAGCGATTGCTGCAACGCGCAGTCGCCGAAGACCGCGTGCGCCAAGGGCTGATCTTCGCCGGGCCGCGCGGCGTCGGCAAGCACCAATTCGCGATTGCGCTCGCGCAAGCCTTGAACTGTCGCCGCCCGGTGAACGGCGACGCGTGCGGCGTCTGCGATCAATGTATCAAGATCGCGGCTCGCGAGCATATCGATGTCGAAACGATTGTGCCCGATGGCCAGTTCATCAAGATTTCGCAGATGCGGGACATGGCCGAGAAGGCTAACTACCGACCTTACGATGGACGCCGCCGCGTCTACATCCTCGACGAAGCCGACCGCCTGAACCCAAGCGCCGCCAACTCGATCTTGAAGGTCTTGGAAGAACCGCCCGAAACGACGTTGCTCGTGCTGGTCACGGCGAAGCCTTATGCATTGTTGCAGACGATCCGCTCGCGCTGCCAGATGCTCAGCTTCGCGCCGCTCACGGCCGCCGAGCTTGAAGCGTTTCTGAATGAAAACTACAAACGGCCAGCGAAGGAGAATCAGTTGTTGGCGCGGCTGTCGGGCGGCAGCATCGGGCGTGCGCTCGAAATCGACCTCGGCATCTACCGCGAGCAGCGCACGATGATGACAGAGTTGATTGAGTCGGCGCTCATGACGCGCGACACGATGAAGCTGATGCAGGCGGCCGAGCATTTGGCGAAGAAGCTCGAACGCGAAGAGTTCGAGCGCCACCTCGATGCGTTGCTGGTGTTGCTGGCTGACGTGTTTCACCTGAAGCTCGGCCAGCCCGCCGCAGCGCTGACAAACGCCGATGTCGCGCCGCGCCTGGAACGCATCGCCGAAGCGGCGACGCTCGAACAGATCGGCGACTGGGTCGAGCGCATCGAGAGCGTGATGCAGGGACTGGCGCGCAACCTGAACCGCCAGCTTGCGATGGAAGAGATGCTGCTTGCGCTATGAGAGCACGGGCAGCGACTTCAGCGCGTGCGCGGCGCGCGGCTTGTAGCCTTCGGGCAGATCACCGCAATCTTCGCGCAGATACTGCCAGTAATTTGGGCGTATCGCTTCCAGCAACTCTTTGCGGCTCTTCGTGCGCAGCGGCTTGCCGATGTAGAGCTTGCCCATCTTGGCCATCAGCTTTTCGGGTGTCGCATTCGCAAACATCAGCAGCGGCCAGGTGAAGTTCGGCCCGTTCAGCTTTCGTAGTTTCCATAACCAGAGGCCGATTGCCCCGACGCGCCACGCGGTCGGCGCCCACCAGCTATACTGGCCGGGCCGCAGGTTGAACTTCCAGCACTTCATCAGCAACTGCCATTGCAGCGGCGAGAGCTGCGCCGTTTCGGTCACGCCTTTCTTCATCTCCATTCGCGTGTCGTGCAGCGGCGTGAAGATCGAAGGGATGAGAAAGGCGAACAGCCCGCGCCGCTCGATCTCGTAAACCAGATCGAGCGTTTCCATCACGTCTTCGTCGGTCTCGTCGGGGTTGCCGATGATCAGAGTCATTGCCGGAAACCAGTTGTTCTCGTTCAGCACGCGCAGCCCTTCGAGCACGACACTCGGCCAGTCTTCGATGGAGAAGGGCACACCCTTGCTCGGCATGATCTTTTTAGCCATCCGCACAGAGCCTGTTTCTAAGCCGATCAACGGCGACAGCGCTTTCTGTTGCGGGTGCGTGCTCACATAAGGCAGATGAATCGGACTCTTCGGCAAGAGCAGATCAGAGAGTTGCTTGATGAGCACAGGATCAACCACCGCCGGCGCGATGGTGCAATGACTGAGAACGTGCTGCGTGACACCGGGCGTGTTGACGATATCTGAATAAAGGTCGAGCAGCGCTTCGCGGTTCGGGAAGAAGAACGGCGTTTCGGTGTGGACCTGTCCCCAGATGAACATGTCTTCGGTGGCCAGCGAAATCTGTTTGTTGCCGCCGCGGACGTTGGCGCGTACGGCGCGCATGATCTGTTCTTTCGGCAAGTCGATCTGCGGGTTCAAATCGGGCAGGCAGAATTGACAGCGCCGCCCGCACCCTGTCGTCATCTCGACAACGCCAAAGGTCGTGCGCTTGTCGGGGAAAAGAATCTCTTGGCGATCACGCGGGTGCGCGACTTCTATCTGGCGCGGCAGCGGCTCACCGTTGATGGCCTTCTCGAACAGAGCCATCGTGTCGGCAGATTCGCTGCGCCCTTCGACTACCACGTCGATGCTCAGCTCGTCATAGGAATCGGTTTCTATAATCTGCCAGCCGCCGGAGCCGCCGACGATGACTTTGAAGTTTTGGCGATACGGATTGCTTTTAATCTTGTCGAACATCAACCGCGCGTAGTGCGAATTGATCGGCTGTTTCGACGAGCCGAAGACCGACGTGTAAACGCCCGCGGCGAACGTGACGCCGAGCGGGTTGTGCGTCGAGACGGCGACGACGCGTGTGCGCGGCCCGACGAAGCGTTCGAGATCGTCAGGGTAGCAAGCGACGATATCATCGGCAGAGTAGTGGCGCAGCAGCGCTTCTTCGAGCACGCGCACGCCCGCCGGCATATAACGCGCCGAGCCGTCGTCGTTGTATTCGACTTTGCGCCAGTTTGGATATTTGCGGTTAAAGACGCCTTCCATCCAGATCGGCATCGAAGCCATACCCATCTGTATGAAGTAGCCGGCGTGATCTATGGTTTCCGTGAGCGGCGCGGTCAGCACAATCAACGTGCCGCCGTCGCGCGAAGGCTCTGAGATATTCGCAGGCTCATTGCCCGCGGAGTTGGGGAGAGTCGAACTTGAATTCATCAGCGTCCTTTCTTGAAGCCAGAGAGCGGTTGCTATTGTAGCGAAAGTCGAGCTAACTGGCTACGGATGCGGAAAGCGAAAGCCAACGGCTTTCCACTCGTCCCTGTGCGTGCTATACCAGAATGGAAGTTTGAAACGTCTTTGGAGGGAACATGAAAGCGATTCGAGTGCATGAATTCGGTGGGCCAGAGGTCATGAAGGTCGAAGAAGTTCCCGACCTCCAACCCGGTGCGGGGCAGGTGGCCGTGCGCATCCGCGCCGTTGGCGTCAACCCTGTTGACACATACATCCGCGCGGGGATGTACGCGCGCAAGCCGCCGCTGCCATACACGCCCGGCAGCGACGCGGCCGGCGATGTGACGGCCGTCGGCGAAGGCGTGCGACACGTCAACGTCGGCGACCGTGTTTATACGTCAGGCACCGTGACCGGGGCTTATGCCGAGCAGGCGCTTTGTAATGCAGATCAAGTTCACAGGCTGGCCGACCGCGTCAGCTACGCGCAGGGCGCGGCGATGAATGTGCCTTACGCGACGGCCTACCGCGCGCTGTTTCATCGAGCGCGAGGCGTGCCCGGAGAGACGGTGCTGGTTCACGGCGCGTCGGGCGGCGTCGGCACGGGCGCTGTGCAGTTGGCTCGCGCCGCAGGCTTCACCGTCATCGGCACAGGCGGCACAGAGCGCGGTCGGGAGTTAGTCAAGGAGAACGGCGCGCATCACGTGCTTGATCACGGAGCCGATGATTATCTCGATCAACTGATGCGACTCACCGACGGGCGCGGCGTTGACGTGATCCTTGAGATGCTGGCCAATGTCAATCTTGCCAAAGACCTCACGGTGCTGGCGCAGTTCGGGCGCGTCGTCGTGATCGGCAACCGCGGCACGATTGAGATCAACCCGCGCGACGCGATGGGGCGTGACGCGGCCATACTCGGCATGACGCTGTTTAACGTGTCACCGGCTGACCTCGTGAGCATTCACGCGGCGCTCGTTGCCGGCCTTGAGAATGGCACGCTCAATCCGATTGTCGGCCAGGAGCTGCCGCTCGCCGACGCGCCGCGCGCTCACGAAGAGGTGATGAAGCCCGGCGCGTACGGCAAGATCGTGCTGATCCCTTGAGGTAGTTGTCCGTCAGTTTAAAACCTGGCGGTCAGCCCGACGCGGATCGCGCGTGGCGAGCCGGGCGAGATGTTCGTGTTGTTGTCCGCGTTGACGTAGTACTTCTTATCTAAGAGGTTTTCGACGTTCGCTTGGAGCCGCAACTTTTCGGTCAGCCTGAAAAAGATTGCGGCATCGGCTTTCGTGTAGCCCGGCAGCGTGACCTTGTTATCTACCGCAGCGAACATGTCCGAGCGGTGAATGATGCCGAAGCCCACGCCCAGCCTCGCGATGATTTGATAGTTGTTCCACAGCGAGAAGGTGTGGTGCGGCACCTGTGCGACTTGCGCGCCGGCGCGGGCCGCAGTGGTGGCGCTGGTGATGAACGCATCTTGATAAGCGTAGCCGCCGGCAATCTTCCACGCCCGCGTGATGTTCCCATTCAAACCGGCTTCGTAGCCGTTGGTGCGCTGGCTGCCGGTCTGCACGATTCGCGTCGGATCGTTCGGGTCGGTCGCCCGCGTGTTGGTGCGGTCCAGGCGATAGCCGGCTGTCGTGAATGACAGCGAGCGGTTGATGTCCCACTTAACGCCGAACTCATAGTTGCTGAACTTCTCAGGCTTGACCTGCTGCGTGATGGTCGTGAGCGACGAGAACTGGTCGCCCGAACTCGGCAGGTAGGAGATGCTGTAATTGCCGTAGATCGAGAGGCGCGTGATCGGCTTGAAGATGATGCCGGCGCGCGGCGACAGCAAATGATCCGTGCGGCGCAGGTCTTCGCCCGTGCGGTTGTTGTGGTATTGCAGGTCGAAGCGGTCGAAGCGCAGCCCTGCGACAACTTGAACGTTGCGCGAAAGCTCTATCTGGTCTTGCGCGTAGGTCGCAGCTACGTTGGTCGTGATGTGATTGTCGGCGTCGGTCGCGCTCTGGCGGAAAGTCACGGGCGTGTGAATCGTCGGGTCGGCCAGCGGCGCAAGGATAGAGGTCGCCGTGTTGTTGAAGAAACCCGTATTGCGAAAGTTGTCGGTCAACTGCCGCCCGATTTCGACGCCGCCCAACAGCGTGTGGCGTATGCGGCCGGTCGCTAGCGAGTAAGTCAGGTCTGTTTGGTTGAAGATGTTCAAGCGTTGCGTAGCGTTGTTATAAGCCGACAACGCCACGTTCAACTGATCGGCTGTCACCGCGCCGGGGACGAAGTTCTGGTAGGAGCGATCGTAACCGCCGAACTGCGTGCGGTTGTGGATATTCAGTCGGCCCGCCTGGTGTTCGATGGCTACAGAGCCGAGATTGACATCTGCGCGCACGTGGCTCTCGTCTGGATTGCCGAAGAAGGTCGAGATGGGAACATCAACCGGCTTCCCGTTAAACGAAGAGATGCCGCGGTCAGCGACGCGGTGGTCGCGGAAATATTCGTAGCTCACCGTGATCCGGGTCTGATCAGTCGGCATGAGCGTCACTGTCGGGTTGATGCCATAACGTTCCAGGCTGACGAAGTCGCGGAAGCTGTCGGAGTTTTCCGCCATGCCGTTCACGCGGAAGGCGACGACTTTACTGAGCGGCTGATCGAAATCAACGGCCACGCGCTTATCGCCGAAAGAACCGCCGAGCAGCGTGATCTCGCGCAGCGGCGCGAAGCCCGCTTCCTTCGTCACGCGATTGATGACGCCACCGCCGCCACCGCGGCCGAAGATCATGGCATTCGGCCCGCGCAGCACTTCGACGCTGTCCAGATTGTAGAGGTCACGATAATACTGAACATCATCGCGCACGCCATTGACGAAAAAGTCGGCCGACGAGCTATTGCCGCGAAAGATGATCTGATCGCGATTGTTCTCGCCCTGATGAGTAGTGACGCCGGGCACGTAGCGGACGACATCGCCGAGGCTCAACATCTGTTGATCTTTGATCTGCTCGCGCGTCACGACCGTCACCGACTGCGGCACGTCGCGCAGCGGCGTCAGCGTCTTGGTCGCGCTGCTGATGGTCAAGGCTCCGTAATCGGTCCCGATCACGGTGATCGTGTCGTGCGGCGCGGCAATCTGCAACACAACGTCAAGAGCCACCGCGCCGGCCTGCATGACGTTAACGGCTCGCGATGTCTCCGCGAAGCCTGGCGCGACGACGGTCAGCGAGTAACTGCCCGGCCATAGCGGCAGCGAGAACTCGCCGAATTCATCCGAGACAACCGAAACCGATTTGGCCCCATGGTCAGGCATTGCGATAATCTGCGCGCCGGCAATGGGCGCACCAGACGGGTCAAGCACCTTGCCTTTTAACAACGACGACGAAGATTGCGCCTGCACCTGCCACTGAAAGAGCCCCGCAAGGATTACGAATGAGAAGAGTCGAGCGGTATGGCGAGGGAATGGAAACATGATCTACGGCCTCCTGCCTATAAGATTCAGCGTGCGATCAATGCCTGAAGCGTGGTTCCCGCATTGACGGCCCCGAGGGACGCGCTGCCATTTCCAGCCTTGGCGGCTTCACATCAACTGCGAACGTCGGGAAGCCTGTCGCAATTCCTGTCCCGGCCGCTTATCGTCTGACCGGGATCGTTGCCTATGAAGTTGAAAATCATTTTCAACTTGTCGGCAGAATAATCTTTCAGCAGGGGTTTGTCAATAACTATTTTCGATTTTGTTGTGAGCCGTTGCGGTCGGCGTATGATCTTCGCAAGCGGCACGGCCGCAGCCGTTCCTTCCTGTAGACTGCTTCTACTGACTGGATGCATCCACTTCAGGTTTAGGTCGAGAAGAAGGAGACAAATATGAAAAGAGTTTGCTCGTGGGGATCAACCGTGGTCTGTGTGGCCGCTTCAGCCTTGAGATTGAGTGGGCTATGCGCGTTGCTCCTGCTCGGCGCGGTCGTCGCGTCGGCGCAGTCGTCGGCCGCCCCGGACGGCTGGGTCGTGCTACCGGTTGACGATTACCGCGCGCTGCGACAGGCGGCTTTCCCGTCCGAGCGCGAGCCGGAACCGCCGCCCATCGAGGCGACGCTGACGCGGATTGATTATGACCTCAAAGTCGATGGCGATCTCGCGTCGGGCGAGGCGCGGCTGACGATAGACGTGATTAAAGATGGCTGGGCGCGAGTCGCTATCCCCGGCGGCTTGATGATTCGTCAGGCGCGGCTCGATGGCCGGCCCGTCTCGCTGATCAATGGCGCGGGTGATAAAGGCGCAGGCATGAGCTACGTGCTGCTTTCGCGAAAAGGCCGCGCGCTGTTGACTCTTGAGATCGTCGCACCCGTGTCGTCTGTCGCAGGCACGGAGATGCTCAAGCTGCCGGCGAGTGCGTCGGCGGTTTCGCGCGCGACGGTCGTGCTGCCGGGCAAATCCGACCACGGCGTTGACGTGCGAGTCACCGGCGGGCTGCTGTTCGAGCGGACAGAGACGGCAGACGGCAGCCGCTGGGTAGCGCACGGGCGCGGCAACGAAGCCATGACGTTTGCCTGGAAGCGCCGAGTCGAAGACCAGCGCGCGACGCTGCCGCTCAGGTTGCGCGGCTCGCTCACAGAGCTTGTCGGCCTCGGCGAAGACACCACGCAGATTAACGCCGAAGTTCAGGTCGAAGTCTTGCAAGGGCTTGCCAGAGATGTGCGCGTGCAGTTGCCCGCGCAGTTCACCATTGATCAGGTCGCGGGCGCGATGGTTGCCGATTGGGAAGTGACAGGGCAAGAACTGGTCGTCAGTTTTCTTGAGCCGGTTCAGCAGACGACCCGCTTCACCTTGCGTGGCGAGATGCGTTTGCCGCGCGACGGTGACGTAGCGGTTCCGTTGATACGGCTGCCGGCGGCGGAGCGCGAGACCGGCGGCGTCGCCGTCGAAGTGCTCGGCGCGGGTGAGATCAAAGATCGTCAGGCTGCCGGCCTTGAAGAAACCGAAGCCGCAGACCTCGGTCAATTGATCGCGAGCCGCCAGTCGCCGTCGCTGATCGCCTTTCGCCTGCGTCCGTCGGAAGGCAAGGCGGCGCGGTCGCTCGCCGTGCGCGTGGCGCGTTACACGCCGCAGGCTGTGCTCACGGCCAACGTCGAAGAGGCCGTCTACAACGCGCTCGTTACCGAAGAAGGGAAGCTGCTGGTGAACGCGCGACTGGCGGTGCGTAACAATCAACGGAGTTTTCTGAAGCTGAATCTGCCGGCGAGCGCGACACTGTGGAGTGTCGCGGTGGCAGGCAGGCCAGTTCGCCCCGGTCGCGCACCCGACGGCAGCTTGCTAGTGCCGCTCGAAAAGACGAAAGGCGGCGAAGAGTCGCCGGCCTTCGCCGTCGAGGTCGCTTATCTCGACCGTGTCGGGACGTGGGGCGAGAAGGGCAGGGCGCGGCTCGCGTTGCTGTCGGTTGACATGCCCATCTCGAAATCGAGCCTGCTGCTGCACTACTCGCCGCTCTTTCGCTTGACGCCGGTGCCGGGCAGTTTTCGCGCCGCGCCATACGAAGCGCCTGCCTCGGCGGCACTGCGCGGCGGGGCGGCCGGTGCCGTGTCATTCGATCCGCAGTCGGCCGTGAACGCGACGGCGAACGCGGCTGGCAGTGACGCGATGCAGGCGATGGTCTCGAAACTTCAACAGTCCGGCCGCGCCGCGCGGCCCGTGCGAAACCTGCCCGTGCTCGTGGCCTTTCCGCACTTCGGGCCTTCGATCTTTCTCGCGTCCGAGCTGACCAGCGAGAATCAGCAGCCGGCGTTAGAAGTCGATTTTCAGCGTGACAGAAAGCGGGGTGAGCGATGAGACGATTAGTAATCTTCTTTATGTTGTTGGCCGTAGCGGCTCAGGGGCAAGAGCGAAACTTAATGACGCAGAAGGCGCTGCCGCCGCCTGCGCCGGGCACGGTGACGCTGACGCTGGCGGAATACAACCGCCTGCTCGACCTCGTGGCGCGTAAGCCGAAAGCGCCCGAAGCCGCGCCGATGCCATTCGTGCTGTCGCGCGCCGCCTTCAAGCTGCGCGTCGAAAACGAGACCGTCGTCGGCGCGCTCGACATCGAAGGCGACGCGTTGCAGAAGGGTCTGACCAAAGTTCCGCTGGCGAGCGGGCTGACGGTGCTCGAAGCGCAGCAGGCGGCAAAGCCTCTGCCGCTCGTCGAAGAAGGAGCAACGACTGCCGCCGTCGTCGAAGGGCCGGGCGCGTTCGCTGTCTCGCTGAGCGTGGCGTCGCCGCTCGTGGTAGACGCGGGGCGCGCGTCGTTCACGTTGCCAGTCCCCGCGGCGGCGAGTTCCGTCTTCAGCCTGGACATTCCCGGCAATCACGCGGACGTGCAGATTCAACCCGGCCTCGTCACCAGCCGAACATCGACCGGCGGGCACACCATCATCGAGGCGACGCTTGAAACGGGCAAGTCCGTGAAAGTATGGTGGACTACCAGAGAGGCCGCGGCCCCTGTGACGCAACGCGAAGTGCGATTCCTCAGTGACGTGAAGACATTGATCTCCGTCGGCGATTCGCAACAGCGCATCGCGGCGCTCTGCGATATCAACGTGATTCAGGGCGAGCCGGCCGAGTTCAAGGTGCCGCTGCCGCCCGGCTTTGAAGTGGCAGAGGTGTCGGGCAGCACGCTCGACACGAGCGAGACGCAAGGCGGCGACCTCGTGCTGAAAATCCGCGAGCCTTCGCGCCGCGCGCATCAATTCTTAATCGCCTTCGAGCGCGACAGCCGCGAAGATAAACTCGCTGCGCCCTTTCCTTCTTTTGCCGGCGCGCAAGGCGAGACCGGCGAAGTGCTCGTTGAAGGCGTCGGCACAATGGAGCTAACGGCGACCGAAGGCGGCGGGCTGCGACGCATAGACGTGCGCGAAGCCGGCCCCGTGGCGCGCTCGCTGGCCCGCTTTCCCTTGCAAGCGGCGTTTCGTTATCACCGCCGCGCGGGCGATGCGCCATCGCTCAAGCTGGAATGGAACCGTTTCCCAGACGGCGCGGTGCTCTCGGCCATCGCCGAGCGCGCCACCATCACGACGCTGCTCAACGTCGAAGGCAAATCGCTCACCGAAGTCACGCTGCGTGTGAGAAATCATGCGCAGCCATTCGTGAAGGTCGAGCTGCCGCAAGGGGCCAGCTTGCTTTCGGCCGAAGTCGAAGGCGAAAAAGTGAAGCCTGTGCAGGGGACAGATGGCAGCCGCGTGCCGCTGCTGCGCGCGGGTTTTCGTCCGGCGGGCGCTTACACGGTTTCGTTCGTCTACCTGAGCGCAGGGCCGCCCTTCACCAAGAGCGGCGCTTACGAGATGGGCCTGCCGGCGCTCGACGTGCCGGTCAATCTGGTGATGTGGGAGGTCTTCCTGCCCGACCGCCTGGAGGTCAAACAGTTCGGCGGCAACGCGCTGTCGGCCAGCCTGTTTCCGGCGCGGGCGCTGGATACGTTGGTGGCTGTGAAAGATGACGCTGAAGAGATTGACCAGAACGCCTGGCTGCAAAACAGCGTTGACCTGGGCAGTCTACAGGCGGGACAGATTGGCGGCATCGTCGTCGATCCGAGCGGCGCGGTCGTCGCGGGCGCGACGGTCACGGTCGTCAACACACAGACGGGAGCTACGCAGAAAGTGACCAGCGACGACGATGGTCACTGGGTCGTCTCAGGCATGCCGCCCGGTCCCGTGCAGGTCAAGGTGGATAGTCAGGGCTTCAAATCTTTTCAGCAGGAACTGAGCTACGACGGGTCACGCGCGGCACGGCTCGGCGTCACGCTCAACGTCGGAGGCGCAAGCGAAACCGTCAATGTGACAAACGCAGCGAGCCTGGAGCGCGAGAGTCGCAGGCTCGAAGAGCAAGCGCGCAAGGCGAAAGACGCGCAGTTGAGCGCGCCGTCACAGAATGTCGTGAACTTGCAGCGCAGAGTGGCGGGCATCCTGCCTGTGCGCGTAGACGTGCCGCGCGCCGGTCGCTCTTATCGCTTCGTCCGCCCGCTCGTTATCGGCGAAGAGACGAAGATTTCATTTCAGTATCGTTCGCGTTAGGCAGAGCCCGCGGCCTGTAGGCGTTTGAGCAGGTCGCGGGCGATCTGGCGGTCACGGCGATTCTCGTATTCCCAGTCGTTGTCAGCGGGCAGCGAGTCGATCATACCGAGCAAGCGCGCGGCCTGCGGCAGTTGCTTGCGGTCGAGCGCCAGCTCGGCGGCGTAGATCAGTGTGACCGTGTTGGTCGGCGCGACTTCGATGGCGCGGGCGTAATATTGCTCACTCTGGCGCAAGCTGCCGCCGAGCCAGCGCGGCGCTTTGTGCGCCAGCCGGCCGAGCACGCGCAGCGGCCCTGCGTCGTGGTAGGCTTCGTTGATTTTCAAGGCCAGCTTCAGCTCCGACTTTGCCCAGCGCAAGGCGCGCAGGCCGCGCAAGCCGCCGTGGTTTTCGGCGAACAGCGCCAGGTTGACGCCGACCCAGAAGTGGCCTTCGACGCGTTCTGCGTTCAGCGTGACGGCGCGCTCGCCCGCGCCGATGCCTGCGGCGTGAAGCTGGCTGCGCGTTGCAGGCTCTGCGGCTTCCTGTCCGAGAAAGAAGAGCGCACGCGCCAGCCGCCACTGTACCTCGTAGCGGTCGTTGCCGCCGTGCGCGCCGCTCAGGATCATCACAGACTCGCGCACCGCGCCAGGCCGCGCACGCTTGCGGTACAGCTCGTCGGCGCGCCCCACCACTGCGAGTAGATCATCAGTCGGCATAGGAAATGGGGGTCAGGGGCCGGGGGCCGGGGGCCAGTCGGAAGGGCAAAGGGCGCGATGTAAAACAGAAAAGCGGGATGGCTTTTTCATTTCCACCTTGTTCCCTAACCGGCCCCCGGCCCCTGACCCCCGACCCCTAACGCGCCGCGATCTTCTTCAACTGATCGCGCGTGAAGAGAGCGTCGCTAAGGTTCTTGTCATAAGCGGCGTCGAGCGTTTCAAATTCGAGCTTCTTCTGCTTCGCGCGGTTATCGACCGTCCAGTGTTTGCGCGTCCAGTGGCCGCCGACCTGCTCGTAACGGTCTACGGTCATGCGCCGCATCAGTTCGTCATGATCGTCGTAAAATTCCGCGCCGAGCGCCGCCGAGTTCTCTTTGCTGATGAACATGACCAGCCGTGTAAACTTTGATTCGGTGGCCGGCTTCAACCGGCCTTCAAGGCGGTAGACGGATGCTTGATTGAACGTCTCTTCACCAACGAATTTCCAGTCATACTTTTCGGGCTGGCCGCCGATCAACTCCTGCAAGGTCATGCCGAAGAGCGAGTCTTCGTTCAATACGCCGCGCGTCGAGACGAAGCTGTTGCTGCTCTGGTTGTAGCGCGTGCCTTCGACTTCGCCCGATGGCGAGACAGAGATCAATGCGCTCAGGTCGCGCTGATCGGGCGGCGAAGTAAACTCGACGAGGATCGTCTCGCCGCCGTCCGCCGCACGTTTGGTGTATTGTTTGAGTTGAATTTCAGGCGGCACGGGCGTCAATTGCGTAGCGGGATTCTCGACGTGTATGCGGACACGCAAGGTCATCGCGCTGTCGCGGCTGGTGTCGAGCTTGCGATACTGATCAATGAGCTGTGCGGCGTCAACAGCCGGCGCACTTGGCTTGGCCGGCGCGGCGACGTTGTTTGAATTAGTAGCCGGGGAATGATCGCAGCCTGCGAGCATAATCATCCCCACCAGAAACACCAACAGCCTTTTCCCACTCTGCTTCCCACTCTGCATGTAATCTGAAGCCTCCCCGGTCATGCTCTACTCGCCTGCGCCGGCCGGCGCGTCTTCAGGAGATGGAGGGCGAACGTCAGGCAGCGCGGCGCGGGCGAAGAGCGGTGTCTTCATCAGCGCCGGCAGAAAGATCAGATCCGCCGCGAGACAGGCGAGAATCGTCAACGCCCACAGCCAGCCGCCGACGCGCACTGGCACAAACGACGATAGCACGAAGATGAGAAACGCGGCCATCAACATCGCATTGGCCAGCAGCATCGGCTTGCCCGTGCGCAGGATGGTCAGCCACATCGCCCAGCCTTCTGCTTCGTAAGATAGGCTACCGTCTGCGATCCCGCGCTCGGCGGCGCACTGACGATAGCGGCGGATCATATGGACGGCGTTGTCTACGGCGAGTCCGAGCACTGCGCTGGCGATGAGGCTCGTCGTGATGTCGAGCGTGACGCCCGTCCAGCCGAGCAAACCGAAGTAGCAGACGATGGGAAGCAGGTTCGGCAGCAACGCCAGCAGCCCCACGGCCGGCGAGCGAAAGAGCACCGCCATCATCACAAAGATCAGGACGACGGCAATCGCGAGGCTCGATAATTGCGAATCGGCGATGGCGTCCGACGCCGTGTTGAGCAGGACGGCCGAGCCCGTGGCTCGCGCGCTGACACCTTCGGGCAGGTTGTCGCGCGACCACGCGGCGATCTTGTCGGTCAGCTCGCGCAGCGCGTTCGAGCTGAATAGATTGGTGCGCAGGATGATGATGGCACGCGAACGGTCGCGGCTGACCAGACGGCTCAGGCCGGGGTCTTCGGCGAGGAAGTTGTCGAAGAGGTTGCTGAGCGCCGCTTCGTCGCGCGGGATGGATTCGCCCGCGGTCGGCGTCGTGACGGCGTTCAGGCGTTTGACGATGTCGGCGACAGAGAGCGCCGCGTCTACGCCGGCTTGATCGAGCGCGAAGGATTCGAGCGTGGCAACGCTCGCGAGAAAGTCCGGTCGTGTTACTGCGCCGGGCGGCCCGCTGACAACCAGTTGTACGGGCGCGGCTCCGGCCAGTCGCTCGTGCAGCTTGAGCGCGTCGGTCACAGTCGCGCTGCTGCGCGGAAAGATGCGCAGGTAATCGGTGTTGACGCGCAGCCGCGCCGCGCCCGCTCCGATCAGCGCCGTCAGCAGCAACGTCACGGCGATCACTGCCCGCCTGCGGAAGAGGACGAGCGCCGTGATGCGGCGCAGCCCTGCGTTGAGCCAGACCAGGTAATCGCGCCGCTCGCGCCCCGGCTGCGACAGCGCGTCGGCCGGCAGTAAGGTGAGCGCGGCGGGAATGAAGGCCATCGTCAGCAGCAGCATGAAGCCGACGCCTGCGGCCTCAAAAATTCCCATGTCGCGTGCGGTCGGCACCGCGCTTGATGCGAGCGCGCCGAACCCTGTCATCGTCGTCAGCCCGGAGACGATGACTGCCGGCGCGATGAACTCGACGCCCGCGAGCCACGCGGCCCGCTTCGCTTGCGGAGACGCGTCAGGCGTGAGCGCAGACATCGACAGGCGGTATTGATTCAAGACGTGAAAGATGTAAGAGCTGCCGACCGCCATCAGCACGGTCGGCAGCGACAGCGTCGCCAGCGTGATCGGATGGCCGAACCCTGCCATTAATCCCAGCGTCCATGTCAGCCCGATGATCAGCGCGCTCATCGGCAGAGCAACGCCCCAGACGCTGCGGAACGACCCGAAGAAGACGAGCATGCAGAGCAGCGCCGCGGCCGGCGACAGCAACAACATGTCGCGAAGCATTGAGCGAATGCCGCGTGCGTCGATCACTGGCACGCCTGACAGCATGACTTCATCTGTGCCGGCGGCGGCTTGAACCAAGCGCTCGACCGCTTCGGCGGCAGCGCGCGCCTCACCTTCGCCGAGCGGCTTCAGGAAAACATTGATCGCCGTCGTTCGACCATCGGCCGAGATGAACTGCCTGGCGTAAAGCGGGTCGTTGACGACGGCGGCCTTGAGCGATTGCAACTGCCCGGCGTCGCTCTGGTAGATCAGGCGCGAAGGAATCAGGTTTTCGATGACCACGGCGTCGCGGTCGCGGCGGATGGCCTTGATGTTCGTCAGGCTCTGCGCTTCGGCGACACCGGGCGCGGCGGCCAGTTGTTTCGTCAGGCGGTCGAGCCGATCAAGGAAGGCGGGCGCGAACACGTCTTCGGTCGTCAGCGCGGCGATGATGACACGGTCGTCGCCGAAGGTCTGCCGCGTCTGGTTGAAGAACGTGAGCGTGTCGTCATGACGGGCCAGCGTTTCCGGCGAGCCATTGAAGTGTATGCCGCGCACGCCGATCACGATGGCGGAAGCGGCCGTTGCGGCCAGCGTGGCGACGATAACGAAGCGCGCGTAATGAACGACGAATCGGCCGACTGGATTCATTAGCAATTCATGGGCGGCATGGTGCCCGCGGTTTCGGACTATACGAGAGCGCGGCGAACTACGTCAAACGCCCGACACGGTCTGTTAAAGATATTGTATTATTCGGCAAGAGTGAATAGTATGTGGTTCAGGATAAATCGGGTGGTTTCTTGCGCCGCCGCCTGAGATTTGCAGATGGGCTCTTCAGCAGACGAGTCGATTACGTCTTCAATTAGAGGTACGAGATGAAGAAGCAATTCTTAATCACACTATTTTTCTGCTTATGTGTGGGTGTGGTTGCCGCGCCTTTGAAGCCAGCAAGCGGCCAGCAAAAGCCCGACGCGCAGAAGCCCGCAGAACGCGACAAGGACGACGTGGTAAAGATCGGCGTCACGCTCGTGCAGATAGACGCGGTCGTCACCGACCGCAAAGGCCATTACGTCACCGACCTCAAGCCCGAAGACTTTGAGATCAGCGAAGACGGCAAGCGCCAGCACATCACCAACTTCTCCTACGTCTCGACGCAGCCGTCCGCGCCGGCCCCTGCGACCAGCAAAGAGAAGCCCTTGAAAGGTGAGCCATCGCTGCCGCCAGTGCCTTCGCGGCTGAAGCCGGAGCAGGTGCGACGCACGATGGCGCTGGTCGTGGACGACCTCGGCTTGTCATTCGAGAGCACGGCCTCCGTGCGCGACGCGCTGAAGAAGTTCGTAGACGAGCAGATGCAGCCCGGTGATCTGGTGGCGATCATCCGCACCGGCGCAGGGGTCGGCGCATTGCAGCAGTTCACGTCCGACAAGCGTATGCTGCGCGCGGCGATCGAGCGCATCAGGTGGAACCCCAGCGGGCGCGGCGGCATTTCGGCGTTTGCACCCATCACGCGCGACGCAATGAGCGAGATGCGAGATAGCGCAGGTAGAGGCCGCCAGGGCGGTGGCCAACTCGGCGACCGCAACCAGGAATCGGCTGGCGAAACGCTGGATCGCTTTCGCGAAGACCTGTTCGCCGTGGGCACGCTCGGTGCGTTGAACTACGTCGTGCGCGGGCTGCGCGACCTGCCGGGTCGTAAGTCTGTCATCCTCTTTTCAGACGGCTTCAACATCTTTCTGCGTGCGCGCAACGAGATGAACACGCGCGTATTCGACGCGGTGCGGCGGCTGACCGATCTGGCTAACCGTGCCTCAGTGGTTCTCTACACGTTGGACGCGCGCGGGCTGCAAGTCATCGGATTGACCGCAGCCGACGACGTGTCTGCGACCAACGCGCAGGCAGTGACCGACAGTCTGGAAGACAGGCGGACTCAGTACTTCGATTCGCAAGGCGGTCTGCAATATCTCGCAGACCAGACTGGCGGGTTTTTCATTCACGACACCAACGACTTGAATCGCGGCATCCGCCGCGTGCTCGACGATCAGCAAGGCTATTACCTGCTCGGCTACGTGCCCGAAGCGGCGTCGTTCCGCACGGCGCGCGGCGTCACTCCGTTTCACAAGATCAGCGTAAAGGTAAAGCCCGTCGGTTTGCGCGTGCGCTCGCGGACAGGGTTCTATGGCTTTTCGGACGACGCGATGCGACCAGCGCAGCGGACGCCCGCGCAGCAATTATGGACGGCGCTGACTTCGCCCTTCGCTTCGGGAGATATTCGCCTCAAGCTGACTTCGCTCTTCGGCTACGACCAGAAGGCGGGCGCGTTCATGCGCTCGATGCTACACATCGACCCGAACCAGATTACGTTCACCAAGGATGCCGACGGGCAACAGAAGGCGGTCGTTGACATCGTCGCTTTCACGTTCGGCGATAGCGGGCAGGTGATCGACCGCGAAAGCCGAGAATTCACCTTGCGCGTGCCGGAGGAGGTGTATCAAAAAATTCTGCGACAGGGATTGCTCTACAACATCAACGTGATGATCAAGAAGCCGGGCGCTTACCAACTGCGCGTCGCAGTGCGCGACGCCGGGTCCGAGCGCATAGGGTCGGCCAACCAGTTCATCGAAGTGCCCGACATCGGCAAGAAACGGCTGGCGCTATCGGGCCTCGTGCTGGAGGGAAAAGAGCTGGCTAAGAAGTCCAAGCCAACGGACGCGAGTGTCATCAACGTCGCAGAAGGCGCGGCCGATGAAGGCGACACGCAGAGCGGCCCGTCACAGCGCATACTGCGTCCAGGGATGGAGTTCAGTTACGGCTTCGCCATCTACAACGCGACGATAGACAAGACGACGGGACAGCCGCAGCTCGAAGCGCAAGTGAGGCTGCTGCGCGATGGGCAGGTCATCTTTACGGGCAAGCAGATGCCTGTCGGGTTGATTCCTCAGACGGACTGGCGGCAAGTCCTGGCCGGCGGCACGCTGAAACTCGGCGCGGACGCATCCCCAGGCGAATACGTTCTGCAAGTCACCATTACCGACCGGCTGGCAAAGGAAAAATATAGCGTCGCAACGCAGTGGCTCGACTTCGAGATCGTCAGATGAGAATGCGTGAGGGAGTTAAGAAAGGAAATGGAGCTAGTCGGGATCGAACCGACGGCCTCTGCAATGCCATTGCAGCGCTCTCCCAGCTGAGCTATAGCCCCATTCAACGAACCGTGTTGGATTGCTTTGACGTTTCCAACGCAGCCTTAGTGTAGCAAACGGTTTCTCGGCGAGTCAACCACATCAATCAGTGCGGTTGACTCGCCAGATGTTGTTCACACCGCTTCACTCATTCGATGCCTGCGAGGTGCGCTCTTTCTTGTAAGGCTGACCCTTGTACCGTTCGGCCGCCTTCTGTGCGCCATTGTAGTCGTTGCCATTCGAGATCGCCTTGTCGTATTCGGCGACGGCGCGCTCGCGGTTATCGTCTGCGTCGTAGGTGTTGCCGCGCTTGATGTATGACCAGACCTCGATCCAGGACGGCTCAAGGTCGCCATCGAGCGCCTGCGTGAACGCGTCGCGCGCCTTTTGCCAGTTGCGCTGCTCCATGTAGAGCAGGCCGAGGTTGTACCACGCCAGCGACGAGCGCGGGGCGAGCTTGATCGCTTGACGATATTGCTCTTCGGCCTCGGCGTACTCTTCGCGTTGCGCCGCCTGGATGCCGCGTCGCACGACGACGGCCGTCTTCAGCGCGTCCGACGTGCGCAGGTAGCGGTTCTCCGGGTCAACGACGACTTCGAGCGGCTTGGCGTCGGTCGCTACGTCAAAGTCAGCAGACGTGCCGCGCATGTCTAGCGTCTCTTTCGCCTCGCGCCCGCCCTCGGCTTCGACCTCTACGGTCACCGGGCCGCGGAACGAATCCATGTTCTGTCGCACCGCACCGCGCACGCGGAACTTACCCTCTTTCGTGCGCAGGATGGTGTACTCGGTTTTGAACTCAGGCACGCCGGTCGAGTCCACCCACAGGCCGAAGAAGCCGCGCAGTTTTTGGCCCGCGACCTTGTCGGCCAACGTCTCGAAGTCATCGATGTTGGCGCTCTGACTCTTGTAGGTCGAGTAGAACGACTTCAGCAGGTTGAAGAACTTGTCGTCGCCAATCGTGCCGCGCAGCATGTGGTAGACGTATGCGCCCTTGTAAAACACGACCGACTTGTAAGCCGGCGACTGGTCGTTGAGTTGTGCCGGCGCCCGTGCGATGGACGACTCTTGCTCATAAGCTAGAGCCAGCTCGATCATCTCGCTGAGCGTGTCGCGGAACTCGGCCGGGCTCTCTTGCGACTCGCGGTAGAGCACGGCCGAATACTGCGACAGACCCTGCGACAGCCAAGCGTCGTCAAAGTTCTTCAGGCCAACCGCCTGGCCCCACCACTGATAAGCGACTTCGCGCGCCAGTTGCTCGACCGGCAGCGGCTTCTCTGAAGTCAGCGTCTTGTGCGGCAGAAAGGTGATGCCCGCGCTGCTGTAGGCTTCGAGCGTGTCGTCATCAACCTGCGCGACGACGTAACGGTTGCCATAAGCGTACGGGCCAAACCGCGTGTTGTAGAACTGGAGAATTTGCGCGACCTCCTGGCCGAACTCTTGCGCGCGCGCTTCGCTGCCGGGCAGCGCAAACACGTCAATCTGTAAGCCGCCGGAATTGATCGTCCGCGTGATGAACTGACCCGCGGCAAACGAGCCGGGCAAGATAGGCTGCGTCTCGACGAACGTGAAGGTCGGCCGTCCATCCTTGCCCGTTGTCGAGGTCACAGGATTCGAGCTGTGGCCGGCGACCGTCCAGCCCTTCGGCACCGTGATGCTGATGTCAGAAGTCGCGCGGTCGGCGGCGTAGCCGTGGAAAGGGAACCAGCGCGCCGCATAAAAAAGATAAGCCTGCTCAGGGCCAACGTAGGCCAGGCGCGTATCGGGCAGCGGGCCGCCTTCGGGCGTCGCCAGCGGTCCCGAGTAGTCGAACGTTAGGACGATCTCCGAGTTGGCTTCGTAGAGCTTGCCGAGGTTCACCTTGACGTTCAGCTCGTTGACCTTGTCCTGAATGAATTGCAGCGCCGTCTTGCCGTCCGCGGCTTTGACGCCGTTGACCGTCAATGAACCGTTCATCTCTAGCACGACCGACTGTGTCTGCTTGAGCGTCTTCATCGTGACGGTGGCCGTCGCCTTCAGCGTGTGCGAGTCGGGCAATAGCTCTGCGTTGATCTTGTAATTTGTGATGTCAAGCGGTGAACTCTGTTCCTGCGCCGGCGCTGCGTGCGCGCAGGCGAGGGCTAGCGCCAGAGCCGCTACCATTCTGCTCAGTCGTGAGATTCTCATTATGTTAAGTTTCCTTCTGAATTGGTGCAGTCATCCCCGATAAATTATAGCATCGCTGTTTCCCGTGATACTAGACCCGCGATGGCTTAAAAAGCGGCGTTTGTTCCGGGCAGTTGGGACACCTCTGTGAGAATGCAGCGCATCGGCTTTCTTGCGGAAATAAGTGGGCGAGAATCCGCTTCGCCGATTGATCTGGCTGTTGCCGGCCGCGCTATAATCAAACCTGTCGAACGCCAGACCAAAGCCAGAACCAGGGGAACAGGCAAATGGGTACAGGGAACGCCGCACAGCTCGCCGCCGCCAACAACATTCAACCGCTCGCGCCGCCGTTCAACCGGCGCGTCGCGCTGTGCGAGATCGGTTGCTTGCTGCTCTGCATGGAACTGATTATGTGGTTTGTGCCACTGATGCCGCAGGCGCGATTGGCTTACGCGGGACTGGCGGCGCTGATCGTCGTGCTGCTCGCGGTGACACACCTGCGCGACCGCGCGACGGCACGCGAACTGGGCTTTCGCTTCGATAATTTTCTGCCTGCGCTCGCCTGGATCAGCGCGCGGCTCGCGCCATTTCTCGCCGCCATTCTGCTGGTCGGAGCGGCCACGCAATCGCTGCGCTTCGGCGAGCGGTTCTATGGCATGCTGCTTTCGGTGCCGCTGTGGGCGTTGCTGCAACAGTACATGCTTTTTGTCTTCGTGAACCGCCGCCTGCGCGTCGTGCTGGGCGAAGGCCGTCGCGCCGTCTTCGTCACGGCAGCGCTGTTCGCGCTCTTGCACCTGCCGAACCCTATGCTGACGCTGGCCTGCGCCATCGCCGGTTTTATCTGGGCGTGCGCGTACGAGCGCAGCCCTAACCTGTTCGCAAACGCCTTCACGCACACTGTCGCCAGCGCCCTGATTGCCAACTCGTTGCCGCACTGGTTGCTGAAGAATATGGTCGTCGGCACGAACCACTTTTTCAGATGAGCGATTGCTTGCCTGCGCCGCGCGCCATCGCGCATACTGAATCATAGGAACCCCGCGAATCCTGAAGGCGCAGAAGGAAGCATGGCAAAACTCAAAGGCCCGAGAGTCGTTTACGTCTGCCAGAGTTGCGGCGCGCAGCAACCGCGCTGGCTCGGCAAGTGCCCGGAGTGTGGCGAGTGGAATTCGCTGGTCGAAGAGAAACAGGCATCGGCGAAGCCCGAAGCCTCGCCGCGCGGCGGCCTCTTTCGCATGCGCGAAGTCACGCCGCTGGCCTATCAGGACATCGAGAGCCAGGACGACGCGCGCCAGTCCTCAGGGATCAACGAATTCGACCGCGTGCTCGGCGGCGGCATTGTGCCCGGCTCGCTCGTCCTGATCGGCGGCGACCCCGGCATCGGCAAATCTACACTGCTGCTCGAAGTCTCGGACAAGCTCTCGCGCGCCTACGGTAAGGTGCTTTACATCTCGGGCGAAGAGAGCGAGCGGCAGATCAAGCTGCGCGGCGAGCGCCTGGGCATCAACCCGCAGGGGCTCTACCTGCTGCCTGAAACGAACCTCGAACGTATCTTCGCAGAGATTGACGCGATGGACCCGCAGGCGGTCGTCGTGGATTCTGTGCAGACGGTCTTTTCGGCCAAGCTCGAAAGCGCGCCCGGCTCTGTCTCACAAGTCCGCGAAGTCGCCGGGCAGTTCCTGATGCTCGCCAAGAACCGCACGGTTCCCGTCTTCCTGATCGGTCACGTCACCAAAGAAGGCATGATCGCCGGCCCCAAGGCGCTCGAACACATTGTAGATACGGTGCTCTACTTTGAAGGCGAGCGCCACCACAACCACCGCATCATCCGCGCCGTCAAGAACCGCTTCGGCGCGGCCAACGAGGTCGGCGTCTTCGAGATGACGGGGCGCGGGCTGGTGCCTGTGACGAATCCTTCGGGGCTGTTTCTGAGCGAGCGACCGGTCGGCGTATCGGGCTCGGTGGTGACGGCCTGCATAGAAGGGACGCGGCCCGTGCTGGTCGAGATACAGGCGCTGGTGACGGCGAACAAGTACGGCACGGCGAGGCGCATGACGCAGGGCGTTGACTCGAACCGCGTCGCCCTGCTGATGGCGATGATGGAGAAACGCATAGGCATGCACGTGCTCGCAGACGACGTGTTCGTCAACGTCGCCGGCGGCATGGCGATTGACGAGCCGGCCGCAGACCTCGGCATCGTCGCCGCCATTGCATCGAGCTTCCGCAACGTGGCGATTGAAGAGCGCTCGGCGGTCTTCGGCGAAGTGGGCCTGGCGGGCGAGGTGCGGGCGACGAGTCAGGCGTCTGTGCGCGTGCGCGAGGCTTATGCGATGGGCTTTCGCCGCTGCGTCATTCCGCAAGGGAATCTCAGCGGGCTTGAGTATGACGATGGTATCGAAGTGATCGGCGTGCGTGACGTGAGCGACGCGCTCGACGCGTTGTTTTGATTGTGGTGAAGAACACCAAAGGGGATGACGCAGCCCCCGTTGCCTCATCCCCTTCAGCTTATTGTTTTGTCTGTCTGTCGCTTTTTCTAGTTTGCGGTGACCGACGCAGCCCCCGTTGCCTCGGCCACCGCGTAACTTGTTAAAGCTACGTCGTTCACTTTGGCAATGCTCGTGCCAAGCGGTTTGCCCCGCGCGGGTAGCCGCAAATGCTTGATTTTCGACAAAGGCCCGCCTCATGGCCGCTGCCAGCTTACGAATTTTGTCAGTCAGCGTGTGACAATTATCAGTAGGCAGTCGGCGGTAGGCAGTTAATCACCCACAAGTAGACGGCTGCCACCGGGCGGAACGATGACGAACCGGATGACTGCCTACTGTCTACCGCCTACCGCCTACTGTTTTCGGTAGCATATTTACAGACTTCAGCTATAATGGTCGCAGCCGGGGCGGTCCCGGCTCGACTGGCGGCAGCACAGGTCGCGTGTTTGACCGGGCACCTTCTATTCATCGCCCGGCCGCCGCGCGCCACAGCCTGAAACAGCTCTTGCGATTTTCGCTTTCGGGCTTCGTTCAAACGCAGGCGCACAGGTCGCTTCATCTGTTCGGCTCATCCTGGCCCTTCTGCGCATCGAGGTGCACACGCCTGTCGGTATCGCGGTCAATCCCGCGATTGATCTTTCACAACCTAGCTTAACTATTCGCAGCGTCGTCAGCAGGAACGGCTCGGGCGGTAGATAAGACGAACGGAGGTTTTATGCGATTCGATATTAGTCTCATTCGTTTCGTCTTCTTCGCAGCGCTCGTGAGTGCAGGTTATTTTCTCAAGCCTTTCAGTGAGAAGGCATGGCTTTCGGCGGCGGTGGGCGGTGTGCTCGCGGTATTGATTATTGTCTTCGAGATGCGCATCCGCAAAGCTTCGCTGAAAACGTTAATTGGGGCGGCGGTCGGTTCGATCATCGGGATCGCTTGCGCCACCTTGATCGCCTGGATCATCTCGCAGCAAAAAGCCAATGGCCTCTCCGACGACTTCAAATCTTTTCTCACACTCACGCTGACGCTCCTGATGGGATATGTTGGTTTAATGGTAGGCGCAGTTAAAGGAGATTATCTCGATCTTTCCGCACTCGGAGGCATCTTCGTAGAGAAGGGAACCAGTAAGGCACACTCATTGATTTTAGACACCTCGGTCATCATCGATGGCCGGGTGGCCGATATTGCCGAGACCGGCTTTCTGGCCGGCATCCTCGTCATCCCGCAATTCGTCCTGCGCGAACTGCAACAGATCGCCGACAGCGCCGACTCAATCAAGCGCAACCGCGGCCGGCGCGGCCTCGACATCCTCCAGCGCCTGCAAAAGAAAAAAGGCAGCTACGAGATTCACATCAGCGAAGCCGACTTCCCGGACGTGCGCGAGGTGGATCACAAGCTGATCGAGTTGGCCAAGCAGATCGAGGGCAAGATCGTCACCAACGACTTCAACCTTAACAAGGTCGCGCAACTGCGCGGCGTCTCCGTGCTCAACATCAACGAACTGGCCAACGCGCTTAAGCCGGTCGTGTTGCCCGGCGAGATCATGCGCGTCTTCGTGCTCAAGGAGGGCAAGGAGTATAACCAGGGCGTCGCCTACCTTGATGACGGTACGATGGTCGTCGTTGATAACGCACGGCGCATGATCGGCAAGAACATAGACGTGTCGGTGACGAGCGTGTTGCAGACGACGGCGGGCAAGATGATCTTCGGCCGCTTCAACGAAGACGGGCGGCCCGCGCCCGGCCCGCGCCACACGACGACAACGGCGACGCAGTGAGCGACCGCAAGCTGAACATCGCCGTTATCCCTGCCGCCGGCATCGGCGCGCGCATGCACGCGAACCGCGCCAAGCAGATGTTAGAACTGGCCGGCGTGCCGCTGCTCGTCCACACGCTACGCCGCTTTGAAGCGTGCGACGCCGTCCATCAAGTCATTCTCGTCTTGCAACCGAACCTGACCAGTGACGTGCTCGCCTTGATCTCGCGCCATAACCTGAAGAAGATCGCGCGCGTCGTCGGCGGCGGCGCGGAGCGGCAGGATTCGGTCTATCGCGGGTTGCAGGTCATCCAGGCGCAGACCGCAGGCGTCGTCGCTGTGCATGACGCTGTGCGGCCTTTCGTGCGGCCCGAAGAGATTCGGCTCGTGATTGAGCGGGCCGAAGCGACCGGCGCGGCGCTGATGGCGCTGGCGGCGACCGACACCATCAAACAGGTTCACCGCGGGCGCGTGCAGCGAACCCTGGATCGCAAGCGCATCTACCACGCGCAGACGCCGCAGGCGTTCCGTTACGAGATCATCAAGGCGGCCTACGACCGCGCCTACGCCGAAGGCTATGCCGCGACCGACGACTCGCAACTGGTCGAGCGCGCAGGCCACCGCGTCTCGGTCGTCGAAGGCTCGCCCATCAACATCAAAATCACGCGGCCTCTCGACCTCCGTGTCGCCGAAGCCATTCAAGAAGAGTTCTTCACTTGAGAGGTGGTCAATGAGCGAAGCGTACCGCATAGGCACAGGCTACGACATTCACCGGCTGGTTGACGGGCGCAAGCTGTTGCTCGGAGGCGTCCGCGTGCCGTTTATGAAAGGGCTGCTCGGCCACTCGGACTCCGACGTGCTGGCGCACGCGGTCTGCGACGCGGTGCTGGGCGCGGCAGCGCTCGGCGACATCGGCGCGCACTTTCCTGACACGGACCCGCGCTGGCGCGGCGCGTCGAGCCTCGATTTCCTGCGCCACGCGATCAAGCTCGTGGGCGAAAAGGGCTACCGCGTCGCCAACGTTGACGCGACCGTGATCACCGAACAGCCCAAGCTCAAGCCCTACATTCAAGCCATGCGCGAGAAACTGGCCGAGGTGCTGGAAGTCAACGTTGACGCGATCAGCATCAAAGCGAAGACTAACGAAGGACTCGACGCCATCGGCCGCGGCGAAGCGATGGCCGCACAGGCCATCGTTCTGCTCGTCCACAGCCCGCAACCCTAACGTTACACTGCCGCGCTCGCGCTGCCTCAGGTGGCTCCCTTCACATTTGCAGCCTCTCGCTTTGAAATGTTTCGTCAATCTTCCGCTTATATTGATGAGATGGGGTTCCAGCGAATTTCAGACACGTGGAAGATCAGATGCTGCATTCGCATCCTCAAATGACCCCTGAACGTTGGAGACTGATTAACGAATTGCTTGATGACGTGCTCGATCACGAGCCCGCAGAGCGCCCGCTCGTCCTGACTCGCGCCTGCGCAGGCGATACGGCCCTCTACCGCGAAGTCGAATCGCTGATGGTCGCGCTCGAACAGGTCGGCGGCTTTATGGAGTCGCTGCCTGCGCCGGCCGGCGAATTGTTCGACGTAGGCCAGCCCGTCATCGGCCAGATGGTCGGGGCTTATCGCCTGCTGCGCGAGATCGGCCGCGGCGGCATGGGCGTAGTCTATCTGGCGGCGCGCGCCGATCAAGAGTTCATCAAGCTGGTCGCCATCAAAGTCGCGTGGCCGGGCGCGAACCGCGGCGAGGTGTTGCAGCGCTTCCGGCAAGAGCGACAGATTCTCGCCAGCCTCGACCATCCGAACATCTCGCGGTTGCTCGACGGCGGCACCACCGAGCAGGGCTTACCCTACGTCGTGATGGAGTATATCGCCGGCACGCCGATCACAGACTACTGCGACCGCCGGAGCCTGGCGATCACCGAGCGGTTGAAGCTCTTCCTGACTGTCTGTGCCGCCGTCCAGTTCGCGCACCAGAATCTCATCATTCATCGCGATCTCAAGCCCGGCAATATTCTCATCACTGACGACCGCACGGTGAAGCTGCTCGACTTTGGCATCGCCAAACTGCTGCACAGCGACTGGCAGGGCATTGATCTGGCGGTGACGCAGACGGGGCTGCTGCCGATGACGCCCGAATACGCCAGCCCTGAACAGGTGCGCGGCGTCGTCGTCACGACCGCGACCGACGTGTATTCGCTTGGCATCGTGCTCTACGAATTGCTGACAGGCCACCGGCCTTACCGACTGGCGGGCCGCTCGCCGCTTGAGATGGAGCGCGCCATCTGTAACACCGAGCCGGAAAAGCCTAGCACCATCATCAACCGCACGGAGTATGAGACGGGCAAGGACGGCATGTCGCGCCCGAAGCGTACGCCGGAGTCGGTCAGCCGCACGCGCGAAGGCAAGCTCGACCGCCTGCGCGCACGCCTGCGCGGCGACCTCGATAGCATCACGCTCAAGGCTCTGCGCAAGGAGCCAAGCGGGCGTTACTCATCTGTCGAGCAGTTCGCCGCAGACATCCGCCGTCACCTGAGCGGCAATGCTGTGCAGGCGCAGAAGCCGACCATGACTTATCGCGCGAGCCGATTCCTGCATCGGCATAAGGTGACGGCGACGGTCGCCGCGCTGTTCGTGCTGATACTGATCGCGGGCATCGTCATGACGACGCGACAGGCGCGCATCGCCAAGCAGAACGCCAGAGATTACCGCTGCACGCTCTACGCGGCGCAGATGAATCTGGCGGGGCAGGCGTGGGACAGCGTCAACCTTGAGCGGCTGGAAGAACTGCTCGAAGCCAACCGCCCGCAGCCCGGCGAAGAAGACCTGCGCGGCTTCGAGTGGTATTACCTCTGGCAGCTCTACCACAGCGGCGGCCCGCGCCTGACCTTGTATCACGACGATCAGGTTTGGACAGCGGCGCTGTCGCCGGACGGCAAGCGGCTGGCTGCGGGCGGCGAAGACAAGGTCGTAAAAATCTGGGATGTGGCGACGGGCAAGGAACTGCTGACGCTCCGCGGCCACGAGATGTGGGTCAACGCAATAGCCTACTCGCCCGATGGCAAGCTGATCGCCACCGGCGGCTATGACGGCATGGTGAAATTATGGGACGCCGCCACCTACCAGGAGATCGCTTCCATCGAGGCGCACGAGGGCCGCGTTCGCTGCCTCGCCTTTTCACCCGACGGTAAGCAGGTCGCCACTGGCGGCGACGACCAACTGATAAAACTATGGGACCTGACGAGCGGCAGAAGGATGAGGATGCTTGCCGGGCACACGGACTCGGTCAATTCAGTGGCGTTCTCTGCCGGTGGACAGACGTTAATATCGGGCAGCGCTGATTTGACAGCGAAGGCATGGGACGTGGCGACGGGGCGCGAGGTCAGGACGTTTAGGGGGCATGCCGCTCAGATCACGTCGGTCGCCCTTTCGCACGACGGCTTGCGGCTGGCGACGGCGAGCCAGGATGGCACGGTCAGGCTGTGGGACGTTGAGACGGGACAGGAGTTGATCGTGCTCAAAGGCCATACGGACTTTGTGCAGTTCGTTGCTTTCTCTGACGACGACCGCATTCTGACCAGCGGCAGCCGCGACCTGACATTCCGTTCCTGGCGCGCGGCCACCGCCGCAGAGGTCGCGGCGCAGGAGCAAAAGTAAAGAATGCGCCCGCGCCTTGACGAAAGGCGCGGGCGCACACGATGTCGGGACGCGTACCCCGAGCAGTCAGTCTTCTACGAACCCCGCTTCTTTTGCCGCTTAACGGCCTTCTCGTCCGATCCCGGTAACGAATTATCATCCGGCTCGTTTGTGATCGGAATGCCTGGCCTGGGCGAGGCAATCGGCAGCGGGCTGCACGGACATTTGCCCCGAACCACGCGGAGAATGCCAGCCAGAGCAAACCCTGTGGGGCCGCCGGCCGGGGGCGGGCCATTGAGTACGGAGACCCGGAAACAGTTGCGTCCGGGCCGCAGGAAGTTGGGGTTAACGGTAAAGGTCGCTGGCGTCGTGTATCCGGGAGCATTGATATTCCCGACCGGATTACCGTTTAGCTGAATGGTCGCAGAGTCATCCGCCAGCGCCCGAATCTGAAAGGGCAACGGAACTGTGAACCCAAAACACAGGTTAAAACAGAGTTCGTAGTGGCGCGTGCCCAGACTCGCATTGGTGCCATCGGTGATGGCCTGGCTGACCCAACTGGACCCGAACGGCGGGGCCGCCCAGGTAGACGGGAAAGGACTCACGGGCACAACAGGCCCCAGCAGCCCGGAGGTTGGCGCTACTGTCTGCCAGCCTGCGAAGCCGGTGTGAAGTGGCAAAATCAGGTCTTCGCACACAGGCACAGAGCGTGGGTGTACGCGCTCCGTGTGAAAGCTGTTGAGCGGGGTATTGCCGCCCTGTGTCCCCGTGTAAACGGCGACCACATCCAACTCGACATCACTTTCGATCACCACATAGCCCTTGACGAACGTCGGCGGCGGCGAGGGGAATGTCTGCTTGACCTGAGCCCAATCAATTTCGAGCGCCATATCCGGGCCTAGCGTGCGCGGTCTTTGGAAAGTCGGGATCGCGGGGTTTTGACCGAGCGGCGCCGCGACAACAACCTTCCAGCGGAAATTCGCGTCGCGACACTTGTCGGGGTTGTGAATGTTGATGGCGGTCCAGTATCGCCCCGGAGCAACAGGCGTCTCAGCAGCGCCATGGCCAACAGCGACTGTGCCGCCAACCAGCTTCACTGCGTACTGGAATTCGGTGGCACAAGCGCCGTGCGCCTGACCACATTGACACTCTTGTTCATTTGACATGGATAGTTCCTCCTGCCGTCGCCTCCTCTGGCTCAGGCAATTCAGGATTCCCTTGCATTCTTGAAATCCAAGGATGAGAGGGAATCGTCAACAATGATGGTCGCAGGTTGAATGAAGAGTCTCTTGATCCCTTTTAGCCGATCACGGGTTCTTCAAGTCTGCGGGCTTGAGAACTCTGTCTCTCCCTATTCTCATGGGCATTCTCCTACGCTTAATTTTTTAACGAAGGGGACACATCCGCCGGGCCACGCTGCGGTGGGGATCGTCCATGGGCCTTCACTCTCTTAAGCGATAGGCGCGGTGAATCGGTATCATCGCGGTCGCTTTTTTTGTTAGAATGCGCGGCGTCCGCGCCGCGAAACCGAGGCGCGGGCGGAGGCCACTCATGGTCACTTCTTCACAGGAAGTCACGCGGCTGCTGGCCGACTGGCGCGGCGGCGACCACCGCGCGCTCGACAAGTTGATGCTGCTGATCTACGACGAACTGCGCGTGCTGGCGCGGCGCTACATGAAGCGCGAGCGCCACGATCACACGTTACAGACGACGGCGCTGGTCAACGAAGCGTACTTGCGCCTGCTCGGCCAGCAGCAGGCCGACTGGCAGAACCGCGCGCACTTCTTCGCGGTCGCGGCGCGAGTGATGCGCCACCTGCTCGTTGACCACGCGCGCTCACGTCGTTATGCGCGCCGCGGCGGCTCGGCCCTGCGCATCACGCTGGACGAAGCCGTCGCCGCTTCGCCGGAAGCGTCTGTCGATTTGCTGGCCCTCAATGAAGCGCTCGGCCGCCTCAACGCGATGGACGAGCGCATGTGCCGTATCGTCGAGCTGCGTTACTTCAGCGGCCTGAGCGTCGAAGAGACCGCCGAAGTGTTGGGCGTCTCGGCCATCACCATTAAGCGTGAATGGCTGAAGGCAAAAGCCTGGCTCTATCGCGAACTCAGCTCGGCCGACATCAATCCCGCCGAGCCGCGCCTTTGACGAGTCCACCGCTTGCTGGCATCCTATGCATAACCAAGTTATGCGAGCGGTTGACCTCATCGAAAAGAAGCGCGACGGCAAGGCGCTGACGCGCGACGAGATTCGCTTCATCGTGCAGGGCTACACGGCCGGCGATGTCGCTGACTATCAAGTCTCTGCCTTGTTGATGTCCATCTTCCTGCGCGGCATGACCGACGACGAAGCGGTCGCGCTCACCGAAGAGATGCTCTATTCGGGCGAGGTCGTAGACCTTTCCGACCTCGGCCGCCCGCGCGTAGATAAACACTCGACGGGCGGCGTCGGCGATAAGACTTCGCTGGTCATCGCTCCCGTAGTCGCCGCCGCGGGCGTGCTCGTGCCGATGATTTCGGGCCGCGCGCTGGCACATTCCGGCGGCACGCTCGACAAGCTTGAATCCATTCCAGGCTTCCGCACAGACCTGTCGCTCACAGAATTCCGCGCAACGCTTGAACGCATCGGCGTCGCGCTCATCGGCCAGACCGCAGAGATCGCGCCTGCCGACCGCAAGCTTTATGCGCTGCGTGACGTGACCGCCACCGTGCCTTGCCGACCGCTGATGGCCGCCTCGATCATGAGCAAGAAGATGGCCGAAGGCATTTCCGGCCTCGTGCTTGATGTCAAAGTCGGCAACGGCGCGTTCATGGAGACCGAAGCCGAGGCGCGCGGGCTGGCCGAGTTGATGATTCAAGTAGCGCGCGGGCTCGACAAGGAATGTGTGGCTTTGCTTACGGACATGAATCAGCCGCTCGGCCGCGCGGTCGGTAACTCCCTCGAAGTCATCGAAGCCTTCGAGACGTTGCGTGGTCGCGGTCCCGAAGACTTCGTCAAGATCTGCCGCGAGCTGTCGGCAGAGATGCTCGTGCTCGGCCGCGCTGCTGATAGTCTTGACGAAGGCCGCGCGCGCTACGACGACGTGATCGCGTCGGGCGCGGCGCTCGACAAGATGCGCGAGATCATCGCGGCGCAATCGGGCGAGCCGCGCGCGCTGGACGATTACACATTGCTGCCTGCGGCGCGGCACGAGCGGCCTGTGGCGGCGCGGCGGGCGGGTTATGTCCAGGCGATTGACACCAAAGCCATCGGCCGCGCTTCGATGCTGCTCGGCGCGGGCCGTCTGCGGCTCGATTCAAAGATCGATCCGGGCGTCGGCCTGACCGTGCAGGCACGCATCGGCGATCAGGTGGACGAGCGCACGCCGCTGGCCTTGATGCATTACAACAGCGCGGTGCTGGTGGACGAAGCCGCCGCGCTCATCTTGCAGGCTTATCAGATTGGCGAGGAACGTGTTGAAGCGCCGGCGCTCATCAAAGATGTGCTGCGCTGATGCGGTTTTGTTTACAATCCCGCCTCGATGGGAATAGAATCGTCCTTCACCGTAGAACGCCACGGAATTGGAGCCCGGGACAGTGGCCCGGACTCCCGCACAGCCGCTTGGGAGCGTTACATTAATCAGGAGAGTCACTATGAAGACCAGGATTACCCGCCGCAACTTTGTCCGCACGAGCGCCGTCGCCGGCATCGCCGCAGGCATGATGAGTGAAACGTCGCTGCCCAGCTTCGCGGCGCAGGGCGGCAAACGCCCGGTCGTCGTTTCGAGCGCCAATGGGATGGCCGCGACCGCCAAAGCCATGGAGATGATTCGCGCGGGCCGCGACACGCTCGACGCCGTCATCGCCGGCGTCAACATCGTCGAAGACGATCCCAAAGATCAGAGCGTCGGTTACGGCGGCTTGCCCAACGAAGAGGGCATCGTCGAACTGGATTCGAGCGTGATGCACGGGCCGACGCACCGCGCCGGCGCGGTCGCTTCGCTGCGCAACATCAAGAATCCTTCGCTGGTCGCCAAGGTCGTGATGGAGCGCACAGACCACCTGCTGCTGGTCGGCGAAGGCGCGCTGCGGTTCGCCCTGGCGCACGGCTTCAAGTCGATGGACCTGCTCACAGAAGAGTCGCGCGCGATCTGGCTGAAGTGGAAAGAGACGATGAGCGATAAGGATGGCTGGGGGCCTGGGTTGGCCGCGCCCGACAGCCCGCAATCGCAGAGCTTGATTTACAACGGCACCTGGGACCGCGGCGAACTGTTGGCGCGCGCGCAGGAATATATCGCACACCCGCCGACGGGAACGATCAACTGCATAGCGGTCAATGAGCGCGGCGACATCTCTGGCGTGACGACGACCAGCGGGCTGGCGTGGAAGATTCCGGGCCGCGTCGGCGATTCGCCGCTCATCGGCAGCGGGTTGTTTGTTGACAACGAAGTCGGCGCGGCCGGCTCGACGGGCCGCGGCGAAGAGTGCATCAAGATCAACGGCGCGCACACCGTCGTCGAGATGATGCGGCGCGGCGCGTCGCCGACCGACGCGGCGCTCGAAGCGTGCAAGCGCGTCGCCGCCAACTACAACAACAACCGCGCCAAGCTCAGCAAGTTTCAGATCAACTTTTACGCGTTGAACAAGAAGGGCGAATACGGCTCGGCGTCGCTGTGGGGCTACAACGTCAACGCCAAAGGCGAGCGCCACCGCGCGCGCTTCGCCGTGAACGAAGGCACAGAGAGCAAGCTGCACGACACGGCTTACCTGTACGAAGTGCCCGACAAGCAGTGAAGGGAATAACGGCGATGAAGAAAGTTCTACTGGCGCTCGTGCTGGTCGCGTTGCTGGTGGCGTCGGGTTGCAGTCGCGTCTTCGGCAGCGCCGACGAAGCCGGCGGTAAGAAACGCGTCGGCATCGTCTTTGACATCGGCGGCAAGGACGACAAGTCGTTCAATGCCGCCGCGTGGGTCGGCGTCAAGCGCGCCTTGCAAGACATGCCGAGCGACATGATTTTGCGCGACGTTGAGCCGGGCGACCCGACCTCCATCGAGCCTTCGATGCGCGCGTTTGCCGAGCGCGGCTATGACCTCATCATCGGCGTGGGCTTTGCGCAAGCGCCGATCATGGAGCAGGTAGCGAAGGACTACCCTGACCTGAAGTTTGCCATCATTGACGGCGTGATCGATGCGCCGAACGTCGCCTCGCTCAACTTCAAAGAGCACGAAGGCTCATTCCTCGTCGGCATGATCGCGGCGCGGACGACAAAGACGAATAAGGTAGGCTTCGTCGGCGGCATGGACATTCCGCTGATCCACAAATTCTTTCAAGGCTACGCAGAGGGCGCGCGCTACGCCAACCCCAAAGTCGAAGTGTTCGAGAACTACGTCGGTGTCACCGACGCGGCGTGGAATAATCCCGGCAAAGGCAAAGAGCTGGCCAAGGCGCAGATCGAACGCGGCGCGGACGTGATCTTCCAGGCGGCGGGCAATTCCGGCCTCGGCGTCTTTGACGCGGCCGAAGAGACCAGCAAGCGCAACCAGGAACTGAACGCTGAGCCGAAGAACGTCTATGCCATCGGCGTAGACGCGAATCAGAATTGGGTGAAGCCGGGCTTCATCCTCACCAGCATGATGAAGCGCGTAGACAACGCCGTGTACGACACGGTGAAGTCCGTGGTCGAGAATCGCTTCGCCGGCGGCATACATCTGTTTGGATTGGAGAGCGACGGTGTAGGCTACGCGCTGGATGATTACAACCGCGCGCTGATCCCGCAGGCAGTGATAGACGACGTGGATCGCGCCAAAAAAGAGATCATCGCCGGTCACATCAAAGTCACAGACGCGATGGCCGAGAAATGAGCCGTCACACGGCAATCAGGTAAGCATAAGACTTGCGCTTCGACGGCTCCGGTGCATGCGCTTGTTAGACCGCCCCTGTCAGCGGAGCTAGATCAGATCATGCCTTTATCTTCGAGAACCTTTCGAGCGGCCCGCCCTTTTTGTTCATATGTGGCGTGAGCCAACTCAAAGTGGCTAACCCAATTGGTTTTCTCGGCCCTATCCTCGTTCACAATGTCATAAAGCGTCCCTATATAGAGAACATCTAGCCCGAGTTGTTTGAGATGTTCTTCCATACGGTACGCTTCATTGTAATCATTTGGGCTGAATGTGGTTTTATTTAACACCGGTTGACCTCCCTGGGAACTGTAGAGGTTGTTGATCTATTCAGTTGGTGAGAACAGACGAATACTACCACCGGACCATTATGTTCGTCTATCAAATACGGTGGCAGCGTAATTCATACCGACCGGCAGGTCGTCGTGCTGAGGGTGGCGATCTTCATAAGCTTATGGCCGAAGCCGGCGGGGACCAAGTTAGCGAATCCCCACCAGCCCCTGCACTGACTGAATCAGCTTCTCCGTGTCGTAGCCAACTCCGTCCTTGAAGACGATCTCGACTTTCTCTATATCGCCGATGTTCGCGGCCGGGTTCCCTTTGACGACCATCAGGTCGGCCTGTTTCCCAACCGTGACTGAGCCGATGCGAGCGTCTTCGCCGAGCAGCTTGGCCCCGTTGAAGCTGGCTATCTTGATCGCCTCGACGGGCGTGAAGCCGGCTTCTACCAACAACTCGACTTCGCGCAGGTCGCCAAAGCCTGCCACGATGCCGCCATTGCCCGTCGGATCGAGCCCGGCGACTAGCAGCCCGCCGGCCTTTACGAAGGCGCGCTCAAAGTCCATCGCCTTGCGCAACAGCGCGACGTAGTTAGCCTCCGGTGAGACACGCGCACGCGCCGTCAGGTAGCGCACGCGCGCGTCTGTGGACATTACGCCTAACATGCGCGGGTTCAGCAGCGCGCTCGCGGCCCCTATCCCGCTCTGCGCGAGCGGCGCACCGCCCGCCTCGAAGACCGGCAGCGTCGAGGTGATTGCTACGTTCTTCGCCACCAGCGTGCGGATCGTCTCCTGCGCGGCGGGGCCGTTCAAATCCAGTTGCCGCAGGCTGGCAGCGCCGGCGCTCCCCGGCGGGCACACGTCGGGCTGTTTGTTGGGGACGAATTCGGAATCCACCAGCAGGCCGTGTTCGAGATTGTCGATGCCGATTTCCGCCGCCTCGCGGAAGCCGATTGAGCAGAGGTGGCCTGTGATCTTCAGGCCGCGCTTGTGCGCCTCCTCGACGGCGGCGCGCAGTTCCGCCCGCGTGATGTTCATGTATGCCTTGAACGATGTAGCGCCCTCGTCTGCCCAGAAGTTCACCATCCGCCGCGCGTCTTCAGGCCCTGTTAACTCATGCATAACAGGCGTGTACGCGCCGCGCCCTTCAAGGTACGGAGCCGTGATGTGCATCTTCGGCCCGATGACGCGCCCCGCGTCAATGAGCCGCTTGACCTCAAGGTCTGTGAAGGGGGCGACACTGCCTGTGGTGCGGATAGTGGTGACGCCGAGCGCCAGGTAGAGACGCGGAAAGCTGCTCGCCATGTCGGAATAGATAGGCGGCGACCCGCCCATCGGGAAGAACATGTGATCGTGCATGCCGACCAGACCGGGCAGAACCGTGTAGCCGCTGAGATTGAGGACGACGGCGCTCAGCGGAAGTTTCGCCGTGGCGGCTGGCTCAATTGACTGTATCTTGCCGCCGCTGATCACGACCGTCTGGTCGTCGAGCGGCGCAGCCCCTGTGCCGTCAACGATGCGCACGTGGGCCAGCACCACTACTGGCGCATCGACGCGGATGAACTGCTGGCGCTCAGATGTGGGCGTCTGCGCAACAGAGCTGACAGCGCTACTCAAAAGCAGGAGAAGGACGGTTATCGTTTTCATGGTGTCTTCTCGTCAGAATTATCCGCCCTGCGAGCAGGCCAGGCGTGCGACGCAAGGTCGCCAAACTTCGCGGCGACTAAACGGGCGGAGCGTGGGGCCGTTCATACGACCGGCATTGATAAAGCCGAATGCCGGCGGGCTAACGAATCTTTCAGCTTGCTACAGTCGGCTCGGGTACGTCTTCTTCCTTCAGCTTCTCAACCTTCGCTTCGACGATGCGGTTACGCTCGGTAGTTTCGACCGTCAGGCGCAGGCCGTTGTATTCGATCTGATCGCCGGGCCGCAGCAAGCGGCCTGCGCGCGCCATCATGAAGCCGGCGATGGTGTGATAATTGTCCGATTCGGGCAGACCCAGTTGTAGGTTGCGATTGGCATCGCGTATGGAGAGCGCGCCGCTGACTTTGAACGTGTCCTCGGACTCCTTCTTGATCTGTTGAGCGATGACCTCGTCATGCTCGTCGCGTATGTCGCCGACGATCTCTTCGAGCAAGTCTTCGAGCGTCACCAGCCCTTCGACGCCGCCGTGTTCGTCAACCACCATCGCCATGTGTGCGCTCGACCGGCGCAAACTGCGCAGCGCTTCATGCAGCTTGACGGTCGTCGGCAGGAAGACGGCCGGGCGTATCATCTCGCTCATCTCGCCGCCGTGGCGCACCATGCGGCTCAGGTCTTTGTGCAAGACGATGCCGAGGATGTTGTCGAGCGAGTTGCGGTAGACGGGCATGCGCGAGTAGCCGACCTGCTCGAAGCAGTCGAGCATCTGCGCAGGTGTCAGCTCAATATCGAGCGCTTCGATCTGCGTGCGCGGGATCATCACGCTCTCGACCGTCATCTCTGTAAAGTCGAAGACGTTGTTGATCAACTGTCGCTCGTCTTCGAGCACGTGACCGCTCTTCTGGCTGAGCGCGATCAGCCCGCGTAACTCTTCTTCGCTGTAGATGCCTGCATGCTCTGCCGTCGCCCGCAGGCCCAGCCACCGCAGCACCATCACGCCCGAATGGTTGAGCACCCAGATGGGCGCTTTGAAAGCTTTGTAGAAGATCTGCATCGGCCGCGTGACCGCGAGCGCGACCGGCTCGGCCTTCTCAAGCGAAATCCTTTCCAGCACATTGGGATCCTAAGCTTAGAATTCCACGTGGACAAGTTGTCGCGG
>JADMIO010928560.1_pt1 | contig 84061 bp, 61 predicted proteins | sample 8958161 | NCBI WGS metagenome assembly JADMIO01 (sample SAMN16585339, study PRJNA669376) | soil metagenome | isolation source: Crop rotation soil | place: USA: Cullars Rotation, Alabama | collected 2011 | reverse complement strand
CGCGACTTCAAGTCACGTGAATTCCAAGCTTCGGATCCCACTGTGCTGGAAAGTTGGGTCTGAGTTGGCCGGGGTTTAGGGTTTGGGTCCTTGAAATCGCAATCGAACCTGGATCATGCGGCGAAGGTGGTGGCGGCGATCAGCCCGGTGGACCGGGCGGATGTGGCCCTGCGGCATTACCTGGAGCATCACCGCTGGCTGTCGCCGGCGGAGAAGCGGGCCATCAGCGGGGCGGTGTTCGGCTACTTTCGCTGGGTGCAGTGGCTCGACCGCGGCGCGTCGCTGCCGAAGCAGCTCGAGCAGGCGGGGACGCTCCAGGCACGCTTCAACCAGGATCCAAACTCGGTAAAGGCGGAGGCGCTGGCGGCGCGCGCGGTGCCGGAATGGCTCCGGTCCGAGATGGAGATCACGACCGCGTACCTGCGGCAGATCCAGCGCGAACCGGCGCTGTGGCTGCGGGCTCGTCCCGGATCGGGCGCGAAGCTGGCCGCGAAGCTCGGCGACTGCCACGCCTCCGACCGGTCCGGCGACGCGCTGCGGTACACGGGCCAGAAGGACCTGTTTCACACGGAGCAATTCCAAGGCGGGGAGTTCGAGATCCAGGACCTGGCGTCGCAGCTGACCGGGCTCGAGTGCGCGCCAAAGCCGGGGCAGACCTGGTGGGATGCCTGTGCCGGCGAGGGCGGCAAGACGCTCCACCTTGCGGACCTGATGGGAAACAAGGGTCTCATCTGGGCGAGCGACCGGTCCGCGCGGCGGCTCGACACGCTGAAACGGCGGGCCGCGCGGGCGCAGGTCTTCAACTACCGGACGGTCGCGTGGGAGGGGTCGGAAAAGCTGCCGACGAAAACGAAGTTTGACGGCATCCTGGTCGACGCCCCGTGCAGCGGAGTCGGCACTTGGCAGCGGAACCCGCATGCGAGGTGGACGACACGGCCGGATGACGTGCGGGAGCTGGCGGCCATCCAGCTCGGCCTGCTGCAGCGGGTGGCGCCGGCGCTGAAGCCGGGCGGGCGGCTGGTTTACGCGGTGTGCACGCTGACCCAGTCGGAAACCACCGCGGTAGCGGAGAAATTCAGCGCGGGCCAGGCGGAGCTCAAGCCGGTGTCGACGACGTTTCTCTGGCCGCAGGACATCAACGCCAATGGGATGTTTATCGCGGTTTGGAAGCGCGAGTGAAGATATCGGCAGAAACGGTCAGGGCGGATTTCAATGATCCGCTGGCGGTGGTGCATTATACCCGGGCGGCGCATTTCCTGGGGCTCTGGGAGTCGGAGCGCGTCCTGATCGAGCGGAGTTTTCCGGACAGGAACGTGCGGCTGCTGGAGGCGGGGTGCGGGGCGGGGCGCGTCACGCTTGGGCTCTGGGAGATGGGATACCGCCACATCGTGGCGTTCGATTTCGCGGGAGAGCTGCTGGAGCAGGCGCGGAGCCTGGCGCGGGAGCGAGGGGCGGAGGGAATTCGGTTCGTGGAGGCGGATGCGACAAAGTTGATGAACGACCGGGCGCCGCAAGCGACGCCCCTACTTGATGTCCATGATTTGTTCGAGGGCGCGCTGTTCATGTTCAATGGGCTGATGCAGATCCCGGGGCGGGAGAACCGGCGGACGGCGCTGCGGGGGATCGGACAATGCTGCGGTGCAGGGGCGCCCCTGATATTCACCACGCATGACCGGGATTCGTCGCCGATGGAGCGGGCGCTTTGGCGACTGGAGGCGGGGCGCTGGGCGCGGGGGGAGCAGGATGCGCGACTGGCGGAATTTGGGGACCGTTACTTTGAAGACGAGGCGGGGCGGACGTTCATGCACCTCCCGGACCGGGCGGAAATCCTGGAGGACCTGGCGGCGACCGGCTGGAAGCCGGAGTTCGACGCGATGCGCCGGGAGATCGCGGTGGAATCCCAGGCGGTGAAGGATTTCTCGGATGAATGCCGCTTTTGGATATGCCGCCGGGCCGCCGCTGGCGGCGCGCCATGAACGGGAAGGCAGGAGGCACGACGAGAGGCACGGCGCGAGCGCCGGCCCTACATTCGTACCTCATTGCCATATAAAGAGTTATTGTGGACCCAAATTCCCGTTGACGGGGCTTCCGACGGCTGGCCTAGTAGCGGGCTTTCCCTGTCACAACACGTCCGCCGACATGTCCATCGAAATCAAGATCCGTAAGAACGAGCCGATCGATCGCGCTTTGCGCCGCATGAAGAAGAAGCTGGATCGCGAGAACATCATCAAGGGTGTTCGCGCGAAGCGCTATTTCGAGAAGCCCTGCGAGCGCCGCCGGCGGAAGGAAAAGGTCCAGGCGTTCACGCAGATGCTGCGGCGGCGCTACGCGGAGTAACTGGACGACACGGAGGTCGTCCCTCCATGATGAATTTTAGACCGCGCTCCTGGGAGCGCGGTTTTTTTTGATGAAGCCGATCGTATCCCTTTCCTCCTGCTGGTGTTCGCACCGGCATGGCGATGGGTATGACATGCTGAAGGAGATGGCGGGGCTGGGGTTCAGCCACGCGGAGCTGAGCCACGGGATCCGGATCGTGCTGGTGCCGGGGATCCTGCGGGCGGTGGAGGAAGGAGTGATCAAGATCTCGTCGACCCATAATTTCTGCCCGCTGCCGACGGGGATCTCGCACGCGGCGCCGAATCTCTTTGAGCCATCGGCCCAGGATCCGCGGGAGATCGACCAGTGGCTGCGCCACACGAGGCGCTCGATCGACTTCGCGGCGCAGGTGGGCGCGCAGGTGACGGTCTGCCACCTGGGGAGCGTGCGATTCCTCCTTTTCAACCCTGGCTCCAGCCTGCGGGAGTACGCGCGGGCGCACCCGGAGGAGGCGAAGCCGGGGAACGCGGCATACCAGGCGAGGCTGGCGAAGGCGCTGGCAAAGATGCGGAAGCGGATGGGCCCCTACTGGGAGCGGGTGAAGGAAAGCATCGACCAGGTGCTCGCCTACGCCGGGGAGAAAAAGGTGAGGCTCGGATTTGAGAACCGGGAGAAGTTTGAGGAGCTGCCGCTCGACGACGACTACCAGGCATTCATCGAGGGATTGGCGCCAACCGCGTCCGCCGGCTACTGGCACGACACCGGCCACGCCGACATCAAGGAGTCGATGGGGCTGCTCGAGCACCGGGCCCACCTGCAGCGCATGAGCCCGCGGCTGATGGGCTTTCACCTCCACGATGTCGATGCCGCGGGGCATGACCACCAGCCGATCGGGGACGGTCATATCGATTTCAACATGGTGAGCGGGTTCTGGCGTCCCGAGCATCTGCTGGTGCTTGAGTTCAGCCCGCGGCTCGAGGTGGACGAGGTCGCCCGCTCGAAGGAAAAGGTAGAACAGCTGCTCAAGGAGCGCGGCTTCCATGCTTAACTCCCTCACCGATCGCCAGTGGATGTGGCTCGCGGCGGGCCTGTACTTCGTGGTGGCCGCGGCCGGAACCCAGGCTGTCGTGCGCGGCCGGCCGCATTCGTCGGTCATGACGTATATCTTCATGACGATCGGTTACCTGCTGCAGGTGATCGGACTGGCGGAGCGCGGCCGCGCGGTGGGCGGATGCCCGCTCGGCAACACGTTCGAGATGCTGCAGTTCACGGCATGGTCGACGACAACCCTCTACCTCGTCGTCGGGGTGGCCTTTCGTTCCAGCATCCTCGGGTACTTCACCGCCCTCCTCTCCGCCGTCATTTCGGTCACGTCGCTCGTGATTCCGGGCTGGGACGCGGCAAAGCGCGTGAACATTTTCGGCGGCAACCCCTGGATCGAATTCCACGGCGCCCTGGCGGTCTTCAGCTACGGAGTATTCGGGATCCTGGCGCTGACCTCCCTGATGTTTGTCCTCCGGAACTACTCGCTGAAGGCCAAGCAAACCGGAGGCTGGTACTCCTTCCTGCCCTCCATCCTCGACCTCGACCACATGGGCCTGCGGCTTCTCGCCACGGCCGTCTCCCTGCTCACCGCCTCGCTCGCGGTCGGCGCAGCGTGGTGGATCCGCGACACGGCATCGGTCGGCTCGCTAAAGCTCTGGGTGACAGTCGCTATCTGGGCAGTCGCCATCCTGATCCTCGCCCTCCGCCTCGGGGGGCGGGTCCTCTCCAAGCGCTTTGCGTGGCTGACCATCGCCCTTTTCGTCGTAGCGCTGGCCTCGCTCCGGATCGTCGACACCAGCCGGCATCCCGCGCCTCCGGCGCCCCGCGCCCAGCAATGAGCTCCGGCCTCTTCGTCATCGGGGCGACCCACCACACGGCGCCCATCGCGATCCGGGAGAAACTGACCCTCGACGCCGCCGCGTCGGCGGAGCTCGCCTCCTCCCTGAGCCAATTGCCCGGGCTTCGCGAGTTCGCTTTCCTCAACACCTGCAACCGCGTCGAATTCTATGGCGTGGCCGGTGAGCCAGCGGCCGTGTCCGCGGTCGTCGCCGCCTTCTGCCGGCAGCGCGATTTCTCCGTGGCCGAATTCGAGCAGCTCCGGCTCCACCTCGCCGGACGCGACGCGGTGCAGCATCTCCTGGAGGTCGCCTCCGGGCTCGACTCGCAGATGCTGGGAGAGAACGAGATCTTCGGGCAGGTGAAGGAGGCCTACGACGCGGCCCACGCCCGCGGCTCAGCCGGGCCCGTGCTGAACCGGCTGTTCCAGAAATCCTTCCAGGCCGCCAAGTATGCGCGCACGCACACGGCGATCTCGAGCGGGCAGGTCAGCGTGGCCAATGTCGCGGTCGACCTCGCGTGCGACATCTTCGGGGGCCTCAAGGACGCCCGGATCCTCCTTCTCGGGGCGGGAGAGATCGGGGAGAAGACCGCCCGTGCGCTGCGCAGCCGCGGCGCCGGGGCCCTCACAGTGGCGAGCCGCCGGCTCGAGCGGTCGATGGAGCTGGCCAAGGAACTCGGGGCCAGTGCCCTGCCCTTCGAGCAGCGGGAGGCGCGGCTGGCGGAGTTCGATGTCGTGATAGGATCGACCTCGGCTCCGGACGCCGTCATTTCGCGTGCCGCCGCGGTCGAGGCGATCCACAAGCGCCCGGCGCGTCCGCTGTTTTTCGTGGATCTCGCGGTCCCGCGGGATATCGACCCGTCCGTCGCGGACCTGCAGAACGTGTTCCTTTATAACCTCGACGACCTGGCGGCCATCGCCGACCGGAACCGCCAGGCGCGTGAGGCGGAAGTTACGAGGGCGCGGCAAATCCTTGCCGAAAAAGCCGATTCGCTCTGGCGCCAATTGGAACCACGGCTGGCATCACGGACCGATGGGGATGGCCGCAAAGAGGCGCAAGATCCGCAAAGAGACCTGAGACCCGGCTGATCGACCGCGAATCTCCTCCCGGCCAGCCGACCTTCAGGTCCTCGCTCGCCCAGCGCGGGCCTTTTCCAAGGCGGCGGCCAGTTCCTCCATCTTGATGGGCTTGCCGATGTAGTCGTCCATGCCGGCCTCGAGGCAGCGCTCGCGGTCGCCCTGCATGGCATTGGCGGTCGTGGCGATGATGGTGGGCCGCGTGGCCCGGTCGGGGTAGCGCCCGATGATCCGCCGGGTCGCCTCGATGCCGTCCATCTCGGGCATCTGCACATCCATCAGGATCACGTCATACCGCTGCCGCTCCACGGCCTCGATCGCTTCCAGGCCGTCCGCGGCCAGGTCGGCGCGGTAACCGAGCTTGTCCAGCATCAACAGGGCGACCTTCTGGTTCACGACGTTATCCTCCGCCAGCAGGATCCGCTCCGGGTGCTTCGCCCGCCGGGCCGGATCCGCCGCCACGCCCAGGGGATGGGCGGTGCCGGGACGGGCGTGGGGCTCCTCGCGCAGGATCATGATGAGGGAAGCCTGGATCTGGGCCGGCTTCGCCGGCTTGGTGAGGTAGGCGGCGAAAAGCGTCTTGTCCTCGATCATGGCATGGTGCCCGAGCGATGACAGCAGGATCAGCGGCGGCTGGCGGTTGAACCGCTGCCGGACCTCCTGGGCGAACATGGCGCCGTCCATCTCCGGCATCTGCATGTCGACGATGGCCGCGTCGAACCTCTCGCCCGCCTCGAGGAGCGCCAGCGCCTCCGCCGCGGTGGCCGCGGCGGCCTGCCGCATCCCCCACCCTTCAACCAGCGCGGTGAGGATCCGGCGGTTCGTGGCGTTGTCGTCCACGATGAGGACCCGCTTGTCCTGGAGCTGGTGGGTCCCCGCCGTCGCCGAGAAATACGGGCGGGGTTTCCCGGCGACGGCATCGATCCGGATCGTGAAATGGAAAGTCGATCCCCGGCCGACGACGCTCTCGACCCACATCGTGCCGCCCATCAGCTCGGCGAGCCGCTTGCTGATAGCGAGGCCCAGGCCGGTGCCGCCGAACCGGCGCGTGGTCGAGGCGTCCACCTGCGAGAACGACTGGAACAGCCGCTGCATGCCCTCCGGCGGGATGCCGATGCCGGTATCGCGCACCGCGAACGCGAGTTCCATCCCCTCGTCGCGCGCCGGCTTCGCGTGCACGGACAGCACCACCTCGCCCTTGGCCGTGAACTTCAACGCGTTCCCGAGCAGGTTGACGAGGATCTGGCGCAGGCGGGTCGCGTCGCCCCGCACCGTGCCGGGCACGCCGTCCGCGATCTCGTAAAGCAGGTCGATCCGCTTCTCGGCGAAGCGCGGCGCCAGGAGATCCAGCGTCGCCTCGATGCTGTCGCGGAGCGCGAAATCCTCCTGTTCGAATTCCAGGCGGCCCGACTCGATCTTCGAGAAATCGAGCAGGTCGTTGATGATCGTGAGCAGGGTGTCGCCGCTGCTGCGGATCGTCTCGACGAAATCCTGCTGCTCCTTCGACAGGGGGGAGTCAAGCAGCAGGCTGGTCATGCCGATGACGCCGTTCATCGGCGTCCGGATCTCGTGGCTGATCATCGCGAGGAACTGGCTCTTGGCCACGCTGGCCCGCTCGGCCGACTCCATCGCCGTGCGCAGCTCGTCCGCCTGCTGCTTGAGCTCCGTGATGTCGACCAGCGTCGCCACCTGCTGCATCTCGCCGCTGGCGGGGTCGCGGAAGTTCCGGATGGTAAGCACAACCCAGATCGTGCGGCCGTCCGGGTGGGCGAAGCGCTGCTCGACGGTGAAGTGATCGATCTCGCCGCGGTTGAGCTTGGCGGTGAGCTCCGCCTCCCGCGCCTCGTCGGCGGGGTGCACGACCGCGCCGACGGTGTCGCCGCCGGCGGAGGGCAACCCCGCGATCCGCGCGAAGGCGGAATTCACCAGGCGGCTCTCGTCGCGGCCCACCCGCTGCCACGCCAGCCCGACCGGCACGAGCTCGAAGATGAACCGAAATCGCGCCTCCTGGCGCGCGATCTCGCGTTGCACGCGCTTGTGCTCGGTGACATCAAGATGCAGCCCGGCGTAGCCGGTGATGGCGCCCTTCTCGTCCTTCAACGGCTGGATATCCAGCTCGATCCAGCGGGGCTCCCCGTTCTTCGTGTAGTTCAGGATCTCGCCCTTGAACGGCTGGCCGGCCTCCGAGGCGCGATTGATCATCTCGACGGTCTCACGGCTCGTCTCCGGGCCGTGCAGGATTTCCCGGGGATGCTTCCCTTTCACGTCCTCCGCCGAATACCCAAAGAAAGCGACGAAGCTGTCGTTGGCCCACTCGATCTTCCAATCCTTGTCCGCGAGGATCACGCCGCTCGCCGTGCGGCTTGCGACGAGGGCCAGCCGGCGCGATTCCGCCTCGGCCTCCCGCAGGTGCGCGGTCATTTCGTCGGCCAGGTTCAGCGCCCGTCGGCGCGAATTGACCAGCACCCAGGTGAACCCGCTGGCGAACAGGCTGCAGACCGTGCCGCCCCCCAGGAAGAGCCAGAGGAACCGGGCCGGATCGCGCCCCTGGAAGACCGGCGTCGTGCGCAGCCGGAGCAGCCAATGCCGCCCGTACACCGGGATCGTCGTCTCCGCGGCGAACATGCCCGGCGCCACCCGGTCCCAGGCCGGCTGGCCCAGCCCGGATTTCCCGTCCGACTCGGACAGCGGGATTGGCGCCCCGCCGTCCGCGGCCTGCTCGAAGACTTCCACCTCCACCGTCCCGGCGGGCGCCGCGGCCGCGACGCCCTTCAACAGCTCGCCCACCTCTATCGAGGCATAAACCCATCCGCGAAGGCGCGCCAGCCGTTCGGCCTCCTCGGCCGGGATCGGCCCCGGGGTGAAGACCGGCAGGAAAAGCAGGCAGCCGGGGACATTCCTGGTCCCGGAAATGACGTTGATTCGCGTCGTAATGGCGGGCTTCCCCGTCCGCATCGCCTCTTCGGCCGCCGCGATGCGATGCGTGCCGTCGGAAATATCGAGCCCGAGCGCCGACGCGTTGCGTTCCCTCGGCTCCATGTAGGTGACAATGGCCGCATATGGCGCGGTCCCGGTCCGCTCGATCCGGAATTGCGGCATGCCATCGGCCCGCACCTTGCCCTCGAGATAATCGAGCCGTCCGCGTTCGATCCGGTCGACGTAGCCGATGCCGAGCACACCGCGATCGAGGAACGGCGCGACCGCTTCCGAATAGGACCGCCATTGCGCGTGGGTCATGCCCGGGGTCGACTCGATCAGCGAGCGGCCGGCCGTCAGCGCCTGCTCCAGCGACCGGAACTGCTGGGCGGACGCCGTCGTCACGAGGTCCTTCGTCCGCTCAAACCGCAACGCAGCCGTCCGCTCGAGCTGCTCAGCGACCCATTTCCAAACCAGGAGCGTCAGGGCAAGGCCCAGGGCCAGTACCAGGAAGGGCAGCAGCCGGCTGCCCCTTCCAAGGCGGTCGGCCGAGCTCGCAGGCGGGGTGGGCACCCGACGAACCTCACCCGATAGCGACTTAGGCTCCAATTGCATATGCCGGTCTACGTAGAATCCAGCCTCCCCAGCAACCAGTCCGCCGCGGTTCCGCCGGTATCTACGCAGAGTGAGCTACGCAATTTCTCGGCCAGCTGGCGAGTCCGCTCGCGGCGCGCCGGATCGCGCACGCAGGCGCGCAACTCCGCCGCCAACGCCTCCGCGGTGGCCGCTCCCTGGATGTATTCCGGGTACATCGCCTCGCCGAGGATGAGGTTCGCTATGCCGAGGTAAGGAACCTTCACCAGTTGCCTGCCGATCAGGTACGTGAGCGGGTTGGCGCGATAGGCAATCGCACCGGGGATTCCGGCGAGGGCGCAGTGCATCGACATGGTGCCGGAACTGGTGAGGACGGCGGACGCGCCGATGGGGGGTGCGCCGGGGGACGGCGTTGGACGTAGATCCGTAGGGGCGTCGCTGGCTGGCGCCCGGTCCTGGGCGTTTTTCAATTCGTCGCGGATCGCATCGCTCGGATAAAGGGCGACGGAGCGGGCGCCGGCGACCCCGACGGGATCGGGGCCAGGCGACGCCCGTACCGGGAGGCGCGCCGCGAGCGGCGGCCCTACATGGGATTGGCGGACGGATTCACGGGATTGGCGGACGGATTCACGAAAACCCGCCAACAGCGCGGGGAAGATTCGGCCGACGGCGGCGCGGCGGCTGCCGGGAAGGAGGAGGACCGGCCCGTCGGGGTCGTAGCGGACGGGGCTGGTGTAGCCGGGGGCAACAAAGGGGTGGCCGACGAACACGACTGGCAGCTTCGTGTCGGCGTACACTTTTTTCTCGAAAGGGAAGATCACGGCCAGGGCATCCAAGTCCTCGGCCATGGTGAAGCGGCGCCCGGCTTTCCAGGCCCAGATCTGCGGGCTTATATAATAGAGGGCCCGGGTTGGCCCCCCACCCTTGGCGCTCAAGCCGCGAATTCGCATTTCCCTGGCCACTCGCAGGTTGAAACCGGGGTAGTCGATGAAGCAGACGGCCCTGGGGCGGTATTGCGCGATCCAGCGCAAGGTCTCCGCGAAGACCTGCTTGAAGAACGAGTAGTTGGCCAGCACCTCGAAAACGCCGACCACGGAGGAGTCCACCAGGTTGAAAAGCAGCTGCGCGCCGGCGGCCTCGAGGTGGCCGCCGCCGAGGGCGGCGACCTTGAGGTTGGGGCGCAGCTTGCGCGCGTCACGGATCATGCGGGCGGCGTGCTCGTCGCCGGAGTGTTCGCCGGCGATGACGAGGAGGTCCACGCCGCCGCCCGCGGGCGCGGCGAAGGCGTGACGAGCGACAGGTGACGAGTGACGAGTCGCGCCGCCCGATCCGGCCGATTTCATATTCTCGTCACGCCTCACTCGTCACTTGTCGCCCGGCCCGCGCGAAGCGCGGATCTGCTCGGTGATCGTGATCGCGATCTCGAGCGCGCTCTTGCCCAGGGCGGCGCCCACCTTGGGCTGGCTGGCGGCGCGCACTGCGTCGACGAAATGCGCGAGCTCGAGCGCGAGGGGCTCGCCCTTCTCGATCGGGATGTCGCGCACGGGGATCTGGCTGAGATCGCCCGGCTTCGCGAGCCCGGCCTTCAGCTTGGCACCGTATTCAAGGAGCTCCGCCTTCGTCAGCAGGTGCCCGGCCTGGTTCATGAAATCGAGCGACAGATACCCGGCGTCCTGGAAAACGCGGATCTCCCGCGCCTTTTTCGTGCTCATCCGGCTGGCGCTCAGGTTTGCCACGCAACCGTTGGCGAACTGGATCCGGGCGTTGGCGATGTCCTCGCTGCGCGAGAGGACGCTGACCCCCACGCTCTCGACCTTCACGATCGGCGACTTCACCAGGGCCAGCACGATCCCGATGTCGTGGATCATCAGGTCGAGCACGACCCCGACTTCGGTCCCGCGAGGCTGGTACGGCGCGAGCCGCTCCGCCGTGATGTAGCGCGGATTCTCGATCTTTTCCTCGAGGAAGCTCATCACCGGGTTGAAGTGCTCGACGTGCCCAACCTGCACGATGCAGGCATGCGCCTGCGCCGCCGCCAGGACCTGCTCGGCCTCGGCCAGCGAGGCACACAGCGGCTTCTCGATCAGCAGGTGACAGCCGGCCGCCAGCAGCGGCAGCGCGACCTCGGCATGGCGGTCGGTGGGGACGACGATGGACACGGCATCGCAGGCGGCGCCGAGCTCCGCGAGCGTGGCGAAACGGCGGCAGTTGAACTTGGCGCAGATCTCCTGCGCGCGGGCGTCACTGGTCTCGAAGATACCGGTGAGCTCCGCACCGGGGAGCGTCCCGTAGATCCGGGCATGGTGCTGCCCGAGGGAGCCGACGCCCGCCACGCCGCATTTCACCGGTCCATTTGTCATCGTTCTCGTTCTCGTACCCGTTCTCGTACTCGAACTTGACTGACAGGAGTCGAGAACGAGAACGAGTACGATTACGAGAACGATTTAAGCCGGGACCAGCACCCCGTCGTGCAGCCTGAGCTGCACGCCGGTCCGGGCGGCGTAGGCGGGGTTGTGCGTCACCAGCACGAGGGCGGTGGCGGTTTCCCGGCAGACGCCGAGCAGGAGCTCCATCACGGAGTCGCCGGTCTGTTCGTCGAGATTGCCCGTCGGCTCGTCGGCGAGGAGCAGCGGCGGCTGGTTCATCAGCGCGCGCGCCAACGCCACGCGCTGGCGCTCGCCCCCGGAGAGCTGCGACGGCAGATGATGCATGCGCTCGGCGAGGCCGACCCGCGCCAGCAGCTCTTTCGCCCGGGCCCGGTCCGCCCCGGTCGGCACCTGCACCATGCGCCGCGCCAGCAGCACGTTGGCCTGCGCGTCGATTTCCGGGACGAGGTAGAAGGATTGAAAAACCATCCCAAGGAACGTCGCCCGGCGCTTGGCGGAGAGGTCCGGCTTGCCGTCCCACAGGAGCGTGCCGCCCTCCGCCCCGTCGAGGCCGGCGAGGAGGTGCAGCAGGGTCGACTTGCCGGAGCCCGATTCGCCCCGGATGCTGACCGTGTTGCCGGCCGCGACCTCGATCCCCGCGCCGCGCAGGACCTCGATGCGCCGGTCGCCGCTCTGGTAAGACTTCCGGAGCCCCTGGGCGCTGAGAATCTGCGCGTTGGCTCCCATTATTCGGTCCTCAGCGCGTCGACCGGCTTTAGCGCGGCCGCCCGCCACGCCGGGATGAGCCCGGCCAGGGTTGAGATGACCACCGAGCAGATTGCGATCGCCAGGACGTCCTTGGCCGCAGTGTGCGCCGGCAGCTTGCTGAACTGGTAAAAGCGCTCCAGGATCGCCTCGCTCGCGGTGAGCCGGGTGAACACCAGGAGGATCTGGTCCTTCAATTGCAGGACGGTGAAGCCGAGGCCGAGGCCCACCAGGGTGCCGACCACGCCGATAAAGGAGCCCTGGAAGCAGTAACACAGGGCCACTTCCCTGCGGTCCGCGCCGAGAGCACCGACCAGCCCGATCTCGCGGGTTTTCCGCACCACCGAGATCAGCAGCGAACTCGTGACCGAGAAAGCCGCGACGATGATGATGAAGGTCAGCAGGAAAAACATGATGTTGTGCTCGAACTGGAGCACCCAGAGGAACTCCTGGTTGATCTCCATCCAGGAGAGCGCCCGGAGCCCGCTGTTCGGCGGGATCGCCGCCCGGATCCGCGCCGCCACCTCGTCGGCATCCGCATTGGGCTCGATCTTGATGTTCAGCCCGTTGACCTGCTGGCCCATCCCATAGAGCTCCTGCATGCGTCGCAGGGTCACGATCACCAGGGTGCTGTCCAGCGCCTGGTGGCCGATCTCGAAGGTCCCCACGACCTTCAGCTTGCGCGGCAGGAGCATGACGTCGTTGCGCGCTTCCTGGATCGTCCGGAGGGAGTAGACCTCGACCTCGTCGCCGATCCGTGCCCCGATGCTCAAGGCGAGCAGGCGGCTTAGGATGACGGTGTCGTCGTCCAGGTCATCCAGCGGACAGGAGATGTACTTTTCCAGCGGAATGACCTTCGAGACCGTGTCGACGTCGATCCCGTGCACCATGGGGAAGGCTGGCTTGCCGTCCAAGATGAACGCGGCCGGACCATCGGCAAAGGGGGTCGATGCCACGACCCCGGGCACCTTGTCCACTATCGCGCCCACCGCATGCCAGTCCCCGATCATGTCGCCGGTCGCACGCAACTGCACGTCGCCCTGGGTCTCGACCGTCATCTTCCGGATCTCAAACCCGAATCCGCCCATAACGCTGGTCGTGATGAGGAGCACCGCCACGCCCAGCGCCACGCCGAGGATCGAGATCAGCGTGAAGAAAGGGAATCTCCGGCCCGTGGGAAAGAGCTGGCGAAGCGCTATGTAGAGATACCAGGGCAAGTGAGCGGTAGTTGGTAGTTCGTAGTTGGTAGTTTGGGCCAAACTACAAAATACCAATTACGAAGTTCCGCCTTTCGGCTCCGTCGGACGCAATTGCGGAAAGAGAATCACGTCGCGGATGCTCTCGGCACCCGTCAGGAGGATGCAGAGCCGGTCGATGCCGATGCCCATGCCGCCGGCGGGGGGCATGCCGTGCTCAAGGGCGAGGAGGAAATCGTGGTCGATGTTCTGCTTATCGGCGCCGGCCTGGCGCTCGAACATCTCGCGCTGCGCGTCGGGGTCGTTCTGCTCGGAGTACGCCGGGGCGATCTCCATCCCGCCGATGCAGAGCTCGAAGACGTCGATCGTGGTCGGGTCGTCCAGCGTCAGCTTCGCCAGCGGGCAAAGCTCGCGCGGCAGGTGGGTGACGAAGGTCGGCTGGATCAGGTTCGGCTCGATCTTCTTCGAGAAGATCTCATTGGTGACCTCGAAGTCCTCCCAGTCCTTGTGCACGTGGAGGCCGAGCTTCTCCGCCGCGGCGATCTTTTCCTCCTTCGAGCGCTCGAACCAGCCGGGATCCCCCGTCTCCTGGCGGATCAGGTCCTTGTACCGGGCCTCGCGCCACTCGCCGCCGAAATCGATCTCCTGTCCACTGCCGGCGTGCCTGATCCGGCTGGTGCCGAGCACGTCGCGGCACAGGGAGGTCAGGAGGTCGTGCACCAGGGCCATCATACCGCGGTAGTCGCTGTAGGCCTCGTACACTTCCAGCATGGTGAACTCGGGGTTATGTTTCCGTGACACGCCCTCGTTCCGGAAGATCCGGCCGATCTCGAAGACCCGGTCGAATCCGCCCACCAGCATCCGCTTGAGCCGGAGCTCGGTCGCAATCCGGAGGAAGAAGTCCGCGCCGAGCGCGTTGTGGTGCGTGACGAAAGGCCGCGCGGCCGCGCCGCCGGCGGTGCTCTCGAGGACCGGGGTCTCCAGCTCGACGAAATTGCGTCCCTCGAGGAAGCGGCGCACGTGGGAAACCACGCGCGAGCGCAGCAGGAGCCGCGCGCGGGACTCGGGGTTCACGATCACGTCGAGGTAGCGCTGGCGGTAAACCTGCTCGGGGTCGGTCAGGCCGTGCCACTTCTCGGGCAGCGGGCGCAGAGCCTTGGTGACCAGGGTCACCGGGGCGTCGACTCGCACCGTGACCTCGCCGGTCTTGGTCTTAAAAAGAGTACCGGACGCTCCGATGATATCGCCCAGGTCCAGTTTCTTGAAGGCGGCGTAGGCTTCGTCGCCGATGACGTCCTTCTTGAGGTAAATCTGGATCTGCCCCTGCTGGTCCAGGAGCTTCACGAAATGGCTCTTGCCCATGTCGCGGATGACCACGATCCGGCCGGCGACCCGGACGGCGACGGTGTTGTCCTGCCCATCGACGTGAGCCTTGATCGCGTCGCCCGAGAAATGGGACGGCTTGAACTCCGCCCGGAACGGGTCCGCGCCGGCCGCCCGAAGCTCTACAAGCTTCTGGCGTCGAACCGCATGCTGGTCGTGGGAGATGTCTGGCTCGCTCATGAACCCGCCACGGTGGGCAGCCGCCGTAGGCGGGGCAATATCGGACTGATCGGTCGAATCGGCCGGGTCGGTCGGATAGTTGACCGGGTCCCGGAAATCCATTGCCTGTCGCAAGCAATCCATGGAGATCACCCGGAAACCCAACTGGCTCAGGGCCAAGCTGCCCTCGGGGCCGGGCTATGCCGCGGTGCGCAAGCTGGTCGACGACAACAAGCTGCATACGGTCTGCCAGAGCGCGCAGTGCCCGAATCTCGGCGAGTGCTGGTCGCGCGGCACCGCGACCGTGATGATCCTCGGCAACATCTGCACGCGATCGTGCAATTTTTGTGCGGTGGCCACGGGGCGGCCGACAGAGCTCGACCTCGGGGAGCCGGCCCGCGTCGCCGATGCGGTCGCCAAGATGGGGCTGCGGCATTGTGTGATAACCAGCGTGGCGCGCGATGAGCTGGCGGATGGCGGCGCGGCGGTCTGGGCGGCGACGATCCGCGCGGTCAGGCACCGCAACCCGGAAACGGCGATCGAGGTGCTCGTGCCGGACTTCAAGGGCAAGCTGGAGGACGTCGACACGGTGCTCGATGCGAAGCCGGATATATTCAATCACAACCTGGAGACCATCGAGCGGCTTCAGCGGCCGGTCCGCGTCCAGGCCCAGTACGACCGCAGCCGGTCGGTTCTCCGCCATGCGAAATCGCGCGGGTTCGTGACCAAGACCGGCATAATGCTCGGGCTCGGCGAGGAGCAGGCCGAAATCGAGCGCACGCTGCGCGACGTGGCGGCCGACCAGACAAACATTCTCACGATCGGCCAGTACCTTCAGCCGAGCCCGAAGCACCTGCCGATCTCGCGCTGGGTGCCGCCGGAGGAGTTCCGGCACTGGAAGCAGTTCGGGCTATCGATTGGGCTGGGAGTCGTGGAGAGCGGGCCGCTCGTCCGCTCGAGCTATCACGCGGATGAGCAGTCGCGGAAGTATACCGGCGAGGAGCACCTCAATAGCGCGAATGCGCTGGCAGGGGCGCAAACGTAGGCAGCCCGCCCCTACTTGGTCGCGGCTTCCTGCTGCAGCCGGCTCCATTCGGCCTGGAAGCGCTCCCGGTCGGCGTCGCTCTCGAAGTACGGCGCGATGCGGCCGATAGCCTGGAGGGTTTCGGGCGGTTTCGCACCGTGTGCGGCCTCATACGCGGCCGCGTAGATCTTCGCGGCCCGCTGCAGCTTTGGGGCGAAGTCCTCCCCGAGGGAGCGCATCAGCGTTTGTCCGGCCATCTTGCCCAGATACTCCGTGCGGAAACCGGGGTTCTCAATGTACGCCGCCAATTCGAAACCGGTCGGCGGGCGGCCAGTCGCCGCACGGAAGGCGTTTGTCGCCTCGGTCACGGCCGCCGCATACGGGGACGGCGACATCTGCATTTGCTGCGCGGTGCCGCCATATGAAACTTCCAGCCCGCTCGCCGTCCGGACCGTCATGGCATCGTTCGCGGCGAAACTCATCGTCGTATAGTCCTCCGAATCCACGACCTTCAGGGACTTGACGTAACCGGTCGGGCCAACGAGTTCGTCGTAGGTCGGATCCCGCCCCTTGTTCTCCAGCCGGAATTGCCGCGCCGCGGCATTCAGTTGTCGCAGGTTGTTTGAGATTGAATTGTATTTCGACGTCTCAGTCGCCGCGACTGGATCGAGGAGCTCGGGGATCAGCGACATCGTTGCGACTGGTGCGGGTCGCCCCGAGGGCGCGGTTGAAGTCGATCCGGCCGTGGGCACATTTCCCCTTTCCCGCTGCAGCTCCAAGGCGAGGTCACGATTCTCATTTCTCAGGCGCGTGATCTGGTCGCGCAGCCGCTCGGTCTGCGGATCGGCCGAAACCACCTGGACGGGCGCACGGTTGGCGCCGGCGTAGTACCCGCCGCCAACGAAAGCGGCGAGAACGAGGGCCGCGACAGCTAGCTTGGTTGTGCTCATGATAAATACCGTTGTCCCGGCCACTCCTCCGCCGACGGCGGCTCCGGCCAGCGAAAGCTGGATCACGGTGCCCGCCAGCGCCGCCGGAGCGGAAATGGCGGGCTGGCCGGCCAGGACCACCCCGAGCGCGGCGGCGGTCGAGGTCACGCCGCGGCGCTCCAGCCTCTGCCGCAGCTTCTCCAGGGCGCGCTCGACCCGCATCCGGGCGGAGTTCTTCGCCAGCCCGATCCGCGCCCCAACTTCCGCGTACGGCTGATTCTCGTAGTAGCGCAGGAGCACGACCTCGCGGTCGGCGGCGTCGAGCTCGTGCAGCGCGTCATCGAGCACCGGCCCCAGCGCCTTCCAGTCTGAATCCGTCACCGACTCTTTCAATTGCGTGCTCATGGCCAGGGCCTCCTTCTCGCGGTTTCGCCACCGCCGATCCTTCCGGATCGCCTCGCGGGCGCAGTATCGGGTCGTGCTGTAAAGCCAGCCGGTGAGCGCGCGGTATGCCTCCAGGTCCCGCGCCTTCCTCGCCAGCATCAGGAAGACCGCCTGCGTCACATCCTGCGCGAGGTGGGCATCCCCATTCACCTCCCGCAGCGCCGCCCGGTACACGAAGTCGATGTGCCCGCGCACCAATCCACCGAAAGCCGCCTCCTCCCCCGCCAGAAACCGGCCGAGCAATTGAGCATCATCGGTCATTCCAATCCATAGTGGCCGCCGCGGCGCCAGATCGCACGCAAAACTGCCAAGGGCGGAGATTTCAAAAATTTAATGTGAGTTTCTGTCCTATTTTCGGGGCCAGCGGCGTTAAATAGATAGGCCTGCGCTGGATCGTAACCTCCCTACTACTATTGTCATAGGAAAGGAACCGACGGGCGCGGGAAAAATCGAATAAAACTCCGTAACTTCCCCACTGCCTTGAACGTATTACATAAGAATGATCGCAGACATATGTAGTTTTCCGGGGAGCTTGGAAGCCGGTCGGCCGGCTGGGGATGAGAACCGGGGCCGGCTGGCGCGGATCCGGCGGGGGGACCAGATCGCGGCGCGGGAGCTGGTGGCCAACCTTTATCCGCAGGTCATCCAGATCGTGCGGGCGCACCGGCCCCGGCGGACGCTGGAGGAAGACCTGGCGCAGGAAATATTCATGAAGGTCTTCCACCGGCTGCGCCAGTTCCAGGGCAGCGTGCCGTTTGCGCACTGGGTCTCGCGGATCGCGGTGACGACCTGCATCGACCGGCTGCGGGCTGAGATCCGCCGGCCAGAGCTGCGGCGGTCGGATTTGTCGGAGACGGAGGCGATTGCGTTCGATTCCGCGCGCGGGGAGTCCGTCCGCGATCCGGTGGACGGAATCGCGGCGCGGGAGCTGGTCGGACAATTGCTCGACGAGCTGGAGCCGGCCGATCGGATGGTGATCGAGCTGTATGACCTGCAGCAGAAGTCGATGACCGAAGTCGGGCGGGCAATGGGGATTCCGCCGGGCTTGGTGAAAACGAGGGCGTTTCGGGCCCGGCAGAAACTGAGGAGGCGGCTGGAGGAACTGGAGGCGGAGGAGGAATTGTTGACCGCGTAGGGGGACGGCCACGGAGACCGCGGAGGCGCACGGAGACCACGGAGTCAGAATTGTGGGTTTGGGGACTGGGAATTGGGTATTGGGGACTGGGAAACCGAACACATGCGACTCCGTGGTCCCCGTGCGCCTTCGTGGTCTCCGTGACCGTCCTGCTTTTTGCTTCTCGTGTCGGATTTGAAGGTCGGGCGACGCTTACAGGGTGATGGCATTGACCGATCACGAGTTGCTCCGCCGGTATGTCGCCGGCTCCCAGGACGCGTTTGCCGAGCTCGTGCGGCGGCATCTGGACCTCGTATATTCGGCGGCGCGGCGGCAGTCGCGGTCGCCACAGATGGCGGAGGAGGTGGCGCAGTCGGTGTTTCTCAAGCTTTCGGTCAGCGCGCAAACGCTGGATCCGGCCGCGCCGCTCGCGGCCTGGCTCTTCCTGGTCACGCGGCATACCGCGATCGACGCCGCCCGCCAGGACGCGCGCCGCCTGGCGCGCGAGGCCGCCGCCCTGGAACTTTCCGCCATGAACTCCGCCCCGTCGTCCTGGTCCCAGATCGATCCCCTGCTCGACGAGGCCATGGAGGCGCTGCCGGCCGCGGACCGGACCGCGATCCTGCTGCGCTATTTCGAAAACAAGTCTCTCCGCGAGGTGGGGGCCGCGCTGGGAAGCACCGAGGACGCGGCCCAGAAGCGCGTCAGCCGTGCGGTCGAGGAACTCCGGGCGTTCCTCTCCCGGCGCGGCGTCGCAGTGAGTGCGGCCGGCCTCGCGACCGGGCTGGCCACGACGGCGGTGCAGGCGGCGCCGGTTTCCCTCGCCGCATCCATCGCTGCCGCCGGCAAACTCTCGGGGAGCGCCCTGCACCACGCCGTAACCAGCTCCTCGGCCAGAACCCTTACCATGACCACCGTCCAGAAAACCCTCGTCGCGGCTACGCTGGTGGCCGCACTCGGCGCGACCATAGTTGAATCCCGGATCGCCGGCGCCCAAGCCGGACAGATCGGCGAACTCGAGCGACGGATCGCCGACGCCCAGCGCAGGGAAACCCAATCGGATGGAACGCGCCGTGAGGCCGCGGGCGGCATGGCGGCCTCCCGGGGAGCAACCGGACCCGGCGCCGGGTTGGCAAACAGCCCGGAGGACGCAGGGTTCCAGGCCGCGATCGCCACGCTCACCGCCAGGACGCGCCGGTTGCAGGACCTCTTCGAGGAAATGCCGGAACGGAAGATCCCGGAGCTGGCGCTCCTGAAGGACGACGACTGGGTATCGGCGGCGAAGGACCTGAAACTCGACACGGATCTGCAAATCCGCGCTGCCTTCAACGTCCTCCGCAGCAAGGCCAAGAACAGCGCGATGACGCCAGCCATACAGCGGGCCCTGGCCGCTTACGAGCTCGCCAATCCAGGCACGCCGATCGCCGACATCAATGCGCTCGCGCCGTATTTCGATCCGCCGATGCCCCGGGAAATCCTGGCGCGCTATACGACAAATCCGGCGGAGATGTCATCGTCGGCCTACCTGGTGGCCGAGAAGGCATCTGCCATGGTCGATGAAGACTACGATACGCGCCTGCAGGTGGGCCTCCACGGCTCGAGCTTCAACACCGTCAGCCGATCGGGCGATATCGTCCGCGCAGCCATGCGGGACTATGCCGCCGCCACGAACGGCGGCCGGCCGGCCAATCCGCAGCAACTCGCGCCCTACCTCGCGGCGCCCGTTCCTGAAGCGCGGGTCCAGGAGGTGCTCGACGGCGCGGCTGGCGCCCGCATGGGATTCGGGGTCGGGGGGCTGCCCGGCGCCGGGCTGGGCGGAGGCGGCGGGGGAAGGATGATCATCCAGATGGACCCAAAGCCTTCGGGCCCGGCGGACCAGGTCGACCTGCCCGGAGCCAAGGCGGCGCCTTAAGCCATGAAGACGATCAAACTGGGCCTGCTCGCCGTTGTACTGGGGACCGCGATCGCCAGCGCCGGGCTGGGGGCGCTGAGAGTCCGAAACCAGGCCCTGCACCTGGACGACCTGCGAAAGGCGGCCCAACTCGCCGAGGCCGACGGACGCACGCAAGTTCCAGGCCGCGACAGCGCCTTGCGCCCGGTTCCGACCGCGCCAATCGTCGCGCCGGCCGGAGCTGCAACTCCCGAATCCGGCTCGACGGCCGATCACCCGGGTCCGTCCGGTCCCCTCGCCAGCCGGTGGTTGGAGAGGGCCCGCGCGCTCCGCGAGACAATCGCCCGTTATCCAGAGCGACAGATACCCGAACTGGCCCTGCTCACCGACGAGGAATTCCTGCTGGCCGCCCAGACCCTGGTCCTCGACACCGAGGACGACGCCCGCGCGGCCCTGAGCTCCCTGCGCAGCACGGCGAAGGCGAAGGTCCCGGAGCTGCTGCAGGCTGCTTTCCGGGACTACGCCGCGGCGAATGCCGATGCCCTTCCGACCGAGATCGCAGAATTGACGCCTTACCTAAAGCCACCCCTCACCGCCGCCATGCTGCAGCGTTACGACATGATCGCCTCGGGTCCGCTCTCCGAGGTGGGCGACGGCTATCTCGCCGCCGAGCGGTTCCCGGTCGACGGCATTTTCGACACGCGGTACCTCGTCGCGGCCAACGGCTGGGGCCGGGTCACGACCACCTGGTCCACGTATCTCACCGCAAAGGCGATCGCCGCGTTCGCCGCCGCGAATGGCAACCGCAAACCCACCGCCGCAAGCGAGCTGCAGCCGTACCTGGAATTTTCGCTGGAGCCCGCCGATCTGCAGGCGACCTTCTCCGCGTGGCAATCGAACCCGGGCACGATGGGCCTGCCCCTGGCCGCCGCGACGAGAAAGGCTCCGGCGCCCCTTCGCCCGTGAGCCCCGGGCTGGGATTCTTTGTCGCCTAGTTGCTCTGTGGTTTACCCCGCCACCGGGATATGGTTTATCCCGGAAGTGAAGACCCGGAAGGAGATCGTCGGCAACTGGCTGCCCCGCTACACGGGGATCCCGCTCAACCAGTTTGGGAAGTACGTCCTGCTGACGAATTTTCAGCAGTATGTGAACCTCTTCGCCCACTGGCACCGGGTGAAGGTGCATGGGCGGGACAAGCCGATGCCGAATGCGACGGCGGGGAAGATCACGATCATCAATTTCGGGATGGGCAGCGCGACGGCGGCGACGGTCATGGACCTGCTCAGCGCGATCGAGCCGGAGGCGATCCTGTTCCTCGGGAAGTGCGGCGGCGTCAAGCACCGCGCGATGGTGGGCGAGTTCATCCTGCCGATCGCAGCGATACGCGGGGAGGGAACGAGCGCGGATTACTTCCCACCGGAGGTGCCGGCGCTACCTGCGTTCGCGCTGCAGAAGGCGATCTCGACGACGATCCGCGAGCACTCGCGGGATTACTGGACCGGCACGGTGTACACGACGAACCGGCGGGTCTGGGAGCACGACGAGGCGTTCAAGAAATACCTCGCACGGATACGGGTGATGGCGGTCGACATGGAAACGGCGACGATTTTCACGACCGGGTTCTTCAATGAGATACCGACGGGGGCGCTGCTGCTGGTGTCGGACCAGCCGATGCTGCCGGAGGGGGTGAAGACGGCGGAGAGCGACTTGAGGGTGAATGCGAAGTATGTCGCGGAGCATTTGAGGATTGGGATAGATTCGCTGAAGCAGTTGATTAATAAGCGGTTGACGGTTAAGCATTTGAAGTTCTGAGGATGGATGGTCACGGAGGCCGCGGAGACGCACGGAGGCCACGGAGTGAGTTTGTCTTCGTGCGTCTCCACCGCCCCCGTGACCGTACATTTATCCGCAACAATCGCGCAGGGGGCGCGTCTCAAATTGAGAACCTTTTACCCCATGAAGCTTTCGTCCTGTCTACTCCCCGGCCTCCTGTTGATTCCCGCCTCTGTCTGGGGCGGCACGAATGCTTCAGCGATCGCGGTGGCGGTGGAGTCGCCCCGGCAGGCTCCGGCGGCCAGCATCGTGCAGCGCGCGGATTTTCTTTGCGCGGTGGTGGTGGTCCGCAATTCGAACCGCGAGATCGAGAAGCAGACGGCGGCGGTGCAGCAGAGCGTGGCGGCGCTGCGGAAGGCGGCGGAGCGGTCGAACAGCTATCACCTTCATGACGGGCCGGTGTTCTCGACGGGCGATCTGCCCCAGCCGGGGGTGACCGGCGGCGTGCTCCAGGCGACGTTGCGGATCCTCTGTCCGCTGTCGAACACGTCCAGCGCCGAGATGATCGGAGCCATGAAGGGGCTGCGGCAGTTTATCGCCAGCGTCGACGTCGCGGGTGGCGCGCCGCTCGAGGTGTCGTCGATCTCGCTCGCGATCGAGTCACCGGAGCAATACCGGGACCGGCTCCTGGAGCTGATTTCCGAGCAGACGCGGGTTGCGCAGCGGGCGCTGGACGCGAGGACGGTGGGGGTCGAAGGACTGGGGAACAGCGTGGCGCTGCGGCAGCTGGACGAGGTTTACGTGGAGATCTATATCGAGCACCAGATCAGCGCGACGTTGGGCAGATAAGTGGTGTCACGTGGAGGCGCGGGGGGCGCGGGGGGCCAAGTGGGACGCGCTCCGGCGGGAGGTGGTCCGTTTCGGTCGCTCGCGCCGCGCTGCATAGCTGGCAGGGGCGGAGAAACGCTGGCGGGGGGTCGGGGGAAGTATTGGCGCACGATCGACCGAAACGGACCACATCCGGCCGGAGCGCAATGCCAAGAAATCTCCTACGGGGTGACGGTGAACCAGAAGGGGACGAACTCTTCCTTGCCGGCGATGATGGTCTGGGCCCAGATCACGTATTGGCCGGGGTTGGGGATGGTGATCCTGAAGTCGAGCTCGGGGGTGACGGCATTCGGGGCAATGCTAGGGTCGGCCTGGTTTGGGTGCAGGTGGGCGAATCCGGAGCGTTGCTGGTCGAAGGCGACCAGGTGGGCGTAGGCGCCCATCACTGGCTCCATCGGAACGGGGCCACCGCCCACGTGGGAAATGCGGAAGCGGAGATCGGCTTGCCCGCCGGCGCGGATGGGCTTTCCGCCGAAGTCCAGCGCGAAGCGGTAGCCGTCCTGGTCGACGGTCGCACCGGGCGTCGCCCCTGCGTGAACGGGCGCCGCAACCCCGACCGAGTCGGGGCGGGGCGACGCCCCTACATTGAGGTCGGCGTGGGAATACAAACCGCGGCCCGTCGCAAGCGGAGTGAAATCTGCAAAAATGCGATAAACGCCCTCGTTCCTCGGCACGAATGAGAAGCTCCACTCACCAGGCGTCCGGCCGGGCTCCGGATGGACGTGCTGATAGTCGCCGAGCGCGGGATCGACGATCAGGAGGTGGAGCTTTCGGGTGTGCATTACCGCGAGATCGACGGGGCCGATTGGCTTGCCGCTCGCGGTCTTGAGCGTGACCGTGCCGCTGACCCTGGCACCGGCTTGGACGGCGGATGAAAGGGACACCGTCATCGCCACGGGCGAACGGACATTGACGACGGGGATGAACTGGGGGTTCGTCGGGTCGCAGAACTCGATCACGTTCTTTCCGGCGGCCCGGAAATCCATGTGGTTCAGGTTGGTGCCGGTGGGGAGGAGGCGGACGGTGACGAAGAGGGCGAGGGCGCCGGCGGTGAGGAGGGCGACGGACGGCCAGCTGACGGAGGGCTTGCTCACGCTCGCCGCTACTGAGGTTGAAGGGGGCATTTAACGAGGAGGCACGGCGCAAGCGCCGGCCCTACATGGTTGGGATTTCTCCCTACGCGGTTGTCATTCCTTCCAACGCGGTTGTCATGCGTTCCAACGCGGTTGTCATTCCTTCCGACGCGGTTGTCATTTCTTCATCCCGGCGACGAATTCGGCGGGGTCCCACTGGCTGCCGTCGGCGCGGTGGCGGATCTTGCCGGTGCGGTCGATCAGGATCGTGGCGAGAGTGTGCTTCAGGAGGTCGCCCTTGAATTCGGCCTCGACGCCGAACTGCTTGAGGAGGTCCTTGATCGCGCCGGTCGGTCCGGTGAGGAGGGTGAAATTAGTGGTGTCGAGCTTATGGGCTGCGGCATAGGCCTTGAGGATGCCGGGGGTGTCGAACTCGGGGTCCATCGTGATCGAGATGAATTCGATGTCGGGGATCCCGGCTTCCTTGGCCAACGCCTGCGCGGTCGCCATGTTCGAGGTGGCGAGGGGGCACATGTTCGGGTCGGGGCACTGCGTGTAGATGAAATTCACCATCACCTGCTTGCCGCGGAACCGGCTGGCCTGGACGACCCGGCCGTCCTGGTCGTAGAGCGTGAAGTCGGGCGCCATCTCGCCGGTGTCGCGGAAGGCGCCCTTGCCGCGGATGAGCGTGTCTTCCCGCAGCGCCTTCGCCCCGGCGGCGACGATCTCGGCCTCGCTGCGATCGTCGGGCCAGATGTTCTCCAGGCGAAACTCGCTGGCCGCGTTGACGATCAAGTCGGCCTTGATCCGGCGATTGCCGTTGGCGTAAACGGAGATGTCCCCGCGGGAGGCCTTGAAGTCCATCGTCATCGCGCCCATCAGGCCCTCGATCTTTTCGTGCTGCACCCGGAGCGTGCCGGCTTGCAGGTCGCCGCGCAGGACCTCGCCGGTCAGGGCGTAGCGCTTCTCGCCGGGAGCGAGGGCGCGGCGGTCGGCGGCCGAGGATGCGGGCGCGGCAGGGCGCGAGCAGGCGGCGAGGGTGGTGACCAATGCCAGGGAGAATAGGAGGCGGAGCGTCACGGGAGGGTCAAAAATCGGGCCAAGGGGAAAAAGGGTCAATAGTCGGCGTCCGCAACCCCGACTTCGTCGGGGCAAGGCGGTGCGTTAAAGGAATTTCTACTAAATGCCAGTAGCGAAGGGCGTAAGATGCCTTGCCCACGCTCGGCGCTACTTGCTGGCGCCGGAGGGCTTGTCAAAGGGCGCCCCGCCGGGAGAATGGTCGGTTTTACGTGCACGTCGCTCGACCCGATCCCATCCGCAACTCCGACTACAAGCCAGGGCTGGCTTGGTTTGCGGGGATTGGAACGGCTTGGGTTTTCGTTCTTGTTACGCTCGGGGCGTTTACGACGACGATTGGCGCGGGAATGGCGTTTCCGGATTGGCCGCTCTCGAACGGGTCGCTGAATCCAGCGGGATGGCTGACGCAAATCGACAAGCTCGCGGAGCATTCGCACCGCCTGAGCGCGGGCGTGATGAGCATCGTCACGATCATACTGGCGATATGGGTCTCGCGGACGGATTCGCGGAGCTGGCTGCGGAAGCTGAGCTGGTTCGCGGTGGGGCTTGTGCTGGCGCAGGCGGTGGTTGGGGGGCTGCGGGTACTCTATAACCCGCAGACCGTGGATGCGCTCGGGACGAGCGTGGGGCGGCTGTTTGCGATGCTGCACGCGTGCTTGGCGCAGCTTTTCGTGTGCACGTTGATTGCGATCGCGGTGGCGGTTTCGCGGGGGTGGACCCGCGGCGGGGGGAGGCACGCCGCAAGCGGCGGCCCTGCATATGGCATGATCGGGCCGATCGGTCGGGTCGGGCGGATCTGCTGCGGGCTGCTTTTCCTGCAGCTGGCGATCGCGGCGGTGGTGCGGCATAGCTTTGCGTGGTCGGCGATGCCGACTTTCCCGTTTTCCACGGCGGATGGCGGGTTGTTGCCGGCCAGCTGGGATTTTCGGGTGGGGATCCATTTTGCGCATCGGGTGATGGCCCTCGTGCTGGCGCTGGCGATTCCCTGGTTCGCAGTGCAGATCTGGCGCTCGCGGTCGACGACCGTGCCGATGAAGCTGGGAGCCGTGTTGCTGGTCGCGTTGCTCATTTTCCAGATCACGCTCGGGGCGCTGATCATCCTGCGGAAGCACTCGGTCACGCCGACGACCGGGCACGTGCTCGTCGGGGCCTTTACCCTGGCCACCACTTTCTTCCTGACCTGGTTGGCGCATCGCGACGCGATCGCGAACTCGGAATGACAAAGCTCGAATGACGAATTCGACCCAGGCGGACACGGCGGCGCAAAGCGGGGCGCGCTTTTCGGACTACCTTGAGCTGACGAAACCGCGGCTGAGCATGCTTTCGGTCATCACCACCCTGGTCGGGTACCTGGCGGCGCGGCCGCCATTTATCCCCCGAGAGCTGCTGGCGCTGATGATCGGGACCTCGCTGGCCGCCGGCGGCGTCGCCGTGCTCAACCAGTGGATGGAGCACGACACCGATGCGCGCATGAAGCGAACGGCGGACCGGCCGATTCCCGCGGGCAAGATCCCAACCGGCTCGGCCTTTGTGCTCGGGGGGTTGCTGTGCATCGGGGCGCTGCTGGTCCTGTTCGTCGCCGTGAACCCGGTGGCGGCGGGCTTCGCGCTGCTCACGATCGTCTCGTATCTCGGCTGGTATACCCCGGCCAAGCGCACTTCCAAGCTCAGCACCGAGATCGGCGCGCTCGCCGGCGCGTTTCCGCCGCTCATCGGCTGGACGGCTGCGGAAGGGCGCGTGACCGCCCTAGGCTGGATCCTCTTCGGGATCCTCTTCCTCTGGCAGATCCCGCACTTCATGGCGGTGGCGTGGATGTACCGGAAGGACTATGCGACGGTCAGCTTCCCGATGCTCCCCGTCCGGGACGAATCGGGCCGCTGGGTGGCCCGGTGGTCGCTGGTCACGGCGCTCGCACTCGGGGTCGTCAGCGTGCTGCCGTGGTTTCTCGGGCTGGCCAGCAGGTGGTATTTCGGCGCGGCGATCCTCTGCAATGCCTGGTTCCTCTGGAAGGCGGTCGCGTTTTTGCGGACGGAGGGCCGCGAGGCGAATGCGCGGAGGCTGTTTTTTGCGTCGATCGCTTACTTGCCGCTCGAGCTCGGGGCGCTGGTCGCGGATAGGATGATTTTCTTCTGAGATGACGATCAAGGACATCCCGGCGCTCAACGCTTCGCTCAATGCGACGGCGACGGTGCTTATTTGCACGGGGGTGCTCCTGATCCGGGCGGGGATGATCAAGGCGCATCGGCGGGTGATGCTCACGGCGGGGGTCGTCTCGGCGGTTTTCCTGGTCGGGTATGTGACGCACAAGGCGCTGATTCGCGGGGTGCACACGCCGTTTGGCGGGACGGGGGCGATTCGGACCTTCTACTACGTGATGCTGATCACGCACATCATCCTCGCGATCTCGATCGCGTACCTGGTGCCCGCGACCTTCCGGCACGCGATCCGCGGGGACTTTGAGCGGCATAAAGCCTGGGCGCGGTGGACGGTGCCGATCTGGCTCTACGTCAGCGTTACGGGTGTACTCGTGTACTTCTTTTTGTACAAGTGGTGGCCGGCGGCGGCTTGAGCGGCGGAAGACGCGATCCGCCGGGAGCGGGTCCGTTTCGGTCGCTGGCGACGAACTGCTTCGCGGGCTCCCCCGGGGAAAGGATCGCTACGCGTGGTGCGGTTCTCCACGCCATCGACCGAAACGGACCCCCTTGTAGCTTGGATATCGGCCGGTAAGCTGGCTGAGCGTATCCAACGGGACAGAGGTCCGGCAACCCGACGGACCCCCTGGAGCTAACGACTCCGCGAGGAGATTGGACCGGACCTCTGCCCCTGCGGTGCGAGACCGCATTAGATCAGGCAGCCCATTATGCAATGGATGACTGCGACTACAAGGTTGGTCTATCGCCGCAGGCCCCGGGGATTGCGCATCCCAACATGAAAGACCCGGTACTCGGCATTGATATCGCGCTGGCAACATTTGTTGCTGCGCTTCGGTTCGACGACGGCCGCCTGGCCAGGATGGAGTTTGCCAACAACCCGAACGGCTTCCGCCAGCTCCTCAACTGGCTCCGGCGCCACTTCGTCGGGCAGCTGGCCGTGGGGCTCGAGAGCACCAGCACCTACGGCGATGCCCTTGCTCAATGGCTCTTTGCGCACGGACATACCGTTTACCTGCTCAATCCAGAGCGCGTCGCCACTTATGCGCGCAGCCAAGGCCAGCGCAACAAGACCGACCCGTCAGATGCGGCCATGATAGCCGCGTTTACCGCCCAGTACAAAGGCACGCCCTGGCAACCGCCCTCCCCGGAGCAGAAGAAACTCCGCAGCCTAACCCGCACCAGGCATCAGCTGGTGTGCTGCCAAACCCAGCTGAAGTTGCAGATCAGGACGGCCGAGCCGGCAGGAGCGGTCCACCTCAAGGCCGTGCTCAAGAAGGTGCAGTCCGAACTCCAGGCGCTCACCAGGCAGCTGAAGGAGCATCTGCGCCACCACCCAACGCTGGATGGACAGGTCAAGCGGCTGAGGACCTTCAAGTCGGTCGGGCTCACCACTGCCGCCACGCTCGTCGCAGAGCTTCCGCCGATCGGGCCGGACTCCGACCCCAGATCGATTTGCGTGTGGGCCGGGGTCATCCCCCAACGGCGGCAATCTGGCCCGAAGGAATACCGAACCCGTTTATCCCGCAAAGGAAACGCCTACCTGCGGGAGGCCCTCTACATGCCAGCCCTCGTTGGTCGCCGCTACAATCCCGTCCTTCGAGCCTTCGCAGCCAGATTAAAGCAGAAGGGCAAGACCAGCGGCGCCATCCTTGGAGCGGTATCCCACAAAATGCTGCGCATCCTCGTCGGTATGCTCAGGACTCAAACCGACTTCGATCCGAACTGGTCGCCCAGCATGCCCTGACCAATATTAGATCTCCCGCCGGATCGCCAATCTTGTTGAGTGTTGGGTGTTCGGTGTTGAGTGTTGGCTCGAGTTTCGAATGACAAAACTCTGCATATTCGTCGGGATGACGGTTGGGAGCTATGCGGGCTGGTATGCGGGGTCGCTGATGGGGTTTGAGTTCCTCGGCGACTTCATCGTGAGCGGGGTCGGGAGTATCGTGGGGGTGTACGGAGGGTGGAAGCTGGCGCAGAAGATCGAGCGCGGATAACCGGAGCGTCGGAGCGACCGAGCGACGGAGCGGCAGAATCCAGACGCGCTGTCGCTCCGTCGTTCCGTCGCTCAGGCTTCTGCTACTCGCCAGCCTTTCGGCAGGAGCGGGATTCCCAGGCGGGTCAGGGCGGCGTCGGCTAGGAAGAGGAGGAGCCAGAGGGCGAGGAGCCAGGGGCGGATATCGCGCCAGGCGATTGGGCGGGGGGCGCGCCAGACGGAGGTGAGGTCGAGGCGCTCGGCGCCGCCGCTGCGGAGGCTCAAGTCGCGGAGCTCGGCGAGGCGGTCGCGGTTGAAGCTCCACTCGGCGGAGCCGCTGACGGTCAGGGGACCGAAGGACATCGCGCTATCCCCCACCCTCACCACGCCGCGCGTCAGGCGGTTTGGCACCAGCATGGAGGTCGCGATAAAGAGCCCCGGCTGGATTTTCTCCCACACGAGCTCGCGCCGGGTCTGCTGGGAGGAACCCGGGGCGGTCTCGACGAGCATCACGGTTGGCGGCGTCTGCGCGATTTTCGCATTCCAGCCCGGGTCGTAGTATAGGGAGACCTTCAGCCTTTCGCCGTCGACCTCGGTCCGCAGGGCCATCCCGGCCGGCGCCTCCTCGCCCGCCAGCCAGCGGCCCAGCGTCTGCACGAAATCGCCATAATCCGGCCAGGCGCGGATCAGTTCCGTGCCGTTGCCGCCGAGCGGAAAGGTCACGGCCGACACGCGCCCGATGCCGCGCTGCCAGGTCGCGACCAGCGGGGCCCGGTTGTCATCGATCGTGATCAGCGACGCGGTGGCATCCGGTTTCAGGTAGGTGAGATTGTAGGCGTCGACTTCCTTGAGCCACTTCGGCGCGCGGGCGGCGATTTCGGCCCAGCCGGCGGTCGCCTCCGTCGGCGTCTTGCGGTCGAGGAAGGCCGAGCGGGCCACCGCGACCGTCTCCTGGGCAAAGACCGCGGGCAGGTCATTGGCGTCGGCGCTGAAGAAGATCCGCCCCTCCCCGATCTTGGCGATCTCCTCGAGGATGCCGGCGTGCTGGTCGAATTCGGAGCCCATGCCGATGACGCTGATGGTGATGTTGTCGGCCCGGATATCCCGGGCCAGGGACTGGTAGTCGCCGAGCTGCTGCGCGGAGTCGCGGGCGTCGGCAAAGAGGATGATATGGCGGGTGCCGGCCGAGGAATTCTTCAACTGGTCCCACGCGGCGGTGAGGGCGTTCATGACGACGATGCCGCCGCCCGAGGTGTTGATGGTTCGGACGGTGTCGATGATCGAGGTCCGATTCGGTCCGACGGAAGAGAGGGGGACGATCTCGTGGGCGGTGACGTCGACGGCGTGCACGGACACGGAGTCCATGTCGCCCATCAGCTCGACGGCGCGGGCGGTGCCGGCATCGGCCAGGTCGATCTTCCGCATCCCGTTGCCTGCCGAGGCGCCCATGCTGCCCGACCGGTCCATGGCGATCGCGATCGAGGCCATCAGCTTGTTCTGGTCCTTCTTCAGCTCCATCGTCACGGGCAGCAGCTCGTCGATCGCGGACTTGAAATACCCGCCGGTGCCGAAGCTGTTCTTCCCACCCACCATCAGCAGTCCCCCGCCCTGCTCGCGGACGAAGAAATCGAGACCGGCGAGGAACTCGGGAGCGACCTTGCTGGCGGGGACATTGTGGATCACCACGGCCTTGGCGCCCGCGAGGATGCCCGGGTTGAGGGTCTGTGCATCGAGGACCTTCTCGACCGACAGGCCCTGGGCCGTGAGCAGGTTGACCAAGGGGTCGTCAGCATAGTTGGTCACCAGCACGATCTTCGGGCCCCCGACCACCTCGACCCAGGCGCCGGCGATGTTGTTTTCCGGATGGGCGTCCTTGGCCGGCTTTACCCGGGCTTCGTAGCGGACGGCGCCGCCGACCGGGATCCGGTCGGTCAGGTTGACGTGTCCCACGCCGCCGGAGAGCTTCACCGGGGTCGTCATCGCCACCTTCCCACTGCGCAGGATATCCACGTCGGCAGTGCCCTCGGCCGGCCCGGTCACCTCGATGTCGACCATGAAGGATTCGCCGGCGAGCACGCGGGGCGAGACCGCCACGCCCGTCACGCGCCAGTCCTCGGTCGGGGTTTCGCCGATCAGGCGGTAATCCAGCGGAATGCCCGACCGGAGGACCTGGTCGATCGCGGGTCCCATCGGCTCGGTGGCGTAGCCGTCGGTCAGGACCAGGAAGCGCGCGGCGCGGCCCGGTTCCATCTGGCCAAGGGTGTATTGCAGCGCTGCGCCGGTGCGCGTCTTCCAATTCTCGCCGTCGAAGACCGGGTCCCCGATTTCCCGACGGACCGAATCGCCGGCGTAGTCGACGTAGAAGATCCGGTCCCGGGAGCCGCGGGACCGCTCAAGCAGGCCCTCGATCTCCGGCGATTGCCTGGCGATCTGAACCGCATTGGAGTCCGAGCGATCCGCCAGCACCCAGAGATCGAGTCCCGCGCTGGCGAGCCGGAGCTGCGGGCCCGACAGGGCCAGGACGAGCATGAGCAGGCCGATTGCGCGCAGCGGCTCGTGCAGCTTGAAGTCGCGGCGCCGCCAGCCGAGCGCGATCAGCGCGGGGATGAGGAAGAGCCACTCGGGGGAGGAGAAAGTCATGGAGTGACAGAGGAAACGGACCGTGCGCTGCGGCGGGGAGGTCGTTTTCTCCGCGGTGCTAGCGCTCTTGGGCGGTTCGGGTTTCGCACTAGCAACGCTGCAAAAACGACCTCCCCGCCGCAGCGCACGACGGCGTCCCAACAGGGACGCCAAATAATGAAGGGAAGGTTCATGCGGCGGAACGAACGGCGGCGGGGGCGGCGAGGACGGGAGCCCGCTTGCGGCGGATGTGCCAGGAGGCGAGGAGGAGGGCGGCGATGGCGGCGAGCCAGACCTTGGCGAAGGGGTCGGGGACCGAGTTCCGCTCCAGGGCCCGCTTGGTCTCGCCGGGCGTCTCGACCTTGAAGGTCTCGGAATCCTTGAAGTCGCCCTGGCGGGGATCGGCGAACTGGGCCGCCCCGCGGATGAGGACTTCAGCGCCGCTTTCGATCGTGAAGTACCCGGGGCGCATCGGGGCGCGCCAGCCGGCGCGCGGCTGCTCGACCGTCTGGTCACCCCGGCCGAGCGGGCGCACTTTCATCGACGTGACCTCGCCGGCGCGCAGCCCGGAGACCGCGATCCGCTGGCCCGTGTCGTAGTTGCCGACGAGGAGCGTGCGCTGGGCGTCGCGCTGGGACTCGACGAACCGGCGGATGAAGAGCACCGTCGTCGGCAGCCGCAGGGCGTTCGAACGGTCGATATCGAAGGCGAGCAGGAGCTTCTCCCGGTCGCCCCCGGCCGGGCGCAGCAGCGCCATTGCCACCCCGCTTTGCCAGAGCAGGGGGGTGTCGCCGGACTCCACGGCAAACCCATACGGGGTGCCGCCGAGCCAGGCCTGCCAGCTCAGTCCCTCGACCAGGGGCGAGCGCACGGGCGTGATCGCCGCGCCGGTAACCGCCGGCGGGCGCGTGTCCGCCGGCGGCCAAAAGATCCCGGCGCCGGCCTCGGTCCGGAGCGCTTCCGTCGATCTCTGCGCGATCTTGAATGAAGCCATCTCGCCGGCCTTGACGAACTTCACGCCTTCGATGTCCTGCGCCACGCGGCGGAAAAACTTCGCCGCATCGGTCTCGCCCTCAATGAGGACCGAGAGCGGCTTGGGAGCCGGACGGACGATCGGGAGCTGGTCGTCGAGGGTGAACTTGTCGCCGGAGAGCACGACCGTCAGCTCATCGATCCCGTCGGCGAATGGCGCCGTGATCTCGCGCAGCTCGCCGGGCGCCAATTCGAGGGAGCGCTCCGGCGAGGCCTGTCCGCCGGGGGCGATGATGCGCCACTGGCGGCGTTGCGCGGTCGCGGAGTGATTGCGGATGATTGCGCTCCAGGTCGGCTTGTCGTCGACCATTCCCGCATTGGCGCCGGAGAAACCCACGTTCTCGATCGGCTTGCCCACGCCGACCGTGCGGACGCCGTCCGCCGTCCTGGCCTTGGCGTGCGTGATGAAGATCATCCGCCCCGTTTCGCCGGCCAGGCCGCGCCCCAGCCGGAGCACCGGCGTGGTCTCGTGCTGCCCCAGCAGGGGCTCCCACGCGGCGAGGGCGTCCGCCACCCCCGTCTTGAGCGGCCCGCGATAGAGGGGAGGCTGCGAGGCATCGGTCGTCATCACCAGCCAGGTGGTATGCGCCGCGAGTCCGTCCGCAGCGTTGACCTCGGCCTCGGCCGCCGCGGTCGCCTCGGCGCGGAAGGCGTCCATCGACGCCGACGCGTCCAGCACGATGACCACTGTCTGGGACGACTCCGAGTTGACCCAGCGAGGCTCCGCGAGCACCCAGGCGGCGAGGAGGACGGCGAGCAACTGGTAGAACAGCTGCCGCGAGGGCCGGATCTGGTCCCAGGTCCGCCCGCGCATGCTGTCCGGGGCCAGCTTCTCGATGAGAAACCAGGCGCTTGTCCGGAGCTGCCGCGAACGCTGCTGCAGGAAATGGATCGCGAGGATCGTCGGGATGCCGAGGAGGGCCCAGAGCCCCACGGGGTTGGCGAAGATCGGCATCATGGACGGAAAAGGAATGGACGGTCACGGAGACCACGGAGACCGTCCATCTCCCCGTCTTTTCTCCCAGGCTTCATGCGGTGGGTTCGACGGCGCCGGTGGCGCTGGCTTCGCCGGAGAGCGCGTGGGCCAGGGCGGGTTCGCAGGGGATGCGCGCAAAGAGGATGCCGCGCGAGCGGCAGGCTTCCCGCCAGAGGGAGAAATGCCGCTGGTAGGATTCGCGGTAGCGCGCGGCCAGGCCCTCGTCGATCCGCTGGTTCCGCTTGGCGCTGCTCTCGCAATCGAGCAGCTCGAGGTTTCCGCGGAGGACGAGGTCGGCCTCGTCGGCGGCGCTTGGGGCAAACACGATCGACGTGCCCGAGCCGGCCGCCAGCGGGCCGGCCACGCCGGCGGGATCGCCGGCGAACAGCAGGTCGGAGATGAGGATGCGCATGGCGCGCGGGCGCCACGGCACGGGCCCGGGCGGGGCGCCGGCGCCGTCGGAGATCGGCATGCGGTCCCGCCAGATCCCGGTCCGGACCTCGTCGCGCGTGACACCGTAGATCCTCCGGCCGCGGGCCGCCTGGATCCGCACCGGTGCCGCCACCTTGTCCGCGCTCTCGACGCAGAACATCAGCAGCTCATTGGTGCGCGCCGCCTTCCCGGGCGAGACGGCCATCGAGCCGGAGACGTCGATGACGATATCGACGAAGGGCGACACCTCGGCCCGGTAGAGCTTCATCGTCAGCTGCCCGGTCCGGGCAAAGGCCTGCCAGTGGATATGCCGCGGATCGTCGCCCGGCACGTACACCCGGTGGTCCTGGAAATCCAGCGAGCTCCCCGCCCCCACCCCGGCCCAGTTGCCGGAGAGCCCGCGCCAGGCCTGGCGGGCGAAGGGCAGGCGCCACCGCTGCGCCGCGGTGGCGGAGCCCAGCCGGTCGGCGCTGCTGGACGTGTCGGAAGGGGGCACGTTAGTGGTTATTCGCTATTCGGAAGTCTCGCTGTCGCCGGCCTGGTCGTAGGCGCGGATCTGGTTCCAGTATTCGCGCGATTTCAGGCGGACGATGATGAAGGTGGCCACGACCATCGCGACCTCGGCCCAGATGACCCAGTCGCTCGGTTCGCGGAGGCCGGGCAGGATGATCCAGAAATCGGTCACGGGCATGACCGCGAGGAGATCGCTCAGGATCGGCCGGACGCGGAGGCCTGACATCGCGATGTAGAGCACGCCGGGGATCGTCAGGGCCGCGAGGAGCAGGCCATACTGCGCCGCGGCCCGCCCACCCGGCTTCCGGAATGACAGGATCGCGACCGGGAAGAGGAGCCCGCCGAAGCCGAGCATCACCAGCCAGGACACCCGCACCTGCTCCAGGTCGGTGAACAGCCCGGGAGTGTGGATCACGGCGAGCGTGGCCAGGGCGAAGAGCGTCAGGTAGTTGATCGCGCCGGCCGAACCGGGGAGCAGGAAGTGCGCGGCCAGCCGGCCCATCCTCCCCCGCTGGGCGAAGGCCCGCCACTGCACCTGCATCGCCCGGCGCGCCATCGAGAGCTCGACCGCGCAGACCAGCGCGCCGAACGCCATCGCGAAGAAAAACTGCGACCGGGCGACGGGCAGCCGGCCGACGCTGGCGGCGAGCGGGACCGGGATCAGGCAGAGGACCGCGAGCAGCCGCGCGAGCGGCGCGTGGTTCTCGGCCGGCGGGGCGATCCGCCGGACCGCGGCGACCAGGAAATAGAGCATGATGACCGCGGCATCGAGGACGATGAGCCACCAGCCGGCCACGCCCGGGTCGAATCGAGTCAGGATCGTGCTGCTGGTGAATAGCCGCATCCCGCCCAGGCCCTGCAGGTAAACGACGAAAATGCCGATCAGGATGCCGGCGATCTTGGGCAGGCCCGAGGCCCACAGGCTCGCCGCCGTCAGCACCGCCGAGATGCCCAGCAGCGCGACGACCGTGATCGCATCGCGCGCGAGGTCCACGGAGCCCGCGAAATAGCGGACGATGCCATAAGGCAGCATCGCGATGACCAGCAGGACGGCCTGCGACACGAGCGAGGCCCACTTGCCGAGCACCACCCTCCAGGCGGTGAGCCGGGTCAGGACCAGCAGGTCCAGCGTCCGGGTGTCGATCTCGCTCTTGAGCCCGGCCAGGGCGCGCCCGGGCGTGACCGCGAGGAGGATCACGGCCAGGACACCCCAGAACATTGCGTTGGTCGACGACATCGAGGCGGCGCGGGCCGCCGGCGTGGCGTTGGGCAGGCCCGTGATCGAGCCGATCATCATGAGCACCATCACGATTTGGAAGATGATGAACGCCCCGACGAAGCCGCGCGTGTGCAGGCCCTGCCGGAGCTCCTTCACGAAGACCGGGGGCAGCCAGCCGGGGAATTCACCGCGGGGGGTGATAACGGTTGGGGAGGCGGCGGAGGCGGTGGCGGACATAGGGGCGAGAACGAGAACGATTTCAGGGCTTCACATCGCGGAGCATGTCGACGAAGGCCTCCTCAAGGCGGCGCTCGTCGCGGTGGAAATCGACCAGGTTGATGTCGTCCTTTACGAGGCGGCGCAGCTCGCTGGCGATGGTGGTCGGATCCCCGCCGGTGAACTCCGCGCGCACGCCGTCGCGCAGCTCCTCCACCACTTTCCAGCCTGGGCGGACCGCCAGCCAGTCGAGGAGCGGCTGCACCGGGCCCTCGATCACAAGCGTCATCACGCTCACGGCGGCCGCGGCGTTCCCGCGGCGGAGGAGCTCGGTGTTGCCGTGGTGCATCACCCGCCCGCGGTCCATGAAGAGCAGCGTATCGCACATCTCGCCCAGCTCGGAGAGGATGTGCGAGCTGATCAGCATCGTCTTGCCGCGGTCGCGCAGGACCCGGACGAGGTTCTTGAACTCCAGCCGCGCCTTGGGGTCGAGGCCGGCCGCGGGCTCGTCGAGGATCAGGAACTCGGGATCGTTCAGGAGCGTGCGCGCCAGGCAGAGCCGCTGCACCTCGCCCTTGGAGAGCTTGTCCGTCGGCCGGTTGCTGAGCTTCACCAGGTCGGTGAACTCGGCCGCCTCGGCCACGCGCCGCTCGAGCTCCTGGTCGCGCAGCCCGTGGGCGCGGGCAAAGAAATCGAGATAGTCCGCGACCGTCGTCTCCTTGTACGGGGTGAAATAATCCGGCATCCAGCCGATGCGGCGGCGGACGGCGTTGGGATGCTGCACGATGTCGACTCCCGTCATCCGGATCATGCCGGCATCCGGGACATCGAGGGTGGCGAGGATGCGCATGGTCGTGGTCTTGCCCGCGCCGTTGGCCCCGATCAGGCCGACGACCTGCCCGGTCTCGATGCGAAACGTGATCCCGTCCACCGCGTGGACGTCGTCAAACCATCGCTTGACGTTGGTAACTTCCAGGAAAGCCGGCGCGTTGTCGCTCATCCTGTTCCCTCCTTCTTGGGCGCCGGCTCCGGTGGGAGCGCCACCCCGGTGTACCAGATCGAGGCCTCCGTCCAGCGGACGGAGGGAAGGGTGCCGATGGGCGCGAAGTCGCTGGGCCCGCCCTTGGCGACCCAGCGTCCCGGCTCGCGCTGGGAGGAGGCGTTCAGGAGGGCGTCGAGGTTGCGGGTCGCGCCGGCGGAGATCAGCGGCCGCAGCTGCAGGTCGGTCAGCTCGAGCGGGATCCGGCGGCCGGGGACGACCGAGGCCGCCTTCCACACGCGGTCGTCGGCCGTGACGTAGATGAACTCGGTCAGCTCGGTCGTGAGGGTCGACTCGACAATCGGGGCGCCCTCGGGCGTCTGCCCCACGACCTCGATCCGCGCGCGCGTCGGGACGATCTCCCGCAGGTGGTGCGCCTGCCGCCAGCGGTTGCGGAACCAGTCGCCATTGGCGATGCCGTCCTTGCGCGACAGGTTGGAGTCGCGGCCGGAGGGATCGTATTCAGGGATGGGGATGCCGACCATCACGGTCTTCTCGTCGAGCCGGAAGTCGCGCGAATTCAGGAAGCCGGTCCGGGCCACCTGGTCCTGGAAGACCGCGGCCGCGGGCTGGCCCGGGACGAACGAGACCACCGTGGCCCGGACGCCGTCGCCGCCGAAACCGTCGTCATGCAGGATGATCGCGATCATCCCCACCGCCCCGCAGATCGCCATGATCGGGGTCGTGACAAAGAGCCGATGGCGCTTTTTCGCGCGGGCGATCAGGAAGAGATTCACGGGCCCGATGAGGAGGCCGAAGATCCCGAGGAAGGTCGCAAGCACGCGGCTGTCGACCGATCCCGCCGTGACGAACCCGGCCAGGGCCGAGCTCGAGAAGAACCGCATCGAGTCGCGCGGCGGCAGGCTCAGCGAGAGCACATTGAGCTGCAGCTTGGACACGAGGTAAGTCGAATCGGTATCGTTGATCGCCGTGGCTAGCTTGATGACCGAGCCGGTCCCGAGGTTTTCCGTCGACGCCTTCACGGTGTCGTCGCGACCCGGGAAAAGGACCAGCAATCCGCCCATCGAGACCCACTCGCGCAGGGCGGCCCGGCGCGCGGGGTCCAGGTCCTCAAAATCGCGGTTGCGCATGACCACGGCGTGGAACGACGACCAGACCCGCCAGTCGGCCGGCACGATGAAGGGATCGACCGGCGAAATGGTCGGCAGGCCCCGGGTGGCAATGACGATCTGGTTGCGCAGCTGGCCCTCCATCCGGGGGATGACGGCGATGGGCGGCGTGGGCAGCGCGGTGTTCACGAGCGGGCCCGAGAGATTGATCTCCGTCGTTGACGGGATGGCATAGCCGGCGATCTCCCCCGTGATGTTCAGGGGATCCATCGCCCCGACCATGGTCGGCGGCGGCGCAGACTGGAGCAGCGACGTGATCGCGGCCGGCAGGCTCGGGGTCGCGGCGGATCGCGCGGCCGTGGCGGAGGGGCTCGCCGCCTTGGGCTGGCCCTGCAACGTGGCGGACCCGGTGAAAAAGTAGCGCAGCACGTTCGTGGTCGCGCCCGCCATCGGGACGATCTGCACGCTCACCCCGGGAGGCAGCGAGGCCGCGGATGGGACGGGAAGCAGGGACCGTGGACCCGACTCCGCCACCGCGTAGTGGGACAGGATTGTCGGGGACCCACCCCCGCGCTCCAGGGAAATGGAGGCCGTCATGGGCCCGACAGTTACGTGCGGCTGGTCGCGCAGGAATCCGTAACGCATCAGGTCGGCGTAGGCGCGCTCCTTTGAGACCGACTGCGGCGTGTTGTTGAGCCGGTCCAACTCGCCGGGGTCCATGTAGGTAATCGTGCGCGTCACCAGGCCGGCGGTCTCGTTTTGATGCACGTTCACCACGAGCTCATCCGGCACGGAGCCCGGGGCGGGCCGCGGCAGCGCGTTGGCCGGCCCGGCCTGGTCGATCAGCACCATCGAGTACGAATAGAAACCCGTTCCGTCGGGGACCGGCACGATCGTCTGCGTCGTCTTCACCGACGGCGGTGTCCGCAGCAGGTCCGTCTGGCCCAACAGCTTCTTCGCCGCCGCGTCGACAAGCGAGGCGGCGACCGGCTCCGGGCCCGGCGGCCGCGCCGGCGCCCCGGTCGGGCCCCCGGGGCCCGCGAAAGTCATCGGCGAGGCGGTGGAAACAATGGTCCCGGTCGTGGTCCCGGTCGAAATCATCCGGGCCGCCTCCGCCGCGGTGATGAGGCCGGCGGCCTGCATCGAAGCCGCCCGGGAGGCGATCGCGGCCTGCGCCGCGGGGCTGCTTGGCTGGCCCGAGATAGTGATCACTCCGCCGCCGCCGCCGGGAGTCGCCGTTAGGACGGTTCCACTCGAGCTGATGGAGTACATCACCGGCCCGGAGATCGTCGGTCCGGAAGCGAAGGCGGACAAGGCGGTGCTCGAGAGCGAGGTCGAGGTAACGGTCGGCGCAACCACGACGCCCGCGCTCGCCAGCGGGACGTAGTACCAGGTCTCCTTGTTCTGCAGCGCGTCGACCGCGATCGTGATCGACGAGTCGACGGTGCCGGGGAAGCGGTCGCGAATGCCGGAGTGAAAGCGGAGATCCCACTGCCCGTTCTGGTTGGAGCGATTCTCGATCCAGATGCGGACGGGAAAGAAGCCGAAGCGGGGGGAGACGTTGAGCGGGGTGGAAAGCCGGATGGTGACGTTCGAACCGTCGGCAGTGGGGATCGGATAGCTGGTATCGGCGGCGCGGGCGACGGCGGTGAGCGCGAGAAAAACGGCGACGGTCTTACAGAAGTTCGACAAACCTTGGGACCACAGATGTGCACAAATGCGCACAAATACCCCGAGCCGAGATTGAGGCTTGGACCTTTCTCCTGCCGCCGCATATGTGCGCATTTGTGCGCATATGTGGTCCGATCGGACCCCGCTGGCCCGCGGGATGACGATCCGGCAAAACGCGCTTCCCGGCAGGAGGAAGCCGACAAGGAGCGACAGTTTTGCCGAGCGCCTCATGCAACCTTCGCCGCGGCGAGGGTGCCGGGCAACGGTTTGGATTGGGCGGGAATCTCGGCGAGCAGCTTGTCGACCACGCCGCGCGTGGTGGCGCCATCGAGCCGGGCGGAGTGCTCGAGGATGATGCGGTGGCCGAGGACGGAGCGCGCCGCCGACTCGACATCCTCAAAGCTCGCATGCGGCCGGCCGCGCCGGACCGCCCGCGCGCGCGCCGCCGCCGCCAGCGCCAGGGCGGCCCGCGGGCTGGCGCCGAAGCGGACGCCGCTGGAGGCGGCCGACGCCCCCGGTTGCGAGGCGTGGACCAGCCGGGCGATATAATCAGCGACCACTTCCGGCAGATGCACCCGGCGGCCGAGGGCGACCAGGCCCGTGAACTCCTCGCGGGTGAGGACCGGCGCCACCGTCGGCTCGGTGCCGAGCTCGCGGTTGAGCACGATGCGCTTCAGGACCTCGGGCGGATTGGAGTGGACCTCGATCTTGAACAGGAAACGGTCGAGCTGCGCCTCGGGAAGCGGATAAGTGCCCTCGAGGTCGATCGGGTTCTGCGTCGCGAGGACAAAGAAAGGCTCGGGCAGGGTGTGCGATTCGCCGCCGGCGGTGACGCGGCGCTCCTGCATCGCCTCGAGCAGGGCCGACTGGGTCTTGGGCGAGGCGCGATTGATTTCGTCGGCCAGCAGGATGTTGGTGAACACCGGCCCTTTCTGGAAAACGAAGCGCCGGCCCGAGGCGGAGTCCTCCAGGATCGGGTTGCCCGTGATGTCGCCCGGCAGGAGGTCGGGCGTGAACTGCACGCGCCGCGCCTGCAGGCCGAGGGCGTGCGCCATGCCCTTGACCAGCTCGGTCTTGCCCAGGCCGGGCAGGCCCTCGAGCAGGAGGTGTCCGCGCGCCAGCACGCCGCAGACGACGAGCTCGATCAGCTCCTCCTGGCCGAAAAGCACGGTGCGCAGCGTCGCGACCAGGCGCTCGAGGGCCTCCGAGGCGCTCTTCAATTCCGTTTCGGAGGGGGGATTCGCTGCGCTCATTTGGTAAGGGGTGTGGGGGGCAAGGGGTAAGGGGTAAGGCTAAGGGGTAAGGGCGATTGCCTGAGGGACGGGCGGGGCGGGCTACATATTAGACGGCTGCGCCGGGAAAAGCGTTTCGCCGGAAAACCTGACTACTTGAAGAATGTTTTGACGGCCGCCTTCTCCGACGGCGTCAGGTGGTTGACCCACGCGGCCTCGCCGCCGAGCGCTGGCGCCGACACCGAACCTCCAGAAGTCCGGCCCTCGACTTTCGACGGGTCGAAGGTCGGCGCCTCGGTCGACTGGCCGACCTTGTCGCCCATCGCGACATTGGTCAGGTCGCTCTTGCCCATGCTCTCCAGGTTGCCGTCGCCGGCCTTGGTCTTGTCGCCGAAAGTAAGTTCAGCCGGGCCGCCGCCGCCGCCGGGACCGCCGGAGCCCTTTCCATTTCCCTTGCCGTTCCCCTTCCCTTTCCCATTTCCGTCGCCATCGCCGTCCCCATCGCCATCGCCGTCGCCGTCGCCCTTACCCTTCCCATTGCCCTTTCCCTTTCCATTCCCGGCGCCCTTGCCCGAGGCCTTCTGCAGCGCGTCTGCCAGCGCCTGCTGCTGGGCGGGGGAAAGCGCGGCGAGATCGAGGGCGCTGGCCGGGATCTGGGAGAGGAAGCTCGCGTCGGCCGGGAGGACGCCGGCCGAAAGCCCGGCCAGCGATTCCTGCAGGCGGGCCGCGGCCTCCTTCATGTTGGCGCCTTCCGCCGCGCCCTTCATGGCCGAGGCGGCGGACTCGAGGCCGTTGGAGAGATTGGCCTTGGCGGCCGCCACCTGGTTCTTGAGGGCATCGGCCGCCTCGAGCGCCGCGTGCTTGTACTGCTCCTCCGGCGAAAGCTTGGAGAGCTCCTCGGCACGCTCCTCCAGGCGCTTGAGCGCCTCGGGATCGGCCACGTTCATGTCCTTCAGCTCGGCGAGCAGGTCCTTGGTCTCCACCAGCGACGGCGGCGGGCCGCGGAAATCGGCGTCGAAGCGGCCCTGCGGCACGGGAATAAAGAGTGCGAGCATGACCAGGGCTGCGGCCCCGCCGACCCAGGCGGCGGGGACCCGGGGCTGCCAGCGGAGGACCGTGGGCGCGCGGCCCGGCTGGTTCGGCCACGAAACCAAGCCCGAATTCGCGGCGGTCAGCCGGGTCTCGAGCCGCAGCTGCGATTCCAGGAAGACGCGGGCGTCGGAGGAGGAGAAAAACGAGCGGCGCGAGCGCCAGGCGACCCAGGAGCCGACGGCGGCGGCCACGACGAAGAAGCCGATCCAGGCCGAGAGCAGGGAGAGCTCGACCCGGCGGAAGGCGTATACCGCGACGGCGACGGCGCAGGCGACGTAGAAGAACAGCGGGGCGACGCGCTCGAACCAGGTCGCGAGGTTGATCCGTGCCGCCAGCGATCCCGCCCGCCCCTCCCAGTAGCCGCGTGACCTCGTGTCCAGCATGCGGGCGAGTTTGGAGAATCAACCGGAGGTGGCAAGCAGTAGTTTATGACATGTGTAGGCGGGTCGGCCTAGTTGAAAGTTGAAAGATGAAAGTTGAAAGCGCCGGAGGTCTCGTCCGGCCGGGTCTTTCAACTTTCATCTTTCAACTTTCAACCGTCGCTCCGCGGGCGCGGCGTCGGCGCGCTGCCAATGGTAGAAGCTCCAGCCGAACGCGCCCAGGGCCACGACCAGGCCGACTATCTTCATCATCACGCCGGCGAGGAGCTGGTCGTCGGCGGCGCTGAAATCGGGGAACAGGCGGGGGGCGAACTCGTAGGTGGGATAGAGGATGTCGCTCGAGAAGGTCAGGTAGGCGAAGACCGGGGTCATCGCGATCACGACTCCGCCGAGGTAGATCATCTGCGCGGCGTAACTCGACGGCGGGCACACGCGCGAGGGCGAGATCAGGGGCCACCAGTAAAGCAGCGCGGCGCCGAAGAAGCTCACGTGCTCGGCCACGTGGACGACCTTGTCCTGCAGGGCCCAGTCATAGAAGATCGGCATGTGCCAGAGCGAGAGGACCAGGGTGTACGCCAGGCCGGCGACGAGCGGCCGGGACAGGAAGCGCATCAGGGGCCGGATGAGCGGCCGGGACAGGACCGGGTCGACCATCCACGCCGGCAGGCCGCTGAGGAAGAGGATGGCCGCCGGGTAGATCAGCAGCTGGTGCTGCAGCATGTGGGCGGAGAAGAGGAAGCGCTCCCCGACCTGGTCGAGGGGGGAGCCGACCGCCAAATAAAAGCAAAGCAAGGCGGCGTGGAACCGGATAGCCGGCCCAACCGGGTAGCCGATACCCGGGGCGAGCCGGGCGCGGAAGGGGCCGGCGAGCAGCGCGTGCAGCCAGGCGAGGACGATGAGCCCGCCGATGAGGTAGGGCTCGTTGTGCCAGTGCCGCCAGTCGATCATCAGTTGATCGCGGCAGTCCGCAAGCGGACGCCCTACATGTAGGGCCGGCGCTTGCGCCGCGCCGCTATTTCGCGGCAGGCGCGGGCGCGGGGGTGCTGGTCGCTCCCGCGGCGGGGGCGGCCGCGGCGGTGCGGGGCGGGGCGCTCTCGATCGGGTAGGAATCGCCGACGATGAAGAGCTGGAGCAGGGCCGTCACGGTCGCCACGGCCAGGATCAGGCCGATGAAGAACAGGATCGTGCAGAACGGCTTGTCCCACCGCAGGTGCATGAAGATGAAGATGACGAACATGAACTTCACCACCGAGAGGACGGTGAGTCCGCCGACGATCATCCACTTGGCCCAGGGCAGGTAGACCATGACGATCTCGACGCCGGTGATGACGGCGAGGACGAACGCCAGCTGGACGAAGATCGCGAACTTGTTGTCCACGTGATGCGCATCGTGCGCGCCGGCGGGGGAATGGGCGACGGAGGACATGTTCAGATGAATTCGAGCAGGTAGACGGCGGTGAAGATCACGATCCAGACGATGTCGACGAAGTGCCAGTAAAGGCCCATCGATTCGACGTCGACGGCGTTATACTCATTGAAGGCGACCGGGCCCCGCGGCTTGGCGAACCAGGTGGCGATGAAAAAGGTGAGCACGGCGCCGGCGATCGCCCACCAGTTGCCGGCGAAATACTGGCCGTAGGTCATCGGCTCCTCGGCGACGATCACATGCAGCAGGAGGCGGATGAGGGCATACATCGTCAGGACGATGAAGCCGGCGATCGTCACGACGTGGAGGAGGGCGTGGCCGAGCCAGCCGGAGGTGGGCTGGAGGGGCTTGAAGGAGCGGACGTACATCAGGCCCAGCCAGAGGACGCCGATGGCGACGTGCGTTCCGTGGGTGCCCGTGAGGGTGAAGAACGTCGAGCCCAGGATCGAATTCGACAGCGTCATCTTCTTGATGTGCACGAACTCGTTGAACTCGTACACCTGGCCGCCGAGGAAGATCAGGCCGAAGAGCATCGTGCCGAGCAGCCACCAGCGGGTGCTCCTGACGTTGGACTTCTGGATGGCATTGACCGCCAGCGCCATCATCAGCGACGACATCAGGAGGATGAAGGTCGAGAAGGAGGTCAGCGCGGGGGCGAAGACCGCCTTGGGGTCCATGTTGTCCGCCGGCGGATGGAGCCGGTAGATGAGGTGGGTCGCGATGAGCGAGCCGAAGAACATGCAGTCCGAGGCCAGGAAGGCCCACATGAGGAGCTTCTTGTTCGGGATGCCCGTCGAGGTCGTCGGGTCGTGATGGTGGTCGAGCGCGGCGGCGGCGGAGTGGCTGCTCATTTCAGAATTTTTGATTTTCGATTCTCGATTTTCGATTGCACCTCAGTGCTTCTGCATCGGGGGGCGGCTGTGGGCCTCGGGGTCTTCCGGCGGGGGGTGGAGGTGGTAGCCTTCATTGCCCTCGAGGCTCCACATGTAGGCGCCGAAGAAGAGGATGATCCCGCCGAGGATGCTCACGCCGATCTTGATGCCCCAGAAACCGGGCCGCGGGTCGTGGCTGACGACGGCCAGGCCGAGGGCGCCGACGAGGATGCCGCTGGCGGCGATGATGGGCCAGATGGACTGGAACGGCATGTGGATGCCGCCGTGGGCGTCCTCCTCCTTCTGGTGCTCGGCCAATTCCTTGGCGATCTCCTCCTTGTGGTGCTTCTCGTACCACCAGGCGTCGCGGGCGTGGACGGTCGGGGTGACGCGGAAGTTGTATTCCGGGACCGGGTTGGGCAGCGACCACTCGAGGGTGCGGCCGTCCCAGAAATCGCGGCCGACCTTCTCGCCCTTGAAGTAGGTGTAGATGATCGTCGTGAAGTAGATGAAGACGCCGAGGGCGAGGATGAAGGCGCCGATCGTCGCGATGTAGTTCGGGGTGTTCCAGCCGAGGTTGGAATCGTAGGTGAACGTGCGGCGGGGCATGCCGTTCAGGCCGACGAAGTGCAGCGGGAAGAAGGTGATGTTGAACCCGAAGAAGATGACCCAGAACGAAAGCTTGCCCCAGAACTCGCTGACCTTGCGGCCGAACATGAGCGGGAACCAGTAGTGGATGCCGGCGAGCAGGGCGAAGATCGAGCCGCCGATCAGCACGTAGTGGAAGTGCGCGACGACGAAGTAGCTGTCCTGCTGCTGGGCGTCAGCCGGGGCGGCCGAGTGCATGACGCCGGAGAAGCCGCCGAGCATGAACATCCAGATGAAGCCGAGGGCGAACATCATGGGCGTGCGCATCTGGAGGTGGCCGCCCCAGAGGGTGCCGATCCAGTTGAAGATCTTGACGCCGGTCGGCACCGCGATGGCCATCGTCGCCAGGGCGAACGCGGCGGTCGCGACCGTGCCCATGCCGGTGGTGAACATGTGGTGGCTCCAGACGGCGAAGCCGAGGAAGCCGATGGCGGCGCCCGAGAAGACGACGATCGGGTAGCCGAAGAGGGGCTTGCGCGCGAAGGTCGGGAGGATCTCGGAGATGATGCCCATCGCCGGAAGGATCAGGATGTACACCTCGGGATGGCCGAAGACCCAGAAGAGATGCTGCCAGAGGATCGGCATGCCGCCCTTGGTCACCTCGAAGAAATTGGTGTGGAAGAGGCGGTCCATCATGACCTCAACCAGCGCGATCGTGATGGCGGGGAAGGCCAGGACGATGAGGAAGGAGGTGACGAGGGTCATCCAGACGAACACCGGCAGGCGCATCATGGTCATGCCCGGCGCCCGCAGGTTGATGATGGTGATGATGAAGTTCAGCGACGCCGCGATCGAGGCGACACCGAGGAGCTGCAGGCCCATCACCCACATGTCGATCGAGTGGTCGGGATTGTAGATCGAGGAGGTCAGCGGCGAGTAGCCGAACCAGCCGGCGTCCGGCGCGCCGTCCTTCATGAACCAGCCGATGTTCAGGATGATCGCGCCGACGAGGAAGGTCCAATAGGAGAAGGCGTTCAGCCGGGGGAAGGCGACGTCGCGCGCGCCGATCTGCAGCGGCATGATGTAATTGAAGAACGCGGCGCTCAGGGGCATGACGGCGAGGAAGATCATCGTCGTCCCGTGCATCGTGAACATCGTGTTGTACTGCTCCGCCGTGAGCACCGTGTTGTTCGGCACCATCAGCTGGAGCCGGATGAGCAGGGCCTCGACGCCCCCGACGAGGAAGAAGAACAGCGCGGAGATCCCGTAGAGGAACCCGATCCGCTTGTGGTCTACCGTGGTGAGCCAGCTCATCAGGCCGGTCTTCTGGGTGGGACGGTAGAAGATCCTCGGGCGCGCCGCCTCGGAGCCGTGATCGCCGATGAAGTGTGATTTGACCGCTTCTTCCATGATTCGAATGTGTTTCCGGACGGTTGGGGGATCTTACTTCAGGCTGGTGAGGTAGGCGGCCAGCGCCTGGGCCTCGGCCGGGGAAATGGTGACCTTGTTGGCGACGTAGCCGTTGACGTACATCTTGTTGCCCGGCTTGACCTCGTTGGGATGGGAGATCCAGCGGATCAGCTGCTCGGGGGTGTTCTCGAGGAGCCCGGCGGCGATGGTCGTGCGTGAGCCGACGTGGGTGAGGTTGGGGCCGTTGAGGCCGGCGCCGTCGTGTCCGGTGACCGTATGGCACCCGGCGCACGTCTTGATGGTAAAGAGATTGCGGCCCTGCTGCACCAGCCGCGCATCCTCGCCGGCGGTCGGAACGGCTTGCTGCGCCTTCCAGGCCGCGAGGGGATCCGCCATATCCTCGGTCCACTTATCGCTGAATCCGAACTGGTTACGCTTATAGGTCACTTCCTGAACGTTCGTCGCCAGTGCATTTTGCTGCATGAAGGCGGTGCGCGCCGCGGTGTTTTGACGGGCCGTGCCGGCGACCGTCCGCGCGGGGGCCTTTTGCGCCGCCAGCCAAGCGTCGAATTCCGGCTGCGCGAGCGCGATGACGCGGAAGCGCATCACGGCATGTGAATCGCCGCAGTACTCGGCGCACTGCGCCCAGAAGTAGCCGGGCTTGTCGGCTTGGAGCCAGAGGAAGTTGCCGCGGTTCGGCATCATGTCGACCTTGCCGCCGAGTTTCGGGACCCAGAAGGAGTGGATAACGTCGTTTGTGCGGAGTTGGATCCGGATCGGCCGCCCGGCCGGAATCACGAGTTCATTCGCGGTGTTGAGCGAACCCTCGCCGGTGTAGTCGAACTTGAACCACCACTGGTACCCGGTCGCCTTGATCTCGTACACGTTGGCCGCGTCGGCCGTCGGGACGTCGTAGTCGTACCAGATGCCCTTGAGGGTCGGGATCGCGATGATGACGAGGGCGAGGACGGAGGCGCCGATCAGGCTGAGCTCAACCAGGGGATTGCCATGGCCCTGCGGCGGCGGCTCGGCGTGCTCCTCCTCCTCGTTGCGGGCGCGGAACTTGAAGGTGGCGTAGGCCAGGGCGCTGCCGACGAGGATGAAGATGACCAGGGTGACCCAGACGGTCACCATGAAGATGTCGAGCTGCAGCTTCGCGACCGGCCCCTCGGGGACCATCGTCGTCTGGTGGCCCTTCATCGTCCAGAAGTTCAAGTCGCACCCCGACAGGAGCAGCGGGGCCAGCAGGATAGCCAAGCGGCCGGCGAGCCGACCGGGGGTACGAAGAAGCGACGGGAGATGCATAGACAGCGGGAAAATGGGGGGAATCGAAGCCGGAGAAAGATTGAGGCTTGGAAATTCCCCCGTCACTTCAAGCCCCAAAACCCGGGCGGTCCACCCGGTTCCCGGCGCGGGGAGAGCTATTAACTGGAAGAACGGGAGGCATTAGCGGGAGGCGCGGCGCAAGCGCCGGCCCTACATCGCCGAAATTCACGGACCTTTCTTTGGCATTTGCGTGTCACGGTCAAAATAACCTAGATAAACCCTCTGATGAAATTCAAAGCCCTCACCTCCCTTTTCGTAATGGCCCTCGCGGTTGCCGCCGGCGCCTCCAGCCTTTCCGCCGCCGAGCCGCGCGAGATCAAGGTCGTCGCCGGAAAGAACAACGAGCAGAAGTTCGACGTGACCGCCCTCACCGCCACCGCCGGCGAGGAGATCAAGATCACGCTCACGATCGCGAGCACCCAGCCCAAGATGATCATGGGCCACAACTTCGTGCTCCTGAAGCCCGGCACCGACGTGACCGACTTCGGACTCGACGCCGCCGGCTCCACGCCCGCGGCGAACTACATCCCGGACTCGATGAAGGCCGCGGTCGTCGCCAACACGAAGCTCCTCGGGCCCGGCGAGACGGACAGCGTCACGTTCAAGGTCCCCGGCCCCGGCGTGTATCCGTTCATGTGCTCCTTCCCGGGACACTTCGGCACGATGCAGGGCACGCTGACGGTCAAGTAAGCGATCCCGATCCGAATTCAAAAAGCCGCTCCTCGGAGCGGCTTTTTTTATTGCACCCGCTCGTAACGCTTAACGTTTAACGGTGAACGCTTAACGCGGAATAGTCGGGCGTCGGGAAGCGCCGCCCCTGCAGGGAGGCTACGTTGGGGCGCCACTTGCGCCCTCGCGGGGGTCGAGCAACTTTTCCGGATGAGCATTCGAATCGGGACAACGGCCGCGCTCGTCACACTCCTGCTCTTCGCAGGCTGCAAAAAGAATCCTCCAGGCCCGACGGTCTCGCAGACGCCGGCTGCGGCGTCCGCCCCGCCGGCTGCCACCTCATCCACTCCCGCGCCGACGACCGGCGCTGGGCTCGGCGCGAGCGCCGGCCCTGCAGCCCAAGCAGCAACAGGGATGCAGTCCCAGGCACCGGGGGCGACGCCGCCCGTGCCGGCCGCAGCGCCCTCTGGGCCGGCTTCGATGACGCCGCGGCCGGGGGCGCAACCCGTCGCCCCGCAATCCTCCTCCGCGGTACAAGAGGAGCGGCGTCCGCAAGCCCCGACCGCGTCGGGGCAAGCGGACGCCCCACCGATGTCGGGCGCGAGCCGGGAGATCAAGATCACCGCGGGAACCAACAATGAGCAAAAGTTCGACGTGACCGCCCTCACCGCCACCGCCGGCGAGGAGATCAAGATCACGCTCACGATCGCGAGCACCCAGCCCAAGATGATCATGGGCCACAACTTCGTGCTCCTGAAGCCCGGCACCGACGTGACCGACTTCGGACTCGACGCCGCCGGCTCCACGCCCGCGGCGAACTACATCCCGGACTCGATGAAGGCCGCGGTCGTCGCCAACACGAAGCTCCTCGGGCCCGGCGAGACGGACAGCGTCACGTTCAAGGTCCCCGGCCCCGGCGCGTATCCGTTCCTGTGCTCCTTCCCCGGGCACTTTGGGACGATGAATGGGATCTTGACGGTGAAGTAGGCGCGGCGCGGGCGTCGCAACCCCGACGACGCCGGGGCAAGCCGGCGCCCCTACATAAGGGTTGTGGGTTTGCGGAGGATCGTTGAGCGTTGGACGGAATGGCGGAGATTTCCAAGAGCTATGAACCGCGTGAGGTCGAGAAGAAGTGGTATGCAGAGTGGCTGAAGGCAGGCGCCTTTGCGGGCCGGGCGGCCGGCGACCGCGATCCGTACACTTATACCATAGCGATCCCGCCGCCGAACGTCACGGGCGTGCTCACGATGGGGCACGTGCTCAACAACACGCTGCAGGACATCCTCATCCGGCGCGCGCGGCTCGAGGGCAAGTCCGCCCTCTGGATTCCCGGGACCGACCACGCGGGCATCGCGACCCAGGCGGTGGTGGAGCGGGAGCTGCGGAAGGAGAAGAAGTCCCGCCGCGACCTGGGCCGCGAGAAATTCCTCGAGAAGGTCTGGGCCTGGCGCGAGGAGAAGGGCGGCATCATCCTCAGGCAGCTGCGCGCGCTCGGCGCTTCCTGCGACTGGGACCGCACGCAGTTCACGATGGACCCGCATTATTCGCGGGCCGTCCTGACGGTCTTTGTCGACCTGTTCCGCCGCGGCTCGATCTACCGCGGCAAGCGGATGGTCAACTGGTGCCCCGGGTCGCTCACCGCCCTGAGCGACGAGGAGGTGATCATGAAGGCGGTGAACGGCTCGATGTACCGCGTCCGCTACGAGCGCGTCGACGCGCCCGGCCAGTACATCGAGGTGAAGACGACGCGGCCCGAGACGATCCCGGGCGACGTGGCCATCGCCGTCCATCCCAAGGATCCCCGCTACGCCGGGATCGTCGGCCGCAAGGTGCGCCGCCCGCTCGGCCCGCCCGCGGAAATCCCGATCATCGCCGATGCCGCGGTGGACCTCGAGTTCGGCACGGGTGCGCTCAAGATCACGCCGGCGCACGACCGCGCCGACTACGACATCGGGCTGCGCCACAACCTGCCGATCGTCGACGTCCTGACGCCGGACGCGCGCCTCAACGAACTCGCCGGCCCCGAGCTCCAGGGGCTCGACCGCACGGCGGGCCGCAGGAAGGCCGCCGAGCTGCTCAAGGCGGCTGGCGCGCTCGTCGCGGAGGAGCCGTACTCGAACAACGTCGGCTACTCCGAGCGCGCCGACGTGCCGGTCGAGCCGCGGCTCACCTGGCAGTGGTGGCTCCGGTACCCGCGGGTCGAGGAGGCCAAGGCGGTCGTGCGCGACGGCCAGATCCGCTTCTTTCCCGAGCGCTGGAGCAAGGTCTACCTCCACTGGCTCGAGAACATCCAGGACTGGTGCATCAGCCGCCAGCTCTGGTGGGGCCACCGCATCCCGGTCTGGTACCGCAAGGGGCTCGACCGCGAGAACCTCACCGAGGCGGACCTGAAGGATCCGGCCAAGGTGCATGTGTCGCTCGAGGGCCCGCCGGACCCCGACAACTGGGAGCAGGAGGACGATGTGCTCGACACCTGGGCCTCGTCCTGGCTCTGGCCGTTCGCCACGCTGGGCTGGCCCGACAAGGCGGCGATGGAGAAGGCGGGCTTCGACTACTTCTACCCGACCACCACCCTGGTGACCGGGCCGGACATCATTTTCTTCTGGGTCGCGCGGATGATCATGGCCGGGCTCGAGTTCGCCCGGCCGGGCGCGCCGCTGGAGAAGAGGATCCCGTTCCGCAACGTGTACTTCACGGGCATCATCCGGGACGCCCAGGGGCGCAAGATGTCGAAATCGCTCGGCAATTCGCCCGACCCGCTCGACCTGATCGAGCGGTACGGCGCGGACGGGCTGCGGTTCGGGATCGTCTCGATCGCCCCGCAGGGGCAGGACATCCGCTTCGCCGAGGAGCGGCTCGAGTTCGGGAAAAACTTCTGCAACAAGCTCTGGAATGTCTGCCGCTTCCGGCAGATGAGCGGCGGGGCGGAGTGCGACGGCTCGCTGCCGCCGATGCTGGCCAAGCTCGACCTCGCCAAGTTCGACGCCGACGACCACGCGATCCTCGACCGGCTGCTCGGCACCACCCGCGAGGTCGACCGCTGCTTCCAGGAATTCGAGTTCAGCGCCGCGCTGCAATCGCTGTACAGTTTCTTCTGGAATGACTTCTGCGACTGGTATGTCGAGGTCTCGAAGGTGAAGCTGCAGTCGCCGGTGACAAAGATGAACTGCCTGGCGATCCAGGACGTGGTCCTGCGGCAGACGCTCCTCCTGCTTCACCCGTTCATCCCCTTCATCACCGAGGAGCTGTGGGACCGGCTGGGCTACGGCCGGCCGGGCAAGTTCATCGAGGATGCCTACCTGCGGAATGCCTCCGAGCTCGCCACCGCCCACAGCCTGCAGGGGATCCAGATCGACCACTCGCAGGTCGCGGCGGTCGAGGCGCTCAAGGGCTTCGTCTCCGAGGCGCGCAAGCTCAAGTCAACGCACGGGCAGGCCGCGCGCCGCGATTCGCGGCTCCTCGTGATCGCCGACGACACGGCCTGGGCCCAGCTCGAGGCCAACCTGGCGAAGGTCGCCCGCATGAGCGGGGCGGCGGAGATCGTCCGGCAGACAGAGGTCGCGAATGCGCCCGCCGCGGTGTCGCGGCTCGGGACGATTTATTTGGACCTGACGGCGGGGAACGCGGTGGATGCGGCGGCGCAGAAGGTCCAGCTCACGAAGGAGCGGGACGAGCTGCGCAAGCACATCGCGGCAACGGAAGCGCGCCTGGCGAACGATGCATTCGTCTCGAAGGCGCCACCCGCGGTCCTGGAGGGCGCGCGGAAGCAATTGCGGGACTTGAAGGCGAAGCTGGCGGAGGTCGAGCGGCTGCTGGCCGGCATGTAGGGGCGGCGCTTGCGCCGCCCGGGATCGAGACGAGCGATGCGGGCGCCGCAAGCGACGCCCCTACATGACTACCGGCCGCGGCCCCCGATCCGGCCGCCCACGGAGGGGAACGGCGGCGGCGCATCGACCGGCCGCATATTGCGGATGTCGGTGCCGAATTCGTAGAAGTTGTCGTTCAGGAACTCCTCGATGCGGGCGAAGACTTTCCGGCGCGTGTCGGGGGAGCCGTTTTCGAAAGGGCCGCTGATGGAGAGGCGCTCGACCTTGGTGCCGCGCAGGGTGAGGCCGAGCTTGCTGAGCAGGGTCGAGGTGGCGGTGACATTCTCCGAGGCGGGATTCTCGATCACGAGCACGGGCTTCTTGTACTCCCCCTCCACCGTCGGCTGGGCCTCGCCCTTCCTCGTGTCGCGCACGAAGGCGGCGCGCACGCGCGAGTTGAAGTCGAGCTCGACCCCGCGCTCGACGCTCCCGTCCTTGTACATGTAGGGGGTCTTCATCGGGTGCACGGAGGACCAGGCGGAAAGGTTGGTCGGCGCATTCAGGCTGATCGCGGCCTTGAAGAGGTCGGGCCGCAGCTGCATGGCGCGGAGGGCCAGGTAGCCGCCGAAGCCCTCGCCCATCACCATCACCTTCCTGCGGTCGATCTTGTACTTGGAGGCCATCCAGTCGACGGTCGCGATCATGTCCTCGAGCGGGACGCTATCGAGTCCGTCGGCAATCGCCATGAGGTGCTTCTGCCCGAAGCCGATCGTGCCGCGGAAATTCAGCCGGATGACGGTCAGGCCCATGTCCGCCAGCATCTGCGACTCGCGGTTGAAGTCGGGGTCGGCACGGTCCCAGAGCCCGCCCTGCAGGTAGATCATCAGCGGGGGCGGCTCGACCTTGGGCTTCTCCGGCAGGGTAACATAGCCGGTCAGCCTCACCCCCGCCTTGGTCTCAAAGGAGAAAGACGACGACTGCCTCACCTCGCCGGAGGAGAGCCAGGGCGAGCGGCTGAAGAGCACGTCGTAGAGGCCGTCCGACGTATCCAGCACGCAATACATGCCGGGGTCGTCCTCGGCCGAGACGCGCAGGAGGATCCGGCGGCGGCTGGCATCCCAGTCGACGATCTCCGCGGTGTGGCGCGGGAAGGCGGCGCTGGCCCTGGCCTGGATCGCGGCAAAGCCGGCATCGAGCCAGACGGTCTGCGGGCGGACGGCGGTCACACGAATGCCGACCATCTTCCTCGTGTAGTCGTCGAAGATCAGGTTCGACTGCGGAAATTCCGGCTCGAGCCCGGCCAGGTCGTACGGGATTGCGCCGAACGGCACCTCCTCCCGCGCCTTGGTCAGCATGTTCAGCTTGTAGATGCCGTAGGTGTCGCGGCCGACGTTCGATGCGAAATACAGCGTGTCGGGGTCGTAATCGAAGGCCAGCGGGTAGGAGCGCTGGTGAAAATAGTTGTCGGCCGTGATGACGAACTCGCCGCGCTTGTCCTGGCCGAGCCACCGGTCCATCGGCGTCGGCGCAATGTTCGGCTGGAACACGTCCCGGCCCTGGGTCATCAGGAATGGCCGGACGGCGTCGCCGTTGGCCTTGGCGTAGAGGATGCGCGGATTGCCGTTCCGGTCGTAGAGCATGCGCCCCGTGCTCGACGAATCGCGGGAGACCGGCCCGCCCTGCTCGGGGGCCAGCGTCGGGTGCGCCTGCGCGCGCATCTCCTCCCGTGTCGGCTTGTCCAGCGCAGCGGTGCCGGCGCCGACGAAGCCCGCCGCGGCCAGGGCCGCCGCCCGCGCCGCCGTCGGCGACTGCATCGTGAATTCACCGGGGTCGGCCGGCGGCTCCGGTGGCCAGAGGATCATGTCGCCGCGCCCGTAGAGGGCGACCTGGTTCGCGGCGTAGAGCGGCTGGTTCGCGAGGGCGGGGATGCCGGTCGCTCCGTTGACCTTGTAGAGATTCGAGAACGATTCCGCGCCGATATTGGCGACGCTTTCCAGCAGGATGTCCTCCATCGAGTCTAGCGCCAGGCCCATGAACCGCGGCGGGCCCGGGTTGATCAGCAGCCCGCGGTCCATCTGCATGTCGTTCACCAGCCCGTTCTCGTCCCGGCCCCAGAGCCGCACGGCGTAGAGACCGTTCTCGTCGCAGGTGAAGAGGTCGCCTTCCGCCGTCTCGATCAGGAGTCGGAACGGCGAGAGCCACTTCAGCCGCTTCAGCCGGGAAGGCGGGAGGGAGGTTTTCTTGTCCTCGAGCAACATCGCCTTGCGGCCGACCTTGCGGTCGAGGTCGGTGATGACGAGCGAGAGCTTGGTGCCCTCGTAGGTGGTGTAAGCGACATGCCTTCCGTCCGGCGAGATGGCGATCGCGTCTCCCTGGAACTGGCGGTCGAGCTTGGCGAGGGTGTCGGGCGAGTAGCCCGCGCCAAGCGCGGCCGAGGCGAGGGCGGTCAGCAGAACGAGGAAAGCAAGCAGCTTGGGAGGGGTCATGGCGCTCCGCTGTATGACGTCCGCGCACGACGGGAGTTTCAGCAATTCCCGCTTGTTGTTGATCCGGAATATGTTGATGCGGAGGACTGAACGCCGAACACCCAACGCCGAACACCGAACACCCAATCGGGCCCGAAAGCCTCGGCGTTCGGTGTTGGGTGTTGGGTGTTGGGTGTTGGGTGTTCGCCCGGGTTCTGACGCTTGCTTCTGCGGGGCGGGGCCTTGGAATCGCGCCAGATGATCAGCCGATTGCAGCAGCACGCGCGGGAGCGCCTTGATTTCAAGGGGGAGTTGCCTGTCGCCAAGCGGCTGGCGGCTTGCAAGACGTTCCTGCGGCTGGAGAACGCGATGGTCCGGATGCAGCACGAGGCGGGCGAGCCGGGGGCGAAGGTGGCGGCGGCGCGGGCGGCGATGATCGATTCGCTCCTGGCCCATCTCTTCGACTACGCCATCGACACCTACGTGCGGGCGCACGGCAGCCTCCCCTCCCCCGTCGCGCTGATCGCGCTCGGCGGGTATGGCCGCGCCGAGCTGAGCCCGTACAGCGACGTGGACATCATGTTCCTGTTCTCGGCCAAGACGAAGCCGGCGGCGATGAAGCCCCTGCAGGAGCACCTCACGAACGAGATCCTGTACATCCTGTGGGACTGCGGCCTGAAGGTCGGGCACTCCACCCGCACCGTCGACGAAGTCTTCGTCGAGGCGCGCAAGGACATCCAGACGAAGACCTCTCTGCTCGAAGCCCGGCTGATCGCCGGTTCGCAGGTCCTCTACGACACCTTCCACCAGGCCTACCACAGCTTCTACATCTCGGAGGACCCGAAGGGCTATCTCGCCGCGCGGCTAGCCGACCAGGCCAGCCGGCGGGCGAAATTCAACGACACGGTCTTCCTCCAGGAGCCGGACGTGAAGAACGGCGTCGGCGGGCTGCGCGACTACCAGAACGCGCTCTGGATGGCGCGGGTGAAGCTCGACATCGCCTCGATCGCCGAGCTGGAGTCGCAGAATTACCTCCGCCGGCGCGAACTCCGCGATTTCCAGCGATCGTACAACTTCCTCCTGCGGGTCCGCAACGAGCTCCATTTCCTCAGCAAGCATCCGACCGACCTCCTGACCCTGGACATGCAGCCGCGCGTGGCGGAGAACCTGGGCTACAACGACCGCGAGGTGCTGGGCCGCGTCGAGCGGTTCATGCACGACTACTACCGCGCGGCCCAGCAGATCTACCGCATCTCGAAGATCCTCGAGAACCGGCTCGCGCTCACCCTGATCGAGAAGCCCGGGGCCCTGCTCTCCTTCCGCGAATCGCTGATGGCGCAGCGGCTCCAGCGCGCCAAGCGCATCGACGGCTTCGTGCTGCGCGGCCGCGAGCTGGCGGCGGAGAGCCCGCGGGTCTTCGCGGAGGATCCGGCCCGGCTCATCCGGGTGTTCCGGCACTGCCAGCAGCTGGCGTGCGCCCCCGATTTCCAGCTCACCTCGCTGATCCGCGAGTCGATCCCGCTGATCACGCGGAAGGTGATCCATTCGCAGGATGCCAATGTGAGCTTCCGGGCGATTCTCGCGGAATCGGGCGCGGTCTTCGGGTCCCTGTCCCTGATGCACGAGCTCGGCGTCCTCGGCCGCTTTGTCCCCGAGTTCGACAAGCTCACCTGCCTGGTCCAGCACGAGTTCTACCACCGGTATACGGCCGATGTTCACACCCTGAACGCGATCCGGCAGCTCGATTTCGTGTTTACCGAGGCCGAGCCGATCGCCCTCAAGTACCGCGAGGCGCTCCACGGGACCGACGACCCCCGGCTTCTCTATATCACGTTGCTACTACACGACCTAGGAAAGGCCGTGGGCATCAAGGGGCACTCGGATACCGGGGTCGCGATCGCCCAGCCGATCATGGACCGGCTGCAGGTTTCGCGGGAGGGCCAGGAACTTGTCCTATTTGTAATCAAAAATCATCTCGAAATGGCACGCTTTTGGCAGAAGCGCGACGTTGATGATCCCCAGACAGCTGCTACATTTGCCGAGCTGGTTGGCAGCCCCGACCGGCTCCGGCACCTCTACGTCCATACTTTCTGCGATGCCCGCGGCACGGCGGCCAGTCTCTGGAACAGCTACAAGGACACCCTCCACACGAATCTCTACCGGGCGACGCTCGAGCGCCTGCAACTTGGCGCGAAGCTGGACGTCGAATACCGCGAGAAAAAGCAAATGATCTACCAGGAACTCATCGCCAAAAAGATTCCGGGGATCAGCCCTGAGGAGATCGGCGCCCATTTCGACCTGCTGCCGGACCGGTACTTCATCCATACCGACGCCGCCGAGATCGCCCTGCACATCCAGATGGTCCACCGTCTGCTCCAGTCGATCAGCACGGCGGAGTCGGTTGGCTCGCTCAAGCCGATCATCGAGTGGAAGGACGACCTCAACCGCTCCCTCACCGTCGTCAACGTCGTCACCTGGGACCGCGCCGGCCTCTTCTACAAGCTCGCCGGCGCCTTCAGCGTCGCGGGGCTCTCCATCCTCGGCTCCCGCGTCATCTCCCGCAGCGACCACATCGCGATCGACACCTTCTTCGTCGTCGATCCCGGCCGCGGCGTGGTGCAGAACACCGCCGCGCAGGACACGTTTGCGCGCACGATCGAGGACGCGCTCGTCGGCAACAAGGACCTCTATCCCGAGATCCTCGCCCAGGCCAAGAAGCTGGCGGCCCGCCGCCTCTCGCCCACGCCCGGCGAAGCCCTGCACTCAACCTTCCCGCCCACTGTCGACGTCTACCACGAGCTGGCCATGCAGCGGATCATCGTGGAAATCCAGGCCTACGACCAGATCGGGCTCCTTTACCGGCTGGCCAAGACGATCTCGGATCACGACTTCGACATCACGTTCGCCCGCATCGGCACGGAGCGCGGCGTCGCGATCGACACGTTCTACATCGAGCCGACGGACCGGGCACCCCTGGACGGGACAGCGCGGCTGGAGGGCCTGCGGACGGCGCTGGCAGCGGTGATCGCGCCGCCGGTGGCGGAGCCGGTCGCCGTGCCGGCGACGGCGAGCGCCAAGGGGTAAGGGTTGGACGTACTTGAGCGTTGAGCGTTGGGAGTTGAGCGTTGAGCGTTCCCAACGCCACATGCCCGACTCATCCGCCACGGAAGCCTTATACCGAATCGCCGCGCTGGCGGGGACCGGCGACGATCCGCGGGCGGCGCTGCGCGAGATACTTGCGATCCTCATTGCGCGGTTCGATGCGGCTTCGGGGTCGGTCTCCCTGGTCAATCCGGACTCGGGGCGGCTGGTGGTCGAGGTGCAGCAGGGGCTGCCGCCGGACGCGGATGACCTGAGCCTGCGGCTTGGGCAGGGGGTGACGGGCTGGGTGGCGTTTCACGGGAAACCGCAGCTCCTCGCCGACGTAGCGGCCGACCTTCGCTACATCCGGATCCGCCCGACGGCGAAGGCGGAGATCGCGGCCCCGATGCTGGAGTCCAACGGCCAGATCATCGGCGTGATCAACCTCGACTCCGACCGGATAAACGGGTTCTCCGAGGGCGACCTCGGGCTGCTCGTGCAGATGACCGGGGAAGCCACCCGGGTGATGCAGTCGCTGTGGCAGCGCCGGCACCTCCAGGGCAAGGCCCGACAGCTCGAGACGCTCCTCTCCATCGGACAGTCCCTCGTGACCAAGCTCCAGCCGCAGGAGCTGTTTGAATCCGTCACCCGCGACGCACAGCGCGTGATGCAATACCGCGCGGCGGCGCTGTACCTCTACGACGCCGCCCGCCGATCGGTCCGCCTCGCGTCGATCGTCGGCGCCCCGCCGCCGCCGGCGGCGGAAATCCCGCTGGATTCGTGCGCCGTCGCCAGCGCGATCTCCACCCGGCGCCAGGTGGAGTTTCCCAACATCCAGTCGCTCGAGTTTGCCGACGTGACCGACCTCCCGCCGGAGTTCTCGCTCCGGACGGCCCTCGTGACACCGCTGCTCTACGAGGGAGAGGTCCTGGGGGTCCTGGCCGTCTTCACCGACCAGATCCACCGGTTCAACAACGACGAGAAGCGGCTCTACGCCGCGCTGGCCAACCTGGCCGCGGTCACGCTCCAGAACGTCCGGCTCTACACGCGGGTCTTCCACAGCGAGGAATCGCTGCGGAAGAACGAGCAGCTCACCACCCTGGGCCTGCTCGCCGCCGAGATCGCGCACGAGATCCGGAATCCGCTCACGGTCATCAAGCTGCTCTACGGCACGCTCGGGCTCGACTTCCCGCCGGAGGACCCGCGACGCACCGACGTGCGCGTGATCGGCGAGAAACTCGACCAGCTTGAGGCGATCGTCACGCGCGTCCTGGATTTCGGCCGCGCGCCGTCGAGCCTGCACTCGCGCTGGAACATCGCGGAGATGGTCGCCGACACGATCGTGCTGATCCGGCTGAAGCTTTCCCAGCAGCAGATCGCGCTGCGCTTCGAGCCGCCGGGCGAGCCGGTCATCATCGACGCACACAAGGGCCAGATCCAGCAGGTGCTGCTCAACCTGCTCTTCAACTCCGCCCATGCCATGCCCAACGGGGGATCGATCCTGATCACCACGGGGATCGACGATCGCGGGAGCGCGCGGTACGCCACCATCGACGTGGCGGACACCGGCGGGGGAGTGCCGGATGCGATCCGGGATAGGGTGTTCGACTCGTTCCTGACCGGCCGGCCGGATGGGACGGGCCTGGGGCTGGCGATCGCGAAGCGGATCCTGCAGGGCCACCATGGGGACATCGCGCTGGTGTCCACGAGCGCGACCGGCACGACGATGAGAGTGACGCTGCCACTCGCCCGGAAATGAATCACGGGAACAGACGGTCACGGGGACCACGGAGCCATGGTCAAACATAAGGTAATTCTCTTTTTTCTGTCCGTGACCCTGATCCTGGGTGCGACGGTGGTTTTGTTATTTCTGAAGAAGATCCCCTTCCCGGCGCGGCTGGTCCTGGCGGCGGCGGACTACGGGGCGGCGGCGGCGCTGCTGCTGTATATGAGACAGAAGTATTCCGAGAAATAGACGGGGTTGAACAGGAGCGATCCGGACGAGCCGGGGAGAGCGTCCTGAACCTGCATCCCCTGCCTGGCTCCGGATCGCTCCTGTTCAAAACCATGGGATTGTGTTCAACTTCCTCCGTGCCCCTGCCCGGTCTTATTGCCTCCTCGCATGCGCTCGTGCGGGTGCCGGGAGAGAGTTATGCGAAGGCGATCAGCAGCACGGGGGCCCGGATCGATGTCGCGCTGGCGCGCAGGCAGCACGCGGAGTACTGCGAGGCCCTGCGGCAGGCGGGGCTGACGGTTGAGCACCTCCCACCGGACGAGGCCCATCCGGATAGCTGCTTCATGCAGGATCCCGGGCTCGTCGTGGGCGGGCATGCGGTCCTGTGCCGCATGGGCGCGCCCTCCCGGGCGGGGGAGCCGGGACTCGTGGCCGAGCGGCTCCGGCGGCAGTTTCCGCTTCATGTCATCGCGGAACCGGGGACGCTGGAAGGCGGGGATGTCATCGTCACCCCGGGGCGGATCTTCGTCGGCGAGTCGGCGCGGACCAACGCGGCGGGCATCCACCAGCTCGCGAAGATCGTCGCCGCCGCGGGGTACGAGGTGATGAGCGTGCCGGTCACCAAATACCTCCATTTGCTGAGCGCGGTAACCTACGTGGGACGCAACACAGTCGTGGCCCTCCCCGACTTTGCCGAGCATGCGGCCTTCCGGGACTTCGACGTCGTCACGGTCGACTACGCCGAGGCCCACGCGGCCGACGCGCTCGGCGTGGGCCACCACGTGCTCCTCCCCGCGGGCAACCCGCGGATTTCGGCGGCGTTGAAGTCGCGGGGATTCGAGATCCTGGAGATACCGTTGAGCGCCTTCGCGGCCGCGGATGGGGGAGTGACGTGCCTTTCGCTGGTATGGTAAGAGGCTTGAACAGAAGGATCGGGAGATACGCAGAGAATTGATCGCCACGTTCTCCACGCGTCTCCGGATTTCCTGTTCAATCCAACTATTCCCCTGAAATTCTTCTTTTTGCGGATTTTGCGCCTTTTCGCGGCCACCGGTCGTCTATCAAATGGTTTGATGCGGATTTTCCCCATCCTCTCGCTCGCGCTGGTCACGCTGGCCGCTTGCCCCTTACCCCTTGGCGCGGCCGCCGCGGGGGCGGACGCGCAGCGGAGAGTTGTGATCATCGCGATGGACGGGCTGCGGCCGGACTCGGTCACGGAGGCGGACATGCCGAACCTGTGGAAGCTCTCGCGCGAGGGGACGTTCTTCGCGAACCACCATCCGGTCTGGGTCTCGACCACGGAGGTGAACGGCACCGCGCTCGCCACGGGGATGAGCCCGGCCCACAGCGGGGTCACCGGGAACATCGAGTTCCGGCCCGAGGTGGATCCCGACAGTTATGTCGCGATGGAGGGCGAGTACGTGACCTGGAAGGGCGATGAGGAGACGGGCGGGAAGTGGGTCCTCGCGCAGACTCTCCCGGAGATCGTCCGCGCGGGCGGCGGCAAGACCGCCGTGGCCGGCACCAAGGGCGTCGCCCTCCTGTGGGACCGGAAGCGGGACAACCGCACCGTCGACTCGCCGACCCTTTTCGTGGGCGAGTCCATCCCCACGGCGCTGCGGGACCAGATTGTCGCGCGGCAGGGACCGTTGCCGCCGGGGGCAAACTCCTACTACTTCGCCAACCGGCTGCAGGACGCATGGACCACCCAGGCGCTGCTTTCCCGGATGTGGGCGGCCGGGGTGCCGCAGCTGACGATGCTCTGGCTCAGCGAGCCCGACCTGGCCCAGCACTACACCGGGCCGGGCAGCAAGGTGGCCCGCGAGGCGCTGAAGAGCAGCGACGACTGCCTCGGACGGGTGCTCGCGGCCCTCACCGCCGCCCGGGTGCGGGAGCAGACGGATGTCTTCGTCGTCTCGGATCACGGGTTCTCCACCGTCGCGCAGGCGGTGGACGTCGTCGGGGATCTCCGCGCCAAGGGATTCAACGCGGGGTCGACCTTCCTTGACCCGCCGGAGACCGGCACGATCGTCGTCCTGCCGCTCGGCGGCAGCGTTTCGTACTACGTGGTCGGCAAGGACGCGGCTCTCATCGAGCGACTGGTGCGGCACCTGCAGACGACCGGGTACGCGGGGCCGATCTTCACCCGCGCGGGGATCGAGGGCACCTTCAAGCTCGCCGATGTCGGCATGGATGCGGCGACCGCCGCCGATGTCGTCCTGTCGCTGCGGTGGAGCGACTCCTCCATCCAGCGCGCCGGGGCGATGCCCGGGCTTGTCCTCAGCACGGGGTACGACACCGGCCAGGGCATGCACGGCACGCTCTCGCGGTTCGATATGCACAACACTCTCATCGCCGCCGGTCCGAGCATAAAGGCGGGACTCCGCAGCACGACGCCGAGCGGCAACTCCGACCTCGCGCCGACGGTCCTCAGGATCCTCGGGCTGACACCGCCCGCCCCGATGGATGGCCGCGTGCTCGAGGAGGCGCTCAACGGTTCAACCGGTCCCGCGCCGGCCGTGGAGACCGAGACCCTCACGGCGGCCCGTCAGCTGGAGGTCACCAAGCGGTGGCAGCAGTACCTGAAAGTCAGCAAGGTCAATGGGCGGCGGTATTATGATGAGGGAAATGCGGGGCCGCCGCCGCCGTGAGGACGGCGGTCCGCAAGCGGACGCCCCACCGATTAGTTACCGATCGATAGATCGACCATCAGGTCGGCGGCGATCTTCTCCAGGTCGGCGCGGACGGCGGCCATGCTGGCCTTTTCGGGGAATGAGACCGTGACTCGCGCTTGAAAGAGCGTGCCGCCGCCCATGGGGGCGCTCACGCGCTCGGAGGAGAGGTCCTCGACATTGATGCCGTGGTTCGCGAGCACGCCGGAGATGCTGCGCAGAATTCCCGGCCGATCCTGGCCGACGAGCTCGATCCGCGCGGTCGTGCGCGCCGAGCCGGTCGAGGGAGGCGCGGCGCCCTCGGTGTGGATCATCACCGCCAGCCCGCCATCCTTGAGCCCCTCCAGGGCGAGCAAAAGTGTCTTCGCTTTCTCCGCCGGGACCTCGACCCGCAGGATCCCGGCGAACTGACCGCCGAGATGGCACATCCGGCTTTCGAGCCAATTGCCGCCGTTATCGGCCACGCAGGCGGAGACGCGCTGCACGATGCCCGGGCGATCCGGGCCGATGACGGTCATTACGATGGTCGAGAGCATGGGCGTTGGGGAACGCTCAACGCTCAACTCCCAACGTTCAACGCTCAAGTATTGCCAGTGGGGCGGCGCTGGACGCCGGTGCCGGGCGCCGGCAAGCGGCGCCCCTACAACCGCTCGCGGAGCGGATCTGAACCTAAGTACTTGGGCGTTGAGAGTTGAACGTTGAGAGCGTTTCCCCCGGAGGGGCACTTCGCCTTCCCGCTCATTCTTCCAGTTCGACGTTCCAGTACGCGAGGTCGAGGAAGTCTTTCCACATCTCGCGGTGCTGGGTGCCGAGGACGAGGGAGATCACGGGGCGCCACTTGGGGCGGACGGGTTTGCGGATGAGGCGCATGTGCGCCTCGTGCGGGAGGCGGTTGGCCTTGCGCGTGTTGCACTTGATGCACGAGCAGACGATGTTCTCCCAGGTCGTCTTGCCGCCGTAGTGGCGCGGGATGACGTGGTCGAGGTTGAGTTGCTCGCGGGCCATCGGCCGGGCGCAGTACTGGCAGGTGTTCTTGTCCCGCTCGAAGACATTGTTGCGGGTGAGCTTCAGCTCCTTGCACGGCAGCTTGTCGAAAAACGTCAGCAGGATCACGCGCGGCAGCCGGATCGTGCGGGTCGGCGTGTGCACGGTCTCGAGCTCCGCCAGCGGCGGGTTGTTCACGGAGAAGTCGAGCCAGTCCAGCATCGAGAACGTCCGGAAGTCCTCGTCGTGGTGATGCACCACATTGGCATGACCCCGGGCCAGCAGCGCAAAGGCGCGGCGCGCGCCAATGACATTCACCGCCTGCCACAGGCGATTCAGGACGAGCACCGGCTGATCAAGCGCTGCCTCCATATGAAGCAACGAATAGCCAAGCGGGCCGGGAAGTGTCAAGGGGGCGGCCTTCCGGCTGGGCACGCTTAACGCTTAACGTTTAACGTCTAACGCTTAAGAATCCGGCGCGTTACCACCCCTGTCCGCTGCTTCTTTGTTCAACCCATGAAAACAACGCTGCTCTCCGTCCTCCTCGCCGGCTCCGCCCTCTGCGCCGGCTGCGTGCGGCTTTCACCCGATGTCGCAAGCCGGCTCCACTCCGCAAAACTAAAGTACAAAACGATAACCTCGGAAATGACGCAGGCTGAGGTCGTTGAGCGGCTGGGACCGCCGGCCTCCCAGGACGGCCACACATTTGTCTGGCGCGAAGCGGGACCCGGGATGAATTACGAAAAGCTCACCATGACGTTCAACTCCGACGGGCGGGCCCGGTATCTCGCCACTTCCGGCGCGCGGTTCATCAGGGGCGCCGGGGTCTCGGTCGAGGCCGGCTCTGCAACGGAGATAATGACGAGCCGGAAGGACTGACCGATGTCCTGGCGCGCGCTCACTGTCCTGCCGGCCGCCGCCGTGCTCGCCGGTTGCGCGACGACGAGCGAACCGACGCGCGCGCTTTTCACAAACGCGTCGGTCAACCAGAAGCCGGCGACGATCATGATGGACAGCGGCGCGAACATGACCTGGTTTCGCGACGACTGGGCGGATCGCGACGGATTCCGCGCGACCGTGCTGCCGCAGTACCGGATCAACGAGCACGGCTCGATGGCCACCACCGATGCCCTGGGGATCGCGCTCGGGGAGCAGCAATTCACGTCGGCCCTCACGATCTATCGCTCCGACTCCGAGCCGCTGCTGGTCCGCTCGGTCGAGCTGCTGAGCCGGGTGTCGGGCGACCCGTGGGGATTCGACGGGGCCATCGGCTGGCCGGATGTGCGGCGGAACATCCTCGTCCTGGACGGGAGCACCCGCACGATACGCGCCACTCCCACCCTGCCGGCGGAAACCGCCGACTGGGTGAAACTGGCGATCAGGCGCGACCTCGACTCGCTGCACGTCGAGGTCCCCATGCCGGATGGGCGGACCCTGGTACTGTTCATCGATACCGGCGCCCCGGGCGGGATCAGCCTGCCGCCCGAGCTCTGGGACGAATGGCGGCGCGCGAATCCCAGGGCGGAAATCGGCCGGGGGTTCGGCATGGTCCCGGGGAGCAAAGTCCGCGTCGGCCAGTATTCGTTCGCCGAATCTTATGCGCTCGGTCCGCTGAAGCTTACGGATGTGTCGATCGATTCGGCCGGGCCCGCGGAAAATGGCGAGCTGCGGGCCGGGATGGGGCTCAACGCGCTGCGCCGCATGAAGCTCGTGCTGGATGACGCCCAGGGCTTCGCCTACTTCCAAGCGTTCGGCCCCGTGGAGCTGGACGCCGCGGTCCCGGCCGGGAAGCGCGCGGCCGCGGTGGAAAAGACGATGCGGCCGACCTGGACCATCGATCCGAGCGTGAAGGTGGACACCGATGCCCTCCGCTCCCGGAGCCTGGTCAATGAGGGATGGCTGCTCGAGAGCGGCGGCGAGCACGTCGCCGCCGTGGCAAAATACGCGGAAGCCGCGGCGCTCACCCCCGGTTCTCCCGCCGGCTATTCCGCGATCGCCGGCCTTTACCGGCGGGACCACCATCCCGACATCGCCCTGCGGGAAATCGCGCGGGTCATCGCCGGGAAGCCCGAGCAGGCCGCGGCTCGCAATGCCCTGGGGCTGGTGAGGATCGACCTGGGCGATTACGATGGCGCAATCGGGGAATTCAACCGGGCGCTGGAGCTCGATCCGGCGTTCGGCGCGGCGTACAACAATCGGGCGGCCGCCCGGCTGCGGAAAGGCGAGCTCGCGGGAGCGCTCCGCGACCTGGAGACCCTGGTCTCGCTGCAGCCATGGAACGCGGAGGCATTCTTCGCGCACTCCGACGTGGCGCTGCAAAACGGCGATCTCGACCGAAGCATCCGCGACCTCGACGGCGCGCTGCGGCTGCAGCCGGAAAATGCCGAGTTCCTCGCGCAACGGAGCCGGTTGCGGCTTCGCCTCGGCGACTACGATGGCGCGTCGGCCGACGCCGACCAGGCGATCGCGCTCGAGGCGGACGAGAAGCTCGGGCATGTCGCCCGCGCCTCGGTGGCGACCATCCGCGGGGATTTCAAGGTGGCCCTGGCCGAGAATGAGCGGGTGATCGCGCTGTCGCCGACCACCAGCTCCTACCAGCAGATCTATCGCGAACTCCTGCGGCGCCGGCTGAAGCAAAAACCGGCCGGGGAGAAGTTTTCGCTCATGCTGAGCACGAAAAGCGATGACTGGGTCCGGGCCATTGCCCGGTTTGTCGCGGGGGCCGGCACCGCGGAGGAACTCCTCGCCGCGGCGGACCGCGGCGATGCGCCCGGGAAGGAGGAGCGCAGTTGCGAGGCATGGTACTTCATCGGGTTGATCCGCCTCGGGCAGGGCAATGGCGGATCCGCACGGCAGGCATTTGAGTCGGCCGTTGCATTGAACTCCCGGCAGTCAGCGGCATCGCAGTTTGCGCGGGCGGAGCTTGGCCGCCTGAAGGACCCCATGTAGGGGCGCCGCCTGCCGGCGCCCGCGTGGGATCACGGACCGGGCGTCGCAACCCCGACCGTGTCGGGGCGAGGCGGCGGCCCGGCATGAGGGGCAAAGATCGCGAGGTTTGAGCCGACGGCGCGGCCGGCGGGGGTATCGGACGGCTGGTTGATCACTTCTCCCCTGCCGGTCGCCGGATCCTGCATCGCCAGGGTGGCCGAGCCGCCGCCGTCGAGGTTGAGCGCGTTGTAGACGCCGAAGTCGCGGATGAGCAGGTCGGCCAGCTCGCCGACCGCGAGGCCGCCGCCGGGGGCGCCGCGATCGACCACGGCGATCACGAGCGTCCTGGCGTCGCGGGTCAGGCCGATCGCGGTGCGCGCATTCACGGCCGCGTACCAGGACTTCTGGTTGCTGTATTGGCCCGGGCCGCCCGGGGTGAGCGCGGCCCCCGCATGGTCCGCATCCACGTATTCCGGGATCGTCTTCACGCCTTCGGTGACAATCTGCGCGGAGCCGGAGACGGCGGTCCAGACGGCGGCTTTTTCCAGCGTGATCGTGCCCTCGGTGGCCGCCGGGTCGGCGTGGGCGATAATTGCATGGTTGTCCTTTGAAATCACCAGCGCCGGCGCAGCGCGCACCAAGGCGTAAGATTGAGCTGGCGACTCGAACCTCGAAAACACCTTTCCCTCCGACGCGGCGAAGCCCACGAGGTCGGCGTCAGGCTCCTCCGACGGGTAGGGCAAAAAGAAATGGGCGTTGATCGCGAACTGGGCGTGCTGCTGCTCGAGGAAATCAACCGTCCGCTGGCGGACGGTCTCGCGCGCGCCCCCGGGCTGGGTTAGCCGAAACGAAATCCCGGGCGCGGTGAGATCGACCTTCAGGACCCGCAGCGTAACGTTGCGCGGCGAAGTTTCCGTCCGCGTCACGAGCGTGATCCCGCGGAAGGGCTGCGCCTCCGTCTCCGCCGCCGGCAGGGCGGCCAGGGGGGCGAGGAGGCAGGCGAGCATCAGGAACGCCGGTCTCATTGGGCGATCCTTGAGTCCCGGAAGAACCTTGTCGACCACGGCGAACCTCGGGCACACTGCCGGCGACATCCCGATGCGCCCGGCTGCCGGCAAACGACTGATTCTCCCCATCCTCGCGGCAGCGGCCGCGGCACTGCTGCCCGCGGCGGCGCGGGCGCAATTCGTCTGGACCGGCGGCGACCTGGTCACGGCGATCGGGACAAACGTCATTGGGAGCGCCGGGACGCTCAGCATCACGACCGGAGTCGACCATGATTTTCCCGGCACCGCGTTCGTGAACAACGGGACGGTCGCCTGGAATGACGGCAACCTGCGGTCGGGCGGCGGGGGGTCGCTGACGAACAACGGGACTTTCAACGACAACGCGACGAACCGCGTCCTCAACAACGACTTCAACGGGACGATGAGCACGGTGACCAACAACGGCACGTGGAACAAGACGGCCGCGGGGTATGAGCTCTTCTTCGTCCCGTTCACCCAGTCCGGGCAGTACAATCTCCAGGCCGGCACGACGGAGGTCCTCGGCGGCGGATCCCTGGGCCCAACCAGCACCACCACCCTCTCGTCGGGGACGACCTTCTACTTCAACGGCGCCTACTCCATCGCGGCCGGCGCCACTCTCGCCGGCCCGGGCACTTTCCAGCTCTACTCGAACACTCTCACGGTAGCCGGGATCCTCAACGCCCCAAATTTCCTGCAGACGAACGGCCTCCTGGCCGGCGCGCCGGTGATCACCGGCGCGTACGAATGGCAGGCGGGCACCTGGAACAGCGGCGGCACCACCACGATCGGGCCGACTGGCGTCCTCAGCATCACCACCGGGGTGGATCACGACTATGCCGGGACCGCGATCGTCAACAATGGCACGATCAACTGGAGCAGCGGCAATCTCCGGTCCGGGGGCGCCGGATCCCTGATCAACAACGGCACCTTCAACGACAACGCGAACAACCGGCTTTTCAACAACGACTACAACGGGGCGATGAGCACCGTGGCCAACAACGGCACGTGGAACAAGACGGCCGCGGGGTATGAACTCTTCTTCGTCCCGTTCACCCAGTCCGGGCAATACAATCTCCAGGCCGGCACGACGGAGGTCCTCGGCGGCGGGTCCCTGGGCCCAACCAGCACCACCACCGTCTCGTCGGGGACGACCTTCTACTTCAACGGCGCCTACTCCATCGCGGCCGGCGCCACTCTCGCCGGCCCGGGCACTTTCCAGCTCTACTCGAACACTCTCACGGTAGCCGGGATCCTCAACGCCCCAAATTTCCTGCAGACGAACGGCCTCCTGGCCGGCGCGCCGGTGATCACCGGCGCGTACGAATGGCAGGCGGGCACCTGGAACAGCGGCGGCACCACCACGATCGGGCCGACTGGCGTCCTCAGCATCACCACCGGGGTGGATCACGACTATGCCGGGACCGCGATCGTCAACAATGGCACGATCAACTGGAGCAGCGGCAATCTCCGGTCCGGGGGCGCCGGATCCCTGATCAACAACGGCACCTTCAACGACAACGCGAACAACCGGCTTTTCAACAACGACTACAACGGGGCGATGAGCACCGTGGCCAACAACGGCACGTGGAACAAGACGGCCGCGGGGTATGAGTACTTCTACGTGCCCTTCACCCAGTCGGGGCTCTACAATCTCCAGGCCGGCACCACGGAGGTCCTCGCCGGCGGGTCGCTGGGGCCGGGGAGCGTGACCACGGCTTCACTCGGGACGACATTCTATTTCAACAGCAACTATTCCATCGCCGCCGGCGCCTCGCTGGCCGGGCCCGGCACGTTCCAGCTCTATTCCAACACCCTCACGGTGGCCGGGAATCTCAACGCACCTAATTTCCTGCAGACGAACGGCCTCCTGGCCGGCTCGCCGGTGATCACCGGCGCGTATGAGTGGCAGGCAGGCACCTGGAACAGCGGCGGGGTGAACACGATCGGCCCAAGCGGCGTCCTGAGCATCACCACTTCGGCGGATCACGACTATGCCGGGACCGCGATCGTCAACAATGGCACTGTCAACTGGAACAACGGGAACCTGCGCTCGGGCAGCGGAGGGTCGCTGACCAACAGCGGGACGTTCAACGACAACGCCACCAATCGCGTGTTCAACAACGACTACAACGGGGCGATGAGCACCGTGACCAACAATGGCACGTGGAACAAGACCGTCGCGGGCTACGAGTACTTCTACGTGCCCTTCACCCAGTCGGGGCTCTACAATCTCCAGGCCGGCACCACGGAGGTCCTCGCCGGCGGGTCGCTGGGGCCGGGGAGCGTGACCACGGCTTCACTCGGGACGACATTCTATTTCAACAGCAACTATTCCATCGCCGCCGGCGCCTCGCTGGCCGGGCCCGGCACGTTCCAGCTCTATTCCAACACCCTCACGGTGGCCGGGAATCTCAATGCGCCGCGCTTCCTGCAGACCAGCGGCCTGCTGGCCGGAACCCCGGTCATCACCGGTGGCTATGAATGGCAGTCGGGCAACTGGAACAGCGGAGGCACCTCCACGATCGGGCCGACCGGCGTGCTCGACGTCACCACCGGGGCAGACCACGACTACGCGGCCACCGCCATTGTCAACAACGGCACCGTCAACTGGAGCGGCGGCAACCTTCGCTCCGGCAGCGGCGGATCGCTGACGAACAACGGCATCTTCAACGACAATTCGAACAACCGCGTGTTCAACAACGATTACAACGGGGCGATGAGCTCGGTGACCAACACCGGTCTCTGGAACAAGGCCGCCGCCGGCACGACCACGATGCTTGTGCCCTACGTGAACAACAACGGGCTGATCAACGTCAGCGCCGGCACCTTCGAGTTCGCCGCCGGTTTCACCCAGAACTCCGGCACGCTCTCGGTTTCCAACGGCGGCACGATGCAGTTCGACTCCGGGCTGGGGCTGGGCGCCGGGATCATCGCGGGGACTGGCAATATCGTGGGCAACGTGACGAGCAATGCGGTGATCAGCCCGGGAGCTTCCCTGGGGCAGCTCAACTTCGCGGGCAACCTGGTGCTGCAGGGCGCCTCGTTCCTGGTCTTCGACCTGGGCGGCACCTCGCGCGGCACGACCTACGATTCGCTCAGCGTCAGCGGCACCACGAGCCTCGGCGGCTATCTCGTGCTCAATTTTGCCAACGGCTTCCGCAGCTCCGTCACCGCGTCGGATTCCTTCACCCTGCTCTCGGCTTCCTCCGTTTCCGGCGCATTCACCAATGTCGCCAGCGGCGCCCGCATTTCCACCACCGACGGGCTGGGCTCCTTCCAGATCAACTACGGCGGTGGCGGGCTGGTGACGGCCACGAGTTTTGTCGCGATTCCCGAGCCGTCGACCTGGGCCCTCCTGGCCGCCGGCCTGGTCGGCGGCACTGTCATCCGCCGAGTACGAAGCCGCCGCGCTTCATCCCCTCGATCGAGCGCGTTGTGAGGTCGGCCAGTTCCTCGAGCAGGGACTCGCCCGTGCTCACGAAATTGAAGCACGACTTGCCCTGCATCCGCTTCTTCAGCGCCGGGGAGAGCGTGGAGACCAGCTTCGGATTCCCATACACGCCCATGAGGTGGTAGCTGACGCAGGCCTTCCCGGTCTTTGCCGACCCGAGGAGCACGACCGGAAAGCGCTTTTCGTCGCGCCAAGCCTTGAGCGCCGCGGGCCCGACCTCGCCGGCGATGGAGTACTCGGTGGGTGAGTCCGTGATTACTTTCCAGCCCTTCTGCGCCTGCAGCAGGGCGCGAAGCCGCGCAAAGACGGGCGCGAGATCCTGGGGCATCCATCCGTATTAGCCGTGGGGCTCCAAACGTTAAGCGCTAAAATGTTTGCGGCTGAGCTTGTGCGACGGGGCCTCTGCGGGACGCGGCAGTCCGCAAGCGGACGCCCTACGTTAAACGGATGACCGATTACGGATGACCGATAACAAATGACCGATGACGGATGACGGATGACCGATGACCGATGACGGATGACGGATGATGGGCTATTCTTCGTACCGGAGGAGGTCGCCGGGCTGGCAGTCCAGTTCGCGGCAGATGGCTTCGAGGGTGCTGAAGCGGACGGCTCGGGCCTTGCCGGTCTTGAGGATCGAGAGGTTCGCCAGGGTGATGTCTACGCGCTCGGAAAGTTCGGTCAGGGTCATGCCCCGCTTCTCCAGCATCCGGTCGAGGTTCAGGCTGATGGGCATGGGGGGTTAGACGGTCAGCTCGTTCTCTTCCTGCAGCTTGAGCCCGTACCGAAACACTTCGGCAAGGACGAGGAGGGCGCAGCCCCAGAAAATATCCCCGCCGTCGATCTGCATGAGGCCGTAGAAAGTCGCCGGGACCTCATAGGATCCGAGCTGCCCCGGGGGTTGGAGCGAAATGTCGACGAATCGAGCCCGGATTGCGGCATCGGTCGCGTCCCATGTCCAATAGTAGTACCAGGCCGAGGAGAGCGAACGCACGAGGACGGCGGCGAGCGTGGCAGTTCCAAGCTTGCGCAGGAGTGGGACGTTCTCGGGGGCGAAAATGCGACCGGCACCCACATTCCTGGAGAACTGAAGGGCAACGGAAACGATCCAGTACATCACCCCGGTAGTGAGAATATAACGGGGGATCTCGCCGATCCGCGTCCGGTTTCGCAGGGAGATCTCCATTGCGAGGTCTCCTTTAAGCGTAGCCTTGAAGTCCGAGACGGACGCCTCGGTTTTCGGCGGCTCAAGACGAGCCCCGCTGGATTGCTCCCTCAGTTCGAAGTTTACGTTGCTCAGGGCCACCGCGTGGCGACCACCCAGGGTTGGCGCGAACAGCAGCGAAATGAGCCCCAACGGTCCACCGATGAGGATGACGATCCGGGCGACAGCCAACAAAGTCGTCACGACTTGAAGCGGGGTGGATGGCGCCCGGCGGGCGGAAGGGGTTTCAGAGGGCATATATCGATAATCGATAATCTTGCCCCGCGCGCAAGGAAAAAGATTATCGTTTATCGATATTCCCAAATTCCCGCGGCAGGCGGCCCTACCGACGGGTCGCTCACGCTCCCCGCTACTGGTTATCGCACTTGGAGCGTGTCGCCTTCGAAAGACAGGGCGAGGGAGGGGATGGTGACGGCCTTGCGGGAGCCTTCCCTGCGAACGCGGCCGGCGATCCACGCGTCGTAGCCGGTGGCCTTGGCGATCTCGACGACCTCGGGCGCGTCGCCCGGGCGCGAGTAGGCGGCGAAGCCGACGCCCATGTTGAAGGTCGCGTAGGCCTCGCGGCGGGCGATCGGGCCGGCCTCGATCATGAACTCAAAAAGGGCCGGGGGATTCCGCGGGTCGGAGATCTCGTACACGAAAGGCTCGGCGAGCCGCATCAGTTTCCGCCAGCCATGGCCGGTTACGTGCGCCAGGTAGCTGAGGCGGAGCCCGCGTTTCTGGCACTCGCGGAGGAAGGCGACGTAAACCAGCGAGGGGGCGAGCAGGGCCTCGCCGAAGGTGCGCGGATCCCCGTGCCCGATCGGCGTCGCGTAGCCCTGCGGCAGGTTCGACGCGATCTTCCGGCAGAGGGAAAGTCCGTTGGTCTGGACGCCCGAGGAGGCCAGGAAGACAATTGCGTCGCCCTCCCGGACCTCGCCCGTGATCCGCTGCGCCTTGGGCGCGATGCGCCCGACGGCGGACCCGGCCAGGATGATCGTGCCCGGCTCGACCATGCCCTTGAGCGCGGGGGTCTCTCCCCCGCCCCACACGGCGCCGGCCAGCCGGCAGCCCTCGGCAAAGCCGTCCACCAGATCCTGCGCCCGCCGGGTGTCGCCGAACCAGTCGGAGTCGCCGACGGCGGCGTGCATTGCGACCGAGACGGGGAGCGCGCCGCAGGTGACGAGGTCGTTGACGATCGTCGCCACCGTATCGATCCCGATCGAGCGGTAGTGGGACTTGCCCGTCGCGGCCTGCACTGCATCCGCCACGAGGTTCTTGGTCCCGAGGCCTTCCTCGACATGCGCGAGGAAGTGATCAGCCGCCTCGATCAGGTAGGCGCTCTCGCCGCGGACCGCCGCCGGCTCACGGTAGCCGTGGTCGCGGAGCGCGGGCGCCGTCCCCGCCGCCGCCTTCTGGCACGCGCGCTTGAAGGCGTCGAGCGGCTCGTAGCGCACTCCCGACGATTCGTAGGACAAGCTCATTGTCGGGAAATCAGAAGCTCGAAATCCGAATGACGAAGTGGAAGGGCCCGCGGCCTAAGTTCGTCATTCGACATTCGGATTTCGGATTTCCGGCCGCTCAGTAGGAGCGGCCGGCGTGCTTCTCGAAATAGTTCAGGTACGCCTGGTTCACCACCCGGTAGCCGCCGGGGGTTGGGTACTTGCCGGTGAAATACCAGTCGCCGGAGTGGTGGGGGACCGCGGCGTGCAGGTTCTCGATCGTCTGGAAGATGATCTGGATCTCGCCGCGCCACTCGATCTCGCGCGGCCGGACGCGCTCGACGATCTTGGCGGAAATCTCCTCGGGGGTGAACTGGTCGTAGATCTTGCGGACGTGGTTGGTCGAGCCGCCGCGCCGGACCTCCTCGCGGCAGAGGGAGTACACCTCCTCCATGAGCGGTGTCTGCCCGCGCTCCTTCAGGAGCTCGATGGCGGCCTCGAAGGCGATGAACTTCCCCAGCTCGGACATATCGATGCCGTAGCAGTCGGGATAGCGGATCTGGGGGGCGGTGGAGACGATGACGATCTTGCGCGGGTTGAGCCGGGCGAGGATGCGCAGGATCGAGCGGCGCAGCGTGGTGCCGCGGACGATCGAGTCGTCGACGCAGACGAGGTTGTCGCCCGGGTTCACGGAGCCGTAAGTGATGTCGTAGACGTGGCTGGCGAGCTGGTTGCGCATCGACTCCTGGCCGATGAAGGTGCGGATCTTGATGTCCTTGCTCACCACCTTCTCGCCCCGCGGCCAGTTGCGCAGGATGAGGTCGTCGAGCGTCGCCTCGGTCAGCTTGCCGGCGGCGCTCGCCTTCATGATCGCAGCCTTCACCTCGTCGCGGCGCTTGGTCCGCAACGCCGACATCAGGCCGTAGTACGCGACCTCGGAGGTGTTGGGGATATAGCTGAAGACCGACTTGGCCCAGTCGTGGTCAATGGCGTCGATGACCTGGTCGGCGAGGTGGGCGCCGAGCGACTGGCGCTCGCGATAGATGTCCAGGTCGTTGCCGCGCGAGAAATAGATCCGCTCGAAGGAGCAGGAGGTCCGCGGGAGCGGGGCGGTGAACTGCGTCTCCGTCACCTTGCCGCTCTTCTTGATCACGACGACGTGGCCGGGGGTGACCTCCTTGACGTCCTCGACCCCGAGGTCGAACACCGTCATCAGGGGCGCGCGCTCCGAGGCGAAGGCGATGATCTCGTCGTTCTGGAACCAGTGGCAGGGGCGGATGCCAGAAGGGTCGCGTGCGACGAAGGCGTCGCCGTTGCCGACCATGCCGGCGAGGGTGTAGCCGCCGTCCCACTTCTGGGAGGCCCGGGTGAGCACCCGGCCGAGATCGAGGTCCTCGCTGATCCGCCGGGTGATCTCCTCGCCGGGGACGCCCGTGTCGCGGAGCTTCCGGAAGATGTCCTCGTGTTCCTCATCCAGGAAGAAGCCGATCTTCTCGAGGATCGCCTGCGTGTCGGTGGCGAAGATCGGGTGCTGGCCCATCGCGGTGAGCGATTCGTTGAGCTCCGCCGTGTTGGTGAGGTTGAAGTTGCCGCAGAGCCCGAGGTTGCGGGTGGGCCAGGGGCTTCGCCGGAAATACGGGTGGCATGAGCTGAGGCTGTATCCGCCGCTAGTCCCATAGCGGAGGTGCCCCATGAGCAGCTCGCCGCCGAAGTCGAAGTTGCGCTTAACGGTGTCGGTAAACTCCGGGTGGATGACTCCCTCGTCGACCTTCTCGTTGTACTGCTTGAGGAGGAGCCGGAAGATCCGGTCCAGGGGGTTGGACTTCACGCTCCGCTCCCGGAACATGAACGCCTCCCCGGGCGTCATCCCCAGCTTCACGCAGGCCACCCCCGCGCCATCCTGGCCGCGGTTGTGCTGCTTCTCCATCAACAGGAAGAGCTTGGTAAAGCCCCAGAGCGGGCTTCCGTACTTCTCCTGGTAGTACGCGAGCGGCTTGCGCAGGCGCACGAGGGCCACACCGCACTCGTGGGAGAGTCGGTCGAGCCGGTCGCTCATCATCCGTGCTTGTTCGCCATAACAGTCGTCTGAACAGAATGCACGGAAGGTGAAAGTGAAAGGGAAAAATTCGGCGAACCGACCGGGCGCCGCAAGCGACGCCCCTACATGGCCGGTTCAATCCGCAATTACTTGAACGTTGAGCGTCGAGCGTTGAGCGTTGGGCGTTCACATGCTGATTCTCCCCGGCTCCGCCGCCCTCTCCCGGTTCCGTATCCAGAAGCTGCTGGATGGACTTAAGGCAGCGGGCGTGCCGGTGGACCGGGCGACGGCGGAGTTTGTGCACGTGGTGGAGACTGAGGGGGAGCTGGGCCAGGCGGACCGGCAGGTGCTGGACAGGCTCTTGACCTACGGCCCGGCCGTAGGGCGTCCGCTGGCGGACCGCCAATCCTCTCCGGAGAGGCACGGCGCAAGCGCCGGCCCTACGTCGATCACGTTGATCGTCGCGCCGCGCATCGGAACCATCTCCCCCTGGTCTTCGAAAGCCACTGATATCGCGCATATCTGCGGGTTGACCGCCATCAAGCGCATCGAGCGCGTTGTGGCATATCGCTTTGGCGGTCCGGCACCCGACTCCCAGCTCTCCGTTCTCCGCTCGGCAATCCACGACCGGATGACGCAGGTTGTCTTTGAACGGTTCGAGGAGCTCGAGGCCCTCTTCCGGCACGGGCAGCCGCGGCCGATGAGCACGGTGCCGGTGGTTGCGCGGGGACGGGCGGCGCTGGAGGAGGCGAACAAGGCGCTTGGCCTGGCGCTGGCGGAGGACGAGATCGACTACCTGGTGAAGAACTTCAACGCGCTCGGGCGAGACCCGACCGACGTCGAGCTAATGATGTTTGCCCAGGCGAATTCCGAGCACTGCCGGCACAAGATCTTCAACGCCACCTGGGAAATCGACGGCGCCGCGCGCGACCGCTCGCTCTTCCAGATGATCCGGAACACGCACGAGCGGCACCGCGAGGGGATCCTTTCCGCGTACAAGGACAACGCCGCCGTCCTTGCGGGTTCCCGCGGGGGGCGGTTCTTTCCCGATCCCAAGTCCCGGGCCTATGCCGCGCACGAGGAGGACATCCACATCCTCTGCAAGGTCGAGACGCACAACCACCCGACGGCGATCTCGCCGTTTCCGGGCGCCGCGACCGGATCGGGCGGAGAAATCCGCGACGAGGGTGCGACCGGCTGCGGGGCGCGGCCGAAGGCAGGGCTCACCGGGTTCACGGTTTCCAATCTCCGGCTGCCCGGGGCGATCCAGCCTTGGGAAACGGACAACGGCAAACCGGGGCGAATCGTCTCCGCGTTGGACATCATGATCGACGGCCCGCTCGGGGGAGCGGCGTTCAACAACGAGTTCGGGCGGCCGAATATTTGCGGGTATTTCCGGACGTTTGAGGCGGCCGTCCCGGCCCATGCAGGGGCGTCGCTTGCGGCGCCCGAGGGATCGACGCGGGCGCCGGCCAGCGCTGCCCCTACAGAGCTCAGAGGCTACCATAAGCCGATCATGCTCGCCGGGGGGCTCGGCAATATCCGGGCGGGGCATGTGCAGAAGGGAAAGATCAACCCGGGCGACAAGCTCGTGGTGCTCGGCGGGCCGGCGATGCTCATCGGGCTCGGGGGCGGCGCGGCCAGCTCGGTGGCCAGTGGGTCGGGGGACGAGGATCTGGATTTTGCCAGCGTGCAGCGCGACAACGCCGAGATGGAGCGGCGCTGCCAGGAGGTGATCGACCGGTGCTGGGCCCTCGGCGACGAGAACCCTATCGCGTTCATCCACGACGTCGGCGCGGGCGGGCTCTCGAATGCCCTGCCGGAGCTGGTCAACGACGGCGGCCGCGGCGGGCGGTTCAACCTCCGCCGGATCCCGAACGACGAGCCCGGCATGGCGCCGCACGAAATCTGGTGCAATGAATCGCAGGAGCGTTACGTCCTGGCGGTGCCGGCCGGGCGCATGGCGGCTTTTTCCGCGTTCTGCGAGCGCGAGCGCTGCCCCTACGCCGTCGTCGGCGAGGCGACCGCCGAGCGACAGCTGTTGCTGGAGGATCCGCATTTTCAAAATCGCCCGATCGACCTGCCGCTCGACGTCCTGCTCGGCAAACCGCCGCGGATGCACCGGGCCGACAAGACGCGAAAGCGCGCGCTGGCTCCCCTCTCACTCGGCGAAGCGGGTTCGCTGGAGGAGGCGGTCCGCCGCGTCCTGAGTCACCCCACCGTGGCGGACAAGACGTTCCTGATCTCGATCGGCGACCGCTCCGTCGGCGGACTCACTGCCCGCGACCAGTTCGTCGGGCCCTGGCAGGTCCCGGTCGCGGACTGCGGCGTGACCGTCACTGCGTTCGACGTCTTTACGGGCGAGGCGCTGGCCATGGGCGAACGCACGCCCGTGGCCCTCAATAGCGCGGCGGCGGCGGCCCGCCTCGCGGTCGGCGAAGCGCTCACCAACCTCGCCGCCGCCCAGGTCGGCGCGATCGGCCGGGTCAACCTCTCGGCCAACTGGATGGCCGCGCCGGCGGTCGCCGGGGAAGGCGCCGATCTCTACGCCGCGGTCCACGCGGTCGGCATGGAGCTATGCCCCGCGCTCGGGATCACGATTCCCGTCGGCAAGGACTCGATGAGCATGAGCACCGTCTGGAAGGACGGCGGCGGAGAAAAGCGCATGACCGCGCCGGTCTCGCTCATCGTCTCCGCCTTTGCCGCGGTCGCGGATGTGCGGCTCACCCTGACGCCGCAGCTCGCGCAGGACTTCGACTCCGTGCTTCTGCTCATCGACCTCGGCCGCGGGAAGAACCGGCTCGGCGGCTCGATCATCGCGCAGGTGGTCTCGCAGCTGGGCGGCGAGCCGCCCGATGTGGACAGCCCGGCCGAACTCAAGGGGTTCTGGGCGGCGATCCAGCAACTGGGGGCTGAGAAGAAGATCCTCGCGTATCACGATCGGTCGGATGGCGGGTTGCTCGCGTGCGCGGTGGAGATGGCGTTTGCGGGGCATGTGGGGGTGGATTTGGAGATACCGACGGACAACACCGAACGCCCAACGCCCAACGTCCAACACCCAACTGGGGCATTGTTCGCGGAGGAACTCGGGGCGGTGGTCCAGGTGCGGCGGTCGGACCTGGAGTCGGTTTTCTCGACGCTCAAGGCGCACGGGCTTGATTCCGCCACTTCGGAGGTTGGGCGGCTCAATCGGGACTTCGCGTTCCGGGTGACAATTTCGGGGAAGGTTGTCGTCGACGAAAAGCTGCCGGCGCTGCGGGCGATCTGGTCGGATGTGACCCGGCGGATTGCGCTGCTGCGGGACAACCCGGCGTGCGTGGAGCAGGAGTATCACCTGAAGCTGGATCCGACGGATCCGGGAATTACGCCGACGCTGACGTTCGAGCCGAGGACGCCTGGTTCTCGGATCCTGGATCCTGGGGTTCAATCCCAAGAGCCAAGAACCAGGAACCAGGAACCGCGGCGCCCGCGAGTCGCGATCCTGCGCGAGCAGGGCGTGAACGGGCAGATCGAGATGGCGGCGGCGTTCACGCGGGCGGGGTTCACGGCGGTCGACGTGCACATGACGGACATCATCTCGGGGGCGGTGTCGCTGCGGGATTTTCGCGGCGTGGCGGCCTGCGGCGGGTTCAGCTATGGCGACGTGCTCGGCGCCGGCGAAGGCTGGGCGAAGAGCATCCTGTTCAACCAGCGGGCGCGGGCGGAGTTCGCCGCGTTCTTCGCGCGGGAGGATGCGTTTGCGCTCGGCGTCTGCAACGGCTGCCAGATGATGAGCAACCTGCACGAGATTGTCCCGGGCGCCGCGAACTGGCCGCACTTCGTGCAGAATCGCAGCGAGCGGTTCGAGGCCCGGTTTGCGTCGCTCAAGATCGAGAAGAGTCCCAGCATATTCTTCGCGGGAATGGAGGGGTCCGTGATCCCGGTGGCCGTCTCGCACGGGGAAGGGTTCGCGGAGTTCAAGGACGCGGGCGCCGCGAGGGAGTTCAGCAACTCGGGGCTCGTGGCCGCCCGGTATGTCGACAATCACCAGGCGGCGGCGATTGCGGCGGGCAAGGTCGGGGCGGGCGATGCCGGCGTCCACACCGAGACGTACCCGCTCAATCCCAATGGTTCGCCCTTCGGTATCACCGCGCTGACGACACCCTCGGGCCGGGCCACGATCCTCATGCCCCACCCCGAGCGCGTGCACCGCACCGTCTCCCTGAGCTGGCATCCCGCCGACTGGCCCGAGGAATCCCCGTGGATGCAGCTCTTCCACAATGCCCGCTCCTGGGTGGAGTGATAGGACGGGGTTGTCCACGAAACGCACGAAACACACGAATTGTGGGGCGGTTTGCTCCGGTTTCGGGTCTAGCATGACCACAACTCATTCGCGTTTCATTAAACCGGTATTTGGGCTCGACCGGGAGTAGCCACCCCTGACCAATAATTCGTGTGTTTCGTGGGCAACCCATCCGGTACTATTTAGCGCTCTTTGCGCTGGTGCTGGCGGCGTATTCGCCGGCGCTCAGAGGGGGGTTCCTCTGGGATGACGATGGGCATGTCACAAAGGCGGAACTGCAGTCGCTGGATGGGTTGAGGCGGATCTGGTTCGAGGTGGGGGCGTCGCAGCAGTACTATCCGGTGCTCCACTCCGCGTTCTGGATCGAGCACCGGCTCTGGGGTGATGCGCCGTTTGGGTACCATCTCGTCAATATCCTGCTGCACGCGACGGCGGCGTGCCTGCTGGCGGCGGTGCTGCGGCGGCTTTGGAGCGACGGAACGACCGAGCGACGAAACGACGGCGGATCTGTCGCTCCGTCGCCCAGTCGCTCCGTCGTTCCATGGCTCGCAGCCGCGCTGTTCGCGGTTCATCCGGTCAATGTCGAATCGGTCGCGTGGATCTCGGAGCAGAAGAACACGATGTCGGCGGTGTTTTACCTCTGGGCGGCGCTTCTTTACCTGAGGGCGGTGGGCAGTGGGCAGTGGGCAGAGAATCCCGATTCGAAATCTGTGCACCGCCTACAGCCTACCGCCTACTGGCTCGCAACAGCACTCTTCGTCTGCGCGTGCCTCAGCAAGACCGTGGCCTCGACGCTGCCGGCGGCGCTGCTGGTGGCGACCTGGTGGAAGCGGGGGCGGATTGAGTGGAGGAAAGACGTGGTCCCGCTGCTGCCGTGGTTTGCCTTCGGCATCGCGGCGGGGCTCTTCACGGCCTATGTCGAGCGCGTCTACATCGGGGCCGAGGGCTGGCAGTATGAGCTTTCGCTCGCAGGGCGCGTGCTTCTCGCAGGGCGCGTGCTTTGCTTCTATCTCGGGAAGCTGTTCTGGCCCGCGGGCCTGGTATTCAACTACCCGAGGTGGACGATCAGCACCGCGGACGCGGTGCAGTGGATCTATCTGCTTGGCTCGCTCGCGCTCGTCGGCGCGGCGTTTGCGTGGCGGAAGCGGAGCCGGGGGCCGCTGGCGGGGCTGCTTTTTTTCGGGGGAACGCTTTTCCCGGCGCTCGGGTTCTTCAATGTGTATCCGTTTCGGTACTCGTATGTGGCGGATCACTTTCAGTACCTGGCGGCGATCGGGGTGTTTGTCGTTGTTGCGGCGGCGCTGGTGTCGGGCCGGAATGGCGGAGCGACGGAGCGACGGAGCGACAGAAAGTCCGTCGTTCTGACGAGCGGTCGCTCCGTCGCTCTCGTAGTGATCGCCGTTCTTTTTGCGGTCACGGCGAAGCAAAGCTACGTCTACGCGGACAGCGACCGGCTGTGGCGGGCGGCGATTGCGCGCAACCCTGGCTCGTGGCTGGCGCATAACGCGATCGGGCTGAGCCTGCTCGACCAGGGCAAGGTCGAGGAGGCGCTGGCGGAGTTCCAGGTCGCGATGACGCTCAATCCGTATCCATCCGAGGAAAACAACGTGGCGATCGCGCTGGAGAAGGTGGGCCGGGTGCCGGAGGCGATCCAGCTCTTCGAGCGCGCCATCGCGGCCTGGCCGAACTACGTCGATGCGCATATCAACCTCGGGACGGCGTACGCGCGCGTCGGGCGGTTCCCGGAGGCGATCAAGGAAATGCAATTTGCGATCGGGTGGAAGCCGAGGGAGCCGAAGTACCGGTACAACCTCGGTCTCGCGCTGCGGGACTCAGGCGACCTGGCCGGCGCGATCGCGCAGTTCCGGGAGGTGCTCGCCCTCGAACCCGGCAATCCCGAGGCGCTGATCGCGCTGGGCAATGCCCTGATCTGGGCGTCCCAGTGGTCGGAGGCGGTCCCGCCGCTCGAGCAGGCGGTGAAGCTGCGCCCGGACTCGATGATGGCCCGGCAGAATCTCGGCGCGGCGTACTTGAATCTGAACCGGCCGGCCGAGGCCATCCCCCACCTGGAGCGCGCCCTCGAATTGCAGCCCAACCAGCCAGAGCTCGCCAGGATGCTGGCGGCCGCACGCCAGCGGGTTGCGAGGTAGCTATAGGCGGCAGGGCCGCAAAGCGGCCAAGCTCCGCAAGGAGAATTGTTGGGAATATCCCGGCAATTCCACTCTCGGATGGGTGTCATGAAAAACCTCGTTGCCCTCTCACTCCTTGTAGCTTTCAGCGGATCGGTTGCGTATGCGGCCGACGCGGCGGCGCCCGCGGCGCCCGCCGGGTGGAAATTGCGGATCGACCGGAGCACCAGCGCCACCGACCCGGACGGTGCTGGGCAGATCAAGTTCACCAAGGAAGGCGCTGGATTCCACGCGGTGAACCCGCAGGCGGCCACCTACTGGGCGGCGACCAACAACGCCACCGGCCAATACACGCTAAAGGCGCGATTCACCCAGCTTGAGGTCAGCAACCACGAGAATTTCTTCGGCCTCTTCATCGGCGGGAGCGAGTTGGAAGGACCGGCGCAGAAGTACACCTATTTCATGATTTCCCAGGAGGGAAACGTGCTGGTGAAGCGACGCGACGGCACCCAGACGTCGGACGTGGTCTCCCGGAAAATGAACCCGGTCGTCAAGAAGCCGGATGCCACGGGCAAGTCGGTGAACGACCTGGAACTGCGCGTCCAGGCGGACAAGGTTGACTTCGCGGTCAACGGCACGGTCGTAGCCTCGGTTCCCAAGACGGGGGCGGCCGCGGGGACGGACGGGATCTACGGCATCCGGGTCAACCACTTCCTGAACGTCCAAATTGACAACCTGACGCTGACCCCGGGGCGTTGAGCCGGGGCCGAAATCCGGCTTCCGTTCCAGCCGGAAGCGTTGCAATCATTCCCCCATGATTGAAGAGGGACTGCTATACAGCGACCGGGCCGTCCTGGGCTTTCTCGACCCCCAGATCAAGGAGTATGGTGGAAAGGTCGAGCTCGAGGATAACCGGATACTTTTCGCGGTCCCCGTCGGCGACGGCGAAGCCAATGGCATCGCCGCCCATCTCCTGGGAACCGCCCCGTTCCCGCACCAGACCGGTGAAACGGAGGACGACCAGTGGCGGCTTTACTTTATCGACAAGGCGCACCTGGCGGCCGCCACCGATTGGCTGGCGCGGCACCGGGCCTGGACCGCAGGGGACATCCTCCCGGTCACAACGGCGCAGAAGGCACTGATCGCCGAGCTGGGCACCTCCACCATGCCGCATCGGGTGGCGCAAAGACTGGTGGAGCTGCACGCCGGCGCGGCGCTGAGCGCCGGCGCCGTCCGGGACCCCGCCCTGATCCGGACGCTCCTCGACCGGCTCCATGTCCGGGAACCGCTGTTCTTCTCGGCCTTTCAAAAGCTCCTCTCGGCCCACCTGATCGACATGAAGGTGGTGCTCGACCAGATAATCAACGAGGACATCCGGCTGGAAAACGACATCGTGCGCAGCGGCCTGTCGCACGACCCGTTCCTGCAGAGCCGCCAGAACGCCGCCACCGAGATCAGGCAGCACATGATCCGCTTCCACATCATCAGTGCGATCGACCAGAACAAGAGCCTCGTTGAGAATCCGTATGCGGCGTACGTCGAGATCGCGCTGGCCGGCGACGAGATCACCGCGATGATCGACGGCAACACGGTCAAGATGAAGCGCGACCGATTCCTGGCCGCGATCCGGTCGATCCGCCGGAATCTCTACCTGGGCGGCGACTTTTCCAGTTTCAACACCCAGGTGCCCTGGGTGACCGAGGACATCGCCTACCCTTTCCGGTTCATCAAGCAGAAGCTGGCGATGCACCGCGATCTCTCCCCGCTCGCTTTCCAGCACATTGGGATCCTAAGCTTAGAATTCCACGTGGACAAGTTGTCGC
>JADMIO010921746.1_pt1 | contig 84062 bp, 76 predicted proteins | sample 8958161 | NCBI WGS metagenome assembly JADMIO01 (sample SAMN16585339, study PRJNA669376) | soil metagenome | isolation source: Crop rotation soil | place: USA: Cullars Rotation, Alabama | collected 2011 | reverse complement strand
GCGCCGCCGCTCTACTCGCACAGTCATACGAGTTCAAGTCGAGCTGGAGGGCGGAGGATATCCAGAAGCTCGACATGGCCGGCAAAAAGGTCGTGGCCGTCCTCATCAGCGATGATGACAGCCTGCGGATGTCTGTTGAAGAGGCGCTTGCGCGAGAACTGACCTCGCGCGGCTTCGTTGGCGTGGCCGGCTACCGGTCGATTCCCGCAGAGCTGCTGAAGGACGGCGACAAGGCTCGCGCATGGTTCGAAAAGACCGGCGTGTCGGGGATTGTGGTGCTGCGCCTGCTGAGCGTGGACAAGCAGAAAGTCTCGTCCTCGGTCGTGTGGATGACGACGTACTACCAGAGCTTCTCCAACTATTACGGGACGGCCTGGCAGACCGTCACGCCCATCGGCCCTGGGCGCATTGTCACGTCGATTTCTGTCGAGACACTGCTCTTCGACGTCGCAAAGGGTGGCCTCGTCTGGGGCGGTGTTACGGACACGAGCGACGTGAAGAACGTGCAGAGCTACGTGGTCGGGCTGGCCGGCGCCGTCTCAAAAGAGCTGCAGCGCGTGGGTCTCGTGACACGCGCGCGGTGACTGGGATCTGACGAATCATTGGCAGATTGGCAGATTGGCAGATTGGCAGATTGAGAGATTCAGGAATCTCCCAGTCTGCCAGTCTTCGAATCTGAAAATCCCTTCGGGCAGGACTAAAGTCCTGCGCTACCAGCTACTACCAGCTACCGCCTACCGGCTACAGGCTAGTAAGTCCATCCAACCGAAGTGACGATGCCTGCGTCGTTGCGGGCGGCTGAGGGATCGGGCGGGGCGCTGTCGAAGGTGTCGAAGACGTTGATGGACACCGAAAAATCCTTCCATAAAGTCTGCGAAAAGCTGCCATCGAACTGCAGCCGCTGACGTCCCCAGCTGCTGAAGCTGGGATAGTAGTCGAGGGTCGTGGAAAAGTTCGTTTTCGCTCCGTCGTAGGTGAAAAACGACGACTGAAATCTTGCGACCCCCTCGAGATTCTGCGTGTTCGGCACATCGACCCCTTCCTCGTTGTTCACGACAAGGCCGCCTGCCACCTGCAACTGCGCGCGGTTAGTGTTGACGAGACGACGGCCAACTAATCCACCCACCTGGGAGCGCAGGACGATGCCCAGGCTTTCGTTGTTTTCGAAGGAGCCGCCGCCGCCGACGAGCCACCGCCCCCGATAGCGCACGTACCCGAGATTGAGGGCGCCGCGATCGTCCTTTTCAACACCGGGTTGTTCAGTGACGACTCCCGAGATTGAGAGCGTAATGACGAAAGCGGGCCGCCGGTAGGTTGTGTCCGTGTTCAGCGTCAGCTGTCCGATTGCGCTCGATCGCGTGTAGCTGTATCCGAGATTGAAGGACCCGTCGACGCGTTTCAAGAAGCTCGCGCCAATTGGATGGACCGTCACGACCTCCGCCATCGACAACGTGACGTCGCCACTGCTCGTGACAATTCGGATAAATCGTCCCACCGCGGGCTGCAGGGAGCCGAGCAGGCGTCTCCCATTCGACGTTTCGATCTCGAATTGGCGCGTCGATTCGACACTAGCGATATTGTCCCACTCGAACTCGATTGTTCCCGCGTCGTCTGTGCTCAGCTCGAGACGGCCACGGTTCACGTCCTCGATTTCACCTGTCACGCGGTCGCCGTTTGCCAGCCTGACGACATCGGTTTTTGGCTCGGCAAACGCAAGCGTGCTGATCGAGACGAGGAAGGCGACTGCAGCCGTGATTCTCGCGAGGTTCGAGCCGCCGGCGGCTGTCATGTGAAGGGCACGCACAGCAATTTATGCGCCGTGGCACGGCGCCTCGTCGTGCCCGCGTTCGTATTGCCCGAGTGGGTAGTGCTGGCCTTCAGGCCAGCCGCCGTCGTGTACCGCTCAGCGACGAGAACTCGATATGCAATCACGGCCGGCTGTCAGACGCAACAGGCATCGGGCACTAGGCATCAGGCATCAGGCAACAGGCATTAGACTCGGGCTACCGCCTACCGCCTACCGCCTACGGGCTAGTTCATGCTGCGGCGGAGCTCAACGAGGATGTCATCGACGGCGTCGACGCGAATCAGCCCGAGGCGCGGATATTCTATGTCGAGGATGACATAGACGGTTGCTGACAGCACCAATGCGAAACCCACGGTGTGCAGCCAGCTGCGTGCCTTGCCGCCAGCCATGTGATAGCCGGCCAAGAGGGCGCCAACGAGCGCGACGATCGCGAGCATGCCGTAAACAATCGGAGGCGGGTGTATTCGTGTCGCCGTCAACCTTGTGCGCGTGATGTCGATCATCTGGTTCACTGCCGGCAGGAAGAGCATCGGGGCTGCCGTCGTCGGCGATGCCTGTGCGGCGGTAACCCCATTCGTCCAGATTTGTTCCTGCAGTTCGAGTGAATAATCCCACGCAGCTTTCGTCCGTTCGGTGTCAGCCGGATCCCGGTACGTGTCTATGCGGGCATCAAGGTAGCGTTTGAAGAGGTCGCGGAGTGGCGGCTGCGTCGCCTCAGGCAGCATGCGAATCCGGTCCCATGCCGTGCCGATGCGAATCGCTTCGTCGCTGACGAGGTGCCGCCGCGCGTCGAAGCGAGTGACCGCTCCGGAAAATGTGAACGCGATGAGCAGGCTCAGCAGCCCGAAAACGGCTCCCTCGATGACACCGGCGCCTTTCTTCGCACTGTCGGGATCTATCGCAAGGCGCCGCATCGCGATGCCATGACCGACGTGCTGCATGGCGAGCATTCCGACGAACAAAGCAACGGCAAACGCAAGGGCCCACAGCATCATGCCGCGCGCTTTCACGATCTGCGCCAGCTTCTCGCGGCGGGCGGTCTTACCGAAATCGCATAGCCGGGGAATCATCCAGGACCGATGATCGCGGCGTGCATCGAGTCTGGATCGAACACGCCGCCGACGGCATCGAGGGCCTTGCCGTATTCATCATCGTCATTGCGATGGCGTTCGGCACCGTCAGGTACGTCGTCGAATATGCGAAGCGCGTCGCCGATTCCTACGAGAACTACAAGGGGCAGCTCGGGCGGGCGCTCCTGCTCGGCCTGGAGCTCCTCGTCGCAGCCGACGTCATTCGCACCGTGACACTCGAGCCGACACTCAACAACGTGTTGATCCTGGGAGTGCTCGTCGTCATCCGCACGTTCCTCAGCTGGTCGCTGGTCGTCGAGATGAAGGGCCGGTGGCCGTGGCAGGGGTAATCGACACAGGAACCAGGCTCGCGGTCGAGCGCACACGCCTCGCGTACGAGCGCACGTTGATGGCGTGGGTCAGGACAGCGACGTCGCTTATTTCGTTCGGCTTTACCGTTTACAAATTCTTCCAGTTCGAGATATCGAAGCAGCAGCCTGCCCGCACTGCCGCGATCATAGGACCGCGCGGGTTCGCACTGATGATGATCAGCATCGGCCTCGTGGCACTGGTTCTCTCGACATTCGAGCATCGGCGGAGCATGGCGGCGATGCGGACGGAATTCGGGTCTGTTCCGTACTCGACGTCCGCGATTGTGGCTACGTTGGTATCAGCCTTGGGAGTCGCGGCGCTGGTGGCCGTCCTTCTTCGAGCGTAAATATGAACAAAACATCTTTTCATCTGCTGGCGAAACCGACGGGAGCCGTCTGCAACCTCGACTGCAAATACTGTTTTTTCCTGTCGAAGGAAATGCTGTATCCGGGCAGCCGTTTCCAGATGGCTGACGACCTGCTCGAGATTTACATTCGACAACTGCTCGAGTCGCAAGCGGGCCCGGAAGTCATCGTCGGCTGGCAGGGCGGCGAACCGACGCTGATGGGACTCGAATTCTTCGAGCGCTCGATTGAATACGTCGAAAAGTTCAAGCAACCCTGGCAGAAGGTGTCGTACACGATTCAAACAAATGGCACGAAGCTCAACGAAGAGTGGTGTGCGTTCCTGAAGAGGCACAATTTCCTTGTCGGGTTGAGCATCGACGGGCCGGCAGCGCTCCACGACGCGTATCGCGTCGACAAAGGCGGCGCCGGAACATTCGATGATGTGATGCGGGGCTGGCACGTGCTCAACCGGCACGGGGTTGACGTGAACATTCTGTGCAGCGTACACGCGGCGAATGCGCAGCATCCCCTCGAGGTTTACAAATTCTTCCGTGACGAGCTGAAGACGTCGTTCATTCAGTTCATCCCAATCATCGAACGCGTCACGGAAGAGATGCTGCCGGTCGCCAATATGGGGTGGGGGGAGCGGGGAAGCGATCCCCGGCCGCTGTATCTCCTGGACGGCAATCAGGTGACCGAGCGGTCGGTCGGCCCTGAGCAGTGGGGGCAGTTCCTCAATACGATCTTCGACGAGTGGGTGCAGCGCGATGTCGGCACGGTGTACGTCCAGATGTTCGATGCCGCCCTGGCCTCGTGGGTGGGCGCGCCGCCATCGATGTGCATCTTCTCTGAAACGTGCGGCTCCGCCGTCGCCCTGGAACACAACGGCGATCTCTACTCATGCGATCACTTCGTGGAGCCCAAGTACCTGCTTGGCAACATCAAACAGGTACATATGCTGAAGCTGGTGACGTCGGAACAACAGCAGCAGTTCGGCCTCGCGAAACGAGACACGCTGCCGAAGTATTGCCGCGACTGCTCGGTGCGCTTCGCGTGTCATGGCGAGTGTCCGAAGAACCGGTTCATCACTACACCCGATGGCGAGCCCGGCCTTAACTATTTGTGTGCGGGTTACAAGGCATTCTTCACGCACATCGATCGCCCGATGCGTACGATGGCCAGCTTGCTTCGCCAGGGGCGTTTCGCCGACGAAGCGATGGCACTGCTCAGCGAATGAGCAGCACGGCGCCGGCCGACCAGAAGTTGGCGATCACGTTCTCCACCGCGCCACCGCTCGTTTGCAAGTCGCCCAGCGCGGCCACGTGCTGCGAGCCGAAGATTTGAACGGCCATCCGGGCGTCGCGCCGGAATGTCCAGCCTGCGCCGTAGGTGAGGCCAAGCGCTTTCGATCTGAATGCCGGGTTCGCGCCGCTGGGGTCGTAGATCCAGTTGCGCATGAAGGCCATGCCCATCCCTGCCTTGATTGAGAATCCGCGCGATTCCCACGGCCTGAAGTTCACGATACCGATCACAAACGTGGAACGGATACCGTCGCCGCCGGTAGGAGACTCTGCTGACGTCCAGAAGAGCTCCACGCCAGTATCCATCTGCCTGTTCACGCGGTAGCCACCGCTGGCGAGCACGCTTGCCGTGTTCAGGTACGCGCTCTCCAGGTCGCAGCCTTCGCCACACGCGCCCTGCAGCGTCGTCGACGCGCCGCCGATAGCGAACCACGCCCGTGATGGCGGTGGAGCCTGCGCATGAGCGCTGAGCGGTGCCGCGATGGCGATCGCGAAGATTAACGCGGCGCGTGTGAACCGGCTCATGAGGCGATGCTCCATGTCAGGAAGGCACGGAACTGCGGGAACTGCACCTTCTTCGACGGGTTGCCGTCCTTGTAATACGTCTTGCGATGGAAATATTCGCCGGCGACGCCGATTCCCAAAGAACGGCGCAACGGGGCCAGCAGATCGAACCGGAGTTGCTGCATCAGGTGATTGGCGCGTACGCCGTCGAGACTGTATATATGCTGGCTTCGATACACGATCGATGCGAAGGAACGGCCGTCACGGGTGAAGTCGGCGCCGGCTCCAAATGTTCCGCCGGGTCCGTAATCGTAAAACCTCGGTCCTTCCGACACTCCCTGGCCGGCGTCCCCTTCATCCGGTGGTTCTTCGATCGGCACTGTTTCGCCTGGAGGAAGCGAATCAACTGCGCCGAGCGCGGTCAATCCGGCCCACCCTGTGACGTGGGTGGATATACGGGAGGACAACTTACCGGTGAAGGTCCCGTGCGCCTCGAATGACTGCGCGCCGATCTGGTAGGCGCTGTTCTGGTCGAAGTCAAATGCCTGCACCACATTCACTTGAAAACGTCCCTCGGCGAACGGCTGTCCAAGAAGCCTTCCACGAACGCGTGCCTCGCTGAATCCGCCGCCTCCGCCGAACCGGAGGCGTACCGCGAACGCATCGTAAGGCTCTCGCGTGCGGCCAACGGTCGGGTCTCCGTATGCGAGGTCCATTTCCAGGAATGGATCGCCCGTCGAATTGACGGCCCGCGTGTTCGATCCACGCCACAGCACGCCGGCCGCGGTGTGCCCCGCGAGTCGAACAGGAACGAATTCTGCGGGCTTTTCGGAGATGCGCGAGCTGTCGCCCGAGATAAACCGGTTGACGCCGGTAATCGGGTCGATCGCGGTCGCACCAATCTCCTTCCAGAGGCGGCCGCGGCCCGTCGCTCGTGTATCGCGGACGAGCCAGGCCGTGCGGTGGAACATCTCTCCGAGCGCGATTCCGCCAAGCGTGGTGTTGATGAGGTCGTTGACCGACGCATGATTCGTCTCACCGAAGTACTCCCACGTCCCGCTGCCGAATGCGGTGACGCCGGCCGACTCCCAGAAGCTCAAACCGTTGCTCCGGCCGGTGTTGAAGTAGTTGTTCCCCTGGTACGGATGGCCAAGTTGATTGACCTTGAATTCGTCGAGGTCCCACACCCAGCCCTGTTGCATGTTCGCCCACCACGTTTTTGGAGTAATCCTGGCCGTGACCTGTCCCCGCGCGAGATTTGCCAATTCATAAAACACGTTTACGTAGGTCGTTTGCAGAAACGTCTTGCCGACACGCCGAGGTGGACAGCCCTCACACGCGCGCCCTTCGGCGAGCCAGGGTGCTTGCCTCAACCTCTGAACGAGCGAATCGGACAGTGACGGATTTACCGGAGGGATGGGCGTTGTCTGCCCGTATACCGTTCCAGCGGTCAACAACACAGCGATCAAGGAAAGTACTGAAACATTCATGCTTGCGACTCGCATCGGGCCACTGCCGCCCGCAAAGTTTCGAACACCGTGTCCGAACCAAGGCGATCGAGCGCACCGCTTCGCTCGAGCATCCGTTGGACCTGTGGCACCACGCCACCAATCGCCAAACGAATGTTGCGTCCGGCCAGATCGTCGACGAGGCCGGCGATCGTGTCGGCTCCGGTGCTGTCGAGGTGAGTAATCGGGCCGCCGTCCACAATCAGCCAGCGCGCATCTGGATTGGCATCCGCGGCGCCGAGCAGACGCTGCTTGAAATACGGCGCGTTGTAAAAAATGATGGAGGCGTTGAAGCGATAGAGCAGCAGGCCCGGCAACGGCTTCGCACCGTCATGCTGGCTCGGATCAAAAAACCCCTGCAGTCCTTCGACCCGGCCCAGGACTGCATCGGTGGGACGCGACGAACGCACGAGCAATACCAGCATCGCCAGCGCAATTGCCAGCGCGATACCCTGGAGCGCGCCGAGGATGACGACCCCGAGCATAGCGGCGACGCACACGAGGAACTCTCCCTCGCGAATGCGATAGAAGCGCACAAGCGCGCGCCAGTCGAATAACCCGATGCCCGCGAGGATGAGCACGGCTCCGAGCGCCGCGTTGGGAAGGTAGCGAAGGACTCCCGTGAAAAAGATCAGCACAACGGCGATCGTCGCGGCAGCGATGATCCCCGTCAGTTGAGTTTTGCCGCCCGCCGCGTCGTTCATGGCGGTTCTCGAGTCGGCCCCAGTCACGGCGAAGCCCTGCGAGAGACCAGAGGCGATGTTGCACGCACCGAGCGCCACGAACTCGCGATCCACATTGATCTCATATCGATTTCGCGAGGCAAAGCTGCGCGCCGTCACCATGCCGCTCGTGACGCTGACCAGCGCCAGGCCGGCTGCCCCCGTGGCTAGCGGTGCGAGAAGGGTGGAGGGTACCGGCGTCCACCCCAATCGAGGGAGGCCCGCAGGCACAATTCCGAGCACGGCGACGCCCGAGCGGTCCAATGCAAACAATTCCACTGCAGCCACCGCGACCGCCAGCGCGATCAGCGGCGCCGGGAATGTGGGCAGAAAACGCCGCACGCCGATCATGACGGCAAACGCTGTGGTACCCACGGCGAGAGTAGGAAGATGGGTCGAAGGCAGCTTCGTCACAAACTCGAACAGCCGCGGCAGAATGCGGCCTGACTCGATCGCGAACCCGAACACCTTGCCAATCTGCCCGAGCACGATGCTGATGGCGATTCCGTTCATGAACCCGACCAGTACGGGCTTGCCGAGAAAGTCGGCGAGAAAGCCGAGCCGAAAAATTCCGGCGGCGATGCACACGATGCCCGTCAACACGGCAAGCGATACCGCCAGCGTGTTGTAGAGCAGCGCGTCGCCGGCTGCGAGCGGTGTCACGATCGCCGCGACCATGGCGCACGCCGCGGCGTCCGGATTGACGATGAGCTGTCGCGACGTGCCGAGCGCTGCGTACACAACCAAGGGAAGCATCGAGGCATACAGTCCGACCACCGGAGGAAAACCTGCGAGCTGCGCGTAGGCGATAGCGACAGGTACGGCCACCGCCGCGACCGACAGTCCGGCGGCGAGGTCGTAGCGGAGCCATTCGAGGCGATAGCCCTTCACGTGTGCAGTAAGGAGTCCCCGAATAGCCGGTGCCGTTCGGGGACCCTCACGATTTATTGACGCGCCATCGCGATGCGCATGGCTTCGTCGGCAGAGACAAGATGATCCTGGCTCTCGGCCGCATCATCGATCGCGATCTGCACGCCCTTCACCTTGCCTGAGAACTCGTTGCCTCGGGGCCCATACTCTGGAGATACCGGTGAGCCGGTGTCGCTCCCGACATCGCAGCCGTCATCGGCAGAGAACACCATCGCCGCGGTGGCCGCAACGTTTCCCGTTCCGACTTTCTTGCCATCTATGAAGAGACTCGCGGTGCCTCCTTTGCCGAGCCCGCCACCCGCGTACGCGAACTCCATGCGCACCTGATGGTCGCCCGACGGGATTGTTCCTTCAGACTCTGCAAAGAAATGCTGAATGCCCAGCAGGTTGTAGCAGTACTTGAGCTTTCCGCTTTTCGCGTACAACGTCCAGCCGCCAATGTTGCCGCCTTGCGCGATGATGACTCCCTGGGCGCCTGACGCCGGTACTTCAAGTTCTGCAGTTACTGAGTGGGACTTGTTCTTGACGCTGATAACCGAGTTCTCGGACAGACGGCCCATACCGCCGAAGAGAATCTGCGTCTTGCCTTTGATCAAGATAGGCCGCCCGGCGAGATCTGGATTCAGCCGTTCTGCGACGCGGTCATCGAGCGGCAGTACGTTGTAGCGGGTTGCCTCGATTAGCCACAGACGCTGCAAATACAGCAGCTTCTCCGGCATCTGCTTCGCAAGGTTGTTCGACTGACTCCAATCCTTATTTGTGTCGTACAGCTCCCAGGTGTCGTTGTCGAACGGCGGCACCGTCTCGCCGACGAGCAGCCACGGAGTTTTGTGACGGGTCACGGCAGTCCAGCCCTTGTGATAAATGCCGCGATTGCCGAACATCTCGAAGTACTGCGTCTCGTGTTGTTCGGCCCCCGTGGCATTGTTAAAGGCATACAGCATGCTGACGCCTTCAATCGGCTTCTGCTGAACTCCGTCGACCGAGAAGGGTTGCGGCAATCCGGCGGCCTCGAGCACCGTCGGGGCGACATCGATGACGTGGTGGAACTGCGAGCGGATTTCACCTTTCGCCTTGATCCCGTTCGGCCAGTGGACGATGGTGCCATTGCGCGTGCCGCCCCAATGCGATGCGACTTGCTTGGTCCATTGATATGGCGTGTTCATCGCGTGCGCCCAGCCGACGGCGAAGTGGTTGTACGATTCCGGCCCGCCGAGCTTGTCGATCCGCTCCATCAGGAACTCCGGCGTCTCGAGCGCCGCGCCCCCGTTGAAGTTGATCATCTCGTTGTAGGTGCCGTTGATCGTGCCTTCGGCGGACGCGCCGTTGTCGCCGATGATGTAGTAGATCAGGGTGTCGTCGAGGACTTCAAGCGCCTTCAAGGCGTCGAGCAATCGGCCGACGTGGTGGTCGGCGTACTCGAGGAACCCGGCGTACACTTCCATCTGCCGGCGAAGAACCGGCTTGAGCGCCTCAGGCATCGCATCCCACGAGGGAATCTGTTCGTGCCGTGCGGTCAGCTGGCAATCCTGGGGTATGACCCCCAGCTTTTTCTGACGCGCAAAAGTGTCTTCGCGCGCTTTGTCCCAGCCTTGATCAAACTTTCCCTTGTACTTGTCCGCCCATTCCTTTGGTACATGGTGGGGGGCGTGGGTTGCGCCGGGCGCGAAATAGATGAAGAACGGCTTATCGGGAATCAGTGCTTTCTGCTGGCTGACCCAGCCGATCGCCCTGTCGGTCATGTCCTCCATGAAGTGGTAACCCTCTTCGGGCGTCTTCCTCACCTCGATTGGTGTCGTCCCTTCGTAAAGCGACGGGTACCACTGATGTGCTTCGCCTCCGATGAAGCCGTAGAAGTGCTCGAAGCCGCCGCCGCCCGTGGGCCAGGCCGTGAACGGGCCGGCGGGGCTGGTCTCCCACACCGGAACCTCGTGGCACTTGCCGAACTGCGCCGTGGCGTATCCATTCAACTTCAGGGTTTTCGCGAGCGGTGCGGCGGTGTTCGGCAGGACCGAGCAGTAGCCGGGCGATCCGCTTGCGATTTCGGTGATGCCGCCCATCCCGACCGAGTGATGGTTGCGTCCGGTCAAAAGTGCTTGACGAGTGGGCGAGCACAGGGCGGTCGTGTGAAAGCGATTGAACTTCAATCCGCCTGCCGCGAGTTTCTCGGCATGCGGCGTGGCGCAGGGGCCGCCAAACGCGCTCGACGCCCCGAACCCGACATCGTCGATAAGAATCACGAGCACGTTCGGCGCGCCCTTCGGCGGCCGCATCTGTTCGATCGGTGGGTACTTGGTGTCAGGATCCTTCGCGTCGTACGTGATCAAGCCTGTGCGCTGCGGATCTGGAATCGGAAGAACCGTACGCGGAAGATTGTCGTTCCTGCTCGCCATCGATCGCTCCTCGCTTGTGGTTGTAGCCTTGACGCGCAGGGCAGCAACCGCCGTGCCGACTGGCGACGCAACGAAAAGAACGGAGGACGGTGATTGTGGCGGCTGAGCTCATCGCTCCTCGTCAGCCAGATCACGGTATTTCGTGATCGCGTGGTGTTCGTCGCATGCCGAAATCGCATAGTCGGCCCGTGGGATCCTTCCTAGACTCGCGACTATGGCGAAAAGCGCAATTTCCCTGATCACGATCCTCAGCCTGCTTGCACCGTCATCGTCGCTCGTGATCGCCGCGCAGAGTGCGAAGCCGGCCACGGCCGCCGCAACTCCCGCGTCGACTCCGCCCCTGGATGGCGGCTGGCCGCGCGCGTACGCCACGCCTACCGGTGCGCATCTGCTCCTCTATCAACCGCAGGTGTCGAGCTGGTCCGGTCAGACGCACATGACGATGTATTCGGCTGTGTCGTATCAAATCAAGGGCGCCAAGGCGCCATCGCTCGGGACGATCAAAATTGAATCGACGACCAGCGTGGCCGTGCCGGAGCGTCTCGTGAACTTCTCCGAGTTCACGATTGCCGAAGCCAATTTTCCAACGGTTCCGAAAGACCAGGTCAAAACCGTCGTTGCGGATATCCTGTATGCCGTCCCGCGCGAACAGCGCATCCTCGCCCTCGATCGCGTCCTTGCCAGCGTCGACTCGAGCAAGATCGTCCCCCGCAATGTCCCCGGCGTGAAGGCCGATCCGCCGGCGGTGTTCTTCAGCACCAAGCCCGCTGCACTCGTGAACTTCGACAGCGATCCCATCTGGAGCCCGATCGATGGCAACGATCTGAAGTTCGCGGTGAACACGAACTGGGATGTCTTCGAGCACACCCCAACAAAAACATATTTTCTGCGCGTGAATCAGAACTGGCTGACGGCGCCCGCGGTAAAGGGCCCATGGACGCCCGTCGACAAGCTGCCGCCGAGCTTCAGCAAATTGCCTGCGGACGACAATTGGAAGGAAGTGAAGGCGGCGGTGCCGGGAAAGACGCTGACCGCTGCGCAGGCGCCGACGGTGTTCGTCAGCACCACGCCGGCGGAAATGATCTTGATGACGGGTGAGCCGGCATACACGCCCGTGACCGGAACCAACCTGCTCTGGGTGAACAACACGGAGAGTGATGTGTTTCGCGCAGGGCCGACCGGCCTGGTCTATTTTCTGGTGGCCGGCCGCTGGTTCTCTGCGCCGCGCTTCGGCGGACCCTGGACGTTTGCGACGCTCGCGCTGCCTGAGGACTTCAAGCGCATACCGGTCGAGCATCCACGCTCGCGCGTGCTCGCGTCGGTCCCCGGCACATCACAGGCCGTCGACGCGGTGCTCCTCGCCCAGATTCCGCAGACCGCGTCCGTCAACAGGAAAACCATGGTGGCGCCTGAGGTCAACTATCAGGGTTCCCCGCAATTTGTGCCGATTGAGAAAACGACCGTGTCGCGTGCGGCCAACACCGACAAGGACATCTTCAAAGTCGGCGAACTCTATTACATGTGCTTTCAGGCCGTGTGGTTCATGTCGAAGTCTGCCACGGGCCCGTGGGAAGTGGCGTCCACGATACCGAAACAGATATACGAAATCCCGGTCAGCTCGCCGTCATACAACGTGACCTACGTGACCGTGGAAAGTTCAAACGATGACACGGTGACGTACGTCGCGGCGGCGGCTTACATGGGCGTGATGGTCGCATACGGGTGCGCTGTCTGGGGGACCGGTTACTACTATCCGCCCTACGTCTATTACGGCGCGCGATATCCGGTGTACTACGGGCACTATCCGACCTACGGCTACGGAGCTTCATACAATCCGTGGACTGGCGCATACACGCGCGGCGCGGCGGTTTACGGACCCTATGGTGGAGCAGGCATGGGTGCCCGCTATAACCCGAGAAGCGGGACGTACTCGCGCGGCGCCGTTGCGTACGGCCCGTACGGCGCTGCCGGAAGAGCGCAAGCCTATAACCCGCGCACAGGTACAGCTGCGGGCACGCGACAGGGAGCAAATGCGTACGGAAGCTGGGGGACGACCGCCGTCGCGCGCGGAGATCAGTGGGCGACGACGTCGCGCTACACGAATAACGTCACCGGAAACACAACGCGTGTGTCGCAGGGGAGCGGCGGTGGCACTGCGGTCAGCAGAAGCGGGCAGGGCGGCAGATCGACAGTCGGCGTGAGCGGGGGCGGCGACATATACGCGGGCCACGATGGGAACGTGTATAAGAAGAACGACGGTGGCGGTTGGCAGAAATACGACAACGGCGGCTGGAACAACGTGCAGCAGCCAACTCCCCAGCAGCGCGAGGCGGCGCAGAATGCGGGGGCTCAGGCGCGGGATCGAGCGGCAACGACCAGCTCATCGCCGACCAGCCAGCTCGATCGTGATTCGGCCGCGCGGACGCAAGGCACACAGCGGACCTACGACGCGGGGCAGGCACGCACTCAGGGGAGCAGCGGCGGCAGCTATCGGCCAAGCAGCGGCGGGTCCAGACCCTCGGGTGGTGGGGCCCGGCCCCGGTCGGGTGGCGGGCGCAGGAGATAGATCGATGGTTGCGTCGCCGTTTTTTGACGGTGTGCCGCCGGCTGATGTGCGGCTGATTCTTGCCGCTGCTTCGACACGGCGATTCTCATCTCACACGGTCGTGTACGAACAAGGGTCGCACGCGCGCGAGTTCTACCTGTTGACGAACGGGCGTGCACGTTACTTTGTGATCTCTCCGGACGGACGCAAGATGTTGCTGCATTGGCTCGTACCCGGCGACGTGCTCGGGGCGGCATCGCTTCTCGCGGGCGAATCGATTTATCGGGTGAGTGCGGAGACCACACGGGAGTGCTCGTCGTTCGTGTGGGACCGTGCAACGATCCGCAGCTTGTTCGACCGATACCCACGACTCTTGCACAACGCACTGACGATCGCCGTTGGCTATCTCGATCTGTATATCGCTGCCCACTCCGCGCTGGTGTCTGAAACAGCGCATCAACGACTCGCGTCGGTTGTCGCGCGTCTCGCAGAGGCCATCGGAGATCGCGTGTCCGATGGCATCGAACTGCTGGTCACAAACGAAGAGCTGGCAAACGCTGCGAACATCAATCCGTTTACTGCGAGCCGCATCCTCAATGAATGGCAGCGCGAGCACGCCCTGACCAAACGCCGCGGGCGCATCGTTCTGCACTCGCCGAAGCGCCTGTTCCAGATATCAGCGTAGTTGCGCCAGCGCAACGACACGCCTGTCACTCCGTGACATCGTTCCAGGGTGGCAATCGATCGTGAAATTCGTGTACTCGTAGTCGACGACAGCGCGATCTGGCGGGCGTTCATCATCCGCCATCTGCTCGAGGCCGGCCTGCGGACCGTGTATGTTGCGTACGATGGGATCCAGGCGGTCTACAAAGCCCGAACGCTGCAGCCCGATCTAATCCTGATGGACGTCGCGCTGCCGCACATGAACGGCATCTCCGCGGCGGGCGCGATTCGCGAGGCTGTGCCGACGGCCAAAGTTGTGTTTGTCAGCAGCAACTGCGATCCCGATGTACGGAACGCGGCCCTCAATGCCGGCGCGTCCGGATACGTCCTCAAATCGCTCGCTGGCCGGCAGCTCATTGAGGCGATACGGCATGTCTTTCCTCTTCCGTCGTGAACACCGGTACGTTCGCGAACGCTGAGCATGGGTCGCCGGCGTTTTGTCACCCCACTTGCAATGATTTTGTGGGGAGGAGAACGTGCCTCGTATAACGCTTCGGTGCAGTGAATCGCCCGGCAACGACAAAGAGGACACGGTGTCGGAATACATCTGCGATGCGCCCGGTTGCCCGAACATCGCACAACACGTGCTCGGCGTCATCGCAGAGCTCCGCGCGTTCGTGGCTGTGTGCCCGGAGCATGTACCGCATCGGGACGCGCCGCCGAATCGCGTCGACGCGCCACGTCGCGAACGACGCCAGCAACGCCGCGAAGGGTAGTCCTGTGCGGGCGACTGGCAGTTCGGAGCCAATCGCCCGCCAGGTCAATCAGTCGACTGCGAACGCAGCGGCCGCCATCTTCTCGAGGTCAAGGTACTGTGCCTTCTCGACGGACACCGCGACTCCCTTGATCGTGCCGCCCGTAAATGCGCCAGGCGACTTATAGAGCCCGCTGACCGCATCGCCGCTGTCCCTCCCAACGCATAGCCCGTCACCCGACAACGTAAACTTGCCAACCTGCGCGCGCATCGCGCCTTCTGCCACGACCTTTTCGTTCACGTACAGCTTCGTCGTACCGTGCGATTCGTGGAATGGTCCGGCCTTCTCCCGCGTGAACTCCATGCCGAGCGTGTACTTGCCGGGCTTGAGTTCCGATCCGACGAATTGCTGCTCTGGTGGAATGCCGAGGAAGTTATAGACGTAGTGCAGTTTCCTGTCCTTGATGAACAGCGAGTGTCCACCAAAGCGCGACCCGTGCGCGAAGATGACGCCCGAGCAGTTTGCGTCGGTGATCTCGACGTCGGCGAGAATTTTGTACGACCGGCCGCGCACGTTGACGGCGACGCCCTCTGGCACCGGTGAGGTTCCCGGGAAGTAGATGTAGCGTTCGCGGGCCGGCTCATCCGACGGGCGCTCGATGCCCAGCTGCTCGAGCGCGGTGCGGTCGTCGATCGGCAACACCAGGTTCTTCTCGGCTTCGTCGAACCACGCCGCGATCAGCTCCTTCAGCTTCTCGGGTTGCTCCTTCGCGAGGTCCTTCGACTCCGCCGGATCGACGTCGACGTGGTAGAGCTCCCACACGTCCTTGTCGAGATGCCCCTTGCCTGAAATCGGGGCGTGAAGCGCCACCGCCTTCCAGCCATCCTGCCAGATCGCGCGCGTGCCGAGCATCGCGTAATACTGCCGCTTCTTCTGCGTCGGCGCCGTGGGCGCTTCGAACGCGTAGCGCATGGACACGCCCGACAACGGATACTGCTCGACGCCGCGGTACACCTTCGGCATCTCGAGCCCGCACACGTCGAGGATCGTCGGGACGATGTCGGTGCAGTGGTGGTACTGGTTGCGCACTTCGCCGCGTGCCTTGATGCCCTTGGGCCAGGAGATCACCAGCGGATCGCAGGTGCCGCCCGCGTATTCCGAGTAGCGCTTGAACATCTTGAACGGGGTCGAGGTCGCCGCCGCCCACCCGGTCGGGTAGTGCTCGTAGGTATCCGGTCCGCCGAGCCGATCGATCAGCTTGAGATTCTCGGCGAGCTCGTCTGGATAGCCGTTGAAGAACTTGTTCTCGTTGACCGAGCCATTCGGGCTGCCCTCGCCCGACGCGCCGTTGTCCGCGGCGAAGATCACCATCGTGTTGTCGAGCTGTCCCGTGCGCTCCAGGAAGTCGATGATCCGGCCGATCTGCGCGTCGGTGTATTCCGAGAAGCCGGCATAGACCTCCATTAACTTCGAGAAAAGCGTCTTCTCCTGCGCATTCAGCGTGTCCCACGGACGGACCATGTCGCTCGCGTTCGAGACGTCGGCCGGCAGTGGGTTGAGCGGCGTCAGCGTGGTGCCACTCGGCAGGACACCCTTCTCGATCATGCGAGGGAGCACCCAATTGCGGTACGCCTCATAGCCGCTGTCGAATTTGCCCTTGTACTTGTCGATGTACTCCTGAGGACAGTGATGCGGCGCGTGGTTCGCGCCCGGGCAAAACCACATGTACCAGGGGCGCGACGGGTTCGTCGAGTGGTGATCGCTCAACATGCGGAGTGCCTGGTCCGCCAGATCCTTCGAGAGGTGATAGCCCTCTTCGGGTTGGTAAGGCTGGTCGATGAACTTGTTGTCATCGACCAGATCGGGATACCACTGGTTTGTCTCGCCGCCGAGGAAGCCGTAGAAGCGATCGAAGCCCTGCTGCAGCGGCCACTGCTTGCGGGTCGCGCCTGAGGCGATGTCCTGCTCCGGGACGTTGTGATCCTTGCCGAGCCAGAAGGTGCTCCAGCCGTTGTCTTGGAGAATCTGCGGCATCGACGCGCATTCCAGCGGGACGCGGCCGTGTGCGCCCGGAAATCCGTTCGCGCCTTCGGTGATCGCCGCCATGCCGTTCAAGTGATGGTTGCGTCCCGTCAGAAGCGTCGAACGGGTGGGCGAGCACAGCGCGGTCGTATGCCACTGCGAAAAGCGGAGGCCGTTGTCCGCCAGCTTCTGCAGCGTTGGCATATTGATCCCGCCGCCGAACGGCGACCACGCGGCGAGGCCCGTGTCGTCGAACAGCACGAACAGAATGTTTGGCGCGCCTTCCGGCGCTTTCGCCGGCAGGTACGGTTCCCAATCAGCCTTCGAATCCCTCACGTCAAGCTTGATCACACCGTTGAATGGTTTTTTCATGTGTCCTCGTTTCCGCGCGCGATTTGTCGAAGTGATTCGTGCCGTGAGGCAAGTCGCGTGCCTGCGATTGCTAGCGGTTTAGTGCGTTATTCGCGGGTTCGTACGATCGGCGCTGACAACGGATGGGTGCGCGGCCACCGTACGTTGAGATAGTGATCGCGCGGCCAACCGTCGCACATTCCGAAACTGCATAGCTGAGGCTTCTGTTGCCGCTGTACTGTCGCTCATCTGGGGAACGGCAAGTGAATGCGGGACGTCGCCTTCGAATTCAGTTCTTTGCGGCGGCGGTCGCGCTGCTGCCTGCTGTCGCAGCCGCCCAGCCGTCCGACGGCCCGATCATTGCCGCGGTCACCGTTACCGGTTTGCGCCACATCAAGGAATCTGTCGTCCTCGAGCAGATCGAATCAAAGCCAGGTGTGCCGTACAGCCAGGCGCTCGCGGAGCGCGATCGTCTTCGGCTCGATCGACTCGGCGTATTCAGCGCCATCACGCTGACGTCGGTCAACGTCGGTGAAACGGTGCACGTGAACGTCGCCGTTGTCGAGACGCTCCGCGTTCTGCCTGCGGTGTCCATTGCGGTCACCGACGAGAATGGGACGTCAATCGGTCCGGTCCTGCGTCTGTTGAGCGTACGCGGACATCCGCAGGAAATATCGATCACCGCGCGCTTCGGCGGATCGACGTTGTTCGAATTCAGCGAAGTGTCTCCCGAGCTCACATATGCGCCGTTCTGGCACAGCGGTAAGGTCGCTCTCCGCGAGCGCTACAACAAGCTCGACGATTTCAATGAGACGTCGGTCGACCTCGATACGCGTGCGGGCCGGCGAATCTCCGAACGCGCCAAGGCAGGCGCCATCTTCCAGCTCTACAGAGTCAGCAGCGATCAGAGCGGTGTGACGTTGTCGCCTGACGACGTCGACACTCTCGTGAGCGCGGGCGCCGTCGCCGAATACGACGGCCGCAACTCGCGGCAGGAGACGTCTCATGGCTGGTGGAACTCTGTGGATGCGCTCTGGCGCGCAGGCACCGGAGGCTACGCCACTCTCGATGTCGATGTTCGCCGCTATCAGCGGCTGTCGAAACAGCATGGCCTTCTGGCGACCTCGCTCCTGACAATGCAGTCCGGTGCGGCCGATGAAGTGCCCTCGTACATGGACTTCGCGATCGGCGGCAGCAACACCGTGCGCGGGTGGGATTTCAACGCGCGCAGAGGCAAGAACCAGTTCATCAACTCGCTCGAATATCGCTACATGGCCGTCCCGACGCGGGCGTTCCGCGTGTTTGGCGTCGGGCTGTACGCGGGCCTGGCGATTGCCGCCTTCGGCGATGCGGCGACGGCGTGGACGCAGTCAGATGATTTCTCCCATGGCGTGATCGCGGGGGGCGGAATAGGGCTTCGGCTGTTTCTGCCGTTTGTAAACATGATCCGGCTGGATTTCGCGATGGGAGACGGCAACATGCACGGGCACCTCGGCATCAACGAAAAGTCTGTCGCTCAACGGAACCGGGTGCGGTGAGGACCATCCCCGTGCCGTTTCCGCATAGTGCCGCACAACGGCAATCTGTATCGTTGCCATGAACTTTCACAGGAGGACAGTAATGAATCGAGTGATCAACGCCCTTGTCTTTGTATTCCTTTGGTCGGTTGTGTTCGCCGGTACGTCGGTTGCCCAGACGAAAGTGATTCCCGGTGAGTCGGAGAGTGTGACGGCGGTCGTCGAGTCCGTCGACTATCCCACACGCACCGTGACTCTGAAGCTGAAGGATGGCACGTACGAAACGATCGTTGCTCCCGCGGCCGTAGAGCGGTTCGACGCGATCAAGGTCGGCGATACGCTGACGGCCCGCTACTACGACAACATCGTGCTTCGCGTAAAGAAGCCCGGTGAAAAAGACGTCGACTCAGCCGGCGAAGCACTGACGAAAACACCCGGCGCCATGCCTGGTGCGACAGCCGGCAAGCAGCGGACGATCACGGCCACCATCACCGCGATCGACATGAAGATTCCGTCCATCACCTTCAGCGGCCCGAACAACTGGAAGTACAGCTCGAAGGTGCAGGACATCAACGCGCTCAAGAGCGTCAAAGTCGGGGACAAGATCGATATCACGTGGACCGAGGCGGTTCTCGTCGGATTTACACGGGCGGGTAAGTAGCGGGACCGGCTGCGGCATAATGGCGGCTGCACATGGGGGCGACCAGAGTTTTATTGGCGGACGACCACACACTCCTGCTCGGGGCGTTCGAGAAATTGCTCGCCTCGGAGTGCGATGTGGTGGGGACCGTGTCCGACGGACGCGCCCTGGTTACGGCGGCGCAGCGGCTGAAGCCCGATGTTGTCGTGCTGGATATCGGCATGCCGCTCCTCAACGGGCTCGAAGCGGCGCGGCAAATCAAGGCGCAACTGCCGGCAACCAAGCTCATCTTTTTGACGATGAACGAGGATTCCGATTTGGCCGCCGAGGCGTTCCGGGCTGGTGCGTCGGGTTATCTCCTGAAGCGGTCAGCGACGGCAGAGTTGCTGACCGCCATTCGCGAAGTCGTCGGCGGCCGATCGTACGTGACGCCGCTCGTGACGGCGGGGCTCGTGGGATCGTTCATGCAGCCGCAGGAGAAGAAGCCGCTCCAGTTGACCGGGCGACAGCGCGAAGTGCTGCAATTGCTGGCTGAGGGCCATTCGATGAAGCAGGTCGCCGACATGCTGAACGTGACGCCCCGTACCGTGCAGTTCCACAAATACACAATGATGCGGCAGCTCGGCATCAAGTCGAGCGCCGAGCTGATCCAGTTTGCGGTCCGGCAGCACATTGTCTAAGCCGCGGGCGCTGCTCGTCGACGACAACCAGGCCATTCTTGATTGCCTCGTGAAGATGCTCGGGCGTGACTATGAAATTGTCGGCGCAATCCGCGATGGTCCGCGAATGCTCGACGCGGTCGCGATTCTGAAACCCGATATCGTGGTGATGGATATCTCGATGCCGGAGATGAGCGGCCTCGAGCTCGCGCAGCTGATGCAGAAAAATCCTCCCGCGCCGCCCGTAGTCTTCGTCACCGTGCACGATGACACGGAATTCATGGAGGCAGCGGAGGCGGTCGGCGCCGCCGGCTACGTCGTGAAGTCCTCGATGGAAAAGGAACTGAAGCCCGCGCTCGAGGCAGCTCTGAAAGGGCACCGGTTCGTGTCAGGCGATTTTCGCCGGAGCGCTGGCGGCGGGCGCTGAAGGTTGCGAGACGACCGGCACCCTCACAGCGATGTGGGTGCCAGTACCACGCCGGGACTTGATCGCCAGCTGACCGTTCAGGAAATTCACGCGCTCGCGCATGCTCAACAGCCCCATGCCGCCGCCAAGCTCGGCTGTGTCGAACCCGCTTCCCGAGTCCGCTATCTCCAACTGCAGCGACTGAGCAGAACCGGTCAACGTCACAGACGCGCTGCGCGCGCCGCTGTGTTTGACGACATTCTGCAGCGCCTCTTGAGCGATCCGGAACAGGCACAGAGCGGGCTCGGGTGGCACATCCACGGGCATGCGATCGTGCACGAAATCGATCGTCACCCGGTGGCGTTCGGTGAGATCGCGGCAGAGGAGCTGCGTCGCCTGCACCAGGCCCAGCATCTGAAGCTTCGCCGGATGGAGCTCGTGCGACAGGTTGTGCAGGTCATTACCGATCTCAGCCGCCCGTTCGGCCATCACCTGCGCGCGCCCACGCATGCCCGGTGAATCGGAGAGCGCAACCTGACTGATGTCCATTGCCAGTAGCGCCACTTTCTGGCTGAGATCGTCGTGCAGTTCGCGCGCGATCCGCGCTCGCTCGATTTCCTGCGCCGCGATCAGGCGTCCCGCGAGCCTGCGCGTGTCGGCCTGGCTCAGCTGAAGCGCCTGCTCGTTCAACCGTAGTGCGCCTTCAGCGCGCCGGCGTCGTGCGCGCTGCATCAGCAAGCCGACGATCAGCGCGCTCTGGATCAGAAAAACCGTGGCGGCCGCGGCAACGTAGCGCTGATTCTGTTCCCAGAATGTGTAGACGCGGAACCGAACGTCGCTGCCTTGGGGCAGCCGCTCGACCCCGATGCCCCATTTCTGCAACTGCCTCCAGTCGAACATGGGGACCGTGCGACTCTGTCGGATGCCCAGATCGGCTGCGCGCGCGCCATTCAGGACGCGAACCGCGCTGTCCGCGGCCAGCACCGCCGTATCTTCGTTCTTGAAGACGACTCCTCCGACGACGCCCTGACCGACGAGTGATTCGGCGCCCACATACGTGGGCACGCGGGCTGCTCCGAGCACCTGTTCCAGCGCTTCGAGCTGCGTGATGGGTTGGGTGCGGGTTTTCATCGACTGCCGAATGAACAAAACGATCGACTCGTCGGGCAGACGGCTCACGCGCGCAACCACATCTGCGATCGGCAGATCCCGCAGGTAGTCGACCCGGACCGGCGGGGCAAGCCGGCCCAGCTGTTCCATGATCTCGTCCTGCACGTCATCGTTGCTTTGAAGACTGCCATCGACGACCGCGATCCGCTGCGTCTTCGGATGCAATCCAGCGGCGACCTTCGCCGTGTCGAAAAAATGATTACCCGCGGTAACCTGAGTGATCTGTTTATCGGGCGGGTACGTCCGCGGTCTTGTCACGACTGCGACGATCGGCGCGTCTGGAAATAGCTCGGCGCGATGCGCCAGCGCGTAGCTCAGAGCCCTGTCCCATACAGTGATGAGCACGTCAATCTTGCGTCCGGCGTACTTCTGTCCCAGATAGTACTGAAACAGCGCCGCATGGGAAGTTCCCGGGAAACGGTTCGGCTCCAGTGTTTCCACGTAGAGATCCGCGTCCTCGATCCCGTTCTGCGCTAATGCCTTCTCGAGAGCCCTGTCAAAGAGGGGACGAAACGGCGACTGACTGCCGTACGTGTGCAGAACGAGGACGGTCTTCCGCTCGGCGACTTGAGCACTGCCGATGTGCGGCCACACGACACAGAGCGCGACCGTAGCGAACGCCACCAATCGCGCGCCGAAGGACGCGGGCTTCATGAGCACTCCACTTCAATGTCAGCTGAGTCTGACCCGACCGCACTCTCTCGGTAGGCCGTCAACGGCGCCAGGCGCTGACAGCCTGCTGATGGGTATCGCACCAGGCCGCAAGTGTAAAGTGACAAAGCGTGGGTTACAAATGAATTGTATGTAAATTGTGCAAGCATCAAAGGCGGTCAGTATTTCAATTCGAAGCTCTCGTGGTAGCCATACGACGTGGCGCGCTTATAGCGCGTGACGTCATCAGCCTTGCCCACAGCCTTCGCGGGGTTGTCCGAGAGCTTCACGAGCCCGCGGCCGTTCGCGCGGATCGGCTTGACGACGAGTGACATCGGACCGAACCAGTGCGGACCGACCATGACATTGTCCAGAAGGTCATTCGTCAGGCCGGTGCCCCATCCATAACTGACGCGGATGCGAGTGCCGAGCTCCTGGTGCACCTGAAGAATCATCGGGAGGTCCAGGGCATCGCTGGCAACGAGCATCTGCTCGTGCGGATCGGCGTCGATCCGCTCGTACGCCTGAATGACGCGCTGGCCGAATTCAATGACGTCGCCCGAGTCCCACCGGAAACCTTTCCAGCGCCGCAGGTCGTCATCGGTGACGACAGTGAAGAAGAAATCGGTTCCAAACGTGTCGGGCAGGAAGATGGAGAGCCCCCATCCATATTGTTCCCACCAGTCATCGAGCACCTGCCGCTGCGCACGCCGAAGCCATTCCGGATCGGGCTCGCCCGGATCGAGCATTCCGGCAATCACCATCGGGAGCTCGTGCGCCGACGTTCCCATAGGCACGAGCCCGGCCAGCATCGCGGAGTAGGTGTTCGACGTGCCAAGAAACTGCCCCTCAAACGAGCCGTGATTCAGTTCCTGCATCAGCGTCTCGTCTACGTACTGCTGCCACGCACGTGAAAATCTCCGGCGCGTGCCGAAGTCGGAGAACGAGATGGACGGCCAGGCGCGCATCACCTCGATCTTGTGGCGCAGCCTGCGAACGCCCTCGGCGAAGATCGCTTCCCGCTCGAATTTCGACAGCGTGCGCAGCAACGTGCGGTAGTACGTCTCATTGACGATCGAGAGCGCGATCGTTTCCCAATAGGTGACCTCGTCCCATCGGCCGCAGAACGTGAGATCGAGATCCCCATCTTTGACGGCGAGGTGGTAGTCGGGAAGGCGGAGCTGGCGGAGAAACGAGAGATACGCTTCATCGAACATGCGCTGCTGGTACTCATTTGTGCCGCGCAGGTAATGGAGCTCGCTGTTGGTAAACATGAGAGAACGCGCATGCTCGAAGTGCTCGCGCAACTCGCCGAGGTCGACAACGTCGCCGATTCTCGCCTTCGGAGTCCGGTTCTTGAACGAGAACGTGACCTCGACGTTGCCGTACTTCCGCCAGATGAGCTGCCCCATCGTGAACTTGTAGAAGTCCGGCTCGAGGCGAGATTGAATGATGGGTCCGGTAATGTCGAACACGGCGCTACCCGACTTTATAGCATCGGGACGCCAGTGCTATTGTTCCGGCAGACGAATTCCAGCGCACGCTGGATGACGCAACTCATACAACTGAATGAGGTCCGAGATGGCTCGTCGATCCACGCCCGCACTGGTCGCGATCTGGTCCATCGCGCTGTTATCTATCACCTTGAAGACCGCGGGGCCGTCGTTCGCTCCCGATGTGACTGTCAACGGCACCAACAAATCGAGTTGGCACCCTCTTGGTGCGGCGACGTGGCGCATTGACAACGGAGAGATCGTCGGCACCCCAGCCGCGTCGGGCGGCGGGTGGTTCGTGCTCGACCGATCGCTGCAGGACGTGGCGGTCTTTGCGTCATTTAAGTGTGCGCCGGGGTGCGAGACGGGCATCCTGCTGCGCGCGGAAAAGACCCCGAGCGGCATCAAAGGGATCTATGTCTCCTTGAATGGCGACGTCGCATCCTACCGCGTCACCCTTGATGCGCAGGGACGGATGCTCACGCGTGACGCCTTGAGGCCCGGTGGCGGACAGATGCGGATCGCGCCGCCGCCAGAACCGATTGCGACGGGTCCAGGCGCGGCGGCTGCCCCTGCCCGCGGCATCACCCTGCCCGTGCCATTGCCCATCACGCCGCCCGACACCAGCTTGAGAGCCGGAGAGTGGAACACGATCGAGCTGTACCTCGACGCCAATATCATCCGGCCGCTGCTGAACAACGGCGGCGAGCGCGGAGGTGGGGTCGCTGATCCCGAGGCCGGAAATTTCGGACCGATTGCGTTCTATGCCGGCGGCACCGGCGAGGTGCGGTTCAAAGAGGTCGCATACAAGGACCTGGCAACTCAGGTGAGGCCGGCTGAGAAGTTATCCAGTAACTTCAGGATGCAGCGGCTCAGCGATTTCTACTATTCCTGGGGCGCGGGCGCCGCCGACGTGAATCACGATAACGTGCTCGATGTGATCTCCGGACCGCACGTGTTTTATGGCCCGGACTACACCAGGCGCAGCGAGATTTACCTGCAGCTGACGAGCAACCCTTCCGACATGTATACAACCGACGCCTGGATGCAGTTCGTCAGCGACTTCACCGGCGATGGCTGGGGCGATGCCCTGAACTGCAGCTTCACTGGCGGCGGCTGCGTCCTCTACGTGAATCCCAGGGGCGAATCGCGACGCTGGGACCGGCACGTCGTCGTGCCGAGATACCAGACCGAGATCGGCGTGTTGCACGACATCGACGGCGATGGAAAGCCCGATCTGGTGTACGGCGCCGACGGCCAGATGCGGTGGGCGAAACCGGACCCGGCCAATCCGACCGCGACCTGGACCATCCACAACGTCTCCGAGCCCGGATATGTGACGGCGCACGGCGTGGGGGCCGGCGACATCAACGGCGACGGCAGGGCGGACATCGTCAACCCGCATGGATGGTGGGAGCAGCCTGCTGCCGCCGGTACCCAGCCATGGACGTATCATCCGCACGCGTTCGGCCGCTACAAACGCGGCTTTGGCGGCAGCGTGATGGCGGTGTACGACGTCAACGGCGACAAGCTGAATGACGTCGTCACCACGCTCGCAGCACACGGCTGGGGCATGGCGTGGTTTGAACAAGTCCGTAACGCGGCTGGCGCGATTTCGTTCGAGCAGCACATGATCATGGATGACCCCTCGACGAAGAATGCCGGAGATGTCGTGTTCTCGCAGCCGCACGGTTCTAATTTCGGTGATCTCAACGGCGACGGGATCCCCGACTTCATCGTGGGAAAGCGCTACTGGTCGCATCGCGATGACTATCTCGATCCGGATCCGTACGGCGCGGCCGTGCTCTATTGGTATAAGACGGTGCGCAATCCGAAGGCTCCCGGCGGGGCAGAGTTCGTTCCCGAGCTCATTCACAATCGCTCGGGCACGGGATCGGATGTGTATCCAGTCGATTTGAACAAGGACGGCCGGCTCGACGTCGTCACCGCGACCCGATTCGGCACGTTCATTTTCTGGAACAATGTGACGCGATGAAACCGATATTTACGATCACGCTCGCGCTTTGCGCATCCGCATTCATGGTGTGTGACCTGCCCGCGCAGGGACAGGCTCGCGCGTCCGCTGTCTACACTCTGACGCATGTTGCGAATGGGGTACAGCTGAAGACGCCGGACGGTCGTGTCGTGCTCGACTACCTCACCCAGAAACCCGCCGATGTTCCGCTCGCCGGGCCGAACGCCGCCTGCTTTCATCCCATCAATACGCCGTCGGGAGTTCGGGTCACTGCGCTCGCGCCCGACGATCACCCGCATCATCGCGGCATGTACATCGCGTGGCACGACTCGGAATTCCGCCAACCGATTACGCGTACCGGTCCGACCAGCCCGTTGTTCGGCTGGAACGTCACGAAGGCCGATTTCTGGGGGTGGGGCGTGTATGCGCCGCGCGATGGCCGCACGATTCAAAGCCGAGACGTCACGCTGAAAGCCGCGGACGGATCAGCGGCTGTCATCGAGATTCACAATGACTGGAGCGTCAACGCGCGGAAGTTTGCGGAGGAAACGACGACAGCGACCGTCGCTGAGCGGGACGGCGTGTATGTCATCGACGTCGCGTTTACGCTGGCGGTGCTGGTCGATTACCAGCTCAACAAGCAGGGCTTTTCAGGATTCAACTTTCAGGCCCGCAAGGACGGCGACTCGCATTACACGTGGTCAGGCGGCACAGTGACATTCCCTGACGCCCACTATTCAGCGCCTGAAACCAATTGGCCGGGAGCGCCGTGGTACGGCTACGTGATCACGCTCAAGGATGGAAAGACCATCGGGGCTGCGGTGCTGGACCACCCGTCCAATCCGCCGACGACGTGGCATGGTTCGCGCGGATTGTGGATGCTGAACCCAAACATCGCTGCGCTCGGGCCGTACACGATCAAGGTCGGCGCGCCGCTCACGCTGCGCTACCGCGTCGTCGTGCACGATGGCCCCACACCGACAGCGGTCGTCGAAAAACTCTCGGCCGAGTTTCGCGCGGCGACCCCTGAGCGGTAGCGCAGGACTTTAGTCCTGCCACAGCGATGGGGCAGGACTGAAGTCCTGCGCTACCGTAGTCCTGCGCTACCTCAAGGAGCGTCGTTATTTTGCGGCGACAGGCGTGCCCACCGACGGTCCGACGCGCGTTGTCTGACGCGCAACAATCTGCCAGCCATGCGGTCCTTGCGGGCGCCGCACGAGAACCCACAGGATGTTCAGGTGGTTGTCGAGCATCTTGCCGGGTGCGCCGTTGCGGAAGTCGACAACACCTTTCGCGAGTGCGGTGTCGCCGTACACGCGGATCGTCGTGTCGCTGAACTTCATGAACTCCGCGATACTCGTTCCCTGGACGCCCTTCAACACCTGCGCTTTGGTCTCGGTCAGCGCCGATGAATGCGCGTACGTGACGTCGTCTCCGTAAATTTTTTCTAGCGTCGCGACGTCCTTGGCCACGGTCGCCTTCGCCATCGCCTCGAGCGTGGCCATCACCGCTTTCTGATCCGCCGCCGTATCGGCCATGACCGCCCCTCCAGACATCGCCAACGCCAATACCAACGCAAACAGCTGTATTTTCATGCCTCCTGTGTATAGGAGAGCGCCGCACGGCGCAAGTACTTTATCCATACACACCGACTTCTCACTTTGTCGAGGCCCGCAACTCGGGTAAAGATCAGAAGAGATTCGACGGCCATGAGCGCCATCCGCAGAAACAACGTTCATACGCTCGGCACGGAAGGCACGCCGATCCTCTTCAGCCACGGGTTCGGCTGCGACCAGAACATGTGGCGGTTCGTGGCGCCGGCGTTCGCTGACACCTACCGCGTCGTCCTGTTCGATCACGTCGGGGCGGGTGGGTCCGATCTCTCCGCCTATGACAAAAGGAAGTACTCCACTCTCGAGGGCTACGCCGCGGACGTGCTCGAGATATGCACGGAGCTGCAACTGTCTGACGTTGTGTTCGTCGGGCACTCGGTCAGCGCCATGATCGGGGTGCTCGCGGCGCGAAAGCAGCCCGTTCGGTTCAAAGCCCTCGTCCTTGTGGGTCCGTCCCCTCGTTATATAAATGATGGAGACTACGTCGGCGGGTTTTCCCGCTCGGACATCGAAGGGCTGCTGAGCTCGCTCGACAGCAACTATCTCGGCTGGTCGAGCGCGATGGCGCCGGTGATCATGGGGAACCCCGATCGCCCCGAGCTCGGGTCGGAGCTCACGAACAGTTTCTGCCGCACAGATCCGGAGATTGCCGCAGACTTTGCACGGGTCACGTTTCTCTCCGACAACCGAAAAGATCTGTCAGAGGTCCACACTCCGGCGCTCATCCTTCAGTGCGCCGAAGATGTGATTGCGCCGGACGTGGTGGGAGACTACGTGCATCGCAGCATGCCGTCCAGCCAGCTGGTCAAGATGAGCGCGACGGGCCACTGCCCGAACCTCAGCGCTCCCGGCGAGACGGTCGCCGCGATCAAGGCGTTTCTGCAGTCATTGCCCTGATGCCGCTCGATCCGTTCAGGAACGCCGCGCACCAGGCGCTTCTCGAGGAGACCGCCGAAGACCTATACGAGCACGCACCGTGCGGATACGTCTCGACGCTTCCGGACGGCACGATCGTGAAGATCAACCAGACACTTATCGAGTGGACGGGATACGCGCGGGATGCGCTTGTATCGAGCACGAGGTTCCAGTCGCTGCTGGCCATCGGGTCGAGGATCTACTACGAAACACATTACGCGCCGCTGCTGCAGATGCAGGGGTTCGCGAACGAGATCGCCTTCGACGTTCTGTGCGCGGACGGGCGGCAGCTGCCCGTGCTGGCGAACTCGCGCCTGCGGCGAAGCGAAGACGGGACGCCGCTTTTCAACCGCATTACGCTGTTCGACGCCACCGACCGCCGCAGGTATGAGCGTGAATTACTGCTCGCGCGGCGCAAGGCGGAGCAGGTCGCGAAGGACAAGGCCGATTTGCTTGCGATGCTGAGCCATGACATCCGCAACCCCCTGAATGCCGTGATGGGCGTCGTGCAGCTGCTCGACAACAGCGACCTGACAACCGCGCAGCATCGGTTCGTCCGGTTATTGAAGTCGTCATCCGAGAACATGCTGAAGCTGTTGAATCATGTGCTGCAGCTGAGCAAGGCCGAGTCGTTCGCCCTCGCCGAGACGGCGTTTTCAATGCGGCAGATCGTGGATGAGGTTCGGGCGACGTACGAAACGGTGGCCGGCGAAAAATCTGTTGAGCTTCGAACGCAGATAGATCCCAGCGTTCCGCATCAGCTGCTTGGCGATCCGATCGCCATGCGGCAGGTGCTGACGAACCTCGTTGGCAATGCGGTCAAGTTCACTGAACGAGGACATGTCGCGCTGACGGTGAGCGCCAGCGAACGGAGCGGCGACACTGTCACGGTGCACGTCGACGTTGCTGACACAGGCATCGGCATCGCGCCGGAGGTCGTCAACCGCATCTTTACCGCGTACACGCAGGCCAGCTACGACACTGCGGCGAAGTTCGGCGGCAGCGGGCTTGGATTGACGATTACGCGCAAGCTGCTGGCGCTCTATGGAAGCGCCATCCACGTCGAGAGCGTGCCCGGAGAGGGCTCGCGTTTCTCCTTCAGCCTGCGTCTCGCCATCCCCAAGTCGACGTGATTCGCGGGGGTCAGCGACGAAGCGATCGGACGTACCAATCTCTCCACGCGGCGCCGTGGCGCGGCAACGTCTGGCCCGTGATATCGCGCAACGCCTGAAACAGCCATCCCCTCGTCTCGCCGTCGAGCGTGACGTCCTCTGCAAAGTCGAGCAGGCGCGGAACGGCCGTCAGCCGCAATGCGGCGCTGAGCATTCCCGACTGTGCCAGCGAGCACGCCGCGCGCTCGCGAATCATGGGTGATTCGTCGTCGTGAAATACCGACAGCAGGAGCGGGATCGTGTCTTCGGTGCCGAGGTACCCGAGTCCTTCGACTGCCCAGTAGCGGATGTTGACGTTCTCATCGTGAATCGCGCCGGCAAGGATCTCGAACGCGCGGTCGGGCTGGACGCCGCGGTTGCCGAGCAGGCCGATGCGCCACAGGGCGTTCGCGCGCGGGCCCTGCGCGCCCTGGCGTGCGTCGGGCTCGAGCCGGTCGATCGACCCGATCGTCTTCTCGACGTCGAGCGCTGCGAGATCGATCTCGATTGCCGCGGCGCGCACAGCGAGATCGTCGGAGTTGAGCGCGATCATGAAAAGACTGTTGAGCCGTTCGTTCAGCGCGATCCGCCCGCGCCAGCGTGATGCGCGCGCCGCAATCTGATCGGTCGATCCCTGATAACGGTTAATCGCGCGCTCGATCAGGAATTCGGCCTGCGCCTGCGGCGGCATTGCGTCGAGGACTTCCATGTGGTGCTCGGACAGCACGCCGGCGGAGGTTGGCTGCGGGCGTTGTGCTGCGGCGATTGCCGTGCCGATCGAAAGACCTGCCGAGACGACCACGACACGAATGTGCAGGTTGCGCATGACGCCCGGCACCGCAAGGGCAGTGCCACGGCGAAGCGTCCGGTTTCCGCGATTTTGTGGCTGCAATCACAGAATCGTCTGACAGTTCTGTGATGCCGTGGCAATGTCCAGCACACGCGCGCGCCGCCGCTGGTGTGAAGCTTGCTCCCGCGATGAACAGGGAGCGCGAGGCCATGCTGAAACGGATTATCAAACGGTCACTGCGGCGTTGTGGAATCCGGCTGCCGTTCTCCGACGTGATCTGCGCCGAGCACGTGAAATCGATCTGCATCGGGCCTGAAGGGCGCGCGAAGGTGACCGTCCAGGAGAAGCTCGTGTTTCTCGACCAGCCCGAGGCGGGGGATCTGCACGACACCTGCGCGGTCGACGAAGAGACGACGTTCGACAATTTCGTCCTGCAATCTGGCGACTCCGTTGAAGCAGGGCGGCGGCGGATTGCGTCGACCTCATTCGTGATCGACTGGATGCCGAAGTCGGCCGTCACGCCCTACGCGTTGTACGAGCACGAGTACAGCTGGTTTCCTGCGGGCTCGCAGCTGCAGCCGGCGCTCTACACCGAGTACCGATGCGCTGGGAAGACGGGACACTTTCTCTGCGAGTGGATCACGCCGCAGGCATTCGAGGCCGCGGTTGTCTTCGAGCGGCCGAGATGGACGTGGCTCAATACCGAGCGGCGCATCGTCCAATACGCGCTCAAGCAGATCGAAGCAGGGGGAGGCCGCGCCAGCGTGCTGGACAACGGCCGGAGGATAGAGTGGCGGATCGCCAGCCCGAAACCGGGTACGCGCTATATGTGCGTGGCGTTCCACTCCAACGGCATGCTGCTCTGGAATGACAACCTGCAAAAGCACTCGCTTGCCGGCCGCGTCCGGCGCCTCGTCGGCCGCTTCGCGAGTACGGGCTGATGATTCATCGTGCGAAGACGAGGATGCTGTTCGCCGGCAGCGTCAGGCCTGCCGAATTCGCAAAGCCGTGCAGCGGTTCTGCGCCCGCAATCACACGGCCTGCATTGCCTGATGCGTTCGGATTGACCCAGTTCTCGTACACATCGCTGTTGAACACTTCGCGCCACTCGCCCGCGTTCGGAAATCCGATTCGATACCCGTAACGGTTGAACGGGGCGAGATGCACGACGACAATCACGTCGTCGCCGGCGCCTTCCACCCAGCGATGAAACGCGAGCACCCTGTCGCCGTCACTCACGTGTACGACCCTGAAGCCCTGCCCGCGCAGCCCCGCATACCGCCGGCGGAGCCACAGCAGCTCGCGCGTAAAGCGAAGATGATCGAGCATCTGTGCATCACCGGCGTCGAGCCCCTTCCAGTACAGCAGCAGGTCTTTATGAAATTCGAAGTTGTCGGACCACTGCTTGTCTTCGAGGAACTCCTGGCCCATGAACAGCATCGGCACTCCGGGCGCGGTCAGGCTGATGCCGGTGGCGACGCGCGCGCGGCTGCGGCCATACCACGATCGGGGGTTCGCGGGATCGCCGAGGCGCGCAATGCGTTCCTCGCGTCCCTGATAAACGATGTCGTGATTTTCGGGACCCTGGACGAACTGCCAGTGCGCGTCGAAGCCCTCCGGCCACAGGCTGCGCGCAAGCCCGCTCATGTCGAGCGGCCGGTCGTCCGGCGCGCTTGCTTCGCTGATGACGTTGCGGACCGCGATGCGCAGTCCGTCGGTCAGGGTGGTGTCGAATCCGGCACCGCGCGGCGGCGGCTGCACGATAGACGGATTGACGCCCCAGTATTCGGCCTTGTCGAATGAGCCCGGCTTGTGCGCGTGCAGCGTCGAGGTCAGGTCCTGGCAGAACCGCCATCCGTGCGGGGCTCCGTCGTGATCGATCACGCTGACCTGATCGTGCCGGAAACCATCAACGCTGTATTCGTCGATGAAGAATTTTGCGTTCTGAATGAGGAAGTCGCGCACTTCCGGTTTGGCAAAATCGAAGACGAGGCCGCCGGCGTGTCCCTTGTCGCTGAAGTACAGCGAGTTCCAGTGGCCGCCGTCTGTGCGCTGCCGGTCGAAAAAGTACAAGCTCTCGTCGCCGAAGTCGCCTCCGGCGTGGTTGTAGACGAGGTCGAGCACGATCGCGAGCCCGTGAATGTGCGCGACATCGATCAGCGCCTTCAACTGGTTCATCTCGCCATGAAGATCGTCCACGCGGTAAGGCGACAGCCCTTTGGCTGCGAGGAGACCATTGACGATCTCCGCGTACGGCCCGAGTGCCGCGTCCTCCACTGCAAGATCCATTTCCGGTGAGAAGTAGTCGGTTCCGTTGTAGCCCAGGCTGAATTCCGTCTGGAACTCCTGGATCGGCATCAGCTGGATGGCTGTGACGCCGAGCTCTGCCAGATATGGAATCTTGCGAGCCACGTCGAGGAACGTGCCGCCTTTCGCCGGCAGGTTCGGCGTGAAGAACGTGCCGACGTGCAGCTGATAGATCACGAAGTCATGAAACGCCGGCGGACGGAAGTCGCACGGGTGCCACGGAAAATCCGACGACCGGATGATGCACTCGCTCGGAAACGGCGATTGCAGCTCGCGTGCGTACGGGTCGCGTTTCGGCCCTTCGCTTCCATCGCCGGTGACGTAGAACATGTACCGGTCCCGGTCGCGGGCGCCTGGTATGAACCCGCACCAGTGCCCGTCCGCTCCACGCGTCAGCAGGCTGGCCGCGTCGCGCCGCCTGTCGTTGAAATCGCCGAGGACGTGCACCGTCCTCGCATGAGGTGCCCAGACGCGGAATGTTGCGCCGTCTGCGATGAGATTCGCGCCCATCGGCGTCTGGGGGTTGATGTGCTGGAGCGCTGCTGCCATGACGTTCCTCTCGAGAGTACGCGTTAGCGTACCGCAGCTGCTCCAACGCGCGGATACAATTGCACACACTATGAACCGCTGGACCAGCGAGGGTTATCGCGCCAACGCCGCATACGTGCCCGCACTCGGCGCGGCGGTGCTCTCGCTGCTCGACCCGAAGCCCGGCGAGAGGATTCTCGACGTGGGATGCGGCGAGGGGTCGCTGACCGCGCGGATTGCGGCAGCCGGCGCTGCGGTCGTGGGCATCGACACATCAGTGGACATGATCGCGGCGGCGAAGGCACGCGGCATCGATGCGCGTGTCATGAACGCTGAACAACTCAGCTTCGGCAGCGAATTTGACGCCGTGTTTTCGAACGCGGCGCTCCACTGGGTCCGCGATCACGATGCGATGCTCGCAGGCGTGCGCCGCGCACTGAAGCCGGGCGGCCGCTTCGTGGCTGAGTTCGGCGGCCACGGCAACATCGCCGCGATTCAGGTGGCGATTCGCTGCGTGTTGTCGCGTCACGGCTGGGAACCCGGTACGCACCGGTTTTACGCCACGCCGGCGGACTACGCCGTCCGTCTGCAGGCGCACGGCTTCGCCGTCAATGACATCGATTTAACTCCGCGCCCGACGCCGCTTCCAACCGGCATGCGCGGCTGGCTCGAGACATTCGAGCGCGCGACCCTGGACCGCATTCCTGAAACCGAGCGCGACACGTTCCTTTCGGAAGTCGAGGAGCTGCTCCGGCAGGAAGTCTGCGACTCATCCGGCAACTGGACCGCGCACTACGTGCGCCTGCGCTTTCGGGCCACCTTGTCGCCCAGCACCTAACTGGCTACCAGCTACCGGCTACCGCCTACCGGCTAAGAAGTGGATAACATCACCCATTCCCTCGTTGGCGTTGCGCTCGGAGACCTCGCGATGGGCAGGCGCGGGAGCAAAGGGCAGCGCCCTCTGTTCGTCGGCGCGGGCATCATCGCGGCAAATCTTCCCGATATCGATCTCGCGTACGTCATGGTGACGCCATCGCCCCTCGGGTACTTACTGCACCACAGAGGGCACACGCATACGCTGCCCGGACTTGTCGTTCTCGCTGCGGCGCTGGCAGGCGTGTACTGGTTTTTCCCGGCGGTGCGGAACATGCGTTTTCAAGGGCGGCTCCGTTTCTGGCTGCTCATCGCGATCGCGCTCGCGAGCCATCTCGCTCTCGACAGCCTGAACAGCTACGGCGTGCATCCGTTCTATCCCTTCGACAACGGATGGAAGTACGGCGACGCGTTGTTCATCCTGGAGCCGTGGCTATGGATTGTCCTGGGAGTTGCGGTGGCCTGGAACGGCCGCAGCAGGGCTGCGAGGCTGGCAGCGGTGGTGCCGATCGTGATCTTGCTTGCGGGAACGGCAACCGTCGGCGTGGTACCGCTCGAGTCGGTCGCGCTGCTGGCGATTGTCGGCGGCGCATTCCTGTTCGTCACACTCCGCCTGACTCCGTATACGCGCGCAGCCGCAGCGCTCGCGCTGTGCGGCGCTATTGCGGCGGGGCTCGTTGCGGCGTCGACGATGGCGCGCACGGCGACCGTCGAAGCACTTGGATCGGAGCTCCGCGGCGAGGTCCTCGATGTCATCCTGACGCCCAATCCGTCGTCGCCGTTCTGCTGGGCCGTGATCGCCGTCGAGCTGCGGGAGGGCAGCGGAGAGTACGTGCTATGGAGAGGCACACTGTCGCTCGGGCCGTCGTGGATTGCCCCAACGCGCTGTGCCTCTCATCGATTTGCAGGAGCCGGCGAGGCGCGCGTCTTGAGCAGTGGCCGCTTCGCGCTGCGTGACGAGACGCACCAGCCGCTTCCGCGGCTGCGCGCACTGGCGAGGAATGACTGCTGGGTTCGCGCGTGGCTCCGGTTCGGCCGTGCGCCGGTCATCGAGCGCGGCTTTATCTCGGATCTGCGCTTTGCCGAGCGCATCGGCCAGAACTTTTCGCGGATGCCGGTGGCGCCGCGGGAAGGATGTCCGGCATTTGTCCCGGACTGGGGGATGCCGCGCGCCGATCTGCTGAGGTGATGCGCACTTCGTCATATACTCCCGCCATGAAATACATCCTGCTCCTCGCGCTGCTCGCCACGCCGTGTCTGCTGGCTCAAAGTCCGACCGCACCGACGAACGACGCGCCGAATCCTTACAAGAGCATCGGGAACCCTTTTCAACTGCCGGATGGACGCGCATGGGGATCGATTAGCACGGTCGAGCCCGACATCGACGGCACGTCTATCTGGATCGCCGATCGCTGCGGTGCGAACTCCTGCGTCGGATCGGATCTGCCGGTCGTCATGAAGTTCGATGCGTCGGGCAAGCTGGTGCGCAGCTTCGGCGGCGGGATGTTCATCTTCCCGCACGGTATCCATGTTGATGCACAAGGCAACGTGTGGGTCGTCGATGGCCTGCCACCCGGCGGTGCAGCCGGCGCACCGCCCCCAAAGGGCGGTCATCACATCGTTAAATTCAGTCCGGACGGGAAGGTGCTGCTGCGCCTCGGCATGCCCGGCATGACCGGCGCCGACACGATGCACTTCAACCAGCCGTCGGACGTCATCACCGCGCCGAACGGCGATATCTTCGTGGCCGACGGCCATGGCGGCAACACAAACGCGCGCATCGTGAAGTTCGATCGCACCGGCAAGTTCATCAAGGAGTGGGGGACGCGCGGCAGCGCGCGGGGACAACTCGATGCGCCGCACGCCCTCGCGATGGACTCGAAAGGCCGGTTGTTCGTCGCCGATCGCGCGAACAACCGCATTCAGATTTTCGATCAGAACGGCACCGTGCTCGACGAGTGGTACCAATTCAGCCGGCCGAGCGGTGTGTACATCGACAAGAACGACGTGATTTATGTCGCCGATTCCGAGTCCAACAAGTCGCGCAAGCACGGCGAGTGGAAGCGGGGCATCCGGATCGGCAGCGCCCGCGACGGCAAAATCACCGCGTTCATCCCTGATGACAACCCGAACGTCGATGAAGGCCCGCTGTCGGGAACGAGCGGGCCCGAAGGCATTGCGGCGGACGCGAAGGGAAACATCTACGGGGCTGAGGTGGGGCAGAAGGGTATTAAGAAATACGTGCGTAAGTAACGAAGGGAATCGTGATGAAGCGCATATTGATCGCCGTCGTGCTGACGTGTAGTGCCGCGCTTGGTTCGGTGACATTGAGTGGGCAGAAGGGGCTGCCCTCGTGCGATGCGAACAACGGCGGGCTCACGCTGCCTCCCGGATTTTGCGCGCTCGTGGTCCACGAGGGCGTTGGCGAAGGCCGCCACATCGTCGTCAACGACAATGGAGATATCTACGTCATTTTGCGGCGCGGTTCCCGGCCCACCCCAACGGCGCCCTTCGGTGACGGCGGCATCGTCGGCCTGCGCGATACGAACGGCGACGGCAAGGCGGATATGGCCACGGAGAAGTTCGGGACCATCGGCGGCACCGGACTCGAGCTGCGGAACGGCTACCTGTATTACGCGGCGACGACACACATCGGCCGGTTCAAGCTGACGCCCGGACAGTTGAAACCCGCCGCTCCGGCGGAAATCGTCGTCGACGGATTTCCCGTCGGCGGTGGTCACGCGGAGAAGGACATCACGTTTGACGATGCGGGAAATGTTTACGTCAACATCGGGCTCCCATCGAACGCGTGTCAGATTCCGGATCGGCGTCCCGGCGCTCCGGGGATCGATCCATGCCCGCAGCTCGAGGAGGGCGGGGGAATCTGGCGCTTCAAGGCAGATGTCGTGGGGCAAAAGTTCACGAAGGAGGCACGGTATGCGTCCGGCCTGCGCCAGCCGGTCGCGCTCGCGTGGCATGAAGGCCATCTATATGTAGCGATGAACAGCCGCGACTCGCTGGATACGCTGTTTCCGGAAAAGGGCTATACGGCCGAAGACAACGCGCTCGGTCCGAGCGAGCCGATGCTGCAGATATCGCAAGGCGACGTGTTCGGCTGGCCGTACTGCTATTACGACAGCCGCGTGAAGGCGATGATCCTCGCGCCCGAATATGGCGGCGACGGAAAAATGATTGGGCGGTGCGCGCAGTTCAAGACGCCGTTCGCGACGTTCGGCGCGCATTACGCGCCCGTCGATTTGATGTTCTACACCCATACCCACTTCCCGGCGAAATACCGCGGCGGGGCGTTCATCACATCGCACGGTTCCTGGAACCGCGCGCCGCTGCCGATGGCGGGCTACAACATCCTGTTTCAGCCGGTGTCGAAGGCCAAGAATGCTGGCCCGAACGAAGTGTTCGCCGACGGTTTCAAAGGCACTGAAGTGTTGAAGAGCCCGGACCTCGCTGCCGCACGTCCGAACGGCACGTATGTCGGCCCGGACGGGACGATGTACATCACGGAAAGCGTAAAGGGCAGAATCTGGCGGGTTGTGTATAACGGAAAGTAACGAAAAACGAAGACCGAAAAACGAATAGAGTCGCGGCGGTAAGAAGTAGCGCCGCCGCCGCTCTTTTCAGCCTACAGCCCACAGCCTACAGCCCACGGCCTAGATGTATCAGATCCGCGACAAGAGCCTAAAAGTGCGCGGCCGCGGCAATTTATTTGCCTTTTGATCGAAGCCGAAGGTAATCTAGCGGCACATTTCCATCAGGGACACGGTCTCGCCCTTCGAACGCTCTGGGCAGGGAGGCTTCATGAAGAGGACTCGGAATTTCTATGTCGGCGTCTCCATCGCGGCAGTCATTGCCGTGCTGGCTGCCGCTCAGTTCACCTTACAGACGGTTGCGCAGGCACAAGAGGGCGGTGGTGCGAACCGGGCGGGCATTTATGAAGTCGATCGGATGTGGCCAAAGCCACTGCCGAACAACTGGGTGCTCGGATCGACGGTCGGCCTCGCGATCGATGCGCGCGATCACGTATTCATCGTGCACCGCGGCCAGGCGACGCTCGATCCCAAGTTCGCCAGCCAGATGACGTTCGCTCCACCCGCCGCGCGCGGCGGCAGAGCCGGCGCAGCGGCGCCTGCGCGGGGTGATGCGGCGATCGGCGAGGACGTGGCCAGCGGCGCAAAGCCGATTTCTGATTTGTGCTGCACGTCGGCGCCACCGGTGCTCGAGTTTGATCCGGAAGGCAACCTCGTGCGGCATTGGGGCGGTCCTGGTGCGGGCTTTGAGTGGCCGCCATCCATGCACGGCATCACGATCGACGGCAAGGACAACGTGTGGCTCGCCGGCAACGGCGGCAACACGGTCCTGAAGTTCTCGAAGGACGGCAAGTTCCTGCTGCAAATCGGCAAGAACGGCGCGAGCAAGGGCAACAAGGACACGGCGAACCTCAACCGGCCGGCCGAAGTGGAAGTCGACATGGCCGCCAACGAGGTGTACGTGGCGGACGGATACGGCAACCGGCGCGTGATCGTGTACGACGCCGACAAGGGCACGTTCAAGCGCATGTGGGGCGCCTACGGCAAGCCGCCGACAGACGATCCGAACGTGACCTACGATCCCGCCAAGCCGCTGTCGACAAACTGGCAGACCGTGCACTGCGCCTCGCTCGCGAATGACGGACTCGTCTACGTGTGCGATCGCGTCAACGACCGCATTCAGGTGTTCAAGAAGGACGGCACATACATCAAGGAAGCGCAGATTGCGAAGCGCACCCTCGGTGACGGCGTCACGTTCGACGTCGCGTTCTCGAAGGACCCGCAGCAGCGCCTGATGTACGTGGCTGACGGCGCGAACCACCGCGTATGGCAGCTGCTCCGCGACCCGATGCAGGTGATCAATCACATCGGCAACGGCGGCCGCTATCCTGGCCAGTTCTACGCAACGCATAACGTCTCGCTCGACTCGAAGGGCAACCTCTACACCGTCGAGACGTACACCGGCGCGCGCGTGCAGAAGTTCTCGTACAAGGGCCTCGGAAATGTGGCGAAGCCTGAGGGGAACCATAACTAGGCGGTAGGCGGTAGCTAGTAGCCGGTAGGTGGTAGCCGGTAGGAAAAAAGAGAAAGGGCGCTCAATGGAGCGCCCTTTTTTTTAGGAAAGAGTCGATATCACGCTGTCACGCTGCGCTTCATGCGTCCTGATGCCATCCGCGTGATTCGGGCGTCCCTGTATAATTCCGCGTGCTTGTCGGACGGCGGTTCATCGTGAAGGGCCGGGTGCAGCGCGTCGGGTTCAGGGTGTTCGTGGAGGACGCCGCCCAGCGCGAAGGCATTCACGGCTACGTCCGCAACCGGCATGATGGCAGCGTCGAGGTGCTCGCCGAGGGCGAGGCAGACGCGCTGCAGCGATTCGAAATGGCAGTGCGGCGTGGGCCCGCCGGCGCCCGCGTCGATGATGTCGACACGACTGATGTCGAGGCGTCGCGCAGCTTTGCCGGGTTTCGTGTGACGGGATAATCAACTATGGAATCATTGAAGACGAAGATTCGCAGCGTTCAGGACTTTCCGAAAGCCGGCATTCTGTTCTACGACATTACGACGCTGCTCCAGGACAAAGCGGGATTTCAGATGACGATCGACGCCCTTGCCCAGCCATTCAAGGGGCGCGACATCGACATCGTCGTCGGAGTCGAGAGCCGCGGTTTCATTCTCGGCGGCGCCGTCGCCGATCGGCTGGGCGCTGGTTTCGCGCCGGTTCGAAAGAAAGGCAAGCTGCCGTCCAAGACGGTTCAGGAGACCTACGATCTGGAGTACGGAACTGATTGCCTCGAGATCCATTCCGACGCGGTCCATCCAGGGCAACGGGTGCTGATCATCGACGATGTGCTGGCGACGGGCGGCACGGCGGCGGCGACGACGGCGCTGGTAAGAAAGCTGGGCGGAGCCGTGCAGTCTCTCGCGTTCCTCGTGGAGCTCGAATTTCTCAACGGTCGAAAGAAGATTCCGCAGGAAACCGTTTTCAGCGTCCTGAAGTATTCGGCATGATCGCGATCGGCGCCGCTGCGATCCTCGCCTTCATGCTATGGCGCATCGCAGCGGAGTTGCAGCGGCAGCGCCGCGAGGCATCGCTGAGGCAACTGCTCGCCATATTCGCACCCGCGGCCGGTGCGGCGCAGCAGGATCCGAAGAACCTGCTTGCCTGGTATCCGCTGGCGAAGGCCAGCCGCAAGTTGTTTCCTGACGCCTTCAAAGATCTGGATGCCGCCGCTGGTGGAGCCTTTCCGTTCACCCAGGAGCAGTTGAAAGCGGCACATTCCAGGTGGACAGCCGAGTGGCTCGCATGGGAGCGCGCCCATGATGCCGAGTACTCGCTGAAGACGGCGCAGGTCCAGGATGAAATCGATCGGGTGCAAGGCCCGGCATCACCGCTCCTGCGGACCCGCCTTGCAGCCATAGAACAGCAGAAGCTGGAACGCTACCAACAGCGCTACGAAGAGTACATAAAAACCGCGAAGGCACTCGCCGCATTTACCAGCGTTCAGGAATAGAGTTTGCGTTCAACTCTGCATGGATCTGCAGGGGCAAACAAAATGTACGATGACGCACGCCGTGCGGGGCCGTGTCAGCCGTTCCTCCGGCCCTGAAGGTTGCCGCCGTAAGTTTCTGCGTTTTTTTCCAGGCGGATTTCGGGACGAGACGTACATCAGCTGGGAACGTGAATATAAATGGGCGGCGCACGAGCGCTGGGAGGCCGAGCTCGGTGCCCAGCACATGCGCGCTCTTCTAAAAGCCGGCGCCCATGACGAGCTGGCGCGAAGAGCCGTGACCATCGAGTCCCGCACGAACCTGTTGTTTTCATTCGAGAAGATGGCGCTTCGCGATGCCGTGCGCACCCCCGCTGGCGCGCGCGCGTTTTCGGAGGGGTTGTACGATTTCCTGCATGGCCGGGGTTCCGACGAATCGCGCTTCAACCGGTGGATCGAGGTCATCGGGAGCCTGCCCCGTAAGCAGACGCGTGTCCTCACATGGCCGCTCGTGTCGGTGTTCGGTTTTGTCGCGCAGCCAGACCGGCACATCTTTCTGAAGCCGAACGTCACCCGCCGTGCCGCGAATGTGTACGGTTTCGAGTTTCACTACCGGTCAAAACCGGACTGGGAGATTTATTCGTGCCTGCTAAGATTCGCGGAACAGGTACGGCGTGACCAGCGGGCTTTGCGCCCGCGCGACATGATCGATCTGCAGTCGTTCATCTGGGTGCAGGGATCGGATGAATACGAATGAGCCCGTTACTACACAAGTCCAACAGGCCTCCGGTCGTGGCGATCTTGAACAGCAATGACGATCTTGTCGAATTGCTGCGCGATCAGCTCGAAAAAGCGGGGTTCGTGACGGTGACCGGGCACGTAGACGACGTGAGGCGCGGCAACCTCGATCTCGTGAATTTCGTGAAGCAGCACGAACCGAAAGTCATCGTCTACGACCTCGTTCCTCCCTACGATCGTTCATGGAGTTATCTCGACCTGCTTCGCGACTCGGAGCCGCTCAGTGGCCGCCCCTTTGTGTTGACGAGCGTGAACCCGCATCGCGCCAAGGAGGTCGTCGGCGAGTCAGAGATGGTGTATGAAGTTGTCGGGAAAGAGGAGGATCTCCATCAAATCGTCGACGCCGTCAGGGAAGCGAGCAAGGTGAGGCCGACCCCGCGTGGCAAACCGCGCCGTTAACGCATCTTCGGTGCAGCCGGTCGTGGCCGGCGTTCGAATAACCCATCCCGACAAGCTCATGTTTCCGGAGCTTGGCCTTTCGAAACTCGACATCGCGAAGTATTACGACTCCGTCGCGCGGTGGATGTTGCCGCACCTCAAAGGCCGTCCTCTCACACTCGTGTTCTGTCCCACAGGCGTGGGCGAGGGCTGCACGTACCTGCGCCACACGAAATTGTGGGGCCCGAAGGCGATTCGACGCATCAGGATTCAGGAAAAAACAAAAGTCGGCGAGTACATGGTTGTTGATACGGTCGAAGGGCTCGTGTCGCTGGCGCAGATGAACGTGCTGGAGATTCACACCTGGAACTCGACCGCGGATCGCGTCGAACAGCCGGATCGGATCGTCTTCGACCTCGACCCGGGGCAGAACGTCACGTGGACGCAAGTTGTTCGCGCGGCGAAGGTGCTGCGGAAAATGCTCGCTGCCGTGAAGTTGAAGGCGTGGCTCAAGACAACCGGCGGCCGAGGCCTACACATCGTCGTGCCGATCGTGCCGAGCCGTGATTGGTCGGAGTGCCTCGATTTTGCGCGCGCGATTGCGACGGTCATGGTGGAGCAGGATCCAGCCCGATACACAATTGACTTCCGCAAAGCCGGACGCGAGAACAAGATTCTCATTGATTACCTGCGCAACAACAGGACGAACACGTCCATCTGCGCGTTCGCGGTCCGCGCCCGCGAAGGAGCGCCCGTGTCGATGCCGATCGCCTGGACAGACCTGACCTCGTCGCTGAAGCCTTCGAGGTTCACCGTCATGACCGCACGGGCATACCTTGCGAGGCGCCGCGCCGACCCATGGCGGAATTACGCGAGCGCCGCCCAGCAGCTACAATTTCCTTCGTAATGCGCCGCATCCTGCACATCGACATGGACGCGTTCTATGCGTCTGTCGAACAGCGCGACGATCCGTCCCTTCGCGGCAAGCCGCTCGTCGTCGGAGGACAGCCAAACCGCCGCGGCGTCGTCGCGGCCGCCAGCTACGAGGCACGCGCGTTCGGGGTGCGTTCCGCCATGTCGATGGCCAGCGCTGTAAGACTCTGTCCTTCGCTGGTGATCGTGCCGCCGGACTTCGCGCGATACAAGGCCGCATCAACAACAATCTTCGGGATCTATCGCGAAGTCACCCCGCTCGTCGAGCCTCTCTCACTCGACGAAGCCTACCTGGATGTGACCGAGAACAGCTGGAACGAGCCGCTGGCCATGAACGTCGCCAAGCGGCTGAAGGAGCGCATCCTCGAAGCGACGCAGTTGACCGCATCCGCAGGGGTGGCGCCCAACAAGTTCCTCGCCAAGATCGCATCAGGTTGGAAGAAGCCTGACGGACTCACCGTCATCGCTCCGGATCGCGTCGAGCCGTTCCTGCAGAAGCTGCCCGTCGACGCATTGTGGGGCGTAGGTCCAGTGACCTCGAAACGTCTCAGGGCTCGCGGCATCGATCGGCTGGTTGATGTCCGGACCGTTGACGATGAGGCGCTTCGAGAGGCGGTGGGCAGCATGGCAGAGTGGCTGCGACGGCTGGCGAACGGAATCGATGATCGACGCGTCGTCGCCGACAGCGAGCCAAAATCATCCGGCTCGGAGAATACATATCCCGAGGACCTGACTGACATCGATACCATTCGTACGGAGCTGCGGCAGATGGCGGCCCACGCGGTGGCGTGGCTCGAGCGGCGCGACCTGTTCGCCCGGACTGTGACGATCAAGGTGCGGTACTCCGATTTCACGACCATCACGCGCAGCCACAGCGCGGCGCCGACGCGCGATATCCAGGAGCTTTCGGGCCGTGCCGTCGATTTGCTCGCGAAAACTGAGGCCGGCCGTCGCCCTGTGCGCCTCCTCGGAGTCAGCGTCCACAACCTCTGTACACCGGTCGACGTTCGAACAGAGTCCGCACCAAGGCTTCCTTTTGGAGACTAAAGGCTCTGGCTCGCTCGTTGCACAAGGACACTGCAAGATGAGACGGGGCAAAATGCTGGAGAGAATGGCGCCGCTACGCAGTGGACGCGATACGGAAATTGACATGATCGAGCGCGAGATGGAGGGGGGAGTCGTCATCATCCAGCCGCTCGAGGTCCATGAGGATTCCGCTGACGACCGTCTTGGTGGATTGGTGAGCGTCGAACAGCACGTAGACGTGCGCGAATTCGGTGCTAGACCTTCGGAGGCTGCCAAAGATTGATATCGCCCGCCACCCGCGCCTTGGTGAGCAGGATGATCTGTCCCGTGTGCATCGAAAAGTGTTCAACCACGTGATATATCGCTTCGAGAACGGTGACGTCGTACCCCTGAATCTGCCGGCGGCTCAGTAGTTCTTCCGAGCTGACGCGACCCATCACCCCGTCCGCTTCCCGCACGACGGACCTTAACCGGTCGATCAGCTCTGTCCCGGGGATATTCCGGCGCTCGTCGAACTCGCGTTGACGGTCCCGCTCGAAGGGCAGCGATCCGACGCCGCCGATAATCCACATCGTGACGTTCCCGCAGAGATGCAGGATGAGATTGCCGATGCTGTTCGACGGCTCGTTGGCCCGCCACCAGAGATCGGCGTCAGAAAGCCTGTCAATGCACCGTTCGATTTTCGGGACGTAGTCGGCGCATATGAGCGCGCGTGATTTGTCGAGGAACGTGCGTCCAATAGGGTCCATCACCGGTTAGTGTATTACGTGCACGTTATCCGCTTCAGTAATCCGCAGTCGTTCCGCGCGCGTGCGGCGGCATTCCTGTTGCCGGACGAGGTGGAAAATAATCTTCTGCTCAGCATTGCTGCAACAACGCCGCTGCCGCCGAATGGATATCTCGCGATCGTGGAAGACGGCGATTCAATCGTCGCGTGCGCGGTCCGCACACCGCCGCGCAGAGCCGTAATCAGCCGCGCGCCCGCGGCGGCTCTGGAGAGCCTCGCTCGTGATCTTGCGGACAAGTACCCGGACCTATCCGAAGTGCTCGGCCCGGAGCCGGATGTTGCGACGTTTGCCGATCTATGGGGCCGTCGAACGAACGTGCCGTCCATTCAAGGCACGCGGCAGGGGTTATTCGAAATCCGCAGTGCACCGAACGTGCAGGCGCAGCCGCCACGGGGAACGTTTCGGATCGCCAGTGAGCGCGATATGGCGACAGTCGTGGCATGGTGCTCGGCGTTTGTCGCGGAGGCACTTCCGGGCGAGCCGATCAATCCCGAGACACAGGCCGCAGCTCGCATCGCGGAACGCAGTCTGTTCATGTGGGACACCGGCGAACCCGTGTCGATGGCGGGCTGGGCCGGTGAGACGACGGGCGGCGTGCGGATCACGTTCGTATACACCCCGCCGCAGCATCGCAGGCGTGGATATGCCGCCGCGTGCGTGACGCGGTTGACGCGCATGCTGCTGGATGAGGGACGGCCGTTCTGCTGCCTGTATGCCGATCTCGCCAACCCGACCGCAAGCGGCGTCTATCAGAGGATTGGTTACCGGCGCATCTCCGATTGGAGTCATTACGTGCTCAACTCACGAAAAGCGGGAAGTATCCGATAACGTCGGCGTGGCGGATCACCATTCGGTGTATGTCGTGTATCTGAAGGACCCGAAAGGGGACGGGCGTGCCGCGTATTACGTCGGGATGACGGGGCTCACGCCCGAGGAGCGGTTTCTCAATCACAAGGCGGGCGTCAAGGCCGCTCGCGTCGTAAAGCGATTTGGGGTGCGGCTCGTGCCCAAGCTATACGCGCACCTCAATCCCATGCCGTATAAAAAAGCGGTCGAGATGGAAGTCATGCTCGCCGACAGCCTCCGCAAGCGCGGCTACATGGTGTACGGCGGACATTGAACGAGTAAGATTCCAAGGTTGGAGGTCAGCGTGGCAAAGAGAAGAGCGCCGAGTCTGGAAGAAATCGCGGGAGAGGTTGGGCGGTTGTTTGGAACGACCGAGGCCCATGCGCGGAAATGGCTGGAACAGCGAAACACGATGCTCGAGGCGCTGCACCTCGTCCGCGGTAAAGCGAGCGAGCTCATCGACGAGCTGTCGGGTGAGAACCGCCGGCTGATGAAACAGCGCGCGACGGTCCAGGCGCAGCGCACGCAGGTGCCCTCCGGTAATCCATCCGAGCTGATGATGGGACGGAAGAAGCGCCGCATGTCGGCAGCGACCCGCGCGAAGATGCGCGCAGCCGCGCGAAAGCGATGGGCGGAGAAGCGCAAGAACGGCTGACGGTAGCGCAGGACTTTAGTCCTGCCGCAGCGCTCAGCAGGACTGAAGTCCTGCGCTACCTTTAACGCGTCGAGCACGGATGAGCGCAGGGAGCTTCGCCATGCGATTGTCGATGTTCCTGGTCATCGCCTGCGGGACCGTCGTCGGCGGTCAAACATTCACAGCGGCTGTTGACGATTGTCGCGTTCGGCAAGGCTATCCTCGACGAACTTGCACCAGGCGACTCCATCCAGGTCGGCACCTTCAGCAGCACCCTCCGTTTGAGTCCAGTGTTTCCGGCGACGATGTGCGCCTGGCGGCGCGCGTGGCAGTGGCACGGAGGACCTACGTGGCACCAATGCCAGCGCCGATCCCATGATGCAGTACCTGATCGGCAGTCGAGCCCTGGCACTGGTTCTTGCCGTTGTGGTGTCGGCTGCCCTCAGTCTGCTGTTTTCGTTCGTTTTAACGTGGGCGAGCAAGCGGTCACCGCTGTGGAATATGGGCTTCGCGATAGCCGTGGCTCTGCTTGGTACTCTCTCGTTTCTCGCCCTCGTTATTCTCGTGCTTCGACGCGTGTCACTTGAGTAGATACAGCGCCCGATGCCTGATGCCTGATGCCTGCGCAGGTTGACAGAGCACGGGAAACAACAATAATCGCCGCATGGCTAAACGGCAGATGGGTCTCGAGGAAATTGCGGCGGAAGTCGGCCGTCTTTTTGGAACCACGGAATCTCACGCACGAAAGTGGCTCGATCAGCGCAACGTATTACTCGAGGCGCTCGGATCGGTTCGCGATAAGGCGAGTGTCCTCATGTCAGAGCTGGGCGGCGTCCCTTCTTCATTTGGCAAGAAGAAGCGCGGACGGCCGGCAAACACAATTGCAAGTCCATTGAACGACACACCCCGCAAGCGCAGAGGCCGGCAGAAGATATCCGAAGCCACGAGGGAGAAAATGCGGGTAGCGGCTCAGAAGCGCTGGGCGGAGAACAAGAAGGCGGCTGGGGGTTCGAAACGGGGGTCGTTGTCTTCCAAGCGGACGGTCGGCGGTTAAAGATCGCGTATTCCCGCGGGGTCGTCTGAATCCGCGGCCACCGGCGGCGAATCTGAGGTCCACGCCAGTCCACATCCATCGCATCGCACTGTGACCGTGCGCCCGCCCGCGCCCTTGACGTTGTAGGGCCGCCCCTCGCAGGGGCATTGCGGGCACGGGTAAACGGCCGAGGCGCGTGCGCGTGCGACGGCGTCGAGCTGCCGGTACATAGCGTTCTTACAGCCGGGGCAGATGCTGTGCGTCGTGTCGGTATAAGGTGAGGACCCGACGGTCATCACGAGGCGGCACCAGCTGCACACCTTTCTCATATCGTTCACCGTACGTGTATCGGCCCGTTGTGCGCATTTCTACACACCGCCGTACGAATGAGGGGCAGCCGTGCGATCCCGCCGCACGTTGCGCGGCCCACACGCGGAGCGTCAAGGTAAGATTATTGACTCTGCTGCTCGTCACGCGCCCGTAGCTCAGCAGGATAGAGCACCGGTTTCCTAAATCGAACGTAGTTACGCCCGCCTCTTCCTTCCTAGGAACTGGCGGGCGTTCCTGTTTGCACCGACCCGAACTTATGCCGCCTTCTGCCCGCGTGTTCGACCTTTCGTTGCATTCCGTTGCAAGCGGCGTTGCTCTTCCTCGGTCAGTTGTCCTAAAGCGGGGCCACCGAACCCAGCTTGGCGAGCTGCGCTGCCACTGCAGACTCGACAGTGTTGGCGAGCGGGACAATTCTAGGCAGAATCCGAAGCGCCTTCGCTGCGGGAACTTTGATCGATTTCACTGTGTGCAGTGGCGAGCTTCCAGCTTCATCAAGTGAACGATTAAAGGCTGATGCGAGACTGTGGAGGTCCTCGATTTGCATTGAGGGGAGGTCGGACATCAACACTGGACTCCCGAGCCAAACCTCGACAGCCACAAGTCGCAGCCGCTCGAAAGGGTACACGACGTTGTTCCCGTCACCGTCGATGATCGCTTGTAGTCTCGGCAGCAGACGGCTCAAGGTAGCGGAGGTGCGTCGCATTTCCATCAGCAATGCCAATAGGAGATTACGCGTGCTTTCAGCCCGCACAGCCGCAGATCGATCCAACGCGAGAAGGTCTTTCCCATCTAGCAATTTGACATTGTCGCCGTGCTTGTTCTGCAGGAGAGAGAAAAACAGCGCCCGAGCCTCGTCCGAAATGCTGCCGGCGTTCACTGCGTAGAATGAACTTATCCGGTGCGTGGCGCCGGTCTGCGGATGCGTGAACTCGTCAGCAAACGCCTCAGTGGCGTCCTGCACCAGTCCATGGCTTGCGGACTTGCTAATGCTGTTCTCAAACTTCGCCTGAACGCCATGGTAGCGGACGTGGGCGAAACGATCGATCTCGCCTACGATCAAATCCATGCCGGCTTCGCTTTGGCCATGGTGGTTGACGACGATTCCGAAACCCAATCGCCCGAGTAACGGCACCAGGAATCGCTGCACGAAATCGTGTTCGTTCGAATAAGCGGCCAATTCTGGCGATAGTGCCATGGGTATCTTCGAACGTGTAACTAGTCGTAAAGCGATCGCCGTGTCCTGCTGCGGCTCGCAGCTTATCGCAAGACAACCCATTCCGCCCGGTCGTTGTTCGATGCTACCTGACCAGAGCGGCTGCTTTCGTGACGACGAGGCGAAGCACTAGCAGCGAGGAGCTGATGAGGCCGAAATGGTCGGATATTCCGCGCATCCGGGTGCATAACCCGCTTCGGCGAGCAACATATGTAGGCGATCGATGCCGGCTCCTGGATCCTCATAATTAGGTCCCACCAGCAGCTCGGCTAATGAAATGTTGGCCGAATCTCTTGTGCGGACGGGTAGATACCTGATTGTTCGCCCGTTCGACAGACGCTCGTGCGGCGTGATGGCCGCATCTGCGTGCACGATCGTGACGTTTCGATATTCCTGTTCGGGTGCCCACTGGGCCTGCTTGGCCGCAATGGCGCTAGACGCCGCAATTCGGTACAACGCGCCAACCACTTGAGCGATATTCTTTTCGCTACCCTTGGTCCTCGTCATCAGATCCCGGACGCGTTTAAAAGCGGTCGCTACGGTTTCACGAAGGTTTTCCTCCGAGTAGTCTACGTGCACAAGCGACGTGCCGACATGCGGCCCAGACGTCAATGGCTCGTCCAACACTCGGATTCCCAGACACACACCGCGTCCATACGAGGCGTAGTTGCACCACTGGTGCGGGTCATCTCGGGCGGCGGAGAAGCACGTGAGGTAGGTCGTGACCACGTTTGTGACGTGAAGCTTCGAATATCTCTCCCGGAACAGATCGAACACGGCGCGGATGTGCTCGCCTGATGGAAGGTGGTCGACATTACGGACTGCAAGAACCGCTGTCCCCGTTGCCGGCATGAGTGGAACGGGAACCCACGTCCGCCCTTGCCCGGAGACCCGCCGACGCCGGAGAAGACCGCGAAAAAGGCAGCGCGCCACCGCGCCTAAGTGGGCGTCCTGTCAATGCAGTAGTGTTCGTAATACATTCGCGTTCATGCCTACGAGAGAGACGAGAGATAAAGTCCTGACGTTCCGACCCGACGGCGACATGTTCGCGGCGATGACTGCGCTCTGCGATTGCGACGGCGTGCCGTTCGCACAGCAGATCAGGCGGGCGTTGCGCGAGTGGCTGGCCAAGCGGCATGCAGCATGGCACGCCCAAAGTGCGCGGCCGGGTGCGAGGCCATCGATCAAGCTGTTAAGAGTCTCAGCACCTCGAAGCAAGGGGAAGAGATAGATGCAAACTCAGTCTAAAGTTCTTGATTGCTCAGACGTTAATAGGGCCGTGGAATCGCTGGCCCCTCTATTTGTGATGTCGGCTGCGGCCTTCAGCGACAAGCTGTTAAGCCTCCAGGTCAATTGGAACCACGCCACGTTGCCCGCCGAGACTCAAATTCATCAAGCGATGGGCTTCGAGAATGTTGAGGGGCTACCCGTTGCCGACAGGACAAAGTGGTTCCACGGAACCCGCGCCAAAAGCGGAACGGAATTCCCCGCCGGCCTACTGCCAACGCGAGACGTCCTTACATTCCTCTCGCCTGACCTTTGGGATATTGCCAAGGACTGGATTTCAAAACGAGAGTGGGACGATTACCTAGCTTCACTGCAGTCGTCTGATCGAGAGTGGGCGAAGAAAGCTCGTCGCAAGATGTCACAGAAATTCGATCTTGGACCGTTTGCCTTTCTGGTCAGAGAAGCGCCGCTGCTTCAAGAGCCGGCATGCCAGAAGCCATATCAGGAGCGCGGCTCCGAACTATTAGAGATAGTCTGCTGGGACTTTAAAGATGTATTCAGTAAACCGCTGCTGGAACTCTACCTAGAGTCGACACGCCCCTGTTTCGTCGTGTTTACCGAACCTCGTTGCCAGCCGCGTTGCGTTAGGGCCGCATTAACCTACGTTTACTACAGACTGCACAACCTCGGGCTCTCTCTCGACTGCAACACAAATTTTGATGGTAACGGAAGTCCTGTTCCGTATTCGTGGATTGAGAAAGTTGACTGGCTTGAGAACTAGTCAGACCGCCGACGCGCGCTAACGCGTCGGACGATCCTAAGCAACGTCAACCGTAGTGGCGGCTGGCGGCCTTCAGGAATTCTCCCACAAGGCCATCGGCAGCACGAGCAGAGAGGCACGGACGGTGGAGAGTGAACCACTAGAGGACCCGAAGAAAGCACGGAAGCGTCACCGCAACGAACGGCTGCGGAAACATTGCGATTGCCCGCGCCGGAAGTGGCCGAAGTGTCCGCACGCGTGGCACATGAACTACACGCCTCGCGGCGGTCGGGGCTATCGCTTCAGCCTCGACGTCGAAGTCGGCGAGCACATCGAGAGTCTGACGGAAGCAAAGATCGCCGCGAACAAGATCAAGACCGAGATCGATGCGGGAACGTTCGTCCGCAAGTCCGAGAGGCTGAACGCGGTGCCGGCGCCGCCGACGACCTCGGAGGCGACGACACTAGAGGTATTCGGTAAGAAATACGCCGAACTCGCGACGCCCAAAAAGGCGAGGGACCGCGAAGCGTGGCAGCAGGAAATGCTCGGTAAGGTTCGCAAGGTCTCGGCCTTCGTGCTGTCCGACGGGACGCGCTTTGGCGAGAAGCCAATCGGCGCCGTGACCGAAGACGACTTCGAGCGGTTCCTGACTGACCTTCGCGCGAAGGGCCGGTCGGCGTCGAATCGGAACCAATACGTGCAGCTGTTCACGGCGATGTCGCGCTGGGCCGCGAAGAAGGGATACGTGGCGAAGGCGGCGATCGGCCCAGACACCGACCTCCGCCGCGAGAAACCGGCGCGACGGAATCGCCGCCTTGAGCCGGGCGAGGAACAGCGGCTGCTGGCGGTCGCACCGGCACGCTTGCAACGGCTCATCATCGCGGCACTCGAAACGTGTTGCCGTCGCGGCGTGTTGTTGAAGCTCCAATGGAAAGACGTGAACTTCGGGCGGCGCGAGATCACGATCCGCGCCGAGAACGCGAAGGACGACGAGACGCGTATTCTTCCGATCTCCTCGCGGCTCTACGCGGTGCTGGAGATGAGTCGGACTGATCCAGCGGGGAAGGAGTTGGGGCCTGACAAATTCGTGTTCGGTGACGTGACCGGCGACGAGATGACCACCATAAAACGCGCTTGGGAAACGGCAGTTCTCAAAGCGCATGCCCACGGGCCGAAGTGGGCGAAGGGAGGGGCACTATCGCCCGAGTCGCGGTCGCGGCTTCGGGAGATCGATCTCCACTTCCACGATCTTCGGCACGAGGCAGCCTGCGGGCTCGCGGAAGGGCGCTGGCCGCTCCATCACGTTCAGCAGATGCTCGGTCACGCGGACCTCAGCACGACGAGCATCTACGTGCACGCCACGAAGCTCGGGCTGCAAGACTCGATGCGGAAACTCGACGAGATGAGAACCGGTTGCAATCCCGTTGCAATCGAACGGGAAACTGACCACCGGTTACATGGCAACGGCGAGACAGAATCAGCAGGTAAGTCTTTGATAAACTAGCGCTTCTCACATCACGCGCCCGTAGCTCAGCAGGATAGAGCACCGGTTTCCTAAACCGGGGGTCGCAGGTTCGAGACCTGCCGGGCGCAAACCTTCGCTCAGCTTGCAAACGCACCCGTGAGCTACGGTTTGCAAGCACTGGCGAAGGTCAGGCCCGAGCGCGCCGTAGCTCAGCAGGAGCGAAGGCGGGCCGGGCACACCACTTCACCACATGTAGCTGGTAGCCGGTAGGCGGTAGGCGGTAGCTTGTAGCCATTAGTTGGATCCATTGTTGGATCCACGCCTCCGCGTGCATCGCTGCGATTCGTTTGACGCTGTCGTTTGACATTCCGCCGAAAGCCGACCGCGAAACCGATCCCCGCTGCGAGAACGATCTGGCTGGGCCGTAGAACGATGGCCGTCATGATAGTTCCAGGTGGTGGTGCAACGAGCCAGTAGCTGATACCGAGCAGGACGGCTACCAGAATCAATATCGCAATTATTGAACCCGCAAGCCCCGCGAGGAATCTCCTGAGAGAGTTCATTGTTCTCGGAATTTAGTCTAAGCCGGGGTGCACGAGTCGAATCAGAGCAGCAGCCGAAGTGCACCGTTTTCATGTAGGATCACGGTCCCATGGCCATACCGAACCGATCGCAGGAAGTGAAAGCCATCTGCGCGAAATATCCGCAGGCGTTCGGGCCGCCTGACGAGACGATCGATGCGCGCCGCCGCCTGCTGATTCCGATCATCGTGCGGGAGCTGAATCGGCTCGATGGCGATAAATGGTTTCTGTTGAACCGGCTCGATCGGCAGGACGACGACCCGAAGCCGGGACGGCTGACATCGGACATCATCGTTTGGGGCCCGACACGGGAACACGTCGATGTGCTCTCGTCATCAGGTGCCATGTGGGCGGAGCAGCCGGTGATTACCGACCCGGACTGGAAACTGGAGCACTCGTCGAACTGGCCGTCGTGGGATGACGTGAATCCACAGCCGCCCCCGCCCTCACCGCACCTGAGGCCGGATACCGACACACAGCCGGTGCCCGCGCCGCTGCCGGCAGACCTCGACGCGAAGCTCAATGAGATTTTGCGGTTGCTTAAGGAAGTGCGCGGACAGTTTCGCTGACACGCACCACGCGGCGCTCAGCGCACGCGCGTGATCTGTTCGACGATCCACGCGGTCAGCGACACGAGCACGATAATGACGGTGGCGAGCGTGATGCGCCACCGCCGCTGCCGCCGTGCGAACGCTTCTTCGGGGGTCATGATAAAAGCTGCTGACCCCTTTATCGGACGCTCCCGACCTGCTCCTTAAGCGCCGCTTATTTGCTGTCGAGCGGTATGACGTGCCCCTGCGTCGGAATCGAAAGCGCCTCGACCCAGTCTCCCGATTTCGTGCGGATGACGAGCGTGCCGATCGCGCGGCCGTTTTTCATTTCCCTTACACGAAATCCGATGTCATCTCCGGTTCGAATATCCGCGGGAACCGCTGGCGTCCCGTAAGGTGCTTGTATCTGTTGAGCCGCCGCCCACGCGCCACCGCCGATGAGAACTGCAACGAGCGCCGCCAGTGCCGTCTCTCGCATCATCACCTCCACACCGCGATTTAGACTGCGCCGCGTGAGGCTTGGCCTTCCGGATGTCTCTGCTGCTAAAGTGCTGTCCAAATGGACACGCAGGCCTCATTGGAACGATGGCTGCACGAACTCGTGTCGCGCGGCGCGGCAGATTTGTTTCTGGTGACGGGGTTTGCCCCGGCTGTCCGGCTCAACGGCATCGTCACTCCGCTGGCGGAGCAGCCGCTTGAAGGACAGCAGATCGAAGCCGCCGTGCTCCCCACGCTGCACCCGCAGGCGCTGGATCGGTACCGCACCCACGGTTCGGCGGATATCTCGCTGCGGAAGCCGGGCCTGGGACGCTTCCGCGTGAATCTCCATCGCGAGCGTGGGCACGCCGCGGCGACCATCCGGGCACTGCCGTCAAAGCCGCCGCTGCTCGCAGAGCTCGGGCTTCCATCGCAGGTGGAGCAGATTACCCGGCTGCATCACGGCCTGGTGCTCGTCGGCGGCGCCACAGGCTCGGGAAAAACGACGACGGTTGCGGCGCTCGTGAACGAAATCAATCGCCGCGACGCGAGGCATATCATCACGATCGAAGATCCCATCGAGTACGAACATCCGCACCAGCAGAGCGTCATAGAACAGATCGAAGTCGGGATCGACGCACCGGATTTTCCCACCGCGCTGCGGGCCGCGCTCCGCCAATCGCCCGATGTGATCGTCATCGGCGAGATGCGGGATGCCGAAACAATGAAAATCGCGTTGACCGCCGGCGAGACCGGCCACCTGGTATTGTCGACGTTGCACACGACGGATGTGACGTCGACGGTTGCGCGCGTCGCTGATTCGTTTCCACCCGAGCGGCAGCCCACGATCAGGCAGGATCTGTCGATGGCGCTCGGCGCTGTGCTGACGCAGACGCTGCTGCCGCGCGGCGGCGGGGGCCGCGTTCCGGCTGTCGAGCTGCTGATGATTGGATATGGCGCGCGCCAGCACATCCGCAAGAACGCGCTGCAGCACCTGCATCAGGAAATTACGATGACGAAACGCACCGGCTCGGTCACGCTGGAGGAGTCGCTGGCGCAGCTCGTCCACAAGGGAATGATCTCCGCCGATGATGCGCGCGCCCGCACCGGCCACGCCGACGAGCTCGAGGGTCTGCTACGAAACTAGGCTTTTCCTGACCGCATACAACACGATTTCCGCCGTGTTGTGGAGCCCGAGCTTCTGCATCAGGTTGGCGCGATGTGTTTCGACGGTCGACACGCCGACCTCGAGAATATTCGCGACTTCCTTGTTCGTCCGCCCTTCGGCGAGGAGCTGCAGCACCTCTTTCTCGCGATCCGTCAGCAGGCGATACGAATCTTCCTGGCCTCGCTGCTGGAGATGGCGCATGTAGTCGGTCAGCAGCATTGCCGAGATCGTCGGGCTGAAATACGGTTTCCCCTGGCTGATCGTGCGCAGCGCCGGCACCAGATCCTGTTCCGTCGATTCCTTCAACAGATATCCGCGCGCGCCGGCCGACAGCGCGCGGAGCACGTACGACTCGTCGGCGTACATGCTGAGGAACACGACTTTCAATTGCGGCTGATGCTTGATGGCGCGTTCGGCGACGTCGATGCCATTCAGCCGCGGCATCGCGATGTCGAGAATCGCGACGTCGGGCCTGTGCGTTTCGCACATCCGCAGCGCCTCGAGGCCGTCGCCCGCCTCGCCGACAACCTCGATGTCCTCTTCCGTGTCGAGCAGCGCCTTCAGTCCGCGCCGCACGATTCCGTGGTCGTCACCCAATACTATTCGCAACGAAATCCTCCTTGCTTTCCGCAGCCGGCACCGGCAGTGAAATGTGGACCGCCGTCCCGCCGCCCTGCCGCGTCTCGATGGACGCTATGCCGTTGATGTCTTTGACCCGTTCTTTGATCCCCGTGAGGCCGAGCCCGCGATGGTTGTTCGCCGACGCCATCCCGACGCCGTTGTCGCGCACCGACACGTCGAGCCGCGTCCGTCCGCGCACAACTTTGACCTGAATGTCGGTCGCGGCCGCGTGCTTCGCGCAATTCGTCAACGCCTCCTGCACCACGCGATACACGCACGTGCGCTGCGGATCGGGCAGGTGGTCGACGTCCCCCTCGACCGTGAGATCGACGGGCACGTTGTACCGCCGCGAAAACTCGCGCGCCTGCCAGGAGAGTGCGGGCTCCAGGCCGAGATCGTCGAGCATGCTCGGCCGAAGTCCCATTGCCAGATCGCGGACGATGCGCATCATCCGATCGACGAGCGCCTTGCTCTCGGCTATGGTCTGCGCGAAGGTGGGGCTGCCGACCGTGTGCGCGCGTTCGGCGCGGCCGATCTCCATCCGCAGCGCCGTCAGCATCTGGCCGACCTCGTCGTGCAGCTCGCGCGAGAGATTTCTGCGCTCTTCTTCCTGCATGCGTACGAGCTGATTCGAGAGCCGCCTCAGCTCTTCTTCGGCCTGCTGCGTCCGGCCGTGCTGTTCTTCGGTTCGCCCTTCGAGGACGCGGATCCGGATGACTGCGATGATCGCGACCGTCAGTCCGAGCGTCAGGCTTCCTGCGAGCGTCGACGTCAGGTACTGGTGTAACTCTCGCTGCCGTGCCGCCGCCGCCTGTTGCTGGCCGTGGAGCGTCCGGTTGTTGATCGCTTCGATGTCCTCGGAGATCTGCAGCACCGCGTCGCGCCGCGGCACGATCTCACGCCGCAGGAAGCCATAGCGATCGATGTGCGTCGTCCCGTCGAACAACGGGGCATAGGCGAGCCAGTATTCGTTGACCTGCCTGCGAAGCTCGTCGAACTGGCCGGTATCGCCATCGCGAAGCAGCGGCTCGAGCTCCGCGATCATCTGCTCGCTCTCGACGTGGTAGGCAACGAGGCGCGATCTGTAATCGACCGCGGGAGTAGACGTGTCGAGCAGGTAATCGCGCGCGACGATGCCCGACAGATGCAGCCCGGACCGCATGCGGCGAAGGCGCGTTTCAACCTCCCGGTATCTCGAATTCAGGCTGTCCAACTGCGCGTAGGCAGCATCGGCCTTTCTCTGGGCGGCAAGGATCGAGACGATGATCAGCGTGAGCAGACCCAGGAGCGCCACGGCGACCACGGGCCACGTCCGGAAGCGCCTGCGGCCGACACCCGCCGGGTGCTGTTCGCTCACTAGGACATCCTACCTGTGAACAGGGCAGTGAGACATCCCCTCTACAGGGGATATAATCGTGACCCTATGAAGGGTTCAGAGCGTCATCGTCTCAAGGAAAATGAACTGTCCCACGTGCTCGGCGACGCGTCAGCGCGTCTGAAAGACAACAGCCGCACACTGGGACTCGCCGGCGCCGCCGTCGTGCTGGTGCTCCTGGCGGTCGTCGGTTATTGGGCATGGACGACCCGAAGTGAAAATCGGGCGGAGGCCATCCTCGGGGATGCCATCGTCATCATGCAGGCGCCTGTCGAAGGACCGAAGCCTGGGGCCAAGCCCGGCGTCACCGGTTATCCGACGGTGCAGGCCCGTGCCGAAGCGGCGCTGACAAAGTTCGCCGAGGTCTACAACGCGTACCCGTCGACAGATGCCGGTATTGCGGCGCGCTATTACGCCGCGGCCGCGCTGTCGATGTTGGGCCGGCATCAGGAAGCCGCTGCTCGGTTTCAGGAAACCGCCGACAAAGCGGGCCAGAACAGCTTTTACGGCCGCATGGCCCGGCTCGGCATCATCGAGAGCAACGCGCAGGCGAAAAAATACGACGAGGCGATTGCCGCGGCCCAGGCGCTGGTGAACAACACAAGCGACGAAGCCATTCCGCGCGATGCGCTGCTGATGCAGTTGGGCCGCGTGCAGGCCGCAGCCGGAAAGAAAACGGAGGCGAAGCAGACGCTCGACAAGATCATCGCCGAGTTCCCGCAGTCGCCGTACGTCGAAGAAGCGAAGAAGATGCTGGCCGAAGCTACTTCGTGAACTGATACGTGAGAATCTTGTAAATCAGCTTCGCGCAGAGAAAATTCGGCGCGGCCACACCTGGCAGCGGCGACAGCTCGACGAGATCGCACCCCACTACGTTGCGCGCGGTAATCACCGCGCGCAGCAGCGACAACATTTCAGGCCAGCTCAATCCGCCGGGTTCGGGAGTCCCCGTGGCCGGCATGATCGCCGGGTCCATGCCATCGACGTCGATCGTGATGTACACGGTATCGCCGAGCGACTCGACGACCTTGGCGATCCAGTTCGGGTCGCGCCGCATATTCACGTCATAAAAGATTGTCGTCGCCAGCGATGGCGCGGCTTTCGCTTCTTCGGTAGAGAGGCTGCGGATGCCGACTTGCGTGCAGCGCGCGTGCTCGAGGACCCGGCGCATCGCGCAGGCGTGATTGAAGCGCGTCCCCATATACGTGTCGCGCAGATCCGCGTGCGCATCGATCTGAAGCACCGAGACGCCGGGATATTTCGCCGCGATCGCGCCGACGACCGGCGACGTAATCGAGTGCTCGCCTCCGAGCACGATCGGAAACTTGTCGTGCTCGAGGATGGCTGCGGTGACCCGGCCAATCTCCGCCATGATGTCCTTCATGTCGTCGAAGGGGAGCTCCATCTCGGGCAGCGTATAGATGCCGATCGGATGCACATCCGTGTTCGTCTCTTCATCCCACAGCTCGAGGTGCGACGACGCGACGAGAATCTCGCGCGGACCATTGCGGGTGCCGGGCACGTAGGACGTGGTGCTCTCGAGCGGCACCGGCAGGATGACGGCCTTGGCCTCTTCGAATGTTGCTGTGTGCGGGAGCGTGCCGCCGAAGGCCAGCGGCTCGATATGGTCGTATTGCACCGGGGACTTGCTCATTCCGTCTCCTGAAAAGCCTCGCCTGACACGGATTTGCCGTCGATCAGCATCTCGCGCCCGCTCGGGTCGATTTTGGGTTTGTTCCGCTTTGCCGCGAGTGCGGACGAGCTGCGCGCGAGGGCCGTGGCGAGAATGGGCAGCGCGATGGTGGCATCGGCATGCACCGTGACCTGCGCCGCGTCGGCGGCCAGCTTGCCCCAGCTTTGCGCCTCTTCGAGACTCGAGCCCGACGCTCCGCCGAAGTGCGGCACGTCCGTCACGATTTGCAGCGCGTATTTATGCCCGCCGACTGCGGGGCTGAAAAACTCGGCCTGCACGCTTGCCTGATTGATGAAGTTCTTCGGTGTGCCGCCGCCGAGCACGATCGTGGCCGTCCGCGGCCGGCGAATCACGAGGTTCGCCGATTCGACGATGTCGCCGATGACGTCGATGTGGCCGGACCCCGCTCGCTTGTGTCGCCCTTGCGACAGGCCCATGCCGATCGATGAATCAGCAATCGCCGGACAGAAAATCGGCACGCCGGCTCGATACGCCGCCGTGAGGATGCCGTCCTGCTTGGTTTCAGACCAGAGGTGTCCGCCGAGAAGGTTGAGAAACTCGCGCGACGTGTACGGACGCTGATCGAGCGTCGCGACGAAATCACCGATCCACACATCGTTGTCGCAGAACTCTTCCTCGCTGGCGTACGTGTCGTACACGCGATCGATCCGATCGTCTGCGAGCGCAGCGTCGTTCACATGCGCCGAACCGAGGTAGTGATGGCGGCCGCGGGTTTCGTGAAGGTCGTGGTACAAATTCGCGCCCGTCGATACAAGGCAGTCGATGTAGCGATGCTCGATCAGGTGTGCGACGACCATCCGGAGACCGCCCGCGCTCAGCGCGCCGGCCATTCCCATGAAGATCGTCACATCGTCTCCCAGCATCTTCTGCCAGACGCGATGCGCGACGCCGAGCGATCGTCCCTGAAACGAGATGTGCTCCATTTTTTCGAGGAGCTCATCAGCTCTCACGTTGGGGTCGACGGTGAACGGCTGGATCGGCACCTGCAGGAAGCGGGAGCGCTTTGTCATTCGTGACGCGATTTTACTTCTTGCGGCGCCTCAGCGCGAAACGCGAGTGGCCTGCCGCGAAACGTTTCGCAGGAACGTGAAATCGCCCTGCGGCGAGAGTTGGATGCCTTCGAGCGACGGTTGGGCCAGCGCGAAGTTGGTGCGGTGCCACAGGCTGATGTACGGCGCGGCCTCGGCAAGCCGCTGCTGAACGCGCCCGTACAGCTCGCGGCGCGTCTCGTAGTCCGTCGCGCTCGAGGCTTCGTCGATGAGACGGTCGATCTCGGGGTCGCTGAAGTGTCCTCGGTTGAACCCTCCGGGCGGGACCTGCTGAGAGTGAAACACGCGTCGAAGGATGTCTGGATCCGCCAACGCGCCGCCAACCCACTGAAGCGCGTACATCTGGAAATTGCCCTTGATGATGTCGGCGTACAGCGTCGCGAACTCGTACGACCTCACGTCGACGGCGATCCCGACATCGCGCAGGTTCTGCTGGATCACCGCCGCCTGCAGCCGCGGGAATTCGACGCTGGTCGTTTTGTACGAAAGCGACAGACGCGGACGCGGTCCGTCGCCATCAGGGTCCGGGTATCCCGCTTCATCGAGCAGCGCTTTGGCGCGCTCGGGATCGTAGTTGAGGACCGTGACATTCGGCTCGTGCGCCCAGTTCGTGGACGGCAGCATGGTGTCGGCGATGGTCGCGAGACCGCGCCGCAGGTAGTCGACGATCGCCTGGCGATCGATGGCGTGTCCGATCGCCTGGCGGACGCGCACGTCCTTCAGCACCGAGTCCTGGAGGTTGAAGCCCAGGTATTGGTAGTCCACGCCCGGCGACTTTGTGAGCGACAGCCCCTCGTTCTCGAGCTGGTACACCATGTCGGGCGGCAGATCGTTCACGATCAGATCGGATGTTGTCTTGCGCAGCTCGAGCCCCCGCATGATGTCGTCGGGGATGACCTTCAGCACGATGCCGCGATTGCGCGGCAGGCCGTCGAAATAGTCGCGGAACGCGCGCAGTTCGACGCGGTCGTCGACCGCGTACGAGACGAACTCGTACGGTCCTGTGCCCACCGGATGATCGCGCAGCGTCCGGCCGGCGCCGGCAGGCACGATCTTGAACACAAGGTTCGGCAGAAACGATCCCGAGGGCTGTTTCAGCACGAAGTCCACCGTATAGCGATCGATCGCCGTCACCGTCGCGAGATCGCGGAACGCGCCCCTCCAGGGCGACGCGACGGCGGGATCGAGCATGCTCGTGAAGGTGAACACGACATCCTGTGATGTGAGCTCGTGACCGTCATGAAAGCGGACGCCTTCGCGAAGCCGGATGCGGTAAGTCTTGTTGTCCGTCGTCTCCCACGAAGTCGCGAGGCCTGGCGCAAGGCGCGTCTGTTCGTCCCACCGGAGCAGATCGTTGAACAGCAGCTGCTGCGCGCGAGCAGAGTTCTCGTCTGTGCCGAATCGCGGATCGAGATTGTTCGGCGACACAGGAATGGCGACCGTGATGATGCCGGGCTCCGGCGGCGGCTGCGAACACGCCGACAACGCACAGAGCGCCAGCACGAGCACGCGGATTTTCACTCGAGGTCCTTTTTCAGGTCTGCGAGCAGCGAGAGGGCCTGCAGCGGCGTGAGGTTGTCCGTGTCGGTGGCGCGCAGGCGCTGAGCCACGCGTTCGGTCGTCGGATCGGCGGCCGCCATCTGAAACAGGCCGAGCTGTTTTTGCGGCTCGGAAGGCGCTGATCGACGGGCGACCGCCTCGGGTCAGCTCATCGTGTTCGAGCGCCTCGAGGATAGCGCGCGCACGCGTAATGACGGACGGTGGCATTCCCGCGAGACGCGCCACCTGGATGCCGTAGCTGCGATCGGATCGCCCGGGAACGATCTTGTGCAGAAAGACAATATCGTCCTGCCATTCGCGCGCGGCGACGTGCGCGTTCACGACCCCGGGAAGCGCGTCCGCCAGATCCGTCAACTCGTGATAGTGGGTGGCGAACAACGTCTTGGGGCGGCCGCGCTGGTTCGTCGCCAGATACTCGGCCACCGCCCACGCGATGCTGAGACCGTCGAACGTCGCGGTGCCGCGGCCGATTTCGTCGAGGACGACGAGGCTGCGCGATGTCGCGCCGTGCAGGATGTTGGCGGTTTCCTGCATCTCGACCATGAACGTCGACTGTCCTCTCGTGATGTTGTCGGACGCCCCCACACGCGCGTAAATGCGATCGACGATACCGATCTTCGCGCGCGTGGCTGGCACGAACGACCCCGACTGCGCCATCAGGCAGATGAGCGCGGTCTGCCTGAGATACGTCGATTTGCCGCCCATGTTCGGTCCCGTGAGAATCACGAGCTGGCTCGCCGCCGCGTCGAGGACGGTGTCGTTCGGCACGAACGCGCCGTTGCAGCGCCGCTCGACGACGGGATGACGTCCATCGATGACCGTCATTTCGTCGCTGTCGTGCACGTGCGGCTTTATGTAATTCGACAACGCGGCCGTTTCGGCGAGCCCGGCGAGGACGTCGAGCGCCGCGACCGCGCGCGCCGTGTCTTGAATCCGCGTCGATTCGGCGGCGACGCGGGTGCGGAGCTGCTCGAACAGCTCGACTTCGCGCTCAAGAATCCGCTCGTCGGCGCCGAGCACTTTCTCCTCGTACTCCTTCAGCGCCGGGGTGATGAATCGCTCACCTCCCGCGATCGTCTGCTTGCGATGGTAGTCGGATGGAACCGCGTGCAGGTTCGATTTGGAGATCTCGATGTAGTACCCGAACACGCGGTTGTACCGCACCTTGAGCGAGTTGATGCCGGTGCGCACGCGCTCGCGCTCCTCGAGCTCGGCGATAATCTGTTTCCCCGACCGGCTGATATGCCGCAGATCGTCGAGCCCGCGATCGAGGCCATCGCGAATGTAGCCGCCGTCGCGTGCCAGCGCACCGGGTTCGTCGATCAGAGTTCGATCGATGTCGTCGCGAACGTCGATCAGGTCGTCGAGTGCGCTGATGAGCGACCGCGTCAGGGGCGCATCGCACGCCTCGAGCACGAGGCGGACGCGCGGCACGACGGCAATCGACTGCTTGAGGCTGACGAGGTCGCGTGGTCCCGCACTGCCGAGCGCGACGCGCGCGACGAGCCGCTCCAGATCCTGCACCTGCTTCAAGAGCTCGCGGAACTTGCCGCGATCGGTGCTGCGAAATGCGAATTCCTCCACCGCATCGAGGCGATCGCGGATGCGATCCAGCGCCACGAGCGGCCTGAGCAGCCACGAGCGAAGGAGGCGTCCGGCCATGACGGTGACCGTTCGGTCGAGCTCGTGCAGCAGCGTCCCTTCGCGGCCGGCGCCATCCATCGATTCGACGATCTCGAGGTGCTTCAGCGTGACGGCGTCAATCAGCAGGCAGTCCGCCGACGTTTTGTAGGCAATGCCGCGCACGTGCGCAAGATCGGCCTTCTGGGTATCCCTCAGGTAATGGAGCAGCGCACCGGCTGCGGATACGGCGGCAGCGTGCCCATCGAGACCGAAGCCTTCGAGGCCGTTGGTGCGGAACTGATCGATCAGCGACCGGCGCGCGGATTCGTGCTCGAAGGTCCACGGCTCGACGCGCGTCACCGGAAGACGCTCACCCGCGCCGTCGATGAGGACGCGGCTCAGATCGAGATCGACCGCCGCGACGATCTCTCTCGGGCGCAGCACCATGACTTCATCCGCGAGCGCCTGGAGGCCCGCAGCACCGGCATACTCCGCGCACGAGAATTCTCCAGTCGTCAAGTCCAGCAGCGCCACACCCACCACGCTGCGGTCTGTGGCGCCGGATTTCTGCGGAGGCGCCGTAGATTGCGTCAGCGATAGCAGAAATGCCGGAGCGCGCTCATCGAGATGCTGCGCATCGGTGAGCGTACCCGGGGACACGACGCGGACAATTTCGCGCTTGACGATGCCCTTGGCTTTTTTCGGATCTTCGACTTGATCGCAGATCGCGACGCGGAAGCCTTTTTTCACCAGCCGTGAGAGATACGTGTCGAGGGCGTGATGCGGCACGCCGCACATCGGAATTGACGAGCCCTGCCCGTCTTTCGAGCGCGAGGTCAGCGTCAGTTCGAGCGCACGCGCCGCGACGAGCGCATCCTCATAGAACATCTCGTAGAAATCGCCCATGCGGAAAAACAGAATCGCGTCGCGGTACTGTTGCTTTGCGTCGAGATACTGCCGCATGGCAGGCGTCACGCTTGGGGCGTGTCCCGGCAATGACGCCGCCGCTCGACTTACACTCGACGCGCTCTGGGCGGCGTCGAAGGGGGGACCGGGGGTAGACATGTAGAATTGAATTTTACATGGTGGTGCTCGCTCTCGACACGACAACCCGACAGGGCAGCGTAGCGGTTACGCGCGATGGGGTCGTCATTGCGATCGAGCCCGGCGACCCCGCGATTCCATATGCCGAGCGATTGCCAGGCGATCTCGTGCGCGTGCTCGAGAGCCAGCATCTGCGCATCTCAGCCGTCGATCTGTTTGCTGTCGCCGCTGGCCCCGGATCGTTCACCGGACTGCGCATCGGCATTGCGACGATGCAGGGGCTCGCGCTCGCGAACGGGAGACCGCTCGCGGGTGTCTCTGCGCTCGATGCCATGCACACCGCCGTGGGTAATGCGTCCGGCGAAACCGTTGTGTGGATGGACGCAGGCAGGGGACAGGTGTTTTCGGCGATCTATGCGAATGGCGTTGTGGTCGAGCCGGCGCTTGTCAATGCGCCAACGGAGATCCTGTCGCGCTGGGGCCGTGAGAGGCTGCACCCGACGGTGTTCGCGGGAGACGGCGCGATCGGCTACCGTGATCTGATCCGCGCCGCCTACCCTGGGGCGCAGATCGTCGAGCCGCTGCCTCCGCTGGCGCCCAGCGTCGCGCAACTAGCCGAGCGGCAGGTTGCTGAGACAGGGGCTCCGGACCCGGCCGCGATCAGGCCCATTTACATCAGGCGTTCCGACGTGGAGCTGGCCCGCGACCGGGCCGCAGCCGCAAAGCCATGAGCTGGACCATCGAGCGGACGTTGTCCGACCGCGATCTCGATGCCATCGTCGCCATCGAGCAGGAGTCGTTCAGCAACCCGTGGACCCGCGAGATGTATGTTCGCGAGCTCCAGAACCCGGACGTCTCCTTTCTGTACGTCCTCCGCGTTCCAGGGGAGGGGATCGTCGCGTTTTGTTCGTTCTGGCTGGTCCTGGATGAAGTGCACATCAACAATCTCGCGGTTCGGGGGGAGTTTCGGGCCAGGGGAGCCGGGACCGCCTTGCTGGAGCACGCCATTCGGGCCGGCGCCGATCGAGGCGCAGACCGGGCGACTCTGGAAGTCCGTCGCTCGAACGCGCCCGCGCGGCGGTTGTACGAGCGGCTGGGGTTCGAAGTGGCCGCCACGCGTCCGAATTATTACGTCAGCCCGCCCGAAGATGCGCTTATCCTATGGAGAGGAGCGCTGAGAACAACGCGCTGATTCCTTGAATGCAACTAATCCCTCTCATCAAGAAGGAGGCCGGGCATGCAAACGGAGAATGTCCAGGAGTTGAAGGAACTACTGCTCAAGACTGACGAAGAGTTCCGACAACTCGCACACCAGCATCACGAACTCGACGATCGCCTCCACGAACTTTCAGGCAAGGCTTACCTGTCAGACCCAGAGCAGCTTGAAGAAGTCACTCTCAAGAAACGCAAACTCCACCTCAAAGACAGAATGGAAGACATTCTGCGGCGACATCGAAGCGAACCGTCAGTCCCGGTGACTCGCGGCGCTGCGACCATGCACTAATGAATCAGGATTAAGATCGTCGAGTGACGATCGATCGCGCAGGTTATCCCTTCATCGGTGGCACGGCCGTTCTCGCGATTGCGGCGGCGCTGACCGTCGGCGCTGGAGCCGCCGTGCCACTGTTCGTTCTCGCCGCGTTCTTTCTATATTTCTTCCGCGATCCCGATCGCGACTCGCCGCAGGATCCGTGGTTAGTGCTGTCGCCGGCCGACGGCCGCGTCCTCGTGTCAGGCGCGGCGGACCCCAGTGCAGCCCCGCCCGGCGAGTGGAAGCAAATCAGCATCTTTCTCTCGCCGATGGACGTGCACGTGAACCGCTCGCCCGTATCGGGCCGGGTCACGAAAGTCGACTTTCGCAAGGGCAAGTTCCTGCCTGCGTACCATCATGACGCCGCGTCGACCAACGAGCGCAGTGAAGTCTGGGTCGATCATGGCGGGCTGACCGTCGTGTTTCGCCAGATCGTCGGCATTCTCGCGCGCCGTGTCGTGTGTCGTGTGCAGCCTGGCTCCAACCTGAAAGCGGGGGAGCGCTTCGGCATCATGAAGTTCGGGTCGCGCATGGACGTGTTCCTGCCGCTAGGCGCGGAGTTGCGCGTCACCAAGGGGGACGCCGTCATTGGCGGCGTGACGGTCATCGCGCGGCTCAAGCCCTAATCCCGTGCCGGACATCGTGCGATAGACTCAACAGGATGTTAGGGCCCCATCGGCGCCACACGGACGTCCCCCAGCGCCGCTTCCGGCGCGGCGTGTACCTGCTGCCAAGCCTGATGACGCTTGGTAACCTGTTCTGTGGGTACGCGTGCGTGATTTACGCAATGCGCGGCGAGTATGCGATTGCCGCTCCATTTGTCGGCATCGCGATGGTTCTCGACACCCTCGACGGTCGAATCGCCCGCCTCACCGGAACGACTAGCGAGTTCGGACTGCAGTTCGATTCGCTCGCCGACATCGTGTCGTTCGGCGTGGCTCCCGCGATTCTCACGTTTTCATGGGGACTGACGTCGCTCGGTAACTGGGGGTGGGCCGCGGGATTCGTATACGTGACCGCTGCGGCCATGCGCCTTGCGCGCTTCAATATTCAGGCAGGGTCCGTCGACAAACGGTACTTCGCAGGCATGCCGAGCCCGGCCGCCGCGACGGTGCCGGCCTCGACGATCTTCGCGTACCCGTCAGGATTTCAGGAGCCGATCGGTGCGATTCCAGTGCTCGCGCTCGTGTTGATTCCGGCGTTTCTGATGGTCAGCACGATCAAGTTCCGCAGCTTCAAGACGTTCGATCTCCAGGCGCGGCGGTCGTACACAGTGCTGCTCGTCATCGCGTCGCTCATCGCCTTCGTCTCCGCACATCCCGCACTCGCGCTCGTGACGCTGTCATACGGATACATGCTCTCCGCGTTCGTCGAGATGGCATTGACGAGATGGCATCATGGGAAGGCGGAGGCTCCGGTGCAGACACAGAATGTGTTCGTCATAAGGAAGAACGAATAACGAAAAACGAATAGAACGTGTGACGCGCGCGTTCTCTATTCGTTCTACGTTTTTCGTTCTTCGTTACCCCATCCCTGGCCACTGTCCCTGTCCACCGGTAGCTCTATAGTTACTGTCGTTCCCTTGCCGAGCGTCGATTCCACGTGTATGCGCCCGCCCTGCAATTCAACATTGCGTTTCGCAATAGTCAGCCCGAGTCCAGTGCCCGTCGCCTTGGTCGAGAAGTAGGGCTCGAAAATCCGGCGGAGCGCCTCGGGGTCCATGCCGCTGCCGGTGTCTGCCACTGTCAACCTGATCGTGTCGGGGCCGCTTCTGGCCCTGATCGTCAACGTGCCGCCGCCGGGCATCGCGTGCAGCGCGTTTTCCATCATGTTGGTGATCGCGCGCGCGAGCAGCACGCGATCGACAACGACGACTGGAAGCGACGCCGGCACATCCACGTCGATCGTGACGCGGCCGGCGAGACCGGTGATGTAGGGTTCGACGACCGTTGGAATGAGCTCCGCGAGCGAGGTCGGTGCCGGGTGCGGAGTCGGGCGAGAGGCGAAGCTCGAGAACTCTGCCGAGATCTGCCTCAGCAGCTTCACCTGCGAAAGAATTGATGTGACGCATTCTTCAAGCACCGGGGTCAACGGCTCTCCCTTGTCCTTGTTGACCCGCATGAGGTGTTCTGACGACAGCTGGATCGGCGTCAGCGGATTTTTGATCTCGTGCGCGACCTGCCGCGCCATCTCGGCCCATGCCTCCAGGCGGTGTGTCCGCTCCAGTTCGTTGCGCTGGCGCTCGAGATCCGCGGCCATGTGATTGAAGTCGCCGACGAGCCGCCGCAGTTCGTCAGACGAGGTCTCGGCAACGCGCGCGCTGAAGTCCCCACGCGCGATGCGGCGGGTTGCGCGCGTGAGCCGGCTGACGGGGTCGCCGATGCGCTCCGCCATGTAATAGCCGATCGCGGCGCCCATCAGCGCAAACAGGAGTGCGGCGAGGAGCACGCGGCGATCGAGCGTGTCGATCTGGCGATCGACTTCCTGCTGCCGCAATGCGAGCGGCACGGTGAGAATCGCGCGGCCGTCCTCCAGCCGCACTGGAGCTGCAGCGAGCACGTGCGGGACCGAGCCGATCACTTCCTGGCCGACGTGGCTCGCCAGCCGCTCGATTTCGATCGCGCGATACACGTGTCCGGGCGTCCGCTCCGGCAGCACACCCGAGTCGAACAGATCCCGCTCGCTCGTGGCGAGCAGCGTCGGTCCTCTGTAAATATTCACGTCCTGATCGATGGCGCGGCTGAGCCACACCATGATGTCGTCGTTCGGCGTGGCCCCGGCATCGCGCTCCTGGAGCGCGACGTATTCCTCGATGACCCGCTGTGCGACCGCCGCGACCCGGACGGCATCCGACTGCACGCTCGACTCGAGCTGGAGCTCGAAGAACGTCCGCGTCGCGAGCGCGAGCACCATGACGGGGAGCACCGACGCCGCAAGAAATGCGAGGAACAGCTTGCGGTAAAAACTGACGCGCACCTCGCGAAGAAGCTCCCGACCCGACGCCGCCGTTGTGCCGCCGAGTGCCGAGACGGACCAGGACAATGCGAGAAACAGCACGTACGTGAGACCCACGAGCGTGGTGAGCTCTGCAAGATTGATCAGGTGATCGAGCCGCGTGACGACGGGGAACCCGATCACGTAGATGCCCGCGCGATCGTTCTGGATGTATGTCGAGTAATCCCGCTCGCCGTCGCTCATCGTCGTCCAGAACGGGCGGCGGGACTGCGCGATCTCGCCGAGCAGCGTGTCGTCGAGTGGAAACGCGCGATTGTTCGACGCATACAGCGAGCCGCGGCCCCAGCCATACACGATGAACTCAACCGACTGGCCCGCCGACCCTTCCGGCGGCAGCGCGTCGGCCGGACGGATGAGGTCGTTATACGGGTTCCGCGCCGTGATAAAGGGGAGCGTCTCATAGTCGAGCATCACGTTGACGACGATCGATCCCCCGGTCGGGGTATCAGAGTTGCTCTCGCAGATGCCGCGGCCCGCATGGAACAACCGGCGTTCTTCCGACCCGAACAGGGACGCCTCTTCGAAGATTTCCCAGTCGCAGCTCGGTTCGCGCCAGCTTTGCGCGGTCGACACGAAGTCCGGCAGGTTCAGCGCGAAGCGCGCTTTGAGGATGCCGTCTGCGCCGTACAGCTCGAGCGACGATGCGAGCCGTTCGGTCGCGAGGTTTGTATTCGCCCACATCTCGAAGGCGGAGTTCGTGGAGACGGCGGGGACGGCGCGTCCCCGCGTCGAGAGATTAGGGGTCTCGAGCGCGTCAATCTGCTGAAGCACATGCCGCAGCTTGGCCTGCAGCTCGGGCCGTTGCTCTTTCGCCTGACGTGCATACTCTTCCTCGATGAGGCGGCGCAGCCCGCGATCGGCGAAGTGATGCACGGACGGATAGAGCACGTATGCAGGAATGAGAAGCACGAGGGCGCCGGCGAAGAGACGCAGGGCCTGGGACGCGTGGCGATAGCGTGGACGTACCCAACCCATCGCCCAGGCGAGCGCGAGGCACATCAGCCCGGCGAACGCAGTCGGCAGAGCGGGGACGGTAGACGGCGCAGCGCCGATGACGCGCGGAAAAAGCGCCACGACGAGTACGGGAACCGCCTGCAGCGCGAACGCGGCGAATGAAATACCGCCGGTGCGCGGCAGGCGCCACTCGAGCGTCATCAGCAGGACGACGCCAATGCCCGCCCAGAAGACGACGGCTTGCGCGAGCAGCAGGCCGATTGCAAACGCAAGGCGCGCGGAGACGAGCGGGTGCAGCGAGAAGTGCAGCGCATCAACCGAGGTGGCGGAGATCGCGTCGCCCAGGAGAACTTCATAACCGACGAGGAGAAACGCGACCGCTGCGCCGGCGCCCAGTTGGGTGAGCGTGAAGATTGTCCAGTCGTGACGGCTGTCCGGCGGAGGCAGCCGGTGGGCGAGCGTTCGCCGCAGCCGCTGTATCAGGTCTAAGGCGAGAACGATGACGGCAGCAATCGTCGCCATCGTGAGAAGAAAATCTACGGGCGTGCGGAGGACCGCGCGAAGCACCGGTCCAAGGGCCGCCGGCCGGAACACCTGATCCGTCCATCGTGACGTCGGTGCGAACCATAACAGCAACCTGGCCGACGCGAGGAGGGCGAGAATGGCGGCGACCGATTTCAGGTGATCCCATGGTGCCGGAAACGCCTCTCGCCACCTGAGCAGCGTCGGAAGCGCAACGACGAACGTGAGCGACAGGATGCACAGGACGACGGCCGAAATATTCCCGCGCCATCGCGCGCGTGTTTCCTGAATCGCTTGTGGCGTAACCTGCGTGGCGACGAGCGGCTCGCCGAGCGGAGACTGGACGACGAATCCAGAAGCTGATGCACGTGCATCGTACGGGCGCACCGTCACCGGCACGAGCGTCGGGAGCGATAACACCCCTTCTTCGGGCGCAGCGGTGCGGATGCCAGGCGATGAAGAGATGAGGCGTTCCGCGGCGATGACGCCCACGCGATTGCCGCTGACCGGATCGAGTACGGGCCTGATGTAGATGAGGCGCAGGCCGAGCGGGCCCGGCGCGACGAAGTAGGTTTCGGGGCCGGCGATGCGCTCGACCGCAATCTCCGACGGCACTCCACTCCAGGCAAGCGGCCATGGACCGCTCGGGCGGTACGCGGTCACCGCGAACACACCAGCGGTGCGTCCTTGCAGCGCGCGATCGGCGCGGTCGAGGAGGGGGCGCGCGCCCGCCGGATCCGCGGCGGCGGTGTCGAAGAGCGCAGGCTCGCGCGCGACGGACGCCGCGATGTCGTTCAACGCGGACGCGACGGTGTTGATCTCGTCGCGAACGGATCGCTCGACCCGCGCGAGCGACTCATGTTCGTCATTCGGTCCGAAGCGCGCGCGCTCGACGGAGATCCCGATCACCGCAGCGAGTGCCGCGCACACCAGGCCGGTCAGGTAGATACGGCGTAGCGGTCGCGCGATCGCTGGAGTGGTCACGGCGCGGGAGCGGATGGAAGCGTGCCCGCCGGATCCGTTGCGGTCTCAGGCGTCGCAGTCTCAGGCGTGGCAGGCGGGGCTGGAACGGGCGTGGCTGGAGCCGGCGCCGGTGCGGAACGGCTGGCAACCGCGCGCACCTGTCCGCCGCGCGTGATGAGAATCAGCGAATCCTGCGCCGTGAGATGCGGCGCGGCCGCGAGCAGCATCTCCTCGTTCTCGGCGCCCTTCACCTCGTGGCTGCCGGCCGGCTTTCCGTCAGTAGTGTTGTACGCGTAGAGCTGCGCGGCGACGCCGGACACGATCAGTGTCTGACCGCTCAGCAGCGGTCCGGTAAACGGCCGCACGGGAAGCACCTGTTTCCATACCATCGCACCGCCATTGCGATCGTGGGCGCGAAGAATATTGTCGAGCGCGATGAAGTACACCCGCTTGGCGTCGAGCACCGGCAAGCCGAGCAGGTCGGAGCCGGTGGGATAACGCCAGTCCCGCTTGGCGTCCTCTGCGCTGAGCGAATAGAACTTGTTATCTCGTGAGCCGACGAACACCCTGTTGCCGACCGGCAAGATGCCGGCCGCTGATTCCGCGAGCTTGTGGGTCCAGATCTCATCGCCGCTTGCAAGCGAGAGGGCGACAATCCTGCCGTCATTGAGCGGCACGTACACCCGTTCGCCGGCCGGCGCAGGCGGAGCGCTGAGCGGCGCTCCGAAAGTTTTTTGCCAGATGATGGCGCCGTCGGCGGCGCGAATCGCGAGAAACGGGCCGTCCTTCGTTTGCGCGAACAGCCATCCGTTATCCCAGTGCAACGACACGACGGTGCCCGGCACCGGACGACGCCACTGAGCGCTGCCGTCCTGTTCGCCTCTCGCTTCGATCAGATCCGCGCTGCCCGCGTAGACGAGACCATTGCCGGCAGCGGGTGACGTGGTCATCGGGCATTCGACCGACCACGCCACCGTGCCATCCTTTATCAGAAGCGCGACGAGTTGTTTCGTTTGCAGCGGGACGTACACGCGAGCGTCGTCGAACGCCGGCGGAAACGCGGGCGGTGCAGGAAGCGTCGCGCTCCATTTGGCTTCGAGCGGAAACGTGACAGCTCCGCTGGCCGTGCGAACGGACGCGACGGATATTAAAAACGCTGCCGCAACACAAGATATGGTGGTGCGACTGAAGGGCACCCCGCTATAATAGCGTGTAATTCCGCCCTCGCGTCCGCCTTCGCCGAAGGCACTGGCGGACCGGCTCCCTAAAAATTCGTGGCTGATCAAAACTTCGTTCATCTTCATTGTCACACCGAGTTCTCCCTGCTCGACGGCGCGTGCCGCATCGACGAGCTGCTCGATCAGGCCGCTCGTTTGAACATGCCGGCGCTGGCGGTCACCGAGCACGGCAACATGTTTTCGTCCGTTATCTTTCACGACCACGCGAAACAGCGGGGTGTGAAGCCGATTCTCGGGTGCGAGGTTTACGTCGCGCCGGGGAGCCGGATGACGAAGAGCGGCAACATCGGCGAAACCGCGAATCACCTCGTGTTGCTGGCGGAAACCAACGAGGGTTTTCACAACCTGATCAAGCTTGTGTCGTCAGGCTACACGGAAGGGTTCTATTACAAGCCGAGGATCGACAAGGACCTGCTCGCGCAGCATGCGAAAGGTCTCATCGGGTTGAGCAGCTGCCTCAAAGGGGAAGTCGCCAGTGAGATTCGCACCGGCCGCGAGCGTAAGGCGCTCGAAGCCGCCGCGCAGTTCCGCGACATTCTCGGCAACGGCAACTTCTTTCTCGAGATGCAGTATCAGGGAATCGACGAGCAGCTGGTCGTCAACAAAGGGCTGGCGCCCATCGCGCGCGAGCTGAACATGCCGCTTGTCGCCACGAACGACGTGCACTACCTGACGCACGGCGACCATCGTCCGCACGACATCCTGCTCTGCATCGGAACCGGGAAGAACGTCAACGATCGCGAGCGGCTGCGATACCACGGCGACCAGTTCTATCTGAAGACCGCCGAAGAAATGCAGAAGGTGTTCGGCGAGATCCCGGAGGCGCTCGCCAATACCGTGCGCATCGCCGAACGGTGCCATGTCGACATTCCGAAAGACAAGAACTACCTGCCGAACTTCGCGGTGCCGGCGCCCTATACGCTGAACGACTACTTCGAGCACGTGGTGCGCGAGGGCTTCGCGCAGCGGCTGGCGCGCCTGAAAACCCTGCACGCGTCGGGCGCGCTGCGCCATCCGATCGAGGACTACGAGAACCGCCTGTCCTACGAGATCGCGATGATCAAGCAGATGGAATATCCAGGCTATTTCCTGATCGTCTGGGATTTCATCCGGTATGCGCGAGAGAAAAGCATTCCTGTCGGCCCGGGCCGCGGGTCCGCCGCCGGCAGCCTCGTGGCGTACTGCCTGCGGATCACCGACGTGGATCCGCTCGACTACGACCTGATCTTCGAGCGGTTCCTCAACCCTGAGCGTGTGTCGTTGCCCGACATCGACATCGACTTCTGCGAGCGGCGCCGAGGCGAGGTCATCGAGTACGTCACCCAGAAATACGGGCGCGAGAACGTCGCGCAAATCATCACCTTCGGCACGATGAAGGCGCGAGCCGTCGTGCGCGACGTCGGCCGCTCGCTGGATATCCCGTACGCGGATGTCGATCGCGTGGCGAAGCTGATTCCGCCGGCGCTCGACATGACGCTCGACAAGGCGCTCGAAGAAGTGCCGCAGCTGAAGCAGCTGAACGATGCAGACGAGCGTGTGAAAGAGCTGATTGCGGTGGCGCGCCGACTCGAGGGGATGACGCGGCACGCATCGGTGCACGCGGCAGGGGTCGTCATTGCGCCCAAAGCGATTTCCGAATTCGCGCCCCTCTACAAAGGGAAGAACGACGAAATCACGACCCAGTGGGCGATGAAGGAGATCGAGCGCATCGGTCTCCTGAAGATGGACTTTCTGGGGCTCAGCACGCTGACGCTGCTGAACGATGCTGTCGAGGAAATCCGCGCGACAACTGGGAAGGTTGTCGATCTCGATTCGATTCCGCTCGACGATGCGAAGACGTATCAGCTGTTCGGCGAAGGGGCGGCCTACGGCATCTTTCAGTTCGAGAGCTCGGGGATGCGCGAGATTCTGCGCAAAGCCAAACCGCAGCGGCTCGATGACCTCATCGCGTTGAACGCGCTGTACCGGCCGGGGCCGCTGCGCAGCGGGATGGTCGACGACTTCATCGCGCGCAAGCACGGGCGCGTCAAGGTGAGCTACGAAGTCAAGGAGCTCGAGCCGATCCTGGCCGACACGTATGGTGTCATCGCGTACCAGGAACAGGTCATGCGCATCGCGCAGTCGCTCGCCGGCTTCACGATGGGACAGGCCGACATGCTGCGCAAGGCCATGGGCAAGAAAGATCCCAAGGTCATGGCGAAGCAGCGCGAAGCGTTCATGGCCGGCGCGAAGGTGAAGGGCATCAACGAGAAGAAGGCCGCCAAGATTTTCGAGTTGATGGAGTACTTCGCCGGGTATGGCTTCAACAAGTCCCACTCGACAGCCTACGCCCTGCTCGCGTATCAGACCGCGTACCTCAAAGCGAATTACCCGTGGCATTTCGCGGCGGCGCTGTTGACGATCGAAGCGCAGAACACAGACAAGCTCGCCGTGTATCTCCAGGAATGCCGCGACCGCGGCATCCCGGTGCTGCCGCCCGACATCAATAAGAGTCAGCTCGCGTTTACCGTGACGCCCGAGGGGGTCCGCTTCGGCCTGACCGCGGTGAAAAACGTCGGGGAGGGCGCGATTGCGTCGATACTCGGCGTCCGTGCGTCGCAAGGGAAGATCACCTCGCTGCACACGCTATGCGACGAGCTGGATCTGCGGCTGGTCAACAAGCGGGTGCTCGAAAGCCTCGTCAAGGCCGGCGCGTTCGATGCGTTCGCAACAGGCCCTGCGGCTCGGCCCTCCACCTCGCTCAGGGCAGGCAACGAATCACTAGGAGCCCTGCGCGCGCGGCTGATGGCGACGATCGATCTTGCGTGTGAATACGGCACGCGAAGGCAGCGCGATCGCGCCGATGGCCAGGCGCAGCTGTTCGGCGGCGTGTCTCAGGACGAAGGGGGAGCCGACGAGGCGCCGATGGGTCCCACCAACGTTCAGCCGTGGACCGAGGTTCAGCAGCTCGCGTTCGAAAAAGAATCCCTGGGGTTGTACTTCAGCGGGCACCCGATCGATCGCGTCGCGGCGGAGCTGCGCGGGTTCGGAGCGAAAACGACGGCAGAGCTCGCGGAAACCGCTGCGCTAGGTGCGACAGGTGCGACAGGTGCGTTGGGTGCGTCAGGTGCACTGGGTGCGACGGGCGCGTCAGGTGCGTCAGGTGCGGCGGGTGCGCCGAGCGCCGCGAATGGTTATCGGCGCGAAAAAGGCGTCGATGTCACGATCGGCGGCATCATCGCGTCGATTCGCCCGCTGAAAACGCGGAAGGGCGATCGCATGGCGGTCATCATGCTCGAGGACCCGCACGGCAGCGTTGAGGTTGTCGTGTTCCCTGAAGCCTACGCCAAGTGTGCGTCGGTGCTCGAGGCGGGCGCGATGGTCGTGGTCAAAGGGAAAGTCGAGCTCGACGAAGAGACGATTCGCATGATGGCCAACGAAGTGCTGCCCATCGAAGCCATGCGCCAGAAGATGTCGCGCGAGTTGTCGATTAAGCTGACCTCACCGCCTCACGGCCGTCAGACGTTCGAGGCGCTGGCGGACCTGTTCGCGCGCCATCGCGGCGACCGGCGCGTGGTGCTCGAGCTCGAATTGCGGGACCAGCAGCCGCCGCTCCGCCTGCGCGCCCCGCTTGCCGCCGCCGTCCGCGTCCGTCCATCCGAGCAGCTGGCGACCGAGGTCGAGCGCATCTGCGGCGCGGGGACCGTTGTCCTGAGATGATGTTCCTCCAAACGTATGCCAACTGAGACCCTCGACTTCGAAGAATCGCTCGGGCCGATGCTGAAGGAAGTCGACGCGCTGTCTGCGCTGCCGCGCACCGACGCGCGACAACGCGAGCTCGAGCGCCTCACGTCGAAGCTGCGCGCAGCGCGAATCGAGATCTACAGCAAGCTCACCCCGTGGCAGCGCGTGCTCATTTCGCGCCACCCCAGCCGCCCCGACATGCTCGATTACGTGAACCGTCTTTTCACCGACTTCGTCGAGCTGCATGGCGATCGGCGCTTTGCCGACGACCACGCGATCGTCGCCGGCACGGCGTGTTACAAGGGTGAACCCGTCATGGTTGTCGGCCACCATAAGGGCGGCGACACGAAGCAGAAGATCTACCGCAACTTCGGATACGCGCGGCCCGAGGGATACCGCAAGGCGATCAGGCTGATGCGCACGGCGGAAAAGTTCAGCCGGCCCATCGTCGTATTCGTTGATACGCCAGCGGCCTATCCGGGCGTCGAGTCGGAAGAGCGAGGCGTCGCCGAAGCGATCGCCTTCAACCTTCGGGAAATGTCGGTGCTGAAAGTTCCGGTCATCGTCATCATCACCGGCGAAGGCGGCAGCGGCGGCGCGCTCGGCATTGCCATCGGCGATCGCATCCTGATGCAGGAGTACGCGATCTACAGCGTCATTCCGCCGGAAGGCTGCGCGGCGATTCTCTGGCGCGACTCGGGCAAGAAAGTGGAGGCCGCCACGGCGCTGAAACTGACGGCCGGCGACCTTCTGTCACGCGGCATCATCGACGAAATCATCCGCGAACCCATCGGCGGCGCACACGCCAGCCTCGACGAGACCGCCACGCTGCTCGACGGTCCGCTCCGGGCGGCGCTGCAAGCCGCGAGCACACCTGACATCGAGGCCCGCCTCGCGCGCCGCTACGAAAAATTTCGCGACATGGGCCGCCTCGGCGCAGATTTTACAGACGACGAGAGCTCTTAGGGTGGCTGTTATTGCGTACGCACCACCACAGAGTCAGTTACGCATCCCGAGGAAATACAAAGAGGTATGGTCATCTCATCAGCCTCTTGATGCCATCGATCAAGTGAACAACATTGAAATTGAGCAGCAAGCCCACACGAACTCTGCTCAACTGGAGGTACGACAGCACTTGTGCGTCGTGAACGGGCATCAGAGTCTCGACAGATTTAATTTCAACCAGTACCAGCTTCTCGACGCGGAAATCAACCCTGTATGCGGCATCGATCTTGATGCCGTCGTAGACAATCGGCAGTGCCAGCTCGGACTCGAACTCAAGTCCCGCCTTCTTAAATTCGTGCGCGAGACAGCGGTGATACACCTTTTCGAAGCACCCGGGACCAATTGCGGTATGAACCCTGAAAGCACATCCGAGAATTCGTTTTGTAATTCCGTTAACGTGCCTTTCTCTTTGTATTTCCTCTGGGTCCTCTGTGGTGGAGGACTGCGATCGACCGGGCGGTTCTGATGGCTGTTCCATATCTCTGGGAACGCCTCACCTGCAATGACGAAGCCGCCGCTGTGCTGGCGCGCGAGTTGAAGATCAGCCCGGCGATTGCGCGGCTGCTCGCGATTCGCGGGATCGATGACCTCGACAGCGCACAGAAATTCCTGCGCCCGTCGCTCGATCATCTGCACGATCCATTCAAGCTGGCGGATATGAGCGTCGCCGTGGAGCGGATTCTCGCCGCTATCGAGCGCAAGGAACGGATCGCGATTCACGGCGACTACGACTGCGACGGGATCACCTCGACGGTCATCCTTCGCCGCGCGCTGGAGCTGTTCGGCGCAAACGTCGTGCACTTTCTTCCCGACCGCATCAAGGACGGCTACGGTCTCCAGCCCGAGACATTCGATCGCCTGCAGGCCGACGGTGTCACGCTGGTCATCTCGGTCGACTGCGGTATTCGCGGCATCGAGGCGGCGCGGCGCGCGCGCGAGCTGCGCATCGATCTGATTATCACCGACCATCACGAGCCTGATACGGAGCTGCCGATCGCGATTGCGGTCATCAACCCGCGCCGGCACGACTGCGACTACCCGGACAAGAATCTCGCAGGCGTCGGTGTTGCGCTCAAGCTCGTGCAGGCGCTCTGCCGCAAGCGCGATCGCGAGCGGATGCTCCCCGCGTTCATCAAGGTGGCCGCAATCGGCACCCTCGCCGACGTCGTGCCGCTCGTTGGCGAGAATCGCGTCATCGCCAAGCTCGGCCTCGACCTGCTGTCGCAGGGTCCACATAAGGTCGGGCTGCGGGCGCTCATCGAAGTCGCCGGTCTCACCGGTAAACCCATCGACAGCGGGCACGTCGCGTTCCAGATCGCACCGCGCATGAATGCGGCCGGACGGATGGCGAGCCCCGATATCGCCGCGCGGCTGCTGCTCGCCGCCGACGAGACAATGGCCGCCGAGGCGCAGGATCTGGCCCGTCAACTCGACGGCGAGAACGTGCGGCGCCAGGAAGAGGAAGCGGCGATTCTGTCGAGCGCCAAGAAAGTCGTCGAGACGGATCCGGTCGTCGGCGCCCGCAGCATCCTCGTTGTCGCCGGGGAAGGTTGGCATAGAGGCGTCATTGGGATCGTCGCCTCAAAACTTGTGGATGCCTTTCACCGTCCCGTCATCGTCCTCTCGATCGATGGTGAGATGGCTCATGGTTCGTGCCGGAGTATTCGGGGGTTCAACGTGCTCGCCGCGCTCGAGCACAGCGCGGCACACCTCACCCGTTTTGGCGGGCACAAGCAGGCGGCGGGCCTCACGCTGCCATCCTCGAGTGTGGGAGCCTTCCGCGAGACGATCGCTGACTATGCCGACAATCTCCTCGGCCCCGACGATCTGAAACCGCGGCTGCGTATCGATGGCAGCCTCGGCTTTCGCGACATCACCGGCGACTTCGCCGGCGAGATGGCGATGCTTGCGCCGTTTGGTTTCGGCAACCCCCGCCCGCTGTTCGAAGCGCGAGGCGTCGAAGTTGTCGACGGCCCGCGCCGTCTCAAGGAGAGGCACCTGAAGATGGCCTTCAAACAAAACGGCCGTATCTTCCGTGCGATCGCCTGGCGGGCTGTCGAGCGCGAGCAGTTCATCACCGACAACCGCGCCTCGCTGGATCTCGCGTTCTCCCTCGAACACAATAAATACCAGGGCAATGAATATCTCGAGCTGTCGGTCAGCGACGTGCGGATGCCGCGCGGCGACTAAGTAATGGTCGCCTGGCAGAAGCGCGCGCGCCTTTTCGTCCTGGCGATTGCCGTAGGTGTTGTCGCGGTCGTCTTCTTCACCACCCGGCGCCGCGTGGAACCCCCGCCCCCGTCGCCCATCGAGCGCGGCGACCCGGCCGCCACGATCGAAAGTTCCGGCGCACATCTGGTGCAGTTCAAAGGGGAGCGCGAGACGGTTCGCGTCGAAGCCGAAAAGCAGTACTCCTATCCCGACGGCAGCATCAGGCTCATCAAAGTCAAAGTCACATCGGTTCGGCAGGGAAAAACGTTCGGCGCCACGGCCGAGGAAGCCAGGGTCGGAGAGAACCAGACGAATCTCGACATGAAGGGCAACGTCGTGATGACGTCGAATGACGGCCTTGAAGCGAAGGGGAGCAGCGCGTCGTATAACCAGGGCGAAGGGATCATGAGAGGCCCGGGTCCGGTCACCTTCAAGCGCGGCCGCATGAGCGGCTCGGGTGTTGATTTCACGTACGACGAAACGCGCGATCTCATGGGGCTGTCGGATGAGTCGAAGGTTCGAATTGCACCCGAGAAGAGCGGCGGCGAAGCGATAGACATCACGTCCGGCGCAGCCGTACTAGCGCGCCGGGATCAATTCGTCAGCTTCGAACGCGCGGTGCACATCATCCGCGGCAGCCAGGTGATCGATTCGGACAGCGCACTGGGCGATCTGGCAGAGGACCAGGAACATCTGACAGGACTCGAGCTCCAGGGCTCGGCGCGTATCGAGACGCCGAATGCCAAACCGGGTGAGCTCCGATCGATGACGGGCGACGTGATCCACCTGACGTACTACGACAACAGTGACGCGCTGCAAAGCGCCATCGTCACCGGCGCAGGGTCGCTGCGTATTGCGGCCGATAGAGACACGGGCGAGAGCATGCTGCACGCGGACAACATCGAGATCGGCATGGCGCCGGACGGCACAACGCTGACGTCGCTGACCGCGCGCGATCACGTCGTGCTCGATCTGTCTGCAGCGAAGGGGCAGCTTGCGAAAAAAGTGACATCGAACGCGCTCGTCGCCAGCGGGGAAGCCGGAAAAGGGCTCACGGCCGCTTCGTTCACCGAGGGCGTCGAATACCAGGAAACAGGGGGAACCCCGCCGGTGAAACGAATTGTGACGTCACGCACGCTCGACATGTCGCTCAACGGCGGCCTCGGGCAGATTCGTGAAGCCACCTTCATCGGGTCCGCGCGCCTGCGCGACGGCGCGACGCAGGCCGCCAGCTCGACGATGCGCTACAACATGGAAGCGGGGCAGGTGGCGCTGACTGGCGCGCCTGGCGAGCCGGTGCCGCGCGTCGTCAACCAACAAATACAGGTCGACGCGACGAACATCGACATGAACGTCGAAGGTTCGAAGATGAAAGCGTACGGCGAGTCGAGACGCGTGCAGTCGATCATGTTCGCCGCGAAGCCTGGCGCCAAGGGTGCTGCGCGCACACCTGGATTGATGAAGCAGGATCAGCCCGTGAACGGCGTCAGCCGCGAGCTGGTGTACGCCGGTGGCGAGAACGGTTCCATCGACCTCACCGGTTCAGTGATCCTGGTGCAGGGAGACAAGAGCGAAACGCAGATCAAGGGAGAGAAGATCTCGATCGACGGCAAAACCGGCAATTTGATCGCGCAGGGATCGGTCATCTCGCAGATGCTCGTGCAGGACGTCAACCCTGCGACGAAAACGAAGGAGATCACGCGGTCTACCGGCTACGGCCAGCAGATGTCGTACGACGATGCATCGCGGCGGGTGACGTATACGACCAAGGCCCACCTCGTCGGGCCGCAGGGGGATTTGACGGGTGAGACCATCGTGCTGACGCTTGGCGAGAACGGTCAGGACATCGAGCGGCTCGAAGCGTCAGGCGACGTCAAGATGATCGAGGTCGATCGCATCACGCACGGGGATCAGTTGACATACGACGCTGCCAAAGAAGAGTACCTCGTCGTCGGCAAGGGGAAGCTGGTGCGTACGTTTCGCCGGACCGACGAGGGCTGCCGCCGCAGCGACGGCAGTCTCATGAGGTATACACGAGGCAGTGATAGTCTGTACCTCGAAGGTGGACCGCAGACGAGAACGCAGACAGCAACCCAGCCAGCAACGCAGACCGCAGCCGACAGTTTGTGCCCTCCCGCGCCGTCGAAACGCTGAATGGCAACGCTTCGCACCGAAAACCTGACGAAGTCGTATGGCGGCCGCACTGTCGTGCGCGGCGTGAGCCTCGACGTGCAGTCGGGCGAAGTCGTGGGGCTGCTCGGGCCGAACGGCGCGGGAAAGACCACGACCTTTTACATGACCGTTGGATTGACGTCGCCCGACTCGGGGCGCGTCATTTTCAACGGCGAAGATGTCACCGACCTGCCGATGTACGCGCGCGCGCGCAAAGGAATCGGATATCTGCCGCAGGAGGCATCGATCTTCCGCGGCCTCACGGTCGAGCAGAACATCATGGCAATTCTCGAGACGCTCGATCTCGATCCAGCCGCGCGCCGCGCCCGATGCAAGGAGCTGCTGGCGGAGCTGAATCTGACGACACTTGGGTCGTCGCCGGCCTACACCTTGTCTGGCGGCGAACGGCGGAGAGCCGAAATCACACGCGCCCTCGTCATTTCGCCCAAGTTCCTCCTGCTCGACGAGCCGTTCGCGGGCATCGATCCCATCGCCATCACCGATATCCAGAAGATCATTTTTCACTTGAAAGATCGCGGCATCGGTGTGTTGATCACGGACCACAACGTCCGGGAGACCCTCCGCATCACGGATCGCGCCTATATCGTGCACGATGGAGGCATCTTTCACAGCGGAACACCAGAAGCGCTGGCGGCCGACGAAGAGGTGCGGCGCATATATCTGGGCACGGAGTTCCGCCTCGACTGAAAACAAAAAACTGACTTAAGATGGGATCACGGTCCGGGCGAAGCCGGCCGATACGTATACTGGGAGGGCTGGTTTTCGGGCGGTAAACCGCGTATATGGCGATTCAACAGAAACTTCACACGAAGCTCGTTCAGAAGCTCATTCTGACGCCGTCGCTGCAGCAGGCCATCAAGCTGCTGCCGATGTCGACGCTCGAGCTCGCGGACCTGTTGAACCAGGAGGTCGTCGAGAACCCGATGCTCGAGGAGGTTCCGACGGAGGACCTTCAACCGGCGGAAGCCGCGGCGCAGGTCGAGAAGACCGACGCAGAGACGAAGGAAAAAGGGGACGCCTGGGACGACAGCGACTACGAATATTTCTTCGGGGATTATCTCGACGACGGGTACCGGCCGCACACGCCGCAAGAGGTCAAAGAGCTTCCGCCGATCGAGAACACTCTTGCCACGTCATCATCGCTGTCCGATCACATGTTGTGGCAGCTCTCGCTTCTGCCCGATGACGATCAGGTGCGCGAGATCGGGTCGGCGATCGTCGGCAACTTGAACGACGACGGCATGCTCGTCGCGTCGCTCGACGAGATTGCGGCGATGGGCCCGTGGCCCGTCGAAGCGGTCGAGCGCACGTTGAAGATCGTCCAGGGCTTCGACCCCATTGGCGTCGCCGCGCGCGACCTGCAGGAATGCCTGCTGCTGCAGCTTCGGCACATCGGTCTCGAAGGAACCCCGACCGAGAAGATCGTCACCGAGCATCTGCGGCTCTTGCAGAACCACCAGGTTCCGGAGATCGCAAAGCGGCTCGGGATGACGATCGAAGATCTCAAGGAGCACGTCGAGATCATCCGGCATCTCGATCCGAAGCCGGGGAGCCGCTACAACCCGTCGCAATCACACTACGTCATTCCGGACGTGTATGTCGTCAAGGTCGAAGATCAGTACGTCGCGGTGCTGAACGAAGAAGGGTTGCCACAGCTGCGGATCAGCCCCGTGTATCGCCGGCTTCTCGACAAGAACGCCGACAACACGACCGAGACGCGCGCCTACGTGAAGGACAAGTTCCGGTCTGCGCTGTGGCTGATCAAGTCCGTCGAGCAGCGCCAGAAGACGATTCACAAGGTCGCGACGAGCATCATCAATTTTCAGCGCGACTTTCTCGACCACGGCATCGAGTACCTCAAGCCGCTCGTCTTGCGCGACGTCGCGAGCGACATCGGCATGCACGAATCGACCGTCAGCCGCGTCGTCACGAACAAGTACATGCACACGCCGCAGGGCGTGTTCGAGATGAAGTACTTCTTCCACAGCGGCATCAGCAGCTCCTACGGCGAGAGCGTCTCGTCGGTCACGATCAAGCAGCGCATCCGGAAGATTATCGAGGCCGAAGATCCACGAAAGCCGCTGAGCGACTCGAAGATCGTGAGCATCCTGCAGCACGAGGGGCTCGTGCTCGCGCGGCGCACGATCGCGAAGTACCGCGAGGAGCTGAAGATTCCCACTTCCAACCAGCGCAAGGTGCTGTACTGACGGACTCCATGCGTCTACTGCTGACCGGCCGACAGGTAGAAATCACCCCCGCTCTCCGGCGTCTCGTCGAGACAAGACTCGAAAAACTCGAGCGCAGGTTTGGCGAGGCGCTCCTGTCGATGCAGGTGGTGCTCTCGCGCGAAAAGAACCGCGTCGTCGCCGAGCTGGTGGTCCACGCCCGGCAGGATCACACGCTGACCGGCCTCGGGCGGACCGACGCATGGGGGACCGCGCTGACGATCGCGATAAAGAAAGTACTGCAGCAGGCGGAAACCGTGAAGGGCAAATGGCAGGAACGCAAACGCTCCTCCGCGTCCGTCCGTACGATGCCGCCTGCGGCATCCGTTCGTGCACCACGGTCGCGTAAGCGAGCATGAGCCTCGCCACAACAAGGCGACGGCGGACATGACGGCGTCAGGCGGCGTGACGGTCGGCAAGCTTCTCGAGAGCCGTCCGGAAACGCTGGGCCTCGACCTCGAGATCCTCGCCGGCGCCGGCGGGCTCGACCGTCGTATTCTCAGCCCCTACACACAGAAAACCGGACTCGCCCTCGCGGGGTTTCACGAATACCTCCGTGAGGGGCGCGTGCTCGTCTTCGGCAACAGCGAAATCCGCTATCTCGAAAGCCTGAGCGCCGCGGACCGCGCCGACACGATGTCCGAAGTGTGCGCGCACCACGAAGTGCCATGCATTCTGATCACAGGCGGCCTCCGGGTGTTCGGTGAAATCATCTTCGAGGCCGAGCGCTGCAACCTTCCCGTGCTGCGCACGCTCGTACCGACGCCCGTGGCGGTTG